>Ga0181352_1000017_pt1 | contig 63337 bp, 93 predicted proteins | sample Fa13VDMLBSN_FD_130103 | JGI IMG/M metagenome (GOLD analysis project Ga0181352, IMG submission 130103) | Freshwater viral communities from Lake Michigan, USA - Fa13.VD.MLB.S.N | ecosystem: Environmental > Aquatic > Freshwater > Lake | place: USA: Michigan | collected 2013-09-23 | reverse complement strand
TTCAGAGGAAAAATGACATGCGGGAGCTCCTCTGTGGGGGGATTGTGGGGAGGGGCCGGGGGGGGGGGGGGGGTGTTTAAACTTACGGTTCCCTTGATGGTTCCTTTATTATGGTGGGGTGACAGAGAGTCACCCCCCCCCTGACAGAGAGTCACCCCCGGGGTGTCAGAGTGACACCCACCCGGCGGCACGCTCAGGTGGTAGACCGTCGACTGACTCTGGCGGATTTGACGCCGCAAGTACCCGGCGGTTTCCAGTTCGTTGATTTTCCTCACCACGGTTCGCGGCGACAGGTTGGTGGCCTTCGCGATCGTTTCGATCTTCGGCCAGCAGAAGTTCCCGTCATCGCAGGCATGGTCGGCCAACTTGAGCAGCACGAACCGAGCGATGGGTTCGAGGCTTTCCGGTTCGTCCCACACGCGGGACATGATCTTGATCGACATGGGTTCAGTGGGTCGTGGGGTGAAGGTTAGAGGTCGATCGGGGGAGAGAACGGACTGACGATCCGGTCTTCCACCCGATTCGTGTAGAAGTTAACACGCACCCGAGAGCACGAAACCCAAAGGTGATTTTTCGCTCGCGTCATCGCGACATAGAACAGGCGGCGTTCGGCTTCGATTTCAGTCGGGACGCGGGCGAGGTCCGTGGCGGCGATCCAGACGTTGTCGAATTCCAACCCCTTTGCGCCGTGCATCGTCATGACCCGCACCCGGCCGGCGCGCCCGCCTTGCTCGGGGATCATCGCCAGAGCAAGCTGGCCGGGGTCGAGCGATCCCGTCGCCTCGAAGGCGTCGAACAACAGCTTGAGGAATCCACGCCCCACACCCTTCTGGTGCAGGACGGTCGCGAGGTCGTTCCATGTCTCGAAAGCGTCGGGCCACGTTTTGACGATCGCATCCCCCATCTCGATCCGCTTCTGGGCCACGGGCGCCGGGTATTGGGCTCGCAGGAGGGATTCGTGCGCTATGCGGCTCGACGGGTTCGCGATCATTGCCAGCCACGCCATGCCGAGCCGGTAGTCGGGAGGCAGGGGCGGCGGCGGGTCGCCAACGTCCACGCCGGCAGACCTGAGTGCCTGTTCGATTTCCTCACGGTCCCGGTTGTATCGTGTGAGAATCCCCCAAGATCCCGGTAGGCCCGTGTCCTTGACGGCGGCGCGTATTCCCGCCACCTCATCCTCTGCGGTCGCGTAGGCAGCGGAATAGACGCGCCCGCGGTCGATCCGCACGACGTTCGGGGTGTAGTTGAGGCGCTTCGTGTTCTGGCGGATCAACTTCTGGCAGGCGTCGACCACATCCGGGGTCGAGCGGAAATTGTCGGGGAGGTAGTGCACCACGAAATCCGGCCGCTGGGCAATCTCGATCAGGTTTTCCATCCGGGCGCCACGCCAGCCATAGATCGACTGGTCAGGGTCGCCGACCACCCACATCCGGGCGCATTCGAGGCCGTTGTAGATGGCAACGTCGACGGGGGATGAATCTTGGAATTCGTCGACGTACAGGAACCACCCGCCGGGGATCTTGAAGTTTCGGACCGCGTCCACGCCGTCCAGCAGCAGGGTGTCGTAGTCGGCCGCGTTCGCCTGCCGCAGCATTTTCCGGTAGGCCTTGATGACCGTCTCGATCATCGGCGCGGTCTTCTTGGTCAGGCCAAGGACTGCCCGCACCTGAGCGGCCGTGACCGACAGGCGCAGCGACTTGATGATGCCGCTGATCGCATCCTCGGCAGACCGTTCGTCCAGCAGGGTGATCCGACCGGCGGTCGACGACATCACCCGGAGGATGAAGGAATGCAGGGTGCCAACGTGGAACGGGAAGATGCCTTTTTCGTTCAGCTTTTCCCTCAGTTGCTGGGCGGCTCGCACCGTGAAGGTGATGGCGATGATGCGGGACTCGGGGTTCGGGTCGCCTTTCTGCTTGGCGGTCGCGATGTCGAGCTCGATCGCTCGAATGGTCGTGTGGGTCTTGCCCGAGCCGGGGCCGGCGATGATGACCTTCTTTGGACTCGGATCGACGGCGGCAGTGCTCTGTGATTTTGTCAGTTGCATGGGTTCAGTGGGTCGTGGGGTGAAGGGGGGTGGCGGAATTATTCCACCACCCCCGGAGCTTGTCCATCACGCATCAAGGTCGACAACCGTGACGTCGCCGGCTTGCTGCCAGTAGGGTTTGGCCCAGTCGCAGACGATGACTTGGTCCACCAGTTTCTCGTCGAGCAGGTTTCGGAGGATGGATTTCAGTTCGTGCTTCGTCTCGTTGCTCATGCGGGAAAGTTCGTCGAGCAGGAGGATGCGGCACGGTGCCTTGAAGCACAGGCCAAGCTGGACGGCGGCGGCGGCGAGCAATTGTTCCGACCCCGACAGTGCCTCGTAGGGCACGAACGATCCATTGACCCATGCCCCGATGTCCCCGTCACGGACGCCGAGCTTGCATTCCACGGCGACATTCGCGAACAACTGGCACGCCCGATTGATCGAACCCCAGAGCGCATCGTTCTGAGAGCGGAGGATTTCCGACAGGCCCGAAATCACGAGGTTCTTGGCGTCCCGTTGTTCCGTCAGTGCGTCGTGTCGATCGCGGGCCTCGGAGATGACCCGCTGGCGTTCCGCTTGCTTGGCGGCGGACTCGGCGTGCGCGACCGCGGCCGCGTAGGCGACTTCCGCCTGTTCGAGCGCCGTCGTTGCGGCCTCGACCGCAGACACGGCATCGTTCAGGGCGGTGGGTGCCGGGCGGCGCGCGGCGGCCTCCCGGTATTTCGCGGCGGCGCGGGATTTCGCCAGCGCAGCCTTGAGGACTTCGATCCGAGCCGGGATCATTCCGGGGGCTTCCGATTCGGCTACCTTGGTCCGGAGGTCCTGATGTTCGCCGACCTTGGTGTCGATCTTGTCTTGGATCTCGACCATCTCGCGGACGATGTAGTCGACCCGGTGCAGGAGGTTCTTCCGCTTCCAGTTGCCGGCCTCGCGGTTCAGGTCATCCAGAGCCAATTCCTTCCGGCGCAGGTCGGAGGCGAGTTCGTCGATCAATGCCCCGGTGGAGTCCAGTTGGTCCTTGATGGTGTTCAGGTCGGCCCGGTAGGTGTTCAGGACTGCGTCCCGCCAACCGTCCGCGGATGCGCGGCATGTCGGGCAACATTCCAGCGCATTCATCCCGTCGATCTTCGACTGGAGTTCGTCGCGGCGGCGTGCCAGCGTGGCGGCGTTCGCCCGATGGCCAGCGATCGTCGACTGGACCTTCGAGACGGCGTCGGCAGCGTCCTTGATGGTCTCGGCGGGCATCTCGACCACGCCGGCAAGATCCGCCAACTCGATCCTGACCTGCGATTCGGTCAACGGCCCGACCAGTTCGATCCGTTCCTGCCGCTTGGTGGTGAGCTTCGCATTCAGGTTGCGGATTTCTTCGTCCAGCAGCGCGAGGTCTTTCTTCGCCCGGGCAAGGTCGGCTTCGGCTGTGGCGCTCCCGGCCTTGAGGCGATCGAGTTCGGCTTCGATGTCCTCGGTGGGGGCAGACGGGACGTCTTCGAGTTCGGCGTCGGCTTCGTCCGCCTCCATCTCCAGTTGTTCGATGTGGCGCTGGTGCTCGACGGCGGCGACCTGAGCGTCACGGGCGGCCAGCAGGGCGGCGTGTGCCTTCGGGCGTTCATCGGGGTCGACCGTCACGGGGGCGAGGTCGGTGTCGATTTCGGTCGTCCCCTGCATCGATCCAGCGAAGACCGCAATCTGGGTGCGGATGTTCTTCGCTTCCTCGGTCAGTTCAGCGATCGTCCGCTCCAGCTTTTCGATCGTGTCGACTTCCGGCAGACCGTATTCCTTTTCGACCAGCGCGGCGAGTTCTTCCGACGCACCGCTGGCGCCCGCCACCATGCTGATCCGCTCTTTCTTGCTGGCCCCGAGCCACACCCCGATGTCGAGGATTTCGGCCGGCCATTCGGTTGTGCAGGCGTCGGTCCGCTTGACCGAACCCTTCTTCATGGCCCATGTCCGCATGAAGCGGTGGGTCGGGTTTTCCAGCACGGCGTCGACCAGCATGGGGTCGCCGCTCGCCAACTGGTAGGATGCGGCGTTCTGTTTGCCGAGCGCCGGGACGTACCCGAGCAGAGAGAGCCGGATGGCATCCGCGACTGCGGTTTTGCCTGAGAAGTTCGATCCGACGATAGCCGTGAAGGGAGCGAACGTGATGTCGGTGGTGACGCCTTTGACGTTTCCGATGTGGATGGATTTGAGCATGGGTGTGGTGGGTCAGTGGTTGTGGTGGTCGAGTTGTATCAGAAAGGGACCGTCTCGTCCACGTGTTCTTCGGCAATCGGGGGCGGGGTGTTGGCGGCTTGGGTCATCGCCTGTTGGCCAAGGGCGTGGCGGGCCTCGTTCGCGCCCCAGTCGATTTCAGCCTTCCCTTCGGCGATCTGCTGGCGCATGTGCGGGATCAGGATGTCCATCGGCTTGCCCTTGAAGGGGTGCTGCTTGTAGGAATCCATCGGCAGGAGGTCGATGTCGATGCGGCGGATGGTTTCCATGAAGATCTTGTCACCCATCACCCCGACCGCGCCGGGCATGATCGCGATGCCGTGATTCTCGAAGATCCGGTGCGCGTTGTGGACCGCGGCATCGTAGCAGACGGACTGCAGGCAGGCGATCTTCGCGATCTTCTGCCGAACGGCGGTCACGAAGTCGAAGTCGCCATTTGCCTGAGGTTGGCGTGTAGGCGCGTTTTGGGTCTGGGGGGCATGATCGTACACCCGCTGCGGTTCGGGCGCTGGGGCGGGCGCCTGCTGCGAAGGCGGGGCATTCCGCTGGTCGAACGCCTCGACCAGTCCGCCACCCTGATGCGCTTGGGCGAGGTCGAACATCTGATAGGTCGAGGTCATCCGGACGATCCGGGTCTGGTTGCCCTTGTATTTGTCATCGTGGGCATACAGGCCCGAACGCTTGTTGTCGTGGACGGTCGAGCAGATGCGGACCTTCTTGTTCCGCCATGACTGATCGACTTCCGGGCATCCGTTGAACAGGATGCCGATCGGGCCTTCGGGCGTCATGAGTTCGCCGTTCTGGAGCGACCATTCCCCCTTGGCGGTGGTGCCGGACTTGCGCCCGAACAGTTTGGTGATGGTGCCTTCGACCGCTTCGAGCGGCGCTTTGTCGGGGCATTCTTTGATGAAGGCGAGCGAGTGGACTTTCATGGGTGTGGTGGATCGTGGTTGGTTGTGGGGTGAATTTATGCGGCGGCAGTATCGAGCGAATCAAACGCTTCGTCCAGCGCGCAGTCGATGTCTCCGAGACTTGATTCCGCTTGCTCAAGGGCACTGATCGCTTCCTCGGCGCGTTCGCCTTTCTCGGACGATTGAAGTCCCTCGGGCATGTTGTCGAAGTACTCCTGTTCTTCGTCCTTGATGGTCTCGATCTGGGACTTCAGGTCTTCGGCCTTGGACTTCAGTTCTTCGATTTCGGAGCGGATCTTCTGGATGGCTTTGCGGCGTGTATCGTTCATGGTTTCAGTGGGTTGATGGTGATGTGTTCGACGGAAAAGGATTGCAGGCGGTAGTCGAGCAGACCGGCACGGGCGTTGCGGCGGATTCCCCGGCACCATTTGGCGGCGCGATCGCGGGAGACGAATTGGATCCATTCCTTGTGGGTCAGGCCCTTCAAGGCGCCGGAGGTAAACTCGCGAACGAAGTGGATGCGGACGGCGTGGATCATGGATGCGGTGGGGTGGGGGGTCGATCAAAAGAAATCGGGAGCAGGAGGACCGTCGTTGACCCAAACAAAAGGGACGTACGGGGCCGGCGGACCGTCTTCCTCGCCGTAGTTGTTCCATGGACCGTCGCCGCCATACTGCGAATCAGGATGAAGCTCGTAACGCTCGGCTGGAGTAAGGCCGGCCGCGTTCTCAGCGAGACGATCCTGAATGGCTTGGATGATTTCGATTTTCATGGATGCGGTGGGGTGGAGATGCCATTCTATCAACCTTTGCGCAAACTGTAAACAAAAGTTGCGCATCTTCATAAACTTTTCCCGGCTATATCGAGAGCGCCCCCAAAATCTCGGGTTGGGTTCTTTTGACCCCGACCCGAGAAACAGTGAAGGCCGACCCCCAAAAGGATCGGCCTTCACCCACACATCATCCTCGCGACAGGATGAAAACTACTGCCCCGCGGGCGGCGCGAGGTCGCCGCCATCGCCCGCTGGGGGGACGGGGTCCTCCGGTGGCGCGGGGTCGGTCGGAGGCACCGGATCGGTCGGTGGAGTCTCCGGGTCGGTCGGGGCGGCATCTTCGGCGCTCCAGCCGTCGAGGGTCGCTTGGACCTCGGCCAGCTTGGCTTCGATCGCGGCGTCTTCTTCCGCAAGGGCGCGCAAGTCGTCCTGTGCGGGTTTCAGTGCGGCCTTGGCTTCCTTCAGTTGGACACGCAGTTCACCCGCGAGGGCGAGCAGCGCACCGATGACGGTGATGGCCTGAGTGGCAGAATAATTTCCGGGCATGATGTTCAGTTGTATGGGTCTTTGTCTTGGGTCCAGCGATCGGTTTGCCCGCCACACGGCGAGCGCCAACGATGGAAAGAATAGCGAAAATGGTGTCATGGCAATGGCGGATATCCGAGTGCCCCCCGGATCTCGGTCATCGGGAATGCCGGGCCGGGATCGTTCTTGCGCTCGGGGGCGATGTCGTCATGCCCGACAACGTCGTCGAGCTTGTATCGGGTGCAGAGCAGTCGACCGATCGCCAGCACGGCGTCGAGTTGCCGCTTGTCGTAGGTCTCCCAGTCTTTGGTCTGCCCGCCGTTCTTGTGTCGTCCGCGGTAGCGCGGGATCGGTTCGCCCGCGAAGCCAATCGGCATCGTCTGCGGGTAGGTCGAACGGGCGAGGTCGCCGCAGTTGGCAAGCTCGATCCCGATGCTGCACGAATTCAGGCCGCGGTAGACGATCCCGGTCTTCGGGTCCGTCCAGCGACTCACCCCGGCGTGGCCGGCCGTGCGGTTGAACGGTCGACACTGGAAGGTCGTGCCGTCGCGGTCGATGATGAGATGCGCGTTCGCTCCCTTCGCGGCTTTCGTCCGCCAGAAGTCGATGCTGGACTGGGCCGTCCAGCCGCCCGTGAAGTGGATGACGAGGAACCGCCGGACATTCATCGGCTCGCCGCCCGGCAGAACATCCTTGATGGCGGTGTCGAGGTAGTGCGAAGGGGTGATCTGCATGGCGGTGACGGGTTACCAGCGGAGACGGAAGACTTCGGTGGGGGCCACGAAGGCGAGTTCGTACACGGCACGCTGCACCCACTTCTGGAGGTCGACAGAGGATTCGAGCACCAATGCCGTCACTTTGTGGCCTTGCACCTTGCCGGGGGCATCCCGTAGGGTCAGGACATCCGAGTCGGGCGATTCGACATCCCATGTCTTCGAGTACGCTCGCACGATCGTCTGGAAGCCGGGCGTCGCCTTTTCGATCGTGAACTCGAACGTGCCCTTGGGGATCAGTTCGGTGTTCAGTTTCTGGTAGGCCATCGTGTATTCGGGCGCCAGCGGCGTGGTCAGGTTCACATCGTAGTCGGCGGGCCGCAGCATCGGGGTGATGGTCACCCGGTAAACATTGTAGCCGTCGACACGCTGGACTTCCTCGCCTTCAGGCGGGTCCCAGACGACTCGAACGGGTTTCTCCTGTGCCTGTGCGGCCGTGGACAGAATGATGGCTAGGATGGCTGCGAAAAGAAGCAGCGTGAGCTTCACAATGTGGGATTCGATTTTCATGGGTGCGGACGATTATTCCCGCTTGCGGGCTGGGTCAACCCGCGTTTCGCTTCGCGACCATGAAACACCGACTACCCATCCTCGCCTGCATCGCATCATGTCTGCTGGCGTCCTGCGCCGGCCTGCAGTTCGAGCCGGCACAAATTCGCCCCGCCGCATCGATCGCGACCGTGGCCTATCTCGAACAGGTGCCGGACGCCCGCCGGGCCAAGGCGCTCAGTGAACTTCGACTCGCGGCAGCGAAGATCCAACTGGTCGCGTTGTCCGAGTCCCCGACCGCGGAAGCACTCGCGATCGCGCTCAATGAAGTCTCGGCGGAACCCGCGTACAGCGCCATGGCGGCCGCGCTGGTCCGGTCCTACAAACCGAAGGCCGATTACCTCTCCACCCCGGAGGCCAAGGTGGCACTCGTCAATCTCAGTGAAGGCATCCTCGACACCGTCCAGACCTATGAAAAATCCCTCCCCAGCAAATGACCATCAGGACGGCAACACGATTGCCGATCCTGAAATCTTCCCACTCACCGCTCGCGAGTGTCAGATCGTCGGATACGTGAACGGCTGGCATTGCAATCTGGCCGACGATGGCATTGACCCACGCAAGGTCGAGGCCCCTGCTCTGCTGGATGATGTCCGTCGGACCTTCCAGCACGTTTCATCCGTGAAACCCGAGCGGGATCTTCCGCTCATCATCGCGGTGATATTCGCGCTGCTCTGCGGTTTCCTTGGCGCTCTGGCGTTCTTTATTTCTTGGTGGGTGGCGCCGTATTGCCGCTGAGCACGATCTGAGTAGCGGCATCGTCCGCGACAGCAATGGTCTGATCGCCGATGTAGCGATCGACTTGGAGGTTCGGGTCAATTCGCTGGAGCGATTGCTGAACCTTGGCGGCCCCCTTCGCGTTCACTTCGGCCGCGTAGGCTTCGATGATCCACCCGAACACAAGGGTGACGATGAGGGTGATCTGGGCGTTGTGCTCGGTCGTAAGCTCGAACCCGAGCAACTTGGTGGCGATCCCGCCGCAGAGGGCGAGGACGAGGCTGACAAGGAGGGTCAGGACGCGGGTACGGTCCGCGATGATGAGTTGAAGAATGCGGTCGCGCATCCCCCTATTTGCCAGAAGGGCGGCGCTTGCCAATCGGATTTTTCCCGGGGTCCCGCAGATCGGCCTCGATCCCGACCGTGGCCTTGTCGTAGCCGACAGTGAATGCGATGCGGTCGATCGAACCGCACCCGGTGGTCAACAGGGTGGCGCAGAGAAGCAGCAGGGGTCGCATCCGCTACTTCTTGAACAGGTGGAGCAAAAAGTCCACCAGCGATTCCCCCTTCACGAACCCAAAGAGGCAAGCAATGACCAGAAGTGATTCCCGAGGATTGTCGCGAAAGAGGTCAATCCAACGAGCACTAGGCCGTACCACAACCGCCCCGTCCTTGGACTCGGCTCGGTAGCTGGCGCCGGTCGGGAGTGGGACCGCGAAGACGACGAAAAAGGCGAAGGCATCGGTTTCCGAGCAGAGCGCGGACACATGAAGCTCGCACCACACAATCCGTTCATCTTTGCGCACATAGCGTTTTGCCATCGAATAACCTGTGCCTTCGGGGTGGCCGGATAGATGCTCTGCTTCAGATTCGTCAGCAGCAAGGTCAGCAGGGTGGGTGATGGATTGATATGTTCTGACAAGCAGTTCGCGCTCGGAGTATCCTGTGATGGCACAAAAGGCCGGATTGACCTGTAAGAACGTACCATCCCGTCCGACTCGTGCCATGCCCACTGGCGAGCGAGACCAGAAGGCATGGTGAATTGCGGACGACGGGATTTCGGAGGGTTCTGGTTGTTGGCGGCGTGGTGGCATGGGCGGTCGTGCTCGGGTTCGCCAGTGACCCAAATCGTCATGGCGGCCTGATCGTCCAAGGTTGGGGCGAGCATCGCTTGCGATAGCCCATGGGGACCGAAATTCAAGGTGGTGGTCATGGGGTGTCTTCTGATGTGGCAGTCATGATGTCCGCGCCTTCCGACCGGACAACGGCGAATTGAACCAAATGCTCGTAGGTGCCTTCACCAACCAGAGTACGCTCCGAGACCTCCAACCGACACACCGGAAGCTCGATCACCCGCACGCGGGCCCCGGCCGTCATCGTGACCGTGATGGCCTTTTCAATCACCCCGCCGCGCATCAGGCTGGCGAAGTTCCCACTGGACAGGCGGGTGTTGATCCGCCCGAGGACATCGACCGATTGCTCGCCGGTCCACTTCGACGCCACGTTGTTCAGGTCAAACTGCGCCGGCTGAACGTCACGGTTGAAGGCGATCGCGCCCGAGAACACCGGGATGTCCCAGCCGTCCAGCGTGATCGTGCAGGTCGGGGCCGAAGCGAACCGCGTGTTGGAGGCCGCCGTGCTCGACGGGGCAGAATCGTCCGTCGTCAACTCCCGACCCACCCACTGGGTCAGGCAGGTGGCAAGGCGCCCGCGCTCGATCGCAAACTGAGCCGACCGGAGCGCCGCGGCGCGAAGCTCGAAGTGCCCGCCTTCCACCGGGTCGATGATGAAGTTGAATCGCCGGATGTCGTCCGGCCGTCCCATCCGCCATGTCCGCACCCCAGCCGTGTCGTCGCCGCGAGTCGGGTCCGCCAGCGCATCGAAGATGATTTCGGTGCACTCGGAGTCGCCGACGTCGAATTCCCACCCCAGAGCGAATGTAGACAGGATGGGGACCGTTTTCGTGACCGCGCGCCAGAAATCCCGCGACTGCAGCGAGGTCAATGCCTCCCGGCCAAGGAGGGCCGAAATCGAGTTGACCATAAACGGACCCGCCACCAAACCCGCGGGGCCGGTGGCGTCTTCCTCGACGATCAGGGTGGTGGCGAAGTTTTCGGTCATGCCGTGATGGATTCGAGCACCAGTTGCGCGGTCGAAAGGTCGGTGGTCGTGAAGCGCGAGCCGGCCTTGTCGGTGAACCACAGGACGTTCACGCCGAGCGTTTCCGGCGGGGTGACGATGCTGGAGAACGGCAGCGACACCGCGGAGTGGATCGCGTCCTGATAGTCGACCCCGGACACCTTCACGCTCGGTCGAATGCGTCGAGCGCCGGTCGGGTTGCGACTCGCGGCTCGCTGCAAGATCCCGAAGAAACCAAGGACCTGAGTATTGAAGCCGGTCGTCGACGGGGCCGTCATGTTCAGTTCCGCTCGGCCCGAGACCGCACTGAAGCGAAGTTGCTTCGCATCGTTGCGGCTGGTCGTGCTGCCGGTCGCGATCGCATTGGCGACCGTGGTTGGGCTTGTCCCGGCCGCGGCCGCGTTCGTCAAAGTGCCGTCGCTGGCGACAGCCCAGAAGCGCACCGTCGGGCGCCCGCTCGGCCACGCGGCATCGTCGATGATGATGCTGTCCAGTCCGCCCACATAGGCGTTGGTCCCGTTGTCCATCACGATCGGACCAAAGTACATCCCGTTCTCGGAAGCATTCGCGATGGTGTTGACGGTGTTCTGGTTCGTGTAGCTGGCGCTCATCCCGTTGCCGTTGATGTACGCTTCGATGCTGCCGGTCGTGGCGTGGAGCTTCACCTTTACCAACACCCAGAGCCACGAAGTCGATGCGAAGGAACCACCGGCATTCACCTGCGGGACGGTGATCGTGGCAATCTCGGTGCCGTTGTTCCGCACCGAGAAGACCATGTTGTAGTAGCCGGTGGTGTTGTTCCGAGTCGCGCTCTTAGCCCGGATCTGAACATCACCCCAGCGGAAGATCGCGGCCCAGTCGGCGGTCGGTTCGTACCCGCTCGCCATGTCGACGCTGTTGAAGTTGGGCGGGCAAACCTCGAAGCTGAACCAGTACTCGTTCGCGCTCAGTCCGCCGGGTACTTGGTTGCGAGCGATCGCCAGTTGCGCGCCCTGCGCGGTCGCCCAGACGGCTCGAGTGGTCGCGGTGGCTGCCCCGTAGTTGATCGGCATCGTCGATGTGCTGTTGGTCGGGAAATAACAACAGCCGAACGCCAAGGTGTTTTCCCTCGGCATGAAGGCGGATTTCGTCGTCGTCGATGCCGGCGCCGGCGGATGAATCGACTGATCCAACGTCGCCAGTCCTTTGTTATGGAACAGCCACGGCGGGATCGGGAATTGCGTCGATCCAGTCTGCCACTGCATCACGCCGGACAGCATGAGGGCTTGGCTTTCGCCGTCGCAGGGATCGAACCCCATGAACATCTTGAGTGCCATAATCAGGTCTGTGAGGTGAGTAGAATCGTGGTGCTGGCGAGGTCGGTAGTCTGGAATTTGCCACCGCCGCCCTTCTCCCAAATCTGAGCGCATGGGCTGGTGGCGGCGGTTTCCGGTGGTGTGAGGATAGACGAGAATGCCAGCGATTGCACTTGGCAGTATTCGTCTTCCGCCTCCACGCCGCTCAGCTTCATCCCGACCCGGAGTTTCAAGGCAGCGGTGGGGTATCGGTTCGCGGCGCGCTGGGCGATGACCTCGAACCCAAGGACATCCGAAAGCATCCCGGTCGTGCTCGGCATCGTCATGCTCATCTCGGCGCTCCCTGTCGTGGTGCTCCACCGCGCCTGCTTTGCGTCCGTCGGGCCCGTCAGCGCATTCGCCACCGTAGTCGGGCTGGTGCCAGCCGCCGCCACCCCGCTCAGGCTCACATCGGCGTTCAGGGTGATGAGGCGCACGGTCGGCCGGCCGGCCGGGAAGGCGGCGTCGTCGACCAAGAAATGGTCGATCATTCCGACGTAGACGTTCGTGCCGTCGTCGATCACCGGGGGGCCAAAGTAGATCTCGCTCGCGGCGGCGTCGCTGGTCGTCGCGACCGTGTTCTGGCCGGTGTAGGCCACGCTCTGGGCATTGCCATTGATCGCCACGGCGATCATTCCGGTCGTGGCGTCGAGCTTGGCTTGGATCGTCACAAAGAGCGCGGCGGCGCTCGCGAAGGTGTCATTGGTCACCACGCTCGGGACCGTCACGGTCGCGACCTCGCTCGCCCCGTTGCGGACGCTGAAGACGATGTCGTGGGTGGTGCCGCTGATCCATGTCGTGCTCTTGACGTAGACGCTCAGGTCTCCCCATTTCCACATGGCCCCGTAGGAATCTGCGCTCAGGCCGCTCGCGATGCTCGATCCGCCGAGGCTGGGAAACGAGATGTCGAAGGTGAACCACAGTTCCGTGTTGGTCAGCGCCGGGATCACCCGACTGCGACTGAGGGCTAGTTGGTGGCCCTTCGCGGTGCGCCATGCGGCCCGAGTCATGGTCGTGGCCCCGGTGTATCGGCCGCTGAAATTCCCACCGTTGGACGCGTGTCCGTAGGCCATACCTGCGTTGCTTGGCCGGGTGAAGAAATGAAAGTTCTGGTTCCCGCTGGCGTTGGCCGGTTGGGCGTCGCTGTTCCACGGGCTCACGCCGCTGTTGTGGGTGACGTAGACGGGTTTTGCCCAAGCGATGTAGGCATTGAGGTTGTTGGTCCAGTTGGTGCCCGGGTAGGCGCTCACCGTGGAGGTGTCCCTGCCGAGGTCGAATCCGACGAATGCTCTTACGCTCATGGTGGTGGTTACTGTTGGAAAATGACTTGCAGGTAAAGACCCTCGACCGACAGGCCTTGCTGGGGGGATTGGAGGATGGTTTCGAGATAAAGTCCTTCGAGGCTTAGACCGTCGCTCGGGATCGTCAGGATGGTTCCCTGTGCGATACCCTCGACGGTGGCATCGCCGGCTTCGGCCGTCAGGATCACGCCTTGCGAGATACCTTCGACAGACGCCCCAGTCTGGAGCGGATGGGTGCGGGCAATAATCATGAGATGATGATGGAGACGGCCCAGTTGACGGCAGCCGCCACGCTGCTCGCCGTGATGGTGATGGTGTCGCCGGCCACGAAAGTGTTGGCCCCGGTGGCGGCGGTGTTGCTGAGGGTGCTTGTAACCGCGACCGCGCTCAGGCTGGTGACCGAGACGCCGTTGATCTTGAGGTTTGCGGTCAGGGTGCCGCTGGTCGTCTTCGTGACCATGCGGTCGATCGTCCCGGCCCGACCCGAATACAGGACCAGCGTGTAGTCGCCCGCGGTCGGTCCCTCGTAGACGACATGGATGGATGAATCGCCGGCCGACCCCTTGTCACCGGTCGGGATGAATTGGAACCCGCAATTGTCGGCGGCCCCGAATGTCCCGCCGCTCGCGATGTGGGTCACGGTCAGGGTGCGGTATGCGCCGCTGTCCGCCATGGCGGTCAGGTGGAAGATCGCGAAGGCGCTCAGGTCGTCGAGGTTTCGGACAACAAGCGTTCCCTTGATGGTCGAGGTCGAGTCGTCGATCGTGTCGAGCCACGGACCAAGCGCATTCGCATCGGCGTCCGTCTCGGAAACATGGACTGCCGTGACGCTCGCGAGCGTGGCGTTATTGAAAAGGATTTCGCCCGTGCCCGGATCGCCGCTGGTGGCGGTGTCGAACAGGAACAGGTTGCCAGCCACGCCGGCCGGTCCCGCCGCGCCGGGCGAACCAGTCGCCCCAGTTGACCCCGCATCCCCTGCCCGGTAGAACGTCACTCGAACGGGCGCGTTGTTCGCCAGCGTGCCGCCGCTCGCGATGTGGGTGGCGGTGAAGGTGTCGTAGGTGCCCGAGTCAGTGATCGTTCCGCTGATGTCGAAGATCGCGAATGCCGTGGGGTCTGCTTCGTCCTCCACCTTGATCGTCCCCTTCACGGTCCCGGTCGAGTCGTCCCATGTCGCCAACCAAGTGTCGATCGTGTTCCCTTCGTTGTCGGTCTCGGAAATTCGGATCTGGGTGGCGCTCGCGACCGTCGCATTGTTCAGCCCGATCGAACCGGTGCCGGGGTCGCCAGAGGTCCCGGTGTCCCAGAGGTATGCAGTCCCGGCCGGCCCGCCGCCGCCACCGCCAGTCCCGCCCGCGCCCGCGGTCGCCCAGACGTTCGTGTCGGTCGTCCCTTGGCTGATAAGCTCGACGACAAGGTAGGCGTTGGCGTCGATCGTCGTGATGGCCGTCCCCACCCAGTTGACCCCGGTAGGCCAGCCCAGCGTCCGCGCGGTGCCGTCGCAGGCGATCAACAGCCGGACGGTCTTCCCTGCACCCAGATTCGAGAACGTGAAGGCGGCGTCGCCAGTCAGGGAGATGACTTGGATTTCTTCCTCGTTGAAGTCGATGTTCGGGGTGGCTCCGTAGGTGATCGTGAAGACCCCGCCCGCCTGTGCCCGCACCGCTTCGGCAATCAGGCCATAGACCGGATCGCCCGGGTCGAGGTCCGGGTCGAACATCGCATTGATCTTCGCCCAGTTGTCGTTGATGATGCCGCCGAGGTTGGTGGTCCCGGCCGGGTGCGATTCGAGCGTGGTGGGGCTGAGAAGGGCCATGGGGCCCGACATTACTCAGGGCGGGTCGATCTGCACGGGAAATCCCAGCACCCCGTCGTACACCTGATAGAACAGCAAGTGGTCGGTCGTCGCGGGCGCCACATAGCTGAAGGTGATTTTCCCGGTCGTGCTGTCGGTCCCGTCCTCGACATCGAGCGTCGGGGTGACCTTCACGGCGGCCGTCAACAGGTCGACGTTCCCGCTGGTCCGGGGCATCACATAGTATTCGTAGCTCGAAGGAATCTCGCCCGTGAAAGTGTTGCAGTCTTGGTCGATGTCCAGAACGGTGCCCGCGCCGCGGTTGTGGAACCGGGGGCGGAATTCTACTTCCCAGTTCAGCCCGACCGTGCCGGCGGATGACCAGACTTCGATCGGCATGGCGCGCCGCGCCCGGTTCGTGATGGTCCCGGTGAAGGTGTATTCCAGCCCGGTCTCGTTCCTGATCGACAGGGGGACGGCTTTGAATTCGAGCGTCTTGTTGATCGGCAGCGCATCGTAGCGAGCGGTGAAGACCCGCGGGATGAATTCGTGGATGAAGATGACCCGGCTTGCGGGCGCGTGGGTCTGTTGGTCGGTCCCCATCTGGCCCCGGAGATAGACGGTGATCTTCACCTGATTCGCCGACACGCCGGCCTCCGCTTGGCCGACCTGAAAGATTTCGTTCCCGATCATCATCCAGTTCTGCTCGGACCCGACCAGAGCAACGAGGTCGTCGTCGTCCGTGGGCGCGAAGGAGCACATTTCGAGGAACCGTGCTCGATCGGCCGCGAACTCCAGATTGACCGTCAGGTCGAGGTTGCCGTTGCGGATGACGCCCGAGGAAACCGCCGACAATGGCGTGGCAAGCGTTCCGAAGATCGCCCATGGTGCCAACGTGCCCAGTGACACGAAATCGTCTCCGCTGCCATTCTCGCGTGCGTAGAAATTCACCTTCACCACCCGGCCGGAATCCCGGTTGCAGAACAGGGTGAAAATCTTGTCCCCTTCCGCGAGGAAGAACGGGAGTTCCTTCATGGCAAACTCCAGATTGCCGGTGTCGAAGTCGGAGTCGGGGTCATCGCCGAGGTCGATGTCGTCGTCATCCGAGACCGTGCCGTCCTCGTACGGTGGCACGCCGGCCTCGAAGGTCGTTGCGTCGCCTTCCACCGGGGTCACGTACAGGTCTTCCGTGCAGGTCACTTGGATGCCTGAGCCGTCTTCGTCGACGTCCGCAACCTCCACCACCCGCCAGTAGGTCGTGACCGGGCCTTCGCTCCACTCCGTCCAGACAAACTCAAGGAAATCGCCCGGCACCAACCGCGACTCGAACCGGTTCATGGTGAACTTCAGTTGGGCCTGCGGCTGGGCCGATTGCTGGATCAGCATCCGCACCATCCTGTCCGCCACATCGCGACACCCGAACGCCGGCAAGGACATCTTCGAGGAATTGACCCGCCCGATCGTCGCGAGGTTTCCGTCGTCCTGAGCGATGACCACTTCGTCTTGGAAGTTGTTCAGGCGATTCTGGAAGGTCGCCCGAAGTTCGTTGATCGTCCCGACCCAGTCCGGCCGGCTGAATTCGGGTTCGATCACGTTTTCGCTGGTGATCCGAATACGCGGTGAGTAGGCGCTGGCGCGGTCGAGCAGGCACACGCACTTCAGGATTCCCCCGACCGGGATGACCATCGTGGAAACGTGCTGGCGGATGGTGTCGATCGCATCCGAGACGAGGTTCTGAGTCTGGAGGTGGAAGTCCATCCCGATGTCGTTCGCCTCGAAGAATTGCGCCGCCGTCTTGAAGGATTCGACATCGAGGTCATCAGGCGACATCCCGCGACCCCACAGCTTGTTGGTGAAGATTTCCCACAGGACGGCCGCAGGGTTGGCCGAGTAGTAGCAGGGGTGGGTCGCCCGGATCGAACCGTTGGTCGTGACCGGGCCGGGGTTTGTGAGCGCGAAGGAGACGGTCGTGCCGGTGGTCGCGGTGACCACCCGGTTGACCCCGTTCAGCTTGGCGGGCACGAAGCCTTCGATCGTCACCTTCTGGCCGACATTGATCGCGTGCGCGCCGATCGTGACCGTGAAGACGTTCGCGGCCCACGCCGTGCCGCTCGCCGCGTAGGCGGTGCCGGCCGTCGACCCGCGAGTGGGGAAGTCTGCAATCGGGTCGCCTGCGGCGTCGAGCACCACCGGGAACCGGGTGACCTCGATCGCGTAGGATTTTGGGGCCGGGCTGGTGCCGAGGTAGAAGTCGGTGAACATCCCGAAACAGACGTTCCGGTAATTGGTGGCGTCGGTCTTGTAGACGTCGCCGGTCTCGCGGGTCTGGGTCGCTTTTCCGGGGTACAGTCGGAACGATCCGCCTTCGTCCGCGCCGCGCGCCGTGAACGCGTAACTGTTCGCGGCGACGACATCCGGGGTGGTGCGGTTGTCGACCACAATCCCCTCGCCGGGGAATGACCGCATGACCTCGAAGCGGTCGATCGGGCCCATGCAGTAGGCCAGTTCAAAGCTCAGGTAGTAGCGGTACCCGACGATGTATTCGTCATACTCGACCGGCAGCTTCCGCTTCCCCTCTTGGTCCTGTTTGAGCAGGATCTGGCTGTACTGGCCCACCTTGTCGTAGGAGTCGAGGGATTCGCTGGGGGGCGGTGGCGACTTCTGGGCTCCCTTGCCGCCGCCTCCTTGGGCCTCCTGCTGCTTTTGGGCCGCGCTGTCGAGTTCGTGGTCGACCTTGTCGGGGTTGCGCTTGTAGAACGCCTTGGCCTGCTCGTAGGCGACCAGCGACGGGTCCCGCTGGATTCGTTCGATGATCGGGACGGACCGAAAGCTCGACCGATCGTAGCGCGTGTAGTTGCCGGCCAGCCGTTGGGTCCCGAACACCACCGGGAGCGTGATCGCCTCCGAGTTCGTGCTGATCTGAAGGCCTTGCGCCGCGGCGTCTTTCTGGTTGTTCGTGTTCCCGCCCCCGAAGGCGCCGCCGCCTAAGCCGCCGACCCCCGGCATCTTTGGCCGGGCATAGCGGGCGTTCAGGTAGCTCGCCGTGGCGCTGAAGGTGAAAAGCGCCGCCGGGATGTACCACGACAGGCCCATCCCGAAGGTGGCGAATCCGACCACCACCGCACCAGCGGCAGCTATGCCGTAGTTCACCCAACTTGAGCTACTCATTTGGTTTTCAAGTGTTTAGCGCGTTGTTTGCAGCGGGTGCTGCAATACATCACAGGTTTCATGCAGATGGTGGTCTTCACCGTTCCACACACAATGCACCGAATTTCCCTTTCCGCCCGGTTTTTCCACATGGTCAGGATTCGACCGCGGAACGCCTCCTTTTTTTCCGGCAGGTTGCATGTCGCCCGCACGACTTCGATGGCTTTCGAGATTGCCCGCATGTTGTGGTCGTGGTGAAGCGCCCGGTGTTCCTGTGGGGTGACGGGCTGAAGGTTGCTCGGGTCGTTGTTCAGCTTGTCGCCGTCCCGGTGGTGGATGTCGTGCCCGTGAGGGATCGGTCCGACAGTTTGCTCGTAGTGGACGCGGTGGAACCTTTTGGCTTTGCCTCCAGTGAAGTATCCGGTTTTCTGGAGGCGCCATGTCACCCCGTAGAGGGTGAAGGATTTGGTTTCGGGGCTGATTTGCATCAAAACCCTTATACTGTAATTAAGGCCTGTCCATCCCTCAGGCGGGCCGGTCTGCCAATCCTTTGATGTCACGCCACCGGAGACCAGCCGGATCTTCGCGGCGACCGATCTGGGTGAAGCGCACAAGCCTCTGGGCCCGGAATTGCCAGAACGGCCATGGCTCGGGCGAACAGAACCCCTTGGAGGGAACGTGCCAGAACCACCCGTCGAGGATGATCCCGACATGGTTCGACTGGCGACCGCACTTGCAGATGACCACATCGCCGAATTCCGGGCACCCGTTGTTCCATTCGGGTTCATGCGCCTCGGCGTGGAAGAAGCGCAGGAACAGGTCTTCCATCACGTTGCGGGCGCGGAAGCTCCCGAGGCGTTCGTCGTAGAACGGCAGCGGGGTTCTCGGCAGAACGCCCGACCCTTCGAGGATCGCCATCACGAAGTTGATGCAGTCGACGCCTTCGCCGGCCAGCCGCATCCGATTTCGGTGCACCGTGCCCCGATACATTTCCGCCAACGCGAGCGCCGTCACGCGCCGGCTGGGCGTCCAGACTTCCCCTCTCCCTTCTTGTGGGATTTCGGCTTCGGGAGCGTGACCGTCGAGTTCAGGTGGCGTCGCCATGTCCGACAGTGGATCGTCATCGTGAGACTGTCCACCTGAGTGATGCAGAGCAAGTTCGCTTCCGCGTCCGTGATTCGCCAGTGCGGCGGGCAATGCGATGCGCGCCAATCGGTGTAGCCAAGCGTCTCCCCCAGTTCGAGCAGTTCGTCGAGTTCAGAGGGATCCTCACAGAAAAGCCACGACTCGGTGGAGTGTGGCCAGTTCGGTTCGCGGTAGGCCGGCACCCCGGTCTTGAGTCGGATCATGACACGCCATTGAGGGTTGGGTTGGAGGCGGGAACGTATGGGAACCCGCCGAAGTTAGCGGAATTCGCGAACAGGGCGCAATCGGTCGTCGTGTGGGCGCATCCGTAGTAGGCCGTCAGGGTGTCGCCGACTTCGAGGTCCGGGTGCCATGTGATGAGCTTGAGCTTCGTGTTGGCGCCATCGTAGGCGCTCCACGAAATCGTGAAGAAGAACCCAGTGTCGTCGTGGTACAGGTGGCCGGCATTGAACCGGGTCTCGGGCACTCCGGGCGCTTGGCCGGTCACCACGATTTCCTTCTGGGCGGCGTCGATCGAGACGATGTCCGTCTCCCACTTGAAGTCGTCCTTGTCGAGCCCACACCCGGTCCCGTAGAGCGTATGGTTGCATCGCCGCTGGCAGTAATAGCGCGGCACGGCGCGATCCTCATGGAAGGCTTCCGGGGTCACGGCGGCACCGATTTCCATGCCTCGGAAGGTGAAGCTGGAGATGATCCCGCGTTCAGCGATCAGGCAATGGCGATCGAAGTCGAGCAACTGGTCGGTACGCAGGTTTGCACCCACGATGCGAAGGATCGTCGCCATCAGGCGCGCCGGCGCGGCGGTCGTGAAGTACCGCCGGAGCTTGTCGTCCTCGGCCGACAACGTGAGGGCGGTGGCGCGTTGCTCGAACCGATCGTTGATGACGATTGGGCCGTTGCGGATCTGGGACGGGGTGAAGACCTGCGGGTCGGCGGCCCCGAGGTAGGCCGGCAGATTCGCGATCGTGACCGGGACATCCCATGTGGTCAGGAACAGCCCGACCCCGTCCGGCGTACCGATGATGTAGCAGTAGGCGGCGCTCAGGTCGGGCGCCTGTTCCTCTGCCATGAAGGTATTGGTCTGGACGGGCATCAGTTCGGGATGATGGTCAGGTCACGGCCCCAACTGCGGCGGAAGGTCAGCGTGAGCTTGTAGGTGTTTTTCTTCCGCTGGGGTTCTTCAAAGAGGATGTAGCCTTGGATCGCCACATAGCCGGACGGCGACCACCCGGTGCCGCGTCCGAAGAAGAACGTCTTGATGTCGCTCCGGTTGATTTCCCCGGCGCTGAAGGTGTAGGCGGTGTCCCGGTAAAAGGTGCCGTTCGTGTATGCCGACTGGGCGTTGATCTTAATAGTGGAAGTGTTGATCCAGTTCGTGACGGCCGGGCTTTGAGTGATTCCGTTTTCGTTGGTGGCGGTCAAGGTGCCGGCCGATGCCCGCCCGTAGTATTGCGGAAAGTCGTTTGGCAGGATGGCCGGCTCGCTCGTCGGGACCAGACAAGCCGCGTCGGTGTCGTTCCGCCCGTCGTAGATGCCAGCAAAATTGTAGGCCGGGCCGTTGGCGTTATACCCACTGCCACAGCACGCGATATATGCATTGGCGGTGAAGTTGCCCGTACCTCCTCCCGCAACGTGGGAACCGAGGCCGAAGTTGGTTGCCACCCATTTCCGCCGCGTATTGTTGTAGGCGGTCCCATCCTCGCCGGCCGGCGCGATGCTGGTGGCGTTCGTGATCCGAACCACGGCCGCGCTCGGGATGCTGGCAATCGTGTACTCGCCGTCATACCACGGTGTCGGTTCCGCCTGCCGGACATTCCCGAAAACAGTCCCGACGCCGGGGTTCAGAACCGACAGGACGGTGAAGTCGTCGCCGGACACCGAGTCGACGGTGAAGCTCCCATTGTACCCGCTGGGGGTCATCCCTTCGATCACGACCGTCTGGCCCGCTGTCAGACCGTGACCGGCCGCCGTGATGGTGAAGTCGCTTACGGTCGAGCTCGCCGCCGTGACATCCGCGCGCGGGCGCTTTGCCCCGTTGATGTTGAATTTCCCGCCGGCCACGAAGTGGTGGCTTTCGTTCAGGGTGACGTCCCAGTAGGTGCCGTTCGAGACGATCGAGACGATGTTGTAGGGGAGCGGCCACCCGCTGATTCCGCCGTCCACCGTCGTTTGGGTCGACGGTGCGTGGCCAGCGACCGAGACCGTCAGTTCGTACTTCAGTCGCAGCAACTGCCCGATCCCGACCGTCACCGCGCCGCTGAGCAGCATCCGGCTGAACAGGTTGCTCGCGACCGTCGCGAGGCTCGCCATTCCGACTTCGGTATAGTTCACCGGGGCGACTTCTTCGGTGAAGTCCTTGGTGGTCCGGAAGGTTATGGTGCCGGCCGCTTTGTCGTAACGGGTGCTGACAGACGCATAGCCGTCGTCCTCGTCGATGAAGGTCGGTTCATTCGTCGATCGTTGGACTTCGGTCGTCAGGCCGGTCTGGGCGACACGATACAGGGCGTCAATCGGGCTGGCCGCGATCGTCGCACTGGTCCCAACCGTCACGACAGTGGCGCTGGTGTAGGCGGTGATGTAGGCTTCTTCCCCGCTGGTCCATCGAATCAATTTGCCGACATCCCCGGCGACGAAATCTCGCGTGCCGGTCACGCGGGTCACCGTGGTGCCGGCGCAGGAATAGGTGTCGGCGGGATCGTCCGGAAGATCCTTGGTGGGCGTGTTCCCGGTGCCGGCCACCCCGTATGCCAACTGGGATGCCCACCCTTCGGTGGCGATCCGGTCGAGGCCGGAATCGAGGATCAGGTTCGACTGCCATGGGCGGGATTCGACCACCCGGCCGGTGGCCGCTTCGACCACTTGAACTTGGAAGCGACCACGGGCGGTTTCCCGCCAATGCGCGAATGGGGCGGCATCACGCCGGTTCGTAGACGCCAGTGACTTGTGCGGAGACTTCGGCTTGTTCATCGGTGATCGGTGGGAAAATGACGTTCTCGGCGTACGTGCCGCTGATCGTCACCCTACCAGCGGTCCCGGTTTCTGCCAAGTCGTCTTCCACCGTCACCACCGACAGCGTATAGGCGCCCGTCATGCTCGCGGTTGCGTCGCCGAAATCAGCGAAGGCATCGTGCGGCCCGAGGTCGGTGTCGTTCCCGTCCGCATAGATGACAAGCGACTCATAATCACCATGCAGCGACGCCGTGGCGGTGCCGCCGTCCTCGAAAGCAGGGTGTGGGTCGAACTCGCCGCCACCGTCCGCCCAGATGACCGCATAGGAGTAATCGCCCGACACCAGCGCCCCGGTTGCGGAACCAGAATCGGCCTCGGCAATCAGCACGTACGGCGGGACTGGAGGCGGTGGGGGATCTTCATACTGGGCACTGGACAGCGTGCAGACCCGCATCCCGGCGTCCAGATATTCGACCTTCAGAACCCCGGCGGCTTCCGTCTCATCGTACTCGAAATAGGCCCGCTTCAGCGCGATCGGTCGCGACGGCAGCAACGCCACCGTGTATTCGATTTCGAAGTCATCCCGCTGCACCCGCATGTAGAGCGCATTGTCGTCTTTCTTCAGGTAGTAGCAGATGACGTCCGTTTCACCGGTTTCGAGGTTGGCGTCGAGCAGCGCATTGTACTGCAGCGCCGGGTCCCGCCCTTCCCATGTGACCGTCACCACCTCAGTGTTGAAGAACCGCCGGCATTCGATTTCGTCCGTGTCCGACTGGTATGCGATGACCTCGTAGGCATTCTGGTCGAACGCGAGCGACCAATGGTCGGAGGTCTTTTCCTCCCCGGTGAACAGGATGGACTCGGTCCCGGCAACCTGCGGCAGCCAGATGACCTCGTTGGCGGGCGGGATCGCTTTGCGGATTCGCACGCTGCCGTCGGTCGCGGTATAGACCGCCCAGTTGATCCGGTAGGGGTCGTCCTGCGTGTTGTGGAGTGTGTCCGGGCCCAGCCCGTAGCCAACCCGGTTCGTGACCGGCAGGACTTCGCCCGGGGCGAGCGTGCAGGTCGTGAATCCAAGCTGGCCGTACTGGTCGACTTGCGTGATCGGCTGGGTGATCGTGTTCTGGTTCGCGCGGCGGGTCGCCCGGAACCCGATTTCGGTCTCGGCGTGGTCGGGACTCCAATGCTGCCACTGGATCTGGTCGTCCATGAAGCGGACGAGGTGGCACCACCCGATGACGGTGCGGTCGTCGATGTCCCACGGCAGTTCGAGGTCGAGGTCGAGGATTTCCTGACCGTCCGCGGTGCCGGGAAGCACCCGGATGACGTCCGTGGCCCATGGGTCTTCGCCGTCCTTCCAGAAGAACAGGAACCGCCCGAAATGCTCGGGGTCCGTGTCGGTCAGGTGGCGCGCCTCATAGTCTTCGTCCGGGCTGGAAATCTCGATCTGCTTCTCGCCGGCCAGCACCGGGTCGATCAGGGTGATGTCGCGCCGCCATGACGGGATAAAGAACGCCCATGTCCGCCCGCCCTTGTCGCGGAAGAACTCCTTGAATTGCTGGAGCGCCAATCGCTCGGTGAAGGAGTAGCGGTAGCTGAACAGGATGTCGGGCGTGCGTTGCGGGAACGCCATCGTCTCCCGCGCCGTCGACAGGCCAGTCCGATGATGGGTGGTGCTGGTGGTGCGGTTCGGGGGACGCAGGAAGTCCGGAACGTGGGTCAGCAGGTCAAACTGGAGGCTCATAGGGTGAGGTAGCGCACTTCTTCGGACAGGGAAAAATCTGTGTCGTCGATGTGCTCGGCCATTCCCCCGTCACGGATGCACAGGCGACACGGATACACCAAGTCCCCGCCGCTGAACAGGACTTCCGATCCGACTGCCTCAAGGGTCAGTTGCTGGAGGCTTACCCCGTACCCGGAAATGACCCGGAATTGGCCCGTGGTGCCGTCGGTGAGGTAGATGTAGTCACCGATCGCAAACCAGTCGTCCGTGGCCGTGCGGCTGATCGTGACGCTATTGGAGAGCATCGCAGAGACGATCGCTTCCTCGGGCCAGAACGGCACCACCACCGGGGCCACCAATTCCGCCCGGTTCCGCCGATCGCGTTCTTCGCGCTCCAGACCGTCGAGGTAGCAGGTGTAGGACAGTTTCCACTGGGATCGCAAGCGCCCCTGTTGCCGCTGCTCTAGCCCCGCCCTTGACGTAAAGAGCCGGGTCGCGTGACCCTGCACCATTTCGATTCCCTTCTCCCAAGCGGGCCGCTGGGAGGAAAAGAGCGTGACGGCCGTGTTGGTAGTTGGGATTGCCATGGCGTTATGATGCCACCCCGAGGATTTGTTTCACGCGGGTTTTGTTCCGGCTGATGACGTTCAGCATCGCATCCGGGTTCTTGTTGATGTGTTCGTCGATCATCGAAGCGTCGACCACGTTCACGTTCGTGACCGCGACCTGCTGCTGCTTCGAGGTCTTCTCGCCGCGCAGTCGGGCCTTCATCTTCTCTTGGTCTTCGGTCGTGATGGTTTCGCCCTTCTCGGCGATGATCGGAACCTCGCCCGGGGCCAGACCGACCATGCCGCCCGAGTGGTACCGCTGGGCACCGGTGAAGACGCTCGGCGACACCGTCCGGCTTTCCCCGGTCGAGTACCCCGCCACACCGCCGTCGTGTGCGACCGCTGCCACCGCGCCGCCGGCGCCACCGCCGATGCCCCCGGTGAACCATCCCATGGCCTGCCCGAGCATGTACTGGACAAGCATCTGGGTGGTCATTTTCAGGATGTCGTTCACGATCGAGGCGGCCATTTTGCTGAACGCCTCCTTGGCGGTCATTGTGCCGTCGATCATGCCCGTGATGGCGCTGGTCATGTTGCTGGCGATCGAGTTGGCGATCCCGACGGTCATTTCGTCGACCCGCTTGGCAACGTCCGTCCACTGGGCAGCGAGCTTTTGCAGCGCGGTCCCTTGGTCTTCTGCGGCCTTCTTCCCCTTTTCGGACATCGACTCGACCGCGGAGTTGTAGTCCTCCTTGGCCTTTTCCACGCCGCGCGCAAAGGTTTCGGCGCTGATCGCACCCGCGTCCCGGAGCTTTTCGAGGTTCTTGATCGTCGCCTCCATTTCCTCGGTCGGGCTGCGAAGGTCTTCAGTGATCTTCGCCCCCTCATCCATCATCTTCTCCGACTCGGATTTCCCGCCGCCACCCACGCGACCAGCGCGCTTCGTCGGCATGAAGGTCGAAGCCGCGCCGCCGCCGGGCGTCTTGAACGACATGCTGCCTTTGTCCTTGGCGCGATCCTGAGCCATCGTGTCGAGTTCGGCGTCCATCATGGCACCGAGGGCCGACTGGTTCGCGGTCGGCTGGTCGCCGAACAACGCCGCACTCGGACCTTCCATCCCTTTGTCGAGGTTGCGGAGCATCACCGGGCTGGAATCTTTTGGGGCTTTGCCGAGCATCGAATCCAGCGTGCTGTTCAGGTTGTTCAGCGCCTTCGTGTTTTCGGATGTCCGTTGCTCGAACGGGGCAAGCAGTTCTGCCCCGCTGGCACCATCCGCCGGCACGGTGTCGTCGGCCGTGAATGGCAGGTCGGCCATGAAAGCCGCCGCGCTGGCGGAATCCCCCACGACGTTCGCCGGAAGGGCCGGGGTGTTGAATTGTTGGACTGCCCCCACCGCTGCCGTCCCTAGGCTTTCCGCGCCGCGCCGATAGGCTCCACCGATCCCGAAGGTGACCTTGTCCCACATCCCATGGATCGCTTCCCCGACGGCATTCAGGCCTTCGAGGATGGCGTTAATCATCGCGTTCACGAACGCCTTGCCGATTCGCGGGATGATGTCGTTCTCGATCGTGTCCCAGACCTTGGCCGTCGACAGTTGCTCGACCGCGCCCATCAGGTCGATCCCGAACTTCTCCTTGATCCACGCATTGATCTTCGTCGCCGTCGCGGTGAAACCTTCGTCAAGGGCTCGCTCCAGCGTGTCACCGGCCGCCTGCATGGCGGTTTCGAGTCCGCCTTCCTTCCCCAGCACGCGGACGAATGCCACCGCCTGATCGGCCATCGCCTGAATCTCGGGCTGGATGGATTTCGCGTACTCGGTCAGGCGACCGATCTGTTCGGTCATCAGTTTCACGACATCGGTGGCGGCCGGAAGGATCGCTTCCCCGAGGGTGCGCTTGAATTCGTCCCATGAGTCCTTCATGGTCGAGACCCGACCCTCGAACGACACGGAAAGGTTCTGCATCGACCCGCCCGCTCGATCGAGTTGGTCGGTGATGATCTTCCACATATCGGCGAACTTCGCCCCCTCCTTGTTCATCGCCATGAGTTGCTGGTAGACCTCAGGCGCAAACACCCCCTTGGCGGTCAGGGTGCGGAGCGGATCGTCGAACCCAACCCCGGTCTTCAGGCCCGCGTAGATGCGCCCGATCTGTTCGGCCGTCACATCGATCTGCTGGCCGGACTTCGCTGCCGCGTCACCCACTGCCGTCAGGGCGGCGGTCGACGAATAGGCGCCCGCGGTGAGGGATTCGAGGGTCAGGCTGGCGTTCGCGATACCCTCAAGCTCGAACGGCGTGTCGGCGGCGAGCTTGGCGAGTTCCTTCATCCGGGTTTCGGCGGCCTCCATCGACCCGAGCACACCAGCAAACCGGATCTTCAGAGTCTCGAACGAGGCGGCTCCACGCAGGCCGTCCGAGAAGATACTGAACGCGGCACCCACCGCCTTGAACGCCACAACCAGCGGCAGCACGACGGCGAGCAATGCCCCGATGGCAACCGTCACCGTGCCGACGATCGCGGCTACCGACCCGAGGGCGGCGGCGAGCGCACGGAAGCCTCCCCCTGCCCCCTGTGCGGCGTTGGCGGCGTTCTTGAGGCCGGACACCATAGCGCCCGTGGCGCCCGCGAAACCGCGCATCGCCTGCAAGGCAAACCCGAGCTTTGGCGAGAACACTCCGACCGCGCTGGACATTGCATCGAAGGCGGACCGAATCCCGCTCGCGGCCGTACGGGCGGCGCTCATCATCGCGTTGAAGGAACCGGCGGCCTTTTTGCCGTCGCGGTCCATCTTTGTCGCCATGTCGCCGGCCCCTTGCTTGAGGCGGTCCATGGCGGCGCGAGTCTCCTTCTCGCCCTTGATGAATGGTGCTGGATCGAGTGCGACCCCGAGGCGTGCGATGTCCATGGCGGACTGATAGCCCGCTGGGGCACCAGCCGCAACAGGTCATCGTTTGCGGCGCGGCGGTGGGGCGGCCTTCTCCTTCGACTTTTTCTTGTCGATCGAGTCGAGCAAGAATTCGTGATCCAGCGCCCGCATCATCCGGTAGAACCACGGCAGGGGAAAACCGTGAACTTCCCCCACCATCAGGATGTCCGAGGCCGGGATCGGTCCGGGCCCGAACGCGACTGGACGCCCGGCTGAGAGCATCCAGAACAGTTCGAGGGCCGCGTCTTGGACTCCCGTGAGTGACGGTCGTTCGGCAAGCGCCGGGACTTCCCGACCGTCCTCTTCGAGTTCGCGTAGGAACGATTCATCCTTCCCCCACTTAAGACTCCACGCCAGTGCCGCTTTTCAAGGCTTTCGCGTCCTCCGCGTCTGCCTCCTGTTGGAATTCGGTCAGGGAGCGGGAGGTCTCGGCGACCCATTCGCGGAACGGCTCGATCTCCATCAGGAGTTTCAGGGCGTTGTCGGTCGTGAACGGAATCGTCTTGTCGCCGTCCTTCACCCCCTTCCAGTCGAGCAGGATGCACTCGGCCATGATTTCGCACCCGTTGCGGAGTTTCAGCGCAGGATCAGCTTTGATCTTGTGCTCGGGGTAGCGCCGATTGATCCGGGCGCTGACCCGATAGAACGTCGGGCGGTGCGCGTAGGCGATCAGGAATTCCGCGCCTTCGTAGCTGAACCAAGTGCCTTCCTTTTTGTCCTCGGCGACTTTGAATTTGGAGATGTCCATGGTGGCCGGATCGTCGCTGCGCCGGCTGGATCGTCAAACGAAAACGGCGGCACCCAGAATAGGTGCCGCCGTCCGATGCGTAGTGAAACCCCCGAAACGCTACGCATCGAAAGCATTCACGATCATCGTCACGCCAGTGTCCGGGTCGCGGATGGCCGTGAAGTCGATGTCGAGCATGACGTCGGTGTTGATCCCGGTCGCGTTCGGGTTGCCCGCGCCCCACTTGATCCGTGGGAACGTGAACGCGATCGTGTTGCCGTCGCCGTCCGTCAGGGTGATCCCGATGGCATTGTCGTCGTGGTCGATCAGGGCTTGGTACAGCGTGTTGTTGGCGAAGTACGCACTGATGTTCCCGGTCACGCTGAAGGTGCCCAGTCCGACCTCGAAGTTGCCCAACTCGCCCAAGGCGTCCTTGCCCCGGAGGTTGTTGTTCACATCGAAGGCGAAGATGCGGAGCTTGTCCGTGAAGGTGCCGGCGGTCCCTTGGATGGTTCCGAGGTTGCTGGTGCCGTTCAGGATGTCGCCCGGGTGAGCGGCGAGGTAGGTGTGGGCGGTGCCACCGGTCAGGGTCGCGGCGCCCCACGCGAGGTTGGTCGAGGACTTGGTGGTCGTGAGCGCATTGCCGGCGGTGCCCGCGGTCTTCGCGGTCGCGGTCATGGTATCGCCCGCGCCGGCGGCGGCGCTGACGGTCGGGTGCAGGGTGGTGGCGGCCGCATAGGTCGTCCCGGCCCCGACCGCGAGGTTGATCGCCGCGATCAGGTTGTCGAGCGTTGCGGATGCCGACACGCCGATGAACACGTTGCCGTTCGAGTTCGTCAGGGTGGTCTGGAAGGTGTAGACCTTGCCGTTGATCGTGACCGTGTCGCCGTCGGACGGATTGCCGGTGGCGGTCAGGGTGCCGGTGGCGGCCGCGAGGCCATTCGTGTTCAGCGACACGGTGTCGGTTTCGCCGAACTTCCCGAGCACGTTGAAGGTGCCGGTGATGATCTGCTTCGACTCGACGTTCAGCGTCCCCTGCCCGATGTAGCAACCGGGGTACGTCTGGTAGTAGGTCTGGTCGGACGAATTGACCAACTGGCGCTCGAACGTGTACGAACGGCGGGTGGTACCGTTGCGGAGGTCCTTGCAGGTGAAGTCGATCGACTCCCCGGTGGCGTCCGCGGCGATCGCGCCAGCCGCAAAGGTCACGACATCGCCGTCATTCGCGATGACCCGCTTGATGCCGTTGTTGCCGGTGGCGGTCGCGCCAGCCAACTTGACGAAACCACCGACAGGCACATCCGCGAGGTCGCCCGGCGTGGTGGCGGTGAAGGTGCTGGACGATGCGTCGAAGTCGCCCGATACGGCCGAAATGTTGTAGTCCACCCAAGTCCCGCACAGAAGCGCCTCGAAGAAATCGCGGAACGCAAGGTGGGACAACTCGAAGTTGAACCCGCCGCTCGCGCTCGATCCGACTTCGGCCATGTCCGGCACCTGACGGTCCGAGCGAAGTTCGGCGCTGGTGATGGTTTCCTTGGCGTGGCCGAGTGTTTCGCCGGTCAGGCGAAGCGCGCGGAATTGTGGGGAGCCCGGCAGGACACCGTAAGAGGTTTCCTGATCGTAGGCGAGACTGGTGTAGTTAGCGTCTGTGGTGGCCATGGTCGTAGGGTGGTGGGTGGGGGCGGAAAATCAAGCGTGCGTGTCGCGCCGAAAATCCACCCGGATGTTTTTCTGGATCCAACCTTTCGTCGTCCCGGCTTCGACGATCGAAGCGGTCCCGAAGACGATATAGGTGGGGGGCGAGGAAAGTCGGAGCAGGTCGAAGATGTCGGCGAATTCGTCCGCGACATCCGTGAAGGTTTTGCTGCCGCCGGCCTCAGGGACGAACACCTGCAGCACCGCAAATCCGACCCCGCGCACACTCGCCCGGCCAATCTCCATTGGCTCAGTCGCCCCTTGCAGGATCGAAAAGCGCCCCCACGCGCCGGTCTGGACCGGTGCGGGTTTGTTCTCCGGGATGACCGGAAGGACGCTCTGGTCCCATTCGTCGAAGAAGTAGCTGGCGACGGTGGAACGGGTGACTTCGAAGCTCATTGGGTGATGGTCTGTTCGTTGTAGAGTTGGATGCGGGCGACGACTTCCGCCACCGAAACCATCACCATCCCGATCGGGGCTTGCTTTGAGTGTCCGTGTTCGAGGGGTTCGATGTACGGGAGATTGCTGGTGATCCAGACCACCGTCTCGCCGGTGATCTTCCCGACTTCGGCGGTGTCGAGTTGCGGTGGGCTCGCGAACGTGACGCCTTCATCCGGCACACTCGGGTCCGGGGTCCCGCTGGCGATGTTCCATGAGGCCCGAGCGCGGCCGGTGTCCACCGGGGTCGCGAAGGTGATGCTGGTCCACAAGTCGACCGTCACCTTGCGGTAGACGGTCTTGCGAGCGATCCCGAGCTTGTTCGCGAAGGCGTCAAGGTCGACATCAAACTGCCGCATGTTCTTGAAGGAAATCATCGCAGCAGGGTCAGGACGTTGATCGTGTTCGAGGGGTCGGGTTGGTTGGACTTCACCTGCCAGATGACCGAGTCGATTTCGACCTCGGAGTCATTCAGGATCGGGTCAGGGAAGTCAGCCACCCGCACCAGCATGAATTTCATCCGCCCTTCCACGAAGGCATTGTGGTCGGCAGCGTCGACTTCTTCGGTCTTCGGGAGGTACAGCAGGGCCTTTTTGCCCGTGGTCTCGTCGGCCCAGACGATCGTGGTCTCGTCCGTGGCCGGGTCGTAGGTCGGGGTCGGGCCTTGCCGGACCGTGATGTCGGTCAGGACGGACTCAGCGACCGACCATGCGGTCGCCACGCCCGACGCTGCGATGGCTGGGATGTCGAGGGCCATTAGCGTGAGACTGGGATTTGCCGGAACCCGCCTTCGATCGAGCCGCCATACTTGAGCAGCGACATCATGACCTGATTCGGGATGATCGGCAGGTTGCGGGTCGGGTCAGGCTGGTTGAATTCGAGCCCGAGCGCCCCGTTACCGAGCGCGATGCTCGAAACCCCGGCGGACTTCGCGGTGTCCGACACCCGGTTGCCGGTCAGGAACGCCAGCGCGGTTTCCAGCACCGCGTGCTGGATGTCGAGCGGGATCGCATCGTCGGCCAGCCAATCGCCGTTCAGGTAAATGTTCTCCCGTGGCCACGCGCGGGGCTGGGTCGACTCCACCCGATTCCCCTTCCATGTGATGAGGTCGTCAATGTAGCGAGTCGCCATGATGACGGCCCCGGCCTTCTGGTCGGCAGTCGCCGCCGTCCATGCGGTCGCCCACAGGTGCGCGGCAAAGTAATCGGTCGCCACCGCCGCCGTCGGGTCGACGTAGGAATTGGCATCCGTGACGATGGTTCCGTCTTCAACGATGACAGTGACAGGCATGGCTTAGGTGGTTTTGCGGAGCTTGGCCTTGCGGGCCGCGGGCGATTCTGCGCCGGGAAAGTCTGAGAGGTCGAGGTCTGGAGGGGGAAGTTCGACCACGGGGGCCGGGCTTTCGTCCACGCTGGCAGGAGCCGGCGTTTCAGGGGTGGGGGTGGTAGTTTCCACCCTCGGGGGGTCTGGCGCGCTCTGGCGCGATTCTGCGGCCTTTTGGGCTTCGGCGCGAGCCTTGCGTTTTGCAACCTCGGCAGCGAGGTCGATGACCGGCTGGGGTTTCCGAGGCTTGAAGGTCTCGATGACCGTGTGGCCGGGAGGCAGAGGATAGCGGACTGGAGTGTGGTTGCTCATGGTCCGCCATCCTCATTCGTGGGTGGGCTGAAATCAAGCGATCAGCACACCTTCCAGTTCGCGATCGTCCCCGGTGCGTCCACCGTCACCCCGAAGGGAGTCGTCCAGAACGGCGACTTGGTCGGGCTGAAATAGTGAGCGATCCGGATCTCGCCGGTCGTTTTTTCCTGAAAGGCAATGGCAGCGTAGGGCATGGGAAAATGGTCGGGGGTTTCAGGGTTGGAGTTATCGGGCGACGACGGTCACGACGTTCGTGTTGACGATGTCGGTGGTGCCGCTGGAGGTCAGGACAAGCAGGTTGCCCGAGACCGTGACTGCGCCGTCCCACGCTCGCGCCACACCGGCCGCGGTGCGGACGTCGACCGTGTAGGCGGTCGGGGCAAACGGGAACCCGAACACCATGACTTCGGCCGCTTCCTCGACCGCGTTCGCGGCGCGGGACTGGATGACGGTGCTGAACTCGTCTTGCGGGACGCCGACTTTGACGAGGGTGGCAGCACCCCATCCGTTGTTGGCGCCGGCCAGAGTTTCGGTGGTCGCGAGGGTCGCTCCACCGCCCGGGGTGTTGTCGTAGATCACCACGACGTTGGCGCTGATCTTCACCGCGAGCAGACCGAGGTTCTGTGCGTTGAAGGCGGCCACGAAGGCGGTCCCGAACAGGGTCGGGGTGACGCCACCGGAGCAGTCGACGGCGACACGGCCGGCGGTGATGGCCGCATTGGTGTCGACCTCGAAAACCGTGGTGCCGACAGTGATGGTTTCACCGTCAGCGACGTTCGAAGCGATCCGAAGAATGCCTACCGTCGGGGCGGCGGCCCGGACGTGCAGACGGCGAACAATGTCAGAGACTTTCTTGAGAAAACGCATTGGAATAGATGGTTGGATGTGAAAAGGGGGTGGGCAGGATTTCCCCACCCACCCCCCGGTTCAGCCGGTTATGGCTTAGAGGATGTTGTGCGCGACCTTGACGATCCGCACGTTCTTGCGCTCGTACACGCGCACCCAGTTGGCGGCGCTTTCGAGTTCGGAGTTGGTCGGGCTGGTGCCGGCCACGGAACCGTCGGCCCACTTCACACCGCGAGGGTGCATGATGAACCAGCGGCGCATGATGAGGTAGGATTCGTGCGACAGGGACTCGCGGGCGTATTCGAGGTAGTGGTTGCCGAAGCCGCCGTCCAGTGGGCGAGGGCTGGTGTCCACACCCCACGCCAGCGCGCCTTGGCCGAACAGGTAGGTGGTGTATTTGTCGACATCGCCCGAGGTATCGACTGGGCAGGTGTCGTCGGTGATGACCCGCAGACCGCGGAACGAGGCGTAGGTCGCACCACCTTCGGAGTCCTTGATGTACTCGATCAGGTCTTGCTTCTTCAGGAACGCCTCGGTGGCCGAGTGCATCATGATGCCGGTCAGCAACTCCTTCGAGTCACCCATCAGTTGCTGGGCGTCGATGAAGGTGGAGGCGGTCAGGCAGTTGTCTTGGTCGACGGTGCCGGTCGTGATGCCGATGTCGAGCACGCTGCCGCTCATGGTGGCGTCGGCGAAGATGCCCTTGAGGATCGCGAGAACGATCGTCTGGTCATCCCGCGCTTGCCAACTGGAGGTCAGGCCAGCGATGGCGCGCATCGGGTCGGAACCAGCAAGGTGGCCAGCGAGGTCGGAGGTCGACCACGACTTGGCGCGGTTCTGGATCCGGGCAGCGTCGGAGGTCGCGGCGATCTTGGCCGGGGTCAGCGGCGCGGATTCGCTCATGATCTCGGAATCGCCCGAGAGGTCTTGCCAGAACGGCATGGTGACGATTCGTCCGCCGCCGGAAGCGAGTCCGTCCATTTGACCGTCGCGGACCAGAATGCCGGATTGAACCAGCTTCGATTTTTGCGCGGTCAGTTCAAGGTGGTACGGAATGTAGATTTCCGGCACCACCACATCGGTGATCAGGGTCTTGGCCATAAAGGTGTGTTTGGTTTGGTTGAGCCGAGGCAGAACCCCGGCAAAGGAGTTCGCTGGATTCACCACCCACCGGATGGCCGAACACCCCACCGGGGCGCTCAGAGTTGCGACACGCCACCCGTACCACTGGGGGCAGGGGCGTCAAGGGCCGTCGCACGTTTTTCTTCGGGCGCCATCACGCCGACCGCGAGCGGGGCGTGCGTCGAACCCATGATGTGGACCAGCACCACGCCGGTCTTCTGAACGTGCGCGAGTTCTTCCGGGCTCAGGCGCCACGCCGACAGGACGGCATTCGTGGACCGATGGCAGGGCAATACCCCGACCTCTTCCTGCTGTCCCTCGGGAGCCCCGAGGGTGTCCTTCATGAACGGAAGGCGGATTGGATCGGCCATGGCTACGCGACCCCGGCGGCGGTTTTCAGGCGTTGGGCCAGCGCGGGGTTTTCCTTCAGGATGCGCCCCTGCTCGGTCAGGTTCATGGTCTTCGAGGCCCATGGGTTCAGGCCGCTGAAGCCACCGCCAGATCCACCGGAACCGGGAGCGCCCGCGCCGGCGGACTGCTCGAAAAGGTGCGGGGCTTCCTTCGTGAGTTTCGCCACCCACTTCTCATGCGACATCGGTTGGGCATCGTCGTCATACAGGGCTTGGCCGGAAATCGGGTCGTGCGCGATCAGCTTGCCGTCGACCAGTTTCAGCGCCGCAGAGCCGCGCAGTTCGAGGTCAGCGATCGCTTCCTTGCGGACACCGAACTTCGAGCCGGCGTCACGGAGCGCGATCGCGGTCTGCTGGCGGGCGAGGGCAGCTTGGGCTTCGTCGGCCCGCTTGTTCGCTTCCGCCACCGCCTTTTCGGCAGCGGCCTTCGCCTCGGCCACACGCTTGTTCACGGCGGCCTCCAGACCCTCGGCCTTCACCAGCTTGCCGTCTTCGAGGTCTTTCGACCGCGCGAGCAGGTCGGCGTACTTGGCCGGGTCAACGTCCTTGAACTTTTCCTGCTCTTGCTTGAGCCGGATGTTCTCGTCACGGAATTCCTTCAGGCGGTCGGCGTCGACCATGCCTTCAACTTGCAGCACCCACTTGCCATCTTTCTCGGCATAGAACGCTTTGTGGCCTTCTGGGATTTCGGCCTCCGACGAATAGGATTTTTTGAGCATGGCCGACAGAATGCGAATCGGTCGACCGAGTCAAGCGCACAATGGCAGGGTTTTCTGCAACCGCTCTGCCGCCGCCCGCTCCACTTCGCTAGGACGCGCCCCCTTCCGGCAGTACAGCCGGGTGCCGTTCCATTCGGACCGTGGGCACAACATCGTCCACACCGAAACCTCGGGCCCGAAAAGCTGTCTCTGGTAGCCGTCGAACCGAAGGTTGCAGCGGGGAGCGTCGATGCTCAGGACCGTGCCAATCTTCATGGCACCATTATCCGTTCGATCGAATCGAAGTCAACCGTGCGGCGGGCTGTTCACCAACGCCTTGGCGTGGCCATTGACCCTCGCGATGACCTGCTTCCCCTGCTCCATCACCCAGCGTCGGCATTCGTCGTCCATCCATTGCGCGAGCTTTGGCCGATTGCTCATATCCATCCCCTGCCGCATCGCGATCAGCGACATGTAGCGGGCGAGTTCCGGCACTGGGGTTTGCTCGAAGGTCTTGTGGGCCATTCGGCGGGCCAGCGTAGGGTTCTTGAGTGCTGCGATCGCGAACGTGTGGTCGGCGGCCTGCATCGCCGCGTGGGTCTGCATGACCGTTTCGACCATGGATGACTGGATCATCAGCAGCAGGTGCATCGTGTCGGGGTCGCGAGCCTTGATCCGATCGATGTACTGAGCCGACATCACGCCGAGCAGCATGATGGTTTCGGCGTCTTGGAGTGGGTCGGTTTCCATGATCGGTGGTGGGGTTACTTGACGATGCCGTCCATGACGTTCGCGGCCATCCGGGTGTAGGCCCGTTGGGTCCAGTCGGCATTCCCTGCCTGCCAGAGTTTCCATGCTTCGTCGGTCCCGATCTTCACCCCGTTCAGATAGAAGAATCCGAGGGTTGATCCTTTGCGAAGGGGCTTGAAGTTGACGGTGGGTTTCTTGGTGGTCGGTTTCATGGCTTGTAGTGGGTGTTGTTGCTGAGGTGGTCGATGATGGTTTGGGCACCGATGACGGCGTGGCGCTCGGCGGCAACCTTCGCGTTGTCGGCGGTGGTGAAGATCGCCTTGCTGCGGCCCCACGGGAGGACGTATTGCCATGCGCGCGGGGTCGGGTCGCCTTGCTGGCCGTGTTGCTGGAAGACCCGGATGTCGATCGTCCGGCTCAGTTTCAAGATCCACTGGCCATACCCGTCATGCCGCCACCCGGCGTTCGGGGTGTGGGGCGCGTGTTCGATTTCCTCGACGTTCTCGAAGTCGTAGGTGTGCTTGATGAGCGCGTATTCGGGGCTCTGCACCCCGACAGGAGTGGCGATCTCCAGATCGGCGGTGAAGTGCGCGCCGCGGAGGTAGTATTTGCCCGACAGGCGGTTCTTGAGGATGACGGTCTTCATGGGTGCGGTGGGTTCGTGGGTTGGACTATCGCTTGGTGATGATGCGGATTTCGTCGACCAGTTCAGGGACCAACGCGAGGTCGGTCGCGAGGACTTCGGCCGTCGTCCAGCCGTCCGAGAATCTTCCGGCGGCCGGGTCGGCGATGATTTCGTGGGCGAGGCTGCGGACGGCCTGCTCGTAGGCGGCCTTGTCGGCGGCCATCGCTTCTTCCGCTTGGACGATCGGGCGCAGGAGTTCGCGGACACAGGAGGTCGAGATGGTCGGCAGGGCGCGGAGGCCGGTTTCGAGATTGTTGTTCATGGGTGCGGTGGAGTGTGGGATGGGACGGGGCGGGCTAGGACTTCGTGATGGCGGCTTCGATCGCGGCCGTGATGATGTAGGCCGGGATGTTGTTGCGGAATTCGATGTGCCAGAGGATCGCGGCGGGCTGCGGGGCGGGTTTGTCGCGAAGGGTCACGCAAATCTTCTCGTTGCTGAAGATCGTCACGATCAGTTCAGCGGTTCCGACGGTGCGGAGGAAGCGTTCGACGCCGATCAGGTCATCGGTGAAGGAAGCATCGCGGAAGGCGAGGTCGTTCAGGGCGGTCAGGATGGCGGTGATGTCGGTTTTCATGGATGCAGTGGATTGGTTGGTAAGGAGATACTACACCAGAATGCGCAACCTGTAAACAACTTTTGCGCATTTTGTGCAATCTTTCGTCACCCGTCGCTCGGGTCGGGGTCAAAAGAACCCGACCCGAGAATCGGCCTCACAGTCGCTTCAGTTGGGCGAGCGTCAGAGGTCGATTCGACTGGTCGGTCAGGTCCGCCAGCGCGATCTTTCCCTCCTTGAAAAGCGCCGCCCGGCCGGGCCCGAGGGCTTCGTTCAGGAACGAGTCCGACTTCCCTTCCATCCATTTGTCCATCGTCACATCCCGACTGATCGGTCCGTCCATCGACGCACGGGCATTCACCTTCACCTGTTCCAGCTTTTCCTCCGACCATCCCTCTTTCCGGAGCAGTTGCTTCATCCGGGCCTCCACGGTCTTGTCGCCGAGGGACGGGAGCTTTTTCCCACTCAGTTCGTCCCATGATTTCGTGACCGCCACTTGGGTCGAGCGGCAATTCCAATGCGCGGTCGGGCCGGGGAAGACCTTGGTGTGGCCGATCGGCTTGTAGTCGGGCAGCGACCACTTGAGGCCGGACAGCGCCTTGCAGATATCGGTCGTGCGGGAGTCCAGCGTCGACACCCACTGGATGGCCCCGACGACATCCGACAATTCCTCGTAGGACCGCAGGCGGGCTTCGTTCGAGATGGCGATGGCGCTCGATCGCACCAGTGCCTCGGCCTCGCGCTTTTTCTTCGGGATCAGGCCTGTCGCATCGCCGGACGGGATGATGCCGTCCTTGAATTCCCCGACCTTCGTGCCGCGCACGCGGCGGGCGAGTTGGTCGACGGTTTCACCCATCAGGATTCCTTGCTGCATGGCACCGCGAAACTTGAAGCGAAGATCCTCTGCCTGCTGGTCCCACCACGACTTGGCCGAGTGCCCGAAGATCGTGTCGCCGTCGACCACCGCCTCGACCACCTTCTCGGGGATCGCCACGCTGATGAGCGGCACGCCGATTTTGCCATTCAGGGTCTTGATGGCGAACTTCCCTTCCAGCCCGGCGATCGCCCGCAGGCCGGCGTCTTGGTTGACCTCCACATCGCGGTAGGCGGCTGCGATCGACTCGTCCGTTTGTTCCAACAGGGCTCGCATTCGACGGCCCTTGAGGGTGTCTGGAGCGATGCGCTCGATCTTCGCGATCAGTGCGGCCTGCAAGTCTTGCAGGACCGCCACGGCTTCCCGCCGCAGGCCGGCGGCCACACGCAGGATGCTCAGGGTATGGGTGACGATCTCGTCGGTCTGGTCGGGCATCCCCAACCGTTACTCGGCCGGCGGGCGTTTTCCAGCCGCCTTCTTGGCCGCTTTCTTCGCCGCCTTCTTCGCCGCCGGTTTGCCGAATGTCGGGTCTTCCTCGGGATCTTCCTCGGCGTCGGCCTCTGCTGCGGCGTCCTCGCGCTCGGCATTGAAGGCTTCGCCGCGGGCGCCCGGGATCGGCATCTGGAGTTGTTCGTCGATCGCGGCGCGTTCGGTTTCGAGGTCGTGGTCCGGCGGGTACAGGTCGGCACGCTGGAAGTTGAAGAACATCGTCTCGAACGAGATGGCGCCGGACTGGTATGCGGCGAGCAGGGCGGTCAGTTCGGCCGGCTGCAGGCGGGTCGCCACGAAGTCGCGGTTGATCTCGAACCGGACGTCCTTGATGTCCTCGTAGGAGTCCTCGGTCGATGTCCACCAGACATACCACTTCAGGGCATCGGTCATCGAGCGGGAGATGAACGAGGCGATGCTGGCCAGTGCGGAGGTCTCGCTGGTCGCCCGGAGCGCCACCGTCTCGAATGCCTCGGCATCCCCCTGCTTTGGTTCGATCATCCGCGCGCCGATCGCCGCCATCGCTTGCAGCTTTTCGGCCAGTCGATCCTTCAGGGCCCCGAGGCCTTGGCCGGTGAATTCGAGGAACCCGACTTGGGCATCGGCGTTGTCGCTGACCCACGCCGGCCCGCCGAGGTACAGTAGATCCGCCTTCACGGGTTCGCCACCGCTGGTCAACCCGAAGGCGTACGGGGTCGGGACTCCCAGAACGTGGCTGGCGTTCTCGACATCGGCGCTGGTCTGGTAGTGGCTGATGTTGACTTCGCTGAGGTCATACAGGGGGGAAATCCCGATGTCCATCCCGATGTGGTCGGCGTTGTGGAACACGAACGGGATTTCCATGAGGGGTCGCCCGCGACGCGTCATCGGGGGGAGTTTTTCGATCGCGAAGGACGGCACGCCCGTCCCCTGCCCACCGCGCTTCGGGACATCCGAATTGGGATCTTCCTTGATCCCGGTGTGGACCTCGACCTCGACACCCGAGTCCGTGAGCCGCAGCACCCGGTACTGGACATCCTCGGGTTCATCGAATTCGTCCGCGGAGCTTTCCACCCGAACCACTTCCTTCAGCACCAGCATCGTCAGGAGCATCTTCCCGTTCACCATCTGCCCGCGCCAGTTGATGACCGATTCGGCCGAATAGAACGTGAACCGAGGGCGGCCCACGCCGTCCGACAGAATCCAGTCGATCAGTGTGCCGGCGCGCCCGACGCTCGCCACATCGTCGCCTACCAGCCGGGAGTAGTCGGTGATGGAATTGCCCGACAGGTCGATGTTCGCGACTTCGTTCTCGGGGATCAGGGTGGCCTTCGAGTCCTTCGGGCCAAGCTGGACGACCGGCGGTTTGCGGAACAGGAACCCGAGCAGCGCATCGTGGGTGCGGTTCGTCGCATTGAAGTACAGGGCGCGCTTCTTGTAGGCCTCATAGGCACCCGGGACATCCGTGTGGGACCCGAGCGAAGGGAGATACAGGGTTCCCCCTTCCTTCACCGCCTGCGATCCGTCGATGCAGTCGCGGATCTGGCGCCAGCGGTCGACTGCTGATTGGTGGGTGGGGTGGCAATTAGAGACGGGCATCGCAACCGATAGCACGATGGGTCGCCCGGACAAACAAAAACCCCGGAACGGGTTTCAAAGCCGTTCCGGGGTCTCGCTCGCGGTGCCGCCTCCCTCCCAAGAGTGGCTACCACTGGCGGCATCGTCCACCACGAAGACCCGCCGTCAACTCACTTTTTCGTCGTCATCGTTGTCTTCGTCATCGTCGATGTCCTCGACCACGGCGTCAAGCGCCACCGCAAGGTGCCCGGCCAGTTCGCGGTCGTCGTTTCGACGGGCGTAGGCCCGGGCCATCTCGATCCGGGCATAGTGGTTCCCGTGCCCGATTTCGAGCGACTTCGTTCGACCGAGTTCGTCCATGTAGGACCCGATGATCAGAACGCAATCGAAGTGCTTCCCGAGTCCTTTGATGTGGCGATCGAGGACGGCGCCTCGCTCTGGGTCGATGTCGTCAGTCATAATGTTCGGCGGCCCATGCCGGGATGGTCTCTTTGGTGATGTTGGCGGTGTGGGTGAACCGGTAGTGTCGGCACGGGGGATTGCGACACTCGCCCTGCTCATAGACCAAGTACGATGCCACATGGGGGCCGTGGTCAAACCCATTCATCTTCGAGACCATCGGTTCCCCGCACATCACGCACGGACCGCGGAACTTCTGGTGGGCAACCAGCCACGCCAGAACGTGACCGTGGCACAGGCTCGGCGCGCACCAGCAGACCACCTGCTTGGCGTTGCGGATCTGGTCGAGCTCGAACCGCTGCGGTTGGTTCAGGAACCACTTCGTGAACTTCCAGACCGCTTCGATGCGATTCTGCGGGGTGTCTTCCCCGACGCTGAACGGGTTCAGGAACGGGGAGGCTTCAAAGCCGGCGAATGCCCGGCCGATGTACAGGCCTTCTCGGTCCTTCTTGGCCGAGACAACAACAGTCGGTTGGATCATTCCCCACTGGAGGCCAGTGGGGCGCGTGTGTCAATCAGGGGGTGGTGGCGACCACGGGCTCGCGCCGGCCGTCGCAGTAGACCAGACGTAGCGTCATGGAGGACGGGTGGGTGTGGAGGCTGGACCAATGGAACCGGACGGCCCCACCGTTTTCCAGTTCGACTTCCTGCATGGCCTCGATCGTCAAGGCGTGGATGTCGGGCGGGCGGGAATCCGGCCCGAGGGGCGGGATCTGGACAAGGCGCGTGACGATCATGGTCTGCAGAGCGCGGCGATCGTTTCGAGTTCGTGCTGCTCGATCGATGTACGGAGCGGCGGTTCCATGTGCCATTCGGCCGGGTGCTGTTCGTGGAGCAGCGACCGGATCGCCATCAGCTTGCTGTACAGTTTCGACACCAGTGCGTTCTGCTTCGACGCCTCCATGTTGACCGGGGCCTTCCAGTTGGCTGGCCCGACGCACCGCACCCAGCCAGCCCCTTCGAGCACACTTTCGGTCGCGGTCAGGCGCTTCTGGAGTGCATCGCGTTCCAGCCGCATCGCGTTCAGCATCTCCATCGCGGTCTGGACGGCGGCGGCGGATTCGACGGACTCCTTGAAGCGTTGGCCACATTGTTCCCCGAGTCGTTCGTTGTCCTTTGTGAGACCTTCGACGGCGGAATTGGCGTTGATGGCTTCGACGCGGGCATCATCGAGTTGCTTCTTCAAGGTTTCGATTTCGATGTCGGCCTTGTCGGCGCGGGCGCGGGAACCCATCAGTTGTGACCCGAGCACTTGGGCCTCCTGTTTGCTCTGCTGCAGCTTGGTTTGCAGGTCGACGATGGTGGCACGGTCGGTCTGCTGGGATTGGCTCAGGGAGTTGATCGTGCGCGCCTGCTTCTGGATCATCGCCGACTGTTCCTCGATCTGCTTTTTGTCGAACCGATCCGTAGGGTCAGCCTTGGCTTCGCGGATCGACTTTTCGATGTAGATGGAGGCGTCGAGCAGTTCTTCCTTCAGGTGCTGGAGCCATTGCGGGAGCGTCAGGTCGGTGCGCTCCATAGTGTTGCCGTACTTGGCGCGGCCGTGGTCGCGGCGTTCCCGGATTTCAGTGACGATGGATTCTTCAATTTCGAGCATGGTGGTGTTGGTTTCAGGTGAATGGTGCAAACGGAACGGGCAGCGGGACCAGTTCATAGTCCCAATCCTCCACAATGCCAGTCTCGAAGTCCCGGCACGGGTTCGTGATCGTCAGTTCATAGATGCCGTCGGGCATCGCTCCCCAGTTGGTGATGCGACCGATGAAGACGTCCGCGCCAGCGCCGCCAATGTCTTCCTCGATCCATTCCCAGTTCGTCGATCGACGCTTGAGGATGTTCATCTCGGTCTTCATCGCCACGCCGGCCGCGGTGCGGAACCATGAGCGGCGCAGGCGCACGAACACGCGGGAACGCGGGGTCGGGTCAATGGGGTCAAGGATGCTGCTCATAGGACGATTGGTGGTGGTTCGATCCAGACGGGGATGAGTTCGCGGCTGTTCGGGTCTCTGGTCAACCACAGGCCTCGACCTTCGTGCTCCGGTCGGATGATGTCGGTCCCCCACATCGAACCGTAGTTGCGCATGTGGTGGGCGCTCAGTCGACCGCAATGGCCGTGAACCCTCAGGATTTCGAGGCAGTCCTTTTTGGTGCGGCCTCGAACCAGCAATGATTCGACACGGTCGGGGTTCAGCTTTCCACGATCCAGCCAACTGCGGCGGGAAACGACAAGGCGTTGTTCAATCATAGAGGTCGTCGGGCAAGGGATCTTCGGTGCCGTACAGTTCAGCTTGGGCATCTTCCCAGCGTTGCTGTTCGGCGGCTTTCTTTTCGGCCGCGTGTCGGTGGCGTAATTGGGTGGCGGTGAGGTGCCGATGGGGTGGTACGTGGAACCGTGTCCCGATCCAGCGCGTGGTGGCGAGTTCGTGGTAGCATTCGGGGTTGCCGCGCTCGTCGCACTGGCGACAGGTCGGGCAGACGCATCTGGTTTCGGTCTCACCGCAGACTTGGCAGACCTCGTCCATGTCGTCAAACGGGGTGCCGTTGCACCCGGGCGGGTAGGACCATCCGAAGGCGCTCATGGCTTTTCCCTCCTGATTGCTCCCATGGTCGCCTGATAGGCCCGTGTCGCCATACAGGCCGGGCAGGTGACGTCGGAGGCGACCCCGAGGAACGAGTCCTTGGGTGCCCCGCAGGCGGCGGCCGGGTGCGGGTTCGTGCGAAGGTTGCTCGGCAGCATGCACAGATGGATGACCATCTCGGTCGATCGCTGGGCGCGTGCCTGCTTTCGGATGTCGGTCCTGCGCTGCATCGCGAGGTAGGCTTCGATCTGCGGCAGGGTCGGCGGGTACATCCCGCGCTCGATCTCAAGGATCTGCTGGGGCCAACAGCCGGCCACATCGGCCACATCACCGATCGACCAGTCAGTGGTCTCGCGGATCAGGCGAAGCGCCTCTGCGAGCATTTCGAGGATCTGGGTGCGGAGGGTGTCGTGCTTGCGCCGATTTTCGGACAGTGCCCGGATCGTGTCGGCGTGGAGTTGTCGGAGGTCGGTGGGTGGTAGCGGGGTCATAATTCGTCGGAAGTATCGAAGGGAAGTTCAGCCTTGCGGCTCAGTTTTTTTGCCATCTCGCGAAGCATTCGAGCGGAGGTTCGGAGCCCCATGGTGCGGACTTCCATTTCAGCCTGAAGCTCGTCCTGCGGAGGATCAGGCCACACGCGCTCACCGTCCTTCGTGATGCACCACCCGTCCTCCCATGTGTCGGCCTCGCGATCGAGCCGTTTGGCGGCGCGCCAGAGAGTCGACAAGTCGCCGGAGGTCAGTTCGATGATTTCGCTCATGGCTGGACGGGGTTGGCGGCCCATGCCGCGAAGGCCTTTTTGTGGTGGTAGTCCCAAGCGTTCATGGCGGCAAACAGGTCGAAGCGATGTGTGGTGCCGGCCCAGAGGTCGAGGATGAAGTTCATCGCGTGGGTGGCGCCGGACCCGTGGTTGCCAAGGTGGAACAGGTCACGGACTTCCTGCGGGTCAAATCGGTCGCCGACTTGGTTCGCGTAGTGCTGCAGGCTCGGGAATGTGCGCATCAGCGCAACGATCATGGTGGTGGAGTCGTCTTTCATGGGTTGGTGCGGGATTTCAAGAAGTCGGCGGTGGTCATCGCGCTGAGCTTGTGGGTCGGGTAACGTCGGCGAACCGTCGCCGCGTAAGCCTCGATCCCGTCCAGCGGCGTGAGGATCAAGCCGTGCATGTTGGTGGGAACGGATTCGAGCGCCACCCATCCCCCGAACCCGTAGGCTTGGGCTGGGCCGCCGGGGCGGTGACCGATGAGGATGAGTGCGTTCATGGGTGCGGTGGAGTGAAGGGTTCGGTTAGTCGTTCACGACCACGAAGGACAGCGCCCATTCGGACGCGTAGTAGATGACCCCGGTGAGTTCGCCGTGGTCCATCACGGACCCGACCTGCGTGCCGGTGGCGAATTGCCGCCCGGTGGATTCGGAGTCGATCAAGCGAATGGTTGTCGGCCATTCGCCGGGCTTAAGGCCGAGGTCAGAGGCGTCGACCGATGGCAGGTCGCCGCGGTCGGTCGGGAAGGTTTCGGCAAGGGCTTTGCGTTGGATGGTCTTAATCATGGGTGCAGTGGGTTGGTAGAGCGATCCTATCCGATTTGCGCAAAGCTGTAAACAACTTTGATCAATTTTGTTCCGGCGGGATGAGCTTCGCGATCGCCGCCTTGATCCATGCGATGTCCCGCTGGATCTGCTCCAGTGGGTCTTCGACCACGCCGGATTCCTGCTCCCGCTTCTGCCGCATCGCCTGACGGTATTCCTCCGAGTGTTTCGACGGGATCGTGTAGCCCAGCTTGAGCAGGAAGTTGCGGACCGACATGTAGGGAATGCCGTGCCGGTTCGCGAGTTCGTCGATGACCGCGATGTGGTCTTCGGTCAGGCGTTCTTGCAGGTCGCCTCGAACGGGGAAGACCTCCAGCGACAGCGCCGCCTTGACATGGGGCGGGATCTGCTTGCGGACGATCTTCGGGCGTTCGGGCGGCTGGACGGTTTCGTAGGGTATGGTGTCTTCGGACATGGTAGTTGGATGAGTGTGCGGGGTGAAGTTACAGGGCTTTGCGGATGGTCGTGACATGGCGATCGCTGATCGGTCGACCTTGGAACCAGCCATAGACGGTCTTGGGGGCGCGGTCGATGACGGCAGCGATTTCCTCCACGCCACCGAATAGGGTCTTGGCAGCGTCGAGCCATTCGCGGTCGACAGGGTCTTGCTTCAAGCGTTTGCGCGCTATGGCTCGATCGCCTTCCTCGTGGCGTTCTTCGATCCGCTTCATCCTACTGATAGCGGTCTGAAGGATCGCGCTGACTTCGGGTTCGTACGGCAGCGCGGTGACTTTGGCGAGGATGCTTTCGAGGGCGGTGGTGATTTGTGCGGGTTTCATTTAATAGTGCTTGGGTTGGTCGAAGTCGAATTCGGTGATGGTGTGGAAGTCTTCCCACTTGACCTCATGGTGGTGCCATGACCACCGGAGGTTGCCGTACCCGCGATGGTTGTGGAGGTCGGACACGCCGCGGTGGTTCTTGCTGTTGATTTCGTGCGACCGCTGGACCAGCGCCCGCTGGGTGTCGTTCGCGTGATGATTCAGCCACCAGTCGCAGATGGCCCACCAGATTTCCTCGCTGTGGACGCCCGTGCTCCATTTCTCGCGGCCGGTGGCATAGTTCGGGTTGCGACGGAACAGGTTGCCGCATTCGATGTATTCGGGTTCGTGGAGCGTGACCCCGACATCGTACTTGGCATGCCGCAGGCAAGCGTTCGGAGCGCGATCGGCGGCTTTGCGCCCGTCCCAGTCGCTTGATTGGTCGACGTACTCGGCGACGAAATGACCTTGGACGATCTGGCGCGATTTCGTGAAGTGCGTGTGGCAGATGTTTTGCCAGCCGTCCGCGCCGGTCAGGTCCATGTCAGGCAGCAGGCCGGTGCCGACGTAGCCGGTGCGATGGTTCAACAGCTTGAAGTATGGCTCAGTCCATTCGAGGTCAAGCGTCACGGTCTCAAGGAACCAGCCTTTATTCTTCGAACCACAGAAGGTCTTTTCCTCGCCCGTGTTCATTGGCGGCGAAGTGAGTTCGTGGACATACGGCTCAGGCGATTGCAAGGCCTCGGCCATCGCGATCATCTGGGTGGGGTCTTCCATGCTGAATAGCTTGAAGTGGTCGAAAAGCCGGACCTTCTGTTTCAGGGTCGAGGCGATCAGGCGAACCGTGCCTGCCCCGTCCTCACGGGTTTCGGTGAATTCGACGGCGATAGGATCATTGCAGACGTTCATGGGTATGGTGGGGTGGTGGGATGTTAGGAGAAGGATGGCAGGTCGAGCGTGTGGTGGCCGTCGGCGATGTAGGTCCGCATGGATTGCATTCCGTACGGGCGCATCAGGATTGTCTTGTGGTCGGGGTCGAAGCTGCAAACCCAACGGCCGAAGGCCATGAGGTCGCGGCGGTATTCGAGGTGGCGCACTTCGTTGATTTCGATGGCCGGCGTGTAGCGGCGGGTCCAGATGGAGAATGGTTTCATGGGTGTGGGTGTGGGGGATGTGGGGCGGAGGGTCGAACCCCGCCCCGGTGGATGGTTAGAATGAATAGTCGTAGTATTCTTCACGATGGCCGACCAGCAGGCGAGCACCGCGCACCGAATCACCTACTCGCACGAAGGCGTTGACCTTGGGCCGGAAGCTGTACCACTGGACGCCAGCCTCGGGGTTTGGTGTGAATTCATACGATTGGGAGTCGGACATGCCGTTGTCGTCGGTCCGAGTCGCGATGTCTTGCTTGATCCCGATCAGCTTACCGTCGCGTTTCACTTCGACGATTGTCGCAGCGTGTCGATCGGTCCAACCGAGCATGGTGCAGCCCATGCCAATTTCGGGGGTGATGAGTTTTGATCCGCTCATCAGATGATTGATGAGTGAGCCTGTTTGGGTGCCAGCTTGAAGTGCGGTCGAGTTCATGGTTACGTTGGATTGGTGTTTTTTGGAGGGTAGGATGATCCTATCGCATTTTGCGCAACCTGTAAACAACTTTTGATCAAATTGTCTCAGGACGTTCCATGATGTTCAAGGACGTCCATAGACATCGCGGGGATCTTCGTTCGGGTCGATCATCGTGGTGGGAAATCGACTGCGATCGAATGACGCGGCCTTGATGTCATTCATGCAGGACTGCAAGGCGGTGACCAATTCGTCCGCCATTTTGGTCGTGATGTAGTAGGTCGGGAGGTCCGGGCGGAACGGCGAGAACGAAACCGCGACTCGATCATGGAACCGGTGGACTTGGATCTTTGTGGCGTCGGGCATGGCGTGAGGATGGGTTGTAGGGCGGGGGTCGGACCCGCCCGGGTGGTTCGATCGGTTACTCGGTCGCGACGGCAGGAGGGACCAAAGCCGCGGCGCGTTTCTTTTCGATCTCGCGGACGTTCGCGTAGGCGTCTTGCTGGATCGCCCCGAAGGTGTCCTTGGTCACGAAGTCGAGCAGTTCATACGGTTCGTCATCGTCACCCTTGTCGCAGCGCAGGATGTACTCCATGTCATAGCCGTTCGACCCGCCGAGCTTGTGGTCATACCGGAGGCGGACGCGGGCGACCATCAGCTTGCGCGAGGTCCATTCGGTCACTTGGGCTTCCTGCGTGTACAGGAGGATTTCGACCTTCAGGGTGCGGCACATGGCGGCCATCTGGCCGGTCGGGCGGACGTTCCACTGGGCGCTGCACCGGCTGGTTTCGCCGATCGTGTCGGGGACCGCGCTGGCGGCCGGGGTGTTGCTGAGTTCAGGCATCCCGAACATCCCGCCATACTGGGCGGCGAATTCGAGCAGGAGGGAAGCGACTTGGTAGGGCGTGGATTTCATTTTCATGGGTACGTTGGATTGGTTGGGGGAGGTAGGACGATCCTATCCGACTTTGCGCAATCTGTCCATCATTTTTGCGCAAATCTGTGCAGATTGTTGCTCGACCATCACGACCTTCTGGACCGCGGCTTCGAGCACGACTTCAGGTGGCGCTCCCTGCCGCAGCATGATCGTGGTGCCGTTCGCCCGCCAGCCGGGCGCCACCACGTTGTAGAGGTCGAATTTCTCGCCATCGAAGCCATTCTGGACGCCGATGTGTTGGACGGTGGTTTCGGTGCGGGCGTTCATCGGGTGCAGAGGGTTTGGGCGAGGGCGGCGTGTTCCGGGGTGCCGCGGCGGTAGAGGTACTTGGCGGTGCAATCGGCTTGGCGTTCGGTCATCGGACCGTTGGTCAGGACCTCGTTCATCGCGCCAGCGAAGTGGTCGCCGCACCGCAGGGCTTCCAGCAAGGCGTCGAACACGACCTTGTGGCGGGCGATCCATTCCTGCCGGGCGGCTTCCTGCTTGGCCCATTCGGCGTTCTGGAGTTCGCGAAGGCGGATCGTGAATGCGCCGTTGGTTTCACCCGGCAGCGCCCGCGAGTCGGTCGACGGGGCATTGTTCCAGCGTTCCTGTTGGGCGAGGCGCTTGGCCTGCGCCTTCTGGCGGTTCAGTTGCTTCCGGCGTGCCGCCACCGCGATCTTCGCTTTGTCGCAGAGCGCCTTTTCCTCGGTCTTGAGGACACAGTCGGACCCGACACCCCAGAGGTCTCCAGCGCCGTCCTCGACGATGCAGATGACCATGATGGCGTGGCCGCAGCAGGCGCATGTTCCCATGCCGGCCTTCAGGTTGGGGGCGTCTTTCAGCCCACCGCGCATGTTGCCGAAGTTCGCGGCAGAGTCGGGGTTCATCGCTTCCGCGAGGTCGAACACGCCGTTGAAGCGGTAGGGGCCGTGGCCCATGCCGGCGGCTTCGAATGGGTGGAGTTTGGATTCGGTGGACATGGATGCAGTGGGTTCGGGGTGGACGGTTACAGGGTGGCGGCCGCGACCAGCTTTTGGATCAGTTCGCAGTAGGCGCGCTCGGGGGAAACTTCACCCTCCATGGTGCAGACCAGAGCGTTCGGGTCGGACTTGATGCACTCGTTGATTTTGGAGATGGTTTCGAGCAGGGTGTCTTGGACGGTTTTCATGGATTCGGTGGATTGGTTGGTAGGTGCATACTACCACAAAATGCGCAACCTGTAAACACAAGTTGCGCATTTTGATCAATTATTTTGCCTTGGGCTTGGCCTTCGGTTTCGGCTTCGCGGTCGTCTTCGCGAGGATGCGCGCGGGCTTGGCGGCGGGCTTCTTCGCGACCGGGGCCTTTTTGGCTTTCGGTTTCGCGGGTGCAGCGGATGCGATCGGCACCGGGTCGGCCGGCTGGGGGATCAGTTTGCTGTCCGCGGACCCGAACGGGGGTTCGGTCGGGAGCGGGAAGTCGAAGTCCTTCTCGCCGTCGCCTTGGCCTTCTTCGAGCCGGGGGAGTAGCTGTTGTTCTTCCTCGGTGCTGGGTCGCAGCAGGGCGGCGGGTATTGCGACGGGTGCAGCGGGTGCAGCGGGTGCAGCGGGTGCAGGATTGCTTCGCACGAAAATCGTCGGGGACGTTCCCTGAATGCTGATTTCGAGGTGAGCGATCCAGACTGACTGAGCGGTCACGATGATGCTGAGGATCGCGATGGCGGTGGTTTTCATAGGTGCGGTGGGTTGGTGGTGGGCGGTTAGAATTGTGGGCCGTTCTGGATTTCGGCGACGATCGCTGGGTCGGAATCAGGATGGACGATGAACAGGATCTCGGGTTTGCCGGCGACCGTGGCGCAGATTTCGATGATGTCGTCGGTGTCGGTCCACGCGGTCATTTCGTTGTACTGGTGGCCGAGGTAGTCGGGCGCCTCCGGGCCATTCTCGCAATCGCCTTGGTTGGCTTCGTCGTAGGCGGGTTTGCCGTTGGTGAGGATCATGTCGCGCAGGGAGTCGAATTGGGCGCGGGTAAAGGTCAGGATCGTGGTCTTCATGGATTCGTTGGGTTGGTAGGTGAACTATACCCGATTTGCGCAACGCTGTAAACAATAGTTGCGCATTTTCTGCAATCTTTTGTCGGGCAGGCTTCGGGTCGGGTTCTTTTGACCCCGACCCGAGAATCGAGTGGCGTTCTCGATTTGGCGAAACTCGGACGCGAAAAAATAATTCTCGGTCATTGATTTCAGAGGCCCGTCTTCGAGGCGCGCCGAAACTCGTTTGTCTTCCACATCAGACCGTAGGCCGCGGCGTCAAAAATGTGGTCTTCGGCGTCATCGTCGATGACCTCGGGGTCGCGTTCGTCACGCGGGAGGTTCGGGACCCGCTTGATGAATTCCTTGCAGTTTCGGAACACCCGAATGGACGGCCAGAATTTCCCCGGCTGGCCCGCGATCGGGGTCTTGGGGTTCGGGGCCATGAGGCGATGGAAGTGCTGTGCGTAGGCCGCCCGGCATCCCTGCCACTTGATGCAGGGGCGATAGTACAGGCCCAGCTTGTTGAAGGCCACGCCGCGCGGGATGCCCGTGCCGGTGTCCCCGAATGCCGCTGAGTCGAGGATTCCCGTGATAGCCTGATGGTTCGGCACCGGGCCTTCCGGGCTTTCCCGGGTGATCTGAGCGTCGATCTGCTTGGTCTTGCGGGCGACATCCTCGGGGAGCATTCCGGAGCGGTAGAGTTCGTCGATGATGTAGTGGGTGCCGGTCTTCGGGTCCTTGGTGATCCAGACGACGGCGTGCGGATCTGCGAAGCCATCGTCGGCCCCGCGCCAGATGGACCAGTCGGCCGGGATCGGGAACGGGTCGCAGGTGTGGAGTTCGCGGCGCCACGTTGACCCGAACATCGATCCAGCCACAATCTCCCAGTCGCCGTCGAGCATCGCTCGAACCAACAGGGGGTCGCCGAGGCCGGACAGCTTGTCCTCATAGTCGGCATCGAGCGTCGGGTTGTCGTCCGTCCGGGCGGGGATGAAGCAGCGCAGCATCCCGCCTTCGGTCTTGTCCATGCGCTCGACCACGAACTCGCCTTTGTCGACCCAGCCTTCTTTGACCCAGACATGCCCCACGCCACCGGGGTTTGTTCCGCACAGGACGCGCGGGAAGCGCGTTTTGAGGCCGGGGGGTATGGGCAACCCACCCAAGCGCAGACGACCGCGTAGGAACCGGTATTCTGACTCCTTGAAGTGGGTGAGTTCGTCGATCAGCAGAACGTGGATGTCCGCACCTTGGTATCGGGTCCGGTCTTCCTCCCGCTGCCAGAAGCACAGGTGGATCACGCTGCCGTTCCAGAATCGAATCTGGTTGTTGGACAGGACGATCCGGGCGTGGCCGGTCGCGATCAGGGGGGCGAGGATGTCCCGGTAGGACCAACTCGACTGGAAGTGGTTTTTGATGAGGTCGATCCGGTTGCGGCGGAACAGATAGACCTGCAGGCCGGGCACCTTCATGCACCAGTCCACGCTGGCCGCCCGCATCAGGCCGGACTTGCCACCGCCGGCCGCGCCCCCATACACAACCTCGTCCGCCGGGCATTCCAGCGCGAGCTTTTGCTTGGGGTGCAACTGGAGAACGATTTCGCCCGGTTCCGCCATCAGCCTTCGAGTTCGGGGATGGGGTCGATGCGCCGGCCAGTGACGGCCGCCACCTTCTCATGCCACGGTCGATCGTCGACGGGCGTGTTGACGATGACGGTGAGTTTCGGGGTGCCGATGCCCAACGGGGTGCCTCCGGGGCCCGACAGTTCCTGCTTCTGGGCAGCGTCCAGCCCGAGCAATTTCGCCTTCCGCTCTTGGGCTTCCAGCACCAGCTTCAGCGCATTGACGTCTCCCAGCCGTTCCTCGACGGTCACGATCTGCTTTGTCGATCCTTCGCGGCCGTCGCCGGCACCGGCCTTCTCGGCACGCTTCACGGTCTTCGACTTTTTGGATTCCTCGTACAGCGCCCATGCCTCCTGCCGGACCAACTCGATCTCGGCCAGCATTTCCGCCTTCCCGGTCTCGATGGCGGCGATCGCATCCTTCTTCCACATGTCCTCGGCCTCCTTGGCGATCCGCCGGACCGATGCCCACGACATCGGCTCGCGGTGCGGCCGCGCGTTCATGAGTTCGAGGCAGTCCTTGTAGGTCACACGCCGAAGGCGCAGGTTGGCGATGAAGGCGACGTCTTCGGCTTTCTGAGTTGCGTTGCGAGGGGTGCTCATGCTGGGTTGATCATTGGGTCGGTTGGGGACTTTACCACTCAGGGGGCGGATGTCACGTAGGCGGGTCGGCCGGGAATTCGTTCAGAAGTTGCTGCATGTATTTCGACTTCGGTGGCTTCACCATCACCAACTTCATCCCGCGGTCGTCCGGTTCGGTGTGGATCGGCATCCCGGGTTTGAGCTTGAGTGGGGTGTCGAATTTCCGCCATGAGTCGCGGACGACATGCTGGGGGCGTTGGAAGCGGCGGTCGACCGAAACCACGTGTGGCCAGACTCGTTCGAGCGACCGGGCCATCCTGAGGCGGCCGTCGCCTTGGTAGAGTTGGTCTGAGTTCCCGCCCTTCATGGTCATGGTCCGCATTTTCTCGATCATGAAGGTGTTGACGAGGACGGTGCAGTAGCCGCCCGACAGGACTTGGAGGCAGAGGTCGGTGTCCTCGTTGTATCGGCCGCGCCAGCGGTACGGGAGGTCATTGTCGATCAGCAGGCAGGAGTAGACGTGGCAGTTATGGTAGAACGGGGTCGGGGTGTCGTTCAGGACGAACATCGTGTAATTCATCCCTGCGATCCCGATGTTCTCGTAACGGTCGGTGAAGTCTTCGATGGCCGTGAAGCCGTACTTGGAATTGCACTGGAGGCGTTTGCCGCGGTAGAGGCGCCTGACCCACCGGATGTTGTCGTCGAGGATCCAATGGCGTTTGTGGCCCTTGGCCTTGGCGTCTTCCCAGCACCAGTTGCGGGCGGGGATGGACCCGAGCCCGAGGTTGCTGAATGGCAGGACCGCGATCCTTTCGCGTGGGAAGTGGGCCGCGTAGAGTTCGAGTTCCTGTGGCTCGACCACGAGGGTGAAGTCCACTTTGTCGGCGGTGAGGAATTGTGCGGTGAGGCAGCAATCCGATCGGCCCTTGGAGATGCAATAGACCGGGTAGCGTGGGGCGAGTGGTTTCATTCGAAGCGGACGCTGGACTGGTCATCGCGGGTTCGTTCTGGCCAGTAGGTTGACCAGACGGATTGGCGCTTGGTGAGGATCGGGGGGATCTTGAATTCCTCGACGAATTTGGCGCGGTCTTCCTCACTGGTGAAGAATACCGACAGGACGACTCGCTTCTCTGCCGGGTCGTGGGCTGGCATTCCTGCGCCGACCCATTCGCGTGCGGCGTCGATGCCTCCGATTTCGGATGCTGGGCGGGTCACCATCACCAGACTGGCGAGCATCGATTCATCGAACCCGGTGCCGAGCAGACCGTCGAGGTCGGTGTCCTTGATTTCCTTCAGGAGTTCCGTGAGGGCGCGGTCGTCGATGACGGCGAGGTTCGACAGTTCGTTGTCGGCCGCGAGCAGCTTGAGGGCTTTCGGGTCCGTGTGGGGTACGTCGATCCTGATGATGGGGACTTCCGTCATCCCGAGTGCCGTGCAGGCTTTCGTGACGCCGTGGCCTGCGAGGATGTAGTTGTCGGACGACACCACGATGTTGCGGTAGATCCCGTGCTCGGTGATCGACTGCTTCAGGTGGTCGAGTTGGTCATCCGGGTGTTCGCGGTAGTTGCGCGGGTGAGGCCGGATGCTGGTCAGTGGGACTTGTTCGATCTTCATGGGTTCAGGCGTGAGGCTTTCCGGTCCATTCGTGTCCGCACTGGGGGCACTTGTGGGCAATCCCTTGGTTCTCGTCATCGGGGTCTGGGGCTGGTGGTGGGTCGAGGTCGATTTCAGGGGCGGGAAAGAGTTTGTTCCATTCGTCCTCGGAGAAGCCAACGAGGTCGTGGTCGGTGACGTCCAGCAGCAGCGACTGGAGCGCCGAGACATCCCATTCGCCTCCCTGCTTGTTTGCTGCCACCATGGCGAGCTTTTCCTTTTCTGGGGGCCAATCCACCACCCGGTAGCTGAAACGCGCCACACCGCCCCGCAGGGCCACGTAGCCGGTCTCCTGTTGTTCGTCCGTGATGACGACTTCGGCCGTGGGGTCTTCCCGCAGGATCGAGACCCGCTGGTGGCCGCCGATCAGTTGTTTCGTCTGGCGGTTGTAGACGATGCCACCGAGGTCGCCGAATTCCTCCAGCGATCGTCGGAGCATGGCGGCGCGTTCAGGTGTGAGGACGCGGGGGTTCTTCGGGTTCGGGGCGATGGCACTCAGCGGAAGCGGTGCCGGGGTCTTGCGTTTGCTCATCCCCGAGGTCTAGCAGTTGTTGCTGGCCGTGTCGAGGGTCAGGTTGGGGGTTCCGTTCGCGGGCCAGTTCGGCGGCGAGTTCGGCCGTGACCTTCTTGTGGCACGGGTGGCAGAGGGTGCGGATGTTCTCGATCCCGAGTTGGAGCCCGCCCTTCGCAACCGGGATGATGTGGTCGGCGTCCCAGCCGGTCGACCGTCCGGTGGTCCATCCGTTCAGCGGCACCAACCGTTCGACCATCGCCTTCTTTTCCCGGTGGAAAGCGTCCCAGTCCTTTTTGGTCGGGTCGTACCGCTTCACCCTCCAGTTGTCCCACTCCCATGCTCGGGCGAGGCGATCGACCAACCGATGGGCTTCCTTGCGGGCCGCGCACCATTCCTTGAAGGCCTTGCTTGCGTGGATGCCGCAGATCTGGCAAACACCGCGATCGCGCTTGTAGACGAGCTCGCGGATGTAGCCGGGGTCATAGATGGATCTGAAGGCGTGGACGCACTCGTTGGTGGCGAATGTTCGTCTCGGTTTCTTTGGGGCGACTCCGCACCCACAGCGGCAGAGTTTCGTTCCCGATTCGTCCTTGGGTTGGACACGTGGAGGATGGCGGTTTGCCCGGCGGGCGAGGCGCATTTTGCTCACGGCTGAATGATCCTGCATGGGGGGTGAAGGTCAAGCTGGGCGGCGGTTCCAGCGCGTGACGGCTTCGACCATTGCGTCTTGGGCCCAGTCGCGGGGCGGCTCGATCCACCGCCGGCGGCCGACCTCATGGTAGACGTAGACGTTCAGGCGGCAGTCCGAGCACTGGACGATCGCCTTGGGGAATTCGCCGGGTGGCGGATGGTTCTGGACCATCGTGACTCGTTCGGACCCGCAGCACGGGCATGGGGATGGATCGGTCATCGCGGGTATCCGTTGCGGGTGTCCTTCTCACCGAAGGTTTGGAGGATCTGTTCCGTCAGCGCGGCCGCGACTTCTTTGGCGAGCCGGGCGCGGGCGGCGCGGATGTGCTCGATCTTGTTTCGGGTCGGTGCACCGACCATCACGGCCGTCATGGGGTCCGGCACATCGTCGACGGCCCGGAGGATGTCCCGGTTCGACAGGGTGTCGACTTGGATGCGGGCGGCGCGGTGACCACCGAAGTTCGGGTGTTCGATCGACAGGGTGAAGGTGTAGCGGTCGTTCATTTTTGTTGGTCGAGTAGTCGGGCGAGTTGGAGCAGGACAAGTTCAATTCCATCAGGATAAGCGGCGTAATGTTCCCACGGATCAGCGGGGAGAAGCGCGGCAGCAAATTCCATCGCGAAGGCTTCGCTTGGGTCAGACGACACTCCTTCGTCGTGTTCCCACGGGGTCGCCATGAATGACCGCCAGCGTTCAACCGCGGTCTGCCATTCACGTTCGAGGTGAATCCATTCGTCTCCGCAGTTCGTCACTCGCCAGACCGAATCAGCGACCTGAATGGCCATGTCGCCGACAATCTTTGCGTGCTTGGCTGGTCGACCGAGTTCGGCGATTTCCTCCACCACGCCGCGAGTCCCATCATAGCGATGGCGCAGCACTGAGCCGGGTTTGATCTGGCGCCCGATGGCGTCCTTTAAGGTCACACTCATAATTCGGTTTCGGGGTTGTCGGTCACTGGAGGGTCGATCAGGTGCTCCTTCGGTTCGTTGCAGAATCGGCAGCATGGCTTGCCGATAAAGATCCTGACCGCTTGGTGGTGTTCGCAGTAGAAGCAGATGTTTGCGGGCGGGGGCGGCGTGGCCTGCACGCCGAAGTGTTTGGCGATGAATTCCTTCAAGCCGTAGCGGCCTTCGAGGTCTTGGAAGACATGGATGTCATTCATCGCAATCGGCATGTCTGGGTGGCCGTCTTGCGGGGTGACGATCCATCCGTTGCCGACTTGTTCGATTCTGATTGTGGTTCCTGTTTTCATGCTGGCCATTGTTTGATGTTCAAGTCTTCGGGGATTGCCGGAAATGGCTTTCTGACGCCTCCCATTTGCTTCATAAAGAAACTCACCCCGGCCTCCGCGCATTGGTCACGCAGGGATCGCACCCAGTCGGGGTGCATGGGCCGTGCGTCCGGGCCGGACTCACCGCCAGCGATGACCCAGTGGATGCGCGGAGCGTCGTCAGGGCGGCCGTGCGGGATGTGATCGGGTCCCATACAGTCGCCGAAGTAACCGAGTCCGGCGTCCCAGCGAACAGCCGTTAAATCGACCGGCCCGAGAAGCGGCTCGCACGACAGGAACCGCACCTTGGCCGGGATGCGGAGCAGGTGGGGAATCCGCTCATCGGCGCGCGTCTGGTCCTCTACGCTGGTTCCGATCCAGACGTTTGCGGGCGGCATGCCGGCGATCCATTCCGTCAACGCGCATGAGTCGATGTTTTCGCCGCGTTCGTCCAGTTCCACCATCGCGGCGTTGATGCGCCGGCGCCAGAGTTGCGGTCGTTTCGTCAGCAGCAGCCAGTCAAGGTTCGGGGTGCGGAGGATCAGCGCCAATAAGTCCGCCAGCCACGCGACAGGGACTTCATCGTCAAGCCAGTCCGCGAGGCTCGCGCAGAAGACACGGGGGCGATAGCCTGTCATGTTGCGATAGTCGCCTGCCTGCCGGTCCCATTTGAGCGGTAGGAGCCATTGCGCGATCGCGGCCCGCACGCGCGGCCGGCCCGGCCCCCACTCGCCCAGCACGGCCGGGTTGCGGTGGCTCAGGGTCTCGGCGTAGCAGTTCGCGCAGCCGGGCGAAACCTTCGTGCAACCGCGCCACGGGTTGAAGGTGTGATCGCACCACTCGATTTTGGAATTCTCGGCCATATCAGTTCTTGGCCTCCTTCCAGTTGGGCGGTGGACCGAATCCGTCTTCGGTCTCGACGGCGGCTTTCTTCAGGGTGGTGACTTCCTTTTCGAGTTCCCCGATCGCGCTGCAGAGCGATCGAAAGGCGAGGTCGTGGTTGTTGGTCCGGTGGGCCGATTCGGCGGCGCGGAGGTAGAATAGCGTGTTCATGTGTTGTCGCCGGATGCCCGGCCGATGGTGTATTGGGTTTCGGTGATTTCTTCGACTTTCCCGACCTGAATGAGTCCGCCGATTTTGTCCGCCTGACTGCGGGCGCCTGACTGGGTCTGGGCACGGTAGTATCGGATGCGGATGCCTTTCGTGGTCTGGACTTCGGCGCGCCAGAATTTGATCTTGTCGACCTTCGCCTTCTTGGATGGTCGACCGAGTTTCGCGGCATCGTACTTGATGCACCAGAGCGGAACGAGGGCGGTCTCGCCGGCTTGGAGGATCTTGTTTCGGCCACCAAGGATCGTCATCGTCAGCGCCTCGATCTTCACCCGCTTCGGGTAGGTTTCGAGCACCTTCACGGGTTTCGGAGGCTGGTCCTTGTGGGAATTCACGCACAGCAGGGCGATGCGCGGCTCAGGCATGGTCGTGGTCATGGGTGTGTTGGTATGGGTTGTGGGTTGCGGGCGTATTCCCGCGAAATGATTTCCGACGCCTCGTTGATCGTCTTGGTCTCGGGGTTCTCGACACCGAACCGAATCAACTGGAGGACTTGGGCCGGGGTCGCGAGGCCTTTGTCCATGCGATCCATCCCGATCCCGATGATGGCGCTGGCGTGGCCACGGTCCTTGATCGACCCGCGCTTCACCCACCACTTTTTCAGCAGGTCAGCTTGCTTGTCGGTGGGCTTCTGCTTCTGCCACTCCGCGACGGCCTCGTAGTTCATGAGGTCCGGCTGGTGGAAGATCGCCGCGAAGTCGCGGGCATCGTACTTCGTCGGGCGCTTTTCGGCCGCGCGCTTGAGGGCGCGGATCAGGCGTTGCTCGCGAGCGTCGATCGAATCGCGCTCAAGCTGCAGCAGGTCGAAGACCGAATCATCGGCGGCGAGCTTTTCCTTCACCGCCTGCTTCTGCTCGGGGTCATCCGTGAAGATGTCGGCCGGGCCCATCACATTTTTCTCCTCGAATTGCCAGAGGAAATCCAGCAGGAGGACGTTGGCTTTGCGTTCGGGGTGTTCGCACATGGACCCGGTGCGATGGCACCCGTGGGGGCAGAATAGCCGCGTGCCACGGCCCACCGCTTGGATGTAGGTGGTGCGGGATTTTGTCGGGCGCAGCATGATGACGCAGTCGATGGCCGGGACATCCACGCCGGCCGTCATCAGCATCACGTTGTTCAGGATGCGGACTCCCCCGTTGGTGAACCGTTCGATGACTTCCTCCCGGTCAGGCGAACCGCCGTCGACATGGTCGGCGTCGAAGCCACGGTCACGGAGCAGTTGGGTGAATTGCTGGGACGCCTTGACGCTGGGGTGGAAGATCAGGATGCGGTTGCGGTCGTGGGCGTACTTTTCGATGCCGTCGATGATCGAATGATAGTAGGGCTCGATTTCCTCCGCGACCGCATTCATGTCGCCGGCACCGGCCGCGATCTTGCTTTTGACCGGGATCGCGACGGGCGCGGTCTGGACCACGATCGGGGTGAGGTAGCCGCGGTCGATCAACAGCTTGATCGGGACCTCTGCGGCAACGTGCTCGTAGAACCGCATCAGGCTGATTTTGTCCGACCGCTCCGGGGTGGCGGTGATGCCGAGGATGTGCGCGCCGCCTTCGTTGAAGTACGAAAGGGTCTCCAAGAAGGAAGCGGCCATGCTCAGGTGGCATTCGTCCGCGATCACCAGACCGAAATGGTTGCTGGGAAATCTGGAACGGCGTTCCTGATTCGCGAGCGTCATCACGGACCCGATGACGATTGACGCCTCGCGGCTCCCGCGATCGCTCGCCTTTTCGAGCGACGGGATGATCCCGGTGTTGTGGTGCACCGCCCGGCGGGCCTGCCCACACAGTTCGTCCGTGTGGGCGAGGAACAGGCACCGCTGCCTGTCCTGCGTGACCCGTTTCCACATGAGCGCGGAAGCCATCGCGGTCTTGCCGCCGCCGGTCGCGGCCGTCCCGATCACGCGGGTGAATCGGTTCCCGTCCACGCCGACCGTCAAGGCATCCTCGACGGATCGGCACCATCGCTTTTGATAGTCGCGAAGCTGTACTTTCAGGCTCATGGGTTCGTTGGGTCAGTGGGAGGGATTCGATCGGTTATTCTCGGGCGATGCTAACCGTAAAGGCCCCGACTGTCCACGCGAGTTTCTTCTTCGTCTGGGCATTCAGCCGCAGCATGAGGTCTTTGATCTTCGTTTCCTCGGTCGGGATGCCGGACAGGAAGTCGAGCGCCTTGCGGACCGTCCAGCGGGCGAGCACCAATTCCTTCACCTTGTTCTGGTCGTCGACATCGAGCGTCATGAAGTCGTCGAAGTCCTTGGCTTTTTTCAGGACGTCACCCCGCATCAGGGCTTTGCCGAATTCCTCGCCATGGTCCTTCGTGATTTTCTCCAGCGCCTCCTTCTTGGCGAACTCGCCTTCGAGCAGGCCGGACGCGGCTTTCTTCGATGCCACCTTCTTCGCGGCCTTCGTGACCGTGACCTTGCCGGCCTTCACATCGGCGGCGAGCGCCGGGTCCGCCTCGACGATCGCGGCGGCGCGCTTCACGGATGATTCGGACACCCCGAGCAATTCGGCGGCCTTTTCGGCGGATCGGCCGGCTTCGGCGGCGGGTTCGACCATCGGGATGACGTTGCTGCCGGGCTGGATCTGGGCGGCGGCTTGGCGGGCGGCGGCTTCCGCCTCGAAGAACGGCTTGATTTCCGCCGCCACCACGGCGCGCTGGGAAATGCTCAGGTGGCGGCGCCACAGGTTCTTCGATAGGACAAAGTTCGCGGGCGAGTTCCCGTCGATCATCGTGTCATACTCGCGCATGACCGGGTTGAGCCCGAGGTTGATGCAGGCCTGATAGCGGTGGCGGCCGTCGAGGATCTTGCCTTCGTGGAGGATGATTTCTTCAAGCTGGCCGTCCTGCCGGATCGAATCGGTGAGCGATTGGAATTCCGCCGGGGTCATGTCGGGCATGACGAGGCTCAGGGGATGCGGTTGGAATGTCTGTTGGGTCATGGGTGGTTGATGTTGGATGCGATTGTTTTTTCCGAGAAGGATCCTTTCTGGTAGGTGGCGAGAACAACGTCGGCGATCCATGGGTTCTCCATGCAGGCCATCTTCGGTCTCGTCAGTTCATCTGAATGGTACTTTCGGCCCTTCGCCTTTACCTCATAGAGTCGGACTGTCCACCCCGAAGTGAGGCGAGTCCAGACGGCGAAGTCGGCCGTGTAAAAGCTGACCGTCGGATCGTCCCAGCGGGAAATCCGGACGCGGAAGAACGGTTGGATCTTGTCGCCAAGGTGTCGAACCTTCAGAATCTCGTAAAATCGCGCCTCCGTCTGGTTCATGCGGATTGGCTGTGGTCCCACGGGGGCGGGTGCGGAAACGGCAGGGGCGGGCGCCTGAGGGCAAGGACGGGCATTGTAGCGAGTGGTGGTGATTCCATCTTCGGTTGAAAGGACCTCGGACGTGCCAACGCGAGTCGCCACCCCGTCGACGATCACGAAGCCTTTCTGCCGAAGCATCTCACGGGTGAAGCCGCTTTTGCTCATTTCGTTTCAGGGTGTCGATGGTATAGCGGAGCAGCATTTCCTCGGCGGGGCCAAAGTGCTTGCAGCGGACGCCGCGGAATTGGTGGTCTTCGCAACTGCAGATGCCTTCCCCGAGGTCAACGAGGTGGAATTCGTTCTCGCGGGTGCTGGAAGGTACCAGCCACCGCAGCAGGGTGTCATGCGGCCGGATGTCGCTCATGGACGAAGATGACGTTGGCCCCGTAGTTGCGGCCGATGACATGGAGCCACCGCGCGAGGGCTTCCCCGAAGGTCGGGTCGAGGACGGCCGTGGCGGTGATGAATTGCTTTTCCTCGATCGCGTCCGGCCCGGTGAGTCGGTCGCTGTATCCGGCCATCGTCAGGGCGGTGCGGGCCGCCTTCATGAGCGGACCGCTTTCCCACTTCGGGGCCGGCGGGGTGACGTGCCGGGTGGCGGTCGGGTTGTCGGGGTCGGCGGCATAGAACCGGATGAAGCACCGGTTGCGTTGACCGACATGAGCGAGGATCGCCTTGATGGCCCGCACGTTGTTGCCTGCCTTCCCGATCAACCGTGGCATGTCGATCGGATTCACGCCGACCGTGACCGAGTAGAAGTTGGCGTCTCGGCCAACCTTCACCACGAAGTCATTCGGGATGACCAGCGCCGGGGTGATGAGGGAACGGATGCCCGCCATCAGATTTTCTTCTCCTTTGCTCATGAGGTGAGGTTGTTCAGGCTGGGGGACCGGTCAACCGCGACTTGGTCATCAGGATTCGCCAGACTCCTTGGATCATCAGAGCGACGGCGTACAGGCAAATCATGATCGCCGCGACGATCGAGGCGACGATTCCGAACGGCAGCACGGCGAGCCCGAGCACCCAAATCAGGAGGGTTTGCCCGACCCCGGCTCGGGTTGGGTTCTTTTGAACCCGACCCGAGATTTCGGGGACCTTCTCGATTCGGGGCGATTTCGCGGCCGCAAGAAGCATCCGCGCCTTGGCTTCCGCGCCGGGGGCGTTCAGGGGCATCTGGAACCCGAGTTTTGCGAGTTCGTCGATTTCAGCTTGGGTCAGTGGAGTTTGGGTCATAGCGTGGTCGGTTACGGGTGACGGTGATGATGTGGAATCCGGTCTGGATGGCGACTTCACGATCCGACTTCGACCAATCGGCTTGCTTGAAGACGGCGTCCTTGATGGCGATCGGGCAGCGCCCGCGCTTCCCCGGTTGCCAATGACCATGACCGGTCCGGGCGCGGGAGCGCGCAAGGTGCTTGTCGGAGCATTCTGGGCATGAGGTTCGGCGTGGGTCGGGGTTCGGTTTCCAACAGGAGCGGCATTTTCCTTCGGCCTTGAGGCGTTGCTGTTGGAGCGATTGGCGTGATGGCATAGGTGGATCAAAATTCACCTGCCTTTCCTGCGCGGTCAATGTCCGTCCCGCGAGCGGATGGCCATGACCCCCATAAGGCCTTTACCCCGCCCGAGCGGAGTCGATCGACCGCCGGGGCCCCGAGCCATTGCTTCAGCGCCGGCACGGTCGCGTTCGTGAGGAACAGGGTCAGCATCACGCGATCAGTCTGCTTCTGGCGCCGATCAATGATTTCGTAGAAGATCCTCTGGCCGTCGCGGGGCATTTCAGCCATCGCGCATTCGTCCAGCACCAGCAGGTTTCGGCTCGCGTAGTGGTGCAGCAGGGGTTCGATGCCGGTGGTCTTGTAGAGTTCGTGGCAGGCCGAAAACAGGTTGTGGGCCGTGACCCACTTGGCGGTGAGTTGGCCTTGCGGGCGGACCCGCTTCTGGGCGATCGCGGCATTGATGACCGCGGCACCGAGATGCCCTTTCCCGATCCCGCAGGTGCCGGACAGGATCAGGTTGCGGAAGGTGCCGGCCGTGAAGGATGTGGCGGCGCGGAGGAAATCGCTCGGCGTGCAGGAATCGACATGGTCCGGCTTGCGGTGGTAGTCGAAGTTCTCGAACGTGGCGTGCCGGACATCGTACGGCACCCCGCAGTTGTTCTGGATCTTCACGAATTGGGCTTCTTCGGCCGCCCGGTCGCAATCAGCGCACCGGTAGGTGATGGCGCCATTCAGGATCGTCCGATCGTGGTCGAACTCGGCAATGGTGTCCGGGTGCTGGTGGCAGGATTTGGTCTTCGGGCATCGGGCGATGTCGGAGAGGAACCGCTGGTGCCGACGCTCGATGGCGGCGGTCAGGGATTTCAGCGGGTCGTGGAGTGGGGTGTCGGGTGTCGTGCTCATCGTGTAGTGGGGCTAGAATTCGTCGGGGCGTTGGGTGGGATGTTGCGCTGGGTCCATGCGGTCGACCAACCCTCCGCTGGAAGTGGCGTCATTCCAGCGATCGCCATTGAACCATGTCGCAGGGTACGGGATCAGGGTCTTGTCGGTGTTGGAACGGGTCCAGTGTTCAGACCAGCGAGTCAAGCCGGCCTTGATGGTCTCGAACGATGCGCGCTTCAGGGCTGAACGGATCGCCTTCAGGGCTTGGGGTCGAGACGCTTTCCGAGGATAAAGGTCATACAGCAGATCCACTGTGCTGGGAATTTCGAGAAGGGCCGCGGGGGGAGGGGGGGTGTTT
>Ga0181352_1000016_pt1 | contig 64014 bp, 49 predicted proteins | sample Fa13VDMLBSN_FD_130103 | JGI IMG/M metagenome (GOLD analysis project Ga0181352, IMG submission 130103) | Freshwater viral communities from Lake Michigan, USA - Fa13.VD.MLB.S.N | ecosystem: Environmental > Aquatic > Freshwater > Lake | place: USA: Michigan | collected 2013-09-23 | reverse complement strand
GTTCAAAGGAGTACGTATACACCGACAACAGACTCGGCGGACCTGCGTACAACGACGTCAGCAGCGATATCGGCGAGTTCATTGGTGATGACCCAGACGCTATCGACTATGTCAACAGCGCGATTGCTGGCGGACCAGGTGAACCTCGTGACATCGCTCCAGGTGGGATAACAGAGATCCGCGATCAGATCGACGCCGCGATCAACTCCGGCGACAAGATCAAGTTCATGTACAACGGGAAAGAGCGTACCGTTCGCCCGCAGCGCATGTACTTCAATCCAAAGAACGGAAACACGAATCTCGTCGGGTTCAGCGAAGGTGACGGCGAAGATCGTACGTTCGCTCTTGACAAGATCGAGTTTGCTGCGCCTGAAGCTGAAGAGATGACACCGGACCTCGAGTTCTTCAACGAAGAGTTTGACTCGATGTTTGAGACTCCTGAAGGCGCATACAAGCCACAGATCTTTGACATCTACGAACCCACCGGACGCACCGATCAGGCTAGCGATGACTACACCGACGACCCTGAGATCCTTGCATCTCAGTTCAGTCAGGAAGAACTTGCTAAGGGTCTTCGTGACGCCGTTCTGCCGACCGATGACGAGGACGCGACAGGTTTCGGATTCCTCGACTTTAATCGTGGGCCGGAGCGTGTCAAGGCCGAGGCGATCTACGAAGCACTTCAGTTGTCCGGGCTCGATGCGCCAATGATTCTTGCCGGACTGTATGACTCGAGACTTGACCCAGATCGCGAGCAGACAAACGTCGAGCGGATCGCTCAGCAGAACGATGACATGAGAATCGAGCCTTCGACGAGCCCGTTGCGCACGGAGATTCCTACCACCTCGCGCAACGAAGAAATTTCGCGCGCAGCTAGACTCAGCACACAGATTAGTAGAGTAGAGCGCACCGCGACTGTTCGCGACGCTCTTGCCGACTATGACGAACAGAACGAGTCTATCAAGAGCGTCGCCGAGCGCATTTCAAACGCTTTTGAAAACGGAGACGATGTCGAGTCGCTGTTTGAAGATCTCTACGATCTATCCATCAGCGACGACCCAGACGATCGCCAGGCGTTTAGAGGCTACTGGGGCATACTCATGTCTCTCGACGGCGGCGACATCATGGAGACGATAGACCGAGAAGACTTTGAACAGTACGCTCGAGATGAGTCAGGTTATAGGTACAGACTTGTCGACGCGCTGAGCCGCAAGCTTGGTGTCGATGCCGCGTTCGACGCGTACGATGAGCTAGTTAGAGAATACGGCGGCTACCCTGAGTTCATGGAAAGCCGCGGTAAGATCATCGACGGCACCGACACGCTCGACGCCCAGACTTCTGGCGCGGCGTTCTATCGATTGATGAGTGCGGCGGCGAAGCCGAACGAGCAGACTCTCTACAGAGTGATCGGCGTCAACGAAGACAGCATCGACTTTTCCATGTACACTACCGAGGGTTCGAGGTTTTACATGGACGCTCGCTCGTGGACGACGATGAACATCTCCGATGGGTCGATAGCCTCGCAGATGTTCATGCCAGTGCGCGACGGAAGAAGAAGAGTTATCTTCGAGGGTCTACCAGGTGACGTTGACTCGGTCGACGTATCGTCGATCTCGCCGTTTGAAGGCGAAAGCGAGGTCTTCGGTTTCGGGCAGTTTGAGGTCGTCTCAGTTCGTAAAAACCGCGGTAGGGTCGGCAAGGACGACGAGTTCGTCGTTCAGGTCCGTAGAGTTGAGCCACCCAGCCGAGCGACGCAGGCGATGCCGGCCCCTGAAGCTGCCACCGAGCCGCCGATGTCGTGGCCGCCTAAGACTAGAACGTACTCGGGCATCGAGAACTGGACAAAGATCGGCGGAGGAACGGGCTCCAATCCTGGCGGCTTCTACCGCGACGCTGACGGTAATGAATACTACGTCAAGATTCCGCGTTCACAATCTCACGCGGACAATGAGACCCTAGCAGCGCTGTTGTACGAGGCGCTCGGAGTGCCCGCCGCGGAGACGGCGTACGGCGATGAAAGCGGCGAGCTACGTCTCGTCTCTCCGATCGTCCCGAACTCCGACCCGATGGGTTTCTTCGGTCCGTACAACGACGGCGATCAGGAATACCTAGACAAGATCCGTGATCACTTCGTGATCGACGCGTGGCTCGCAAACTACGACGTCATCGGCTACCTGTACGACGACTCCACGAACATCATCTCCGATGGAAACGGCGACCCGATCCGCGTTGATCCGGGCGCGTCGTTGATGTGGAGAGCACGGGGCACGGCCAAGGGCGACGATCGTTTCAGCTACGACGACCGCGATCTCGACTCGATGCGCGACATGGACATCAACCCACAGGCCGCGAGCGTGTTCGCCGACACTACCGACGAGCAATTGAGAAATGCCGCTATGCGTCTTCGTGATCTCACTCCGTCGATGATCGACTCGATCATTGACGCGAACGTCAAGAGTGAGTCAGACCGCAAGGTTCTTAAGGACAAGTTGAAGGCCCGTCGTCGCGCGATCCTTGATCGTTTCAATATCCCAGAGGGAGTTGATGATCCGGAGATGTTCCCAGACCCGGTCCCGTTGACCGAGTCGATGGGTTACCAGGCGCAGGACCTGCTCCCCGGCGACATCACCGCAACAGACTCGTTCGTCATCGACAAGGTGTTCATCGACGAAAGCACTCCTAACGGCAAGGTAAGCGTTCAGGGTTACTACCCGGGTCACGAGCTCCAGCGTAAGGAGTGGAACGCGACGACGGTCATCGACGTTTCTCGTGGCGGAACCGTTCCGCCGATGGGCGACGAGCCGGCGCTGCATCGCCCCGAAAAGCCAAGAAAGCCAACCCCTGGAGCGTTCAGTGGAAGAATGCAGGAGCTCCTCTCCGGCGTCGAGACATGGGAAGAGGCCGCGGAAGTTATCCGTGGGACGGAGATCGTCTACTTCGACTATGAGACTACCGGTCTTAGCACGACACCCGGTGACGGCGAGCTGAACAGACCAGTGCAGCTCGGTGCAGTCAAGGTCAAGGACGGCAAGGTCATCGACCGCATGAACGTCTACATGAACCCAGAGTTCAGACTTTCTGAGTGGTCGAGAGACAACCTGAAGAGAGAAGACGGCGAGCCCGTCACAGACGAGTGGCTTGCTCAGCAGGTCTCGATGAGAGAAGCTCACGAGATGTTCATCAAGTTCGCCGGCGAGAGCCCGATTCTTGGTGGACAGTACGTCCCGTTCGATCGTGAGGTTCTTGAGAGAACACTTGGCGAGCAAGGTCTCGAGCTTGACATCGCCGGCACGATCGACTCGAAGGACCTCGCGGCAGGTACGTTGCCAAAGTGGTCGGTAAAGAACCCAGACGGTCCGATGCAGGTCGGCAAGGACGGCAAGCGTAGAGCGTCGAACAGTCTTGGCCCGGTCGCCGAGTATCTCGGCGTCGAGCTTAACAACTGGCACCGCGCAGACGCAGACGCAGAGGCATCGGCGAACATCGTCGACGCGATGCTTGAGCGAGCCATCGGCAACCCCGACACTTCGACCGGTCTGCTTGACTCGGACGGCGCGTTTGAGGCACAAAGACTTCGCGAGGCCGAGTACGATGCCGCATACGAGCAGTACAAGCAGGATCTCGCCGAGTACGAGATGAAGAAGGCGATCGCCGCCGCATGGAACTGCGGTGGCGCCGGCTTGACGGCCGCTGTTGGAGAAGAAAACGGCCCATGCTCGGTCCCGCCGCTAGATGACATCATCAAGGCAGCGTCGACGGAAGGCGCAGATCCTGTAGACCCCGACGGCGTACCCGGTGGAGACACGGCGAACCCGTCGCCGATGACAGACGCTATTGACGTCGACTCGCCCGAGAGCGACGGCAAGGACGTCAAGGATCCGTACGCCGGCGAGGCGTTCCCGCCGACCGATCAGCAGCGCTCGATCGTCGACGCTGTTCTAACGGGCAAAGACACCAAGGTTCTTGCGCTCGCCGGTACAGGTAAGACGAGTACGCTTAAGTTGATCGCACGACGGCTCAAGAGAGAGCAGCCGAACAAGAAGATCATCTACGTCGCGTTCAATAAGTCGATCCAGACCGAGGCCGAGGCTACGATGCCTGACAACGTCGAGTCGCGTACCGCTGACTCGATCGCCTATCGCGCGGTGTCGAATGACATCACGAAGAAGATGGGCAACAAGACGGCGCTCGTCAAGGCGAAAGACATCGGAAGACACTTCGGCATTGACGGCCATTCAGGAGTCGGTTACGACGGTAAGCCCTACAAACTTACACAGTTCGAGACCATTCGCCTCTTAAACGCGGCTATCAATAAATTTGCAAACAGCGCAGACGACGAGATCGGACCGCAGCACTTCGTAGACTTTAGACCAGAGCCTCAGTTGATCGCTTGGGCGAACGAGATCTGGGCAGACCTCAAGAGCCCTAACGGCGTTCTTCGAGTCACAAACAGTCACATCACAAAGATGTGGGCGTTGACACGCCCTGATCTTTCGAAGAGCGGCTCCGGACTCTCTAGACCTGCGGACATCATCTTCTTTGACGAGGCGCAGGACATCAACCCGGTTCTTGGTAAGGTCATCGCCGACCAGAAGATCCAAAAGATCTACGTTGGCGATAGCAACCAGGCGATCTACGGATTCCGTGGCGCCGTCGACCAACTCGAGCAGGTTGACGCAGAGTTCGAACTGCCGCTGACGAAGTCGTGGAGATTCGGACCGCAGATTGCAGGAATGGGCAACAGATTCCTCAGTCTGCTTAACTCTCGTAACCGAATCGAGGGCGGCGGACCCGACGGAGTAATCGTCGAGCCAGGCTCCATGGAAGACGCGCAGGCTGTTCTTGTAAGAACAAACAGTGGCGCGATCTCTGAGATCTTTGCCGAGTTCGAGCGTGGCCGCGTCGTCGGCGTAGCAAAGAACTTCAAGGACGATCTTCAGTCGTTCAACGACTCCGCAAGGTACCTCAAGGGCGAAGGCCCGAAGCCGAGTAAGATGCACGATGAGCTTGCTCCGTATTCTTCATGGGACGAGCTCTTAAAGGCTCTTGCTGATGAAGAAGCGTCACGCAAGGTTGGTAAGTTCATTAAGTTGATCGACGACATTGGATTCAACGGCGTCGATGACATGTTGTCGAAGCTCAAGATCTACAGCAGCAGCGAAGATGGGCTTGGCGTCGGCGGCGGTGGAGATCTTCCCGAACTTACAATCGACGTTGCCCGTACCGGCTCAAAAGGTAAGATCATCGACGGTGTTGACTACGTCGTTGTTGGCGACAGCGTTTCTCTCACCGGGGAAAAATTGTTCAACAACAAGGACGCAGCTAAGAAGCTCGGCTTCAAGTGGGACGCGGAGCGTAAGCGGTGGATCAAGTCGATTAAGTCCGATAACGACCGTCTTGCGACACTAAAGCAGCTTCGCGAAGGAATGGGTGGAGGCGGCGGAGACAAGATCGATGTCGTCGTCACGAGCGCACACCGTGCAAAGGGCCTTGAGTGGGATCGCGTTCGCATCGGTGGAGACTTCTGGGGTCCAAAGTTTGTATACGACGAGGAATCCGAAGAAGAAATCGAGGTGCTGCCGTCTCCAGAAGAGTTGAAGCTGAACTACGTCGCCGTTACTCGCGCGAAGAAGGAGCTCGACATTGGCTCGCTTGCGTGGGTGTACGACAAAACTACGGACGCTGACGAGTCGCCGAACACTCCAGAAGGCGAAGTCCCACCGCCGCCACCGTCGCCAGACGCCGGCGACATCATTCCGCCTCCGCCACCCGGGCCGGTCGAGACATCGGTCTCGTCGCCAGAGCCCGATCCGGAGCCTGGCATGTCTGGAACTCCAGAGGCGCCAAACGAGATCGCTCCAGAAGAGTTTGTCGCTCCATCGATGTCTGATGAAAGAAATCAGGACGTCGACGTCGTAACAGAGGAGCCCGCGCCTGGCGAGTCGTTTGACATGGACGACGCGGCTAAGATCGCTGACTACATCAACGAGCTCAACGAAGAAGCCGATGAGATCGAAACAAACGGAGACAAGCCTGAAAGAAAGTACGCTAAGGAGATCCGTGCTCTCATCGACATCTTAGAAAAGCAGCGAAACGGCGAGGCTTCAATCGAAGAAACGATCGCTGCTCTTACTGAGTTTGAAGAAAGAATGCGAGGGCTGAAGTTCCCCGAAAAATGGCAAAAGCAGATGTACGACGGCCTTGCCGACGGCGCTCGAGATGCCAGAAGATTCTACGACGGCTCGGCAAAGACCGGTCAGGTTCTCGGCAAGGGGTTGCCGCCTGAAGGAAACATGCAAGGCTTCGATAAGAAAGGCGTGTTCATCAAGCCTGGTATGCGTGCCCGCGACAAGTGGGGGTATGCCGGAACGATCCTTCGCTACAAGGTCGACGGTGACGACTGGGGCTACGTCTACTTTAAGCAGGACATCGATCACCGTGACCCCGACAAGGTCAGCGAAAAGAGCTGGGGACCGAGACGCCATATCAGCGTAAGAAGCAACAAGACACTGACGTTGATTCACGATGGCGACGACAACTCACCGTGGATCGACAACGGTACCACCTCCGAAGACAAGAAGCCTAAGAAGCTCGACGAGCAGCTTAAGGTGCTTGAGGAGGCTAAGGGTGGAGACGGTGACGGAGGTCTTGGCACCCGTCCGTACGTCGCTCCCGAGGACGGTGGCGGTGCACCTGCGGCTGGTACAACGGAGGCGCTCAGAGAGAACGTGGAGGCCCGATCTGAGGCGGATGCGTGGTCAGGCGATGAGGAATCAAGGACTGATACCCCAAAAGGTGAGGCCCCCTCGGGGGCCACAGCCGAGGCCTCCAAAATTCTTAAAGACATAGAACCGGACGGCGAGCTCTTCAATGAAGATGAAGAGCTAACCTATGAAGAAAAGCTTAAGTCAGCAATGATGTCGGCACCGGTTGCCCAAGTAACTTTGTCCTTGATAAATGATTTTCTTGAGAAAAACCCAGACGAGACAAGCAAGCCTTTCAACGATTTAGTTGAAAGAATTTCTAAGAAGATTAAAGAAGACGCCGGTGCAGTTCATCAACTTCTGGGCGAGTTCCTTGAGTTCGCAAGGTCAAACAACCCTGAAGAGAGAGAAGCATACAGAGCTCTAATGGCACTATCTTCTTTTCTTGACGGTGGCATTATAGAGGGTTTTGGGAACGTTGAAAGAGAAATTGGCGGTGCTTTATACAAGAACCAAGAACCGTCGTCACTGCAAGATGTCGTAGAGTTTGCTAAAAAGTACGGTATGCCTCTGTCGTATGCTGATGTCGTTAGATCTGAGCTGAATCTTGCTAGAGGCGACGAGCAGATAGGTGGGCAAGAGCCGTCTATAGCTGGCGCATATTATCGTCTGCTTTCTCGACTGTCCCAGCGTTCTCCGCATAAAAAGAAGATATATAGAGGGATTAAAAACACGGATCTGACGAAAGATTTTTTAAGAAAAGGTGCTGTAGTATCTATCCCCCCGCGATCGTTTTCTAAGGATGAAGAGGCAACCTTCGAGTTCGGCAATATCACTCTCGAAGTTAGTGGTGCAGACGTTGACGGTGTAGATATATCTAAAGTGTCTAACTGGGATGAAGGTGAGGTTATCGCGTCAGGCACGTTTGAGGTCGTGTCTGTTGAATATATTGAAGACGAGAAAAGACACAAGGTTAAGCTCAAGAAAACTAAGGCGCCTGTGACTCAAAAAGACGAGTCGTCCTCGAAGGCCACAGCCGAGGCTCCTGAAGCTGATAACTCTCCTGAACTGGACAACAACCCTGGTAAACTTGGAGTCAGCGGATTTGTGGTTACCAGCATTGCTAGGGAGCCGGGCGCGTTTCTTGGCATAGGTAAGTTGAAACTTGGTAAGACGTTTGTCAGCGAAGAGCCTATACGAACTTCACACGACTATCGGGGAGACGTACAAAGAGCCATTGAAGGTGAAAATGTTCTACTTGTCAAATTCCAGGCCGCGCCGGGCACGGATGTCGTCTTTCACGGCAAGCCAAAACCAGTAGAGATACCTCAAGCGTTGCTCGATATTGCAGTCGACAAAGAAGCGTTGATTAAGAGTCTTTCTGAGTCTCACGACCCGTATGAAGGTCTAGATTTTTCGTTCCCTGCCGGGACTAAGTTTGTAGTTACCCAGAATGCCACCGTTGAAGGTCCTGACGTCCTAGACGAGCGCGGAATGACCGTCCCCGACCCGGTCACTGGTATGCCCAAAAAGCAATATACCTACGATACTGTCGTCCTCGCGGTTGACAACGGAGATGAAAGCGTCGAAGCCCCAAGACCTATAGAAGACGCGCCCGGTCTGTCAAAAGATGACGAGGCCGACGTCGACGCCGCGAATATTGAACCGGACTGGCAGGTCGATACTCCGGGATGGGACTTTGAATCTGCGATGTCTGATCTATACGAAGAACAGGGATTTGTTCTTGTCGACCCAGACACAAACGAAACATCTGACCAAGGGCTAGAAGAGTCTTTAGGTCTTAGATCATACCAAGGCTCTGGCTTCACGTCGATAAACGGTTTTCTTCGCAGTGGAAATATCTCATCTCAACCGCTAGGTACGGTCATAGATGAAATTGACAAAATCGATAAGCTAATGGAGAAAGCGCCTAAGCTGCCTAAGGACGCAGTTTTCTATAGAATGGTGCCTGAAGACATTGTTGAAGTGATAAGAGCGTACGAGGTGGGAGATTTGGTCACCGACGCTGCCTTTACTTCGACGTCTTCAGAGGACGATATTCCGAGCGATTATTTTCGCCTTGAGATATACGCCCCGGCGGGAACAACAGGCATCTATGTGCAGGGGTATCTCAACGGCGAAGACATACTTGAATTCTCAGAAGAGCAGGAATTTCTTATCGATAGAAACACGACCTTTAGGGTTGTAGCTAAGAGCCAGTCGGATGATGGCACTGTTATGTCAGTGCGCCTCGCCGTAGTTGAGCAGTCGAAGCCTGATCTCGCCGATGTAGTAAACCAGAGAGTGCAGGAAGCAGAGGCCGGTACCCCCGCTGACGCTCCGCAGGCGCCGTCTGAAGAAGACATCAAGAACTTCGACGAAGGCGATGGTTTGTTTAGATATACACCGGACTTCGTGAACCAACAGCGCAGTGCTTTTCTATTCTCATTCTACGACGAAGATTCCGGTGACGCGCTAAGCATCTCAGTTCTTGACTCGTCAGATAGACCATACGACCCCGACACTGCCGCTGACGAGATAAATAGTCTTCTTGCGGATGAAAAAGTATACGACGTATTGGCAGTCGGCTACGGCTTGATACTTGCTGGACGCGTAGAAGAAGGAATGCACTGGCTAAAAACCGCGCAGAGAGAGGCCCGTGGAGACGCTAGAAGCGTGATTGATAAAGCTATTATAGATGTGAGAGAAGGGGACTTTCAGGGCATAATCGACTCTTCTGATTTTGTGTACAGAACTTCGACAGGGGCAGACCTAAGCATTCCTAGAACATCAGCAACGGGCTCATACGTGCAAGATCTCAATAGCGCGCTACAAAACGACGAAGGCGTTAAGAAAGCTTTCAAAGATATAGCGAAAAAGAGTATAGACGATCTTGCCGATATCGTCGGAGAAAGAAAGCAGAGAGCGGTCCGTGGGTCAGGTGTTGAAAAGATCGTCGACGACAGTCCCCTATCGTACGATGAAACTGATTTTGACGCCGTACCGTCAATACGCGACGCGATCAACGATCTCACCGACAGCGCACGTCCAATAATCGATTCTCTTATCGACGGTGATGACGTCGAAGACGGCAGAATCACCTTTACCAAGGAGGGAGACGACGAAAAGTCAGCGGTTCTTGTCGCAAGATTTAAGCTCACGTCTTGGGCTGCAGACGCTCTTAAGAGAAATGACGCGAAGAGCGTTGTCGCTAATAAAAAATCACGATGGAAAACTATGTTTGGCCCAGATGTCATATCGTTTAGGCGTAAGTCTATCGATAAGACGACCGGAATTGCAAGAGTTGAAAGCGAATTTTCTAAGCTAACGTCAACCCAGACCGGTGTGCTTCGTAGGTACGACGGAGAGGTCAACGGCAAACCTTTTGTAGTGAAGGTGTTCGAGAGCGACCCGAGCTCAGGAATCGAGGTTGGTATAAAAGACAACCACGAGTGGTCAACCGTAGACAACAAGGTCGAAATAGTGTTCTCGTCTTTGGACCCGAGCGACGAAGAGATCGCCGAGGCCTTAAGAGCTGCAGGAGTCACCGATCCAAGACCGATGACAAAGAAAGATCTTAAAGTTCTTGCGGAGAACAAGTTAATCTCGTTGTTTGGTGGAGTTTCCGACCCGGCGTTGAACCTAACAGGGCCAGCACGACTAAAAGTTTTGAACGATATTAAACGCAAGCTTGGCGTTACGGCAGACGACGTGACGGTGGGTGTTGGTGAGGACGGGCTTATCGAGATGAAGATCCCTAGGGACGTCGCGCAGAAGATCATAGACCAAAGAAACCTTCCAGGTCTTAGCCACGCTCTGTCACTCGGAAGTTTGACTGTAGAAGAAAGAGCCGCGACTGTTGTTGACGTTATTGCAAACGAGTTTGGTCTAGGTCTTCTTTCTACTCAAGAGCGTTTTGATCTAGGTCTGCAGTACATGGGTGGATCATCAGAGTCTGATATGAGCACTGGAGGCGCCGATTACGTGTATCTAACAATGGTCGGATACGACCAGCACCGAACTGCACAGAAAGGTGAGCTGATACACGACGACGACGACAACGTGTTTATCTTTTATGACCCAGTAGAGGTTCTTACGCGCCTTGACCTATGGGCAAACCAAGAAGACTACTTTGGCGGAAGAGTTCACAACGACCCTGTCGGTCACATCAAACCTGAAGGCTATGAGCTCATGTTGAAGCGCCATCTTGATAATAGTGCTATGTCAAATATCTATGTCGGCGCCGAACTAAGAAATTTCATACTCAAGGAGCTAGATAAGAGAGGCGTAACGGAGATCAACGGCGTGCCTGTTCGTGATTTTGTGCGTCTATTTGGGAACGAAGTCGACCCAGACGAGTGGAAAACTGGTGACGATCTTGTAAGCAAGGCAGAGGCAATAGCTAAAATTATGGACAGGCTCAAGGAGCGTAAGATGCTCCCTCCGTACGCAGGTGGCGCATTAAATGTTCCAAACGAAGCCGGAACGATGACTATTGCTGAGGAGTACGGGCTAGCAAGCAATCCCGATCACAGCATCATAGCTATCGAGAAAGGTACTGGAACGTTGATCACGCTGCAGCGCCGCAACGGCAAGCCTCATAAAATAGTGGCTCATAAGAAGTACGTAAAAGGTGAGTTTAGACAGCCAGGAAGAGCTTTAAACCCGAAGGCGATCGAGAATCTTGAAAAGATGATTGAAGACGGATCAATATCTGACTTCGCTGTAGTGTATGGAAGATACGGTAGATACGGCAAGGCCGGAGCTGAAGCCCCCACTGGAAGTGGAGAGGCGTTCTACAAACCTGTGTTTGATGATTTCTTGAAAAAAGCCAAGAGTAGCGATCCAAAGCTACAGAAGCAGGGCGTCTTTGGGCTTATTGACTTGCTTAAGACAGACATTCCGCCGCAGTTGCGTCTCGCAATCTTTTCTCAGCTCAGTGGAATGGGCCTGATGTCAGAGGCGCGAGCAGCGCTGCTAGGCGGGCCTGCAACGACTAAAAGTAAGTTCCGTAAAGGCGACAGGTCAAACCCGTTCTGGGTAGGATGAGAACATGGCAAAGAATAAGCTATCACAATACGACCTGTTTAACAGCAAGGTAGCACTAGACGCCATGCGAGACGGTGGCAAAGTTGTCTCGACAAGAATAATTGAACGAGTGTTTGACTACTCGCAGCCGGAGCAACTCAGTAAAGGCCAGCGACCGGCCGTCGAGATCGTCGCTGTCGATCGTTTCATGCTATATAACCTTGACAACGGTAAATCATTGAAATACAGCTCTGGAACAGGTGAGGCGTACTTCTCAAGCAACGGCATTTTTTACCGCATTCGCCCTCTGACAGCCGCCGAGCGGGCGATGTATACGCCGGAAGACGGCGACGGCGAAACTGACGACTCGGAGGATGATCGAGAAGCGCTCGTAGCAGGTGCTTTATCGTTCCTAGGAGGTAACTCGGTAGCCGCGCGTAGAGCCCGGGCGAAGGTCCAGCGACGTGACAGGCGTGGCCGATTCGCTGAAATGGGCGGCGGGTTTACCGTGTCCATTCGCGGGCTTGACGGGTCATTCTCTGCCGTCTCAGGCAAGGTAGTCGGGTCGTCTGGCGACGACGACATCGAGGTTCAGGTTGATAACCCGATGGGTGGTCTACCAAAGGGAATCTACGTATTTCCGTCGACAAAAGGTACTGCCGCCAAGGCGATTCTTAGCGACGAGGCGTTTGAAGACGCTCCGAACGTTGATCTTGACCAGGTTGATTTTGAGAAGGAAGACTCGTTTGTCGACGCGGCAGATGTCAAGATCATCGATACACCAACCGAATGGGAAGAGATAGAGCAAGGGAAGCATCCTTACAGTGTATTTAGGTCTAAGGACGGGTACTTTGTCCGGATACCAAAAGAGCAAGAAAACGACCCCTTTTCTTCAAACTCGTGGGACGTTCACAGACCTAACTTCTATACAGCAGACGACGCCGAACCAGACGGCTGGGCAGACAAAGGTGATCAGATTTTCCCCGAGGGCTTTGAAGGCATTAGAAGCTGGGCCCAGGTTCAGTCGCTGATCGCGGCTGACCTTGAAAGCGCAGAGGCAGACGCTAAGGAAGCTCTCGAGTTTATTCAAGGAGAAAAGAAGCCCATCAAGCCAGTGAGCCCGGCAAAGTCAGAAACAGCGGGCATAGACACGGCGCTGTCTGCGGCACAGTCGGTGACCGACGAACAGAGAGACGCGTTCAAGTCGATCGGCGACGTCATGCGAAATCCTGGCATAGCGACGAAGGAAGAGCGTGCCGCAAAGACTAGACAACATCTCCTGGAGTCGTTCGATAAGGCCGTTTTCAAAGACAAAAACGGCAAAGACATCCGCATCGAGCTCGCTGAGATGCCTGAAGACGGCGCCGGTTGGTTTTTTGCAGATCTAGATACTTCAGGCGCGTATGGTGGAGACATCGAGCATCAACTGTACTTCAGTGGAGACTTCGTAGACGCCGAGACAGGCGAAACGCTCGGTACTTTTGGTCGAACTGTGCTTATGAAGGCAAATGGAGATCTTGCTGTAAAGCACGATATTCTCTCTCTTCGACCAGAGCATCAGTCACGGGGCATCGGCTCAGTTTTCAACACGAGATCAGAGTTTCTATATCGCGAAGCAGGTGTAGACGAGGTCAATCTACTCGGTTCGTCGAAGGTAAAAAAGACCGCGAAGGACGATACGATGATCGGCGCAACCCACTGGGGTCGCAACGGTTTTGACTGGGAGACAGAGGACGATAGACTGACTCACATTCAGGGCGCTCGAGACGCTATCGAGGCGTGGCGCTCGGGGACCGAGCGCACAGACTCGTTTGGGACTCCGTACTTTGATAGTGACTCTCAGGTTGACGATCTTGAGGCGCTAGTGAACAAGGCAAGTCAAGAGAGCTTTGACGATCCGTTCAGACTTGTTGCCGGCGATCTTGTTCGTTGGCCTGGCGCCGACTCGTGGTTCGCGCATCACGCGTACGTGAAAGGAACGCGCGACGATACGTCTGACGGAGGTTCCGGTGTTTCTTACTCTAAGAGATTTACTCCAAAGAAAGAGACGAAAAAACCAGAACCGGAGAAGAAGTACAATCCGCTGTCGGGCCCGCCGTTGGTCGATCCCGACGTCCCCACGGACGTCGTTACCGGTGAGCCGGTGTCAGAAAACGTTCTAAACAACACGAGATGGAAGGGAGCCGTGCCTCCGCTTGAGGAGATAGTGCCAGGCGCCGATCTTTCAGGTGCGATGCTTTCAGGCATGGATCTTTCTGGCATGGATCTTAAAGGTGTCAATCTTAGCGACGCCATGTTAAATAGCGCGAAACTCATGAACGTAGATCTTAGTGGCGCGACTTTAGATAGAGCGGTACTGAAACACGCCAATCTATCGAACGCAACATTAGACGACGTAAGAGCCGTAGGCACTAAATTTGACTACTCTCTCTTCGGAGAAACTAAAATTAAGGGGGCCACGTTCACAGACAGCTCGCTTTTGGGGTGCACCTTCAACTTTGCTAGTCTAAAAGACGTTACTTTCACGGAATGCAATCTTAATTTCACTAATTTTGGGTCGTATACGAGCGTAGATTCGGCGTACTTCAAAGGTTGCAGTATGCAGGGATTCAACACCTTTCAGGCTAAGATAGAAGGCTCGACGTTTAAAGAGTGCGATATGGCCAGCTCTCTATTTGAGAACGGGTACATACTAAGTACTGATTTTGTTTTGAGCAATCTTAAAAATTCTACTTTTAAGAAGCCGAGCCTTATAGAGTCTGAGTTCATACAGTGCGACGTGTCAGAAATGAACTTTGACGAGGTCGCAACAAATAGCGTCACTTTTTCAAAGACAACAAACTCTCTTAATTTTACGTATTCTGGCCAATCAATGCAGGGCGTGACCGGACTGAGCCTGAACGCAGCGATCGGCATGTCAACGGACATCTCGTCGTGGAAGATGGTCGGTAGTCAGGCAGGATCGAACGAAGGCGGGACATACGAGGACGAGGTTGGATCCAAGTACTACGTCAAGATGTCTAAATCTGAGACGCACGCCCAAAACGAGTCTCTTGCGTCAGATCTGTACGGCCTAGCTGGGATTAGATCTATATCTGTCAGCGTTGCCGAAAAAGACGGAAGAATAGCGACATATTCTCCGATCATTAAAAGTGACCCCAGTGGAAAGACACTGCGAGACGCTATAAACTCTGGAGATGCAAAAGTTCTCGACGAAATACGCGATGGATTTGCTGTCGACGCGTGGCTTTCGAACTGGGACGTTGCCGGTTTGACGTTTGACAACATGATCATCGGAGAAGACGGTCGCCCTGTGCGCGTTGACCCGGGTGGAGCGTTGATGTTTCGCGCTCAGGGCGAACCTAAGGGAGACGCTTTCGGCGACGTAGTCTCCGAGATTGACTCGCTTCGAGACCGCGGTGTGAATGCACAGTCTGCGGCGCTGTTCGCCGATATGACCGACGAGCAGATACGAAACAGCGTAATGCGTGTAGCAAGAATTACGCCCGAGCAGATAGACTCATTGGTGTCAACTACTATTAGTGACCCAGATACTGCAAAGTTTGTAGCGTCAACGTTAAAGAAAAGACGCGAGTATCTTATGGAAAGATTTAACGTCACGGAGAGCGAAGCATTTGAGGCCGGGTCAAACGTTCAACTCCGTGGGCGTGGTGAAAAGATCGGAAGCGCAGGCTACGAGGTGCCACCGCAGAGCAGACCGTACAACATGAATCTATCGCCGCACCCGATGTTGAGGTCAACTGCCTACACTAGTCCAGCTAAAGTCTTTGCGTTTTATATAAAAGGCAGAGACGGCGGATCAGACAAAACAAAAACGGTTGACATCGAATCTGTGAAGAGACGTATGAAATCCGGGTTTGACATGGGCACCGGCGAGGCGACCGCGGCCATGATTTTTAATCATGTAGCAAAGCTAGACGACGCAGAACTAAGAGCCGAAGTCGCGACTCTTCTTAGCCTAGGAATGCTCGACGAAACAGTGCTATATCTGCGTGGAATACGAGTTGGCCTAGATACGCACGGGAATGAGCTCCCTAATAAAAATAGTCTTAAAGAATCTATAGATCAGATATATGACTCGATTCTTAACGCAGATTTTGAAGCATTTGGCGTAGAAGACGAAGATATGGCACAAAACTTTTTGAAGTACCAGGTCTTCGAGGTTCTTAGCGACGGAAAGCCAGAATACGACAATGATCTTTATGAAGCTCTTCGTGCCACTCCAGAAGAGATCGTCAAAAAGCTTTCAACGTACCCAAGAGACGAGATCAGCAGAGTTGGAGTGCCGCGCTTTATCGACACCGCTCCACTGTCCTATGGAGAGTCCGACTTTAAGAACGTTAAGCCGATACTTGAAGCGCTTCGGTCTGTCACAAGAACAAAACGATCTAAGGAAGACTCGCTCGTCGACGGCCCTGACGTCGAGGACGGCATCGTCACGTTCTACAAAAAAGCATTGTATAGCGGAAAATTCTCGTGGATACTTTCGCGAGGCTCAGGTTCTAAACCTGTATGGGTGCCGATAGTAGGGACCAATGAAGGGCTACCAAGCGAGGACATCTCTCTCGACGACGTAGACAGCACCGTTGCAGCAATGCGGTACAAACTAACTTCATGGGCGATGGAAGGCCTGGTCGAGCGCGTCACAAACGACTCTTCTGGCAACTGGTCGGTCTCTTCGGGCGCGCAGATTGATCGCTCGACTCTTGGACCCGGCGGGTATATGTATGTCAACGTTGACGACGAGGCAAGTTCACTGAATTCTTACGGCCCAGACGCCGTCAAGACTTTTAAGTACACCGACCCGGACGGAAGGTTTACGATCACCGCTAAAACAGGAGTCGACAACTACTTTCTTGCAATAAATGGCGCTGTTGACGTGACGTTTAGTTCTCTAGACCCGTCGGAAAGTGACATTAGAGACGCTCTCATGATCGCCGGTGTCACCGATCCGCGACCGGCAAGAAAGCAGGATATACGAGCGCTTGCTGAGAACAGATTGATCTCGATTTTTGGCGGATTTATGAGGGACAAACGTATGACTTCACTGGAAAGAAGCGAGTTAGAAAGCTATCTTGGAAAAGATTACGAGTATGTCGATGCAAAGAAGAACGCCTCTGGTAAGGCCAGAGAAATGATTCTTGAGGCTTTAGAAAGTTATTACGGCGTCACCGCAGACGACATCGAGATCTTCGTGGGAGAAAATGGTCTTGTCGAGATGCGGTTATCAGACGAAGCTGTAGAGCTATTCATGGACGAGACAGGTGTAGACGCTTTTCACCACAGCGTCTTTACAGACACCAATACGCCAGAAGAGACCGCTGAAAAGGTAATCAATCTACTTCTTGGATCTGAGGACGGAAGCATAGTTGCAGGGCTACAGTCAACACTTGAGAGATTTAGATCTGGAAAACAGGTAGAAGGCATGTCATCGAGCTCTGACATGAACAGTGGAGGCGCAGATTACGTGTATCTAGGCCCTGGAGAGGCGCCGGCCTACGGTATAGCACAGAGGCAAGTATACCTTGAATTTAGCGCAAAGAACATCTTCAGACGAGGTGAGGTCTTTGCCAACAGGTACGACAGGTTCGGAAGAAGAGACGGCCACGACAACGTCGTCTCAGAAATAACACCTCACATGTACGAGATGATGGTAAAACGCCACCTCGGTCCCGAAGGAGTCACAAGGGTTGTCGTCAGTAAGGAAGTCAAGGCAGCGATCATAGCAAGACTGAAGAGATTTGGGATTACAACCATGTACGGTGTCCCTATCCAAGATTTCTTCGTCACAGGAGGTGCGTAAAAATGAGCAAAGAACCTCTATTTGTCTTCAGTAAAGCAGAAGGCTCTAAAGACCGCAGTTCATTGATCGCCAGACCAGCAATTTTGGAGAACGTCTCAGGAGAAATGAAAGGTACTAGACGTTTTGCTTTCGCGGTCGTCGAGGCACCGGACGATCAGTTATTCATTAACCACGAGAGAGGGGCGACGTTTTTTGATCTCGACAAGAAAACGCCTCTGTACGTCGATGAAATTGACCAAAAGGCGTTTTTCATGAGCAGAGGCGTTCTCTACGTCATACGAGAAATGTCCGAAGAAGAGAACAGAATGTTTAAGAGCTATGACGGCTTTTGACCGATAAAGAAGATGATACAATGAACACACCAGGCACACACAAGCAGATTACAGTTCTTCTAGAAAGAGCGAAACTGTCTTCGTTCGACAAGAACAATCTTTACGCTCTTACCGGATTACTTGCTGAACTTGACTCTAACATGTCGCAAGATGATTATATAATTATGTATCTTACAGGTAAAAGAGACTGGAAAGTTGATTACGCCAGTGTCTACAGCACGGCGCCCAGCGCGGACAAGAAGGCCGAGTGAACATGGGAATTGCAGACATCAAAAAGTGGCCAACGGCTCTTAAGACCGGTGACGATCTGTACCTCATTACCGATCTTGACTCAGGCGAGCCTGAGTACCTAGTCTACTCGAGCTCCGAAAAGAAGGCTACGTTTGTTCGTGACAACGGGTCTTGGATCAAGGTAAGCAACAAGTTCTTCGAGGAAGAAACGGACGATCTAAGATACTCTACAGAGTTCTACGGTGACGTTTCTGTCATCGAAAGGTTTGACAAGTTTCAGGCAAAGAACCGCTCAGTCATGTACAGCGGAAACTTTAAGCCGTCACTTACTGCAGCCGCTGAAGACGGTGGTGCAGCCGCCCCCGCGGCAAACGACACTACCGGCTGCCCACCGGCTACGCTGGACATCGCGATCAACCTTAAGAACCGCAAGAGAGCGATTACCGTTGCCGGATACGGCCCGCTCAACCCGAAGGAACCAAACGAGGACTTCTGGGCAGACAAGGCAAAGTCGTGGAATATTAAGCCAGAGGACGCCAAGAAGAGCCTTTGCGCTAACTGCGTGTTCTTCGTCATCACGTCGAAGATGAAGAACTGCATCGCTACCGGAATCGAAAGTGGCGGATCTGGCGAACAGGACGCGTGGGACGCGATCGATGCAGCCGAGCTTGGGTTCTGCGAGGCCTTCGACTTCAAGTGCGCTGCAAGCCGCACCTGTGACGCCTGGGTCACTGGTGGGCCAATTAAAGATGGTGTAAAATCAAGTGAAGGTGCTAAATAATGATAACTCTTCACGGTGAATCAAGAAACTCGATGCTGTTCACTGACGGCAGAAATGCTGTCGTCATTGACAAGTTAACAAACATGGTCGAGGAGACAGGCCCTCTTGAGGACCTGTCATACATCTATGCGTGGGACAGAACAGAAGTACAACCTTCTGAGGTTCATCTCGAACTAGCGACCGGCGCTCTCTCCGACATCAGTATCACGACAATCACCGCGGCTGCTCGCCTGTACACCATTCCAAAGGGCGCGCAGGAAGAGGCGAAGCGAGCTCTTGAATGGCGCAAGGAGCATAAGCGTGGCGGCACCCCGGTCGGTGTGAACACCGCTCGCATTCTCGCTAAAGGCGGGCAGATCGGAATCAATAAGGTTCGTCACATCGCCAAGTATTTTCCTCGCCACGAGATCGACAAGAAGGCTGAAGGATACAAGCCTGGCGAAGACGGATTCCCGTCGCGTGGGCGAATCGCGTGGGCTCTTTGGGGTGGAGACACCGCGTGGAGATGGGCTCGTCAGATCGTCGAGCGCGAGAACAAGGCGCTAAAGGCAGACGCTTCTGGCGAAGGAATGTACGAGACAAAGTACGACGTCTACGGCTCTGACTACGACTCCGACACCAGCGCATTTAACATGGCAGAGGCGTACGATGGAGAAGACAACAGAGCCCCCGAGTTCGCTGCAAGAGTGAGACTCGACGGTTCTGGGATCGACAGGCTGTACATGATCGACGCCTTTGGCAAGGTCAGCGTGTGGGACGGCAGAGGCTGGGACGACCTCGGTCACATCGACAGCGATATCATGACCTACGATAGGTCGCTTGATGACCCGTACGACACGGTAGAAAAGCACCATATCTTCATCGATCCGCAGTCTGCAATGATCATATCGGCTCACATGCAGGAGTCGCCTTTCAGCGCAGTCGCCATCGACGACCTTGACGAGTACGAGGCAACGCTTGTGGCTGAGGCCGCTGACGGCATCGACTGGGTGATGGTTGATGCCGCGATGGTCGCCGCAGGTGAGGAGCCGTTGAGCGGCCCTGGCGGCGATGAAGCCGAGTACACTCCGGAGGAGCGCGCGCAGAACGCTAGACGCCAGGTTCGTGATAAGAAAGGCAAGTTCTCAAAGGCGGGATCACGAGTTGTGGTCGGTGGCGACACGAACAAGCGTGGCAGCATCACCAGAATCAACCCGGAGACGCAGAGCGTGACCGTAAAAATGGACGACGGCTCAACAGTCGATGTGCCTGCAAACCAGACTGAAGGCGAAGACACGTTTGCACCGACTCCGATTCGTCCGCAGCGGGAGAGCGATCAGCAGCCTCTCGACACTTCAGGCATTCTTGCTCAGCCGCGAGCTCCGATCGACAGACCTAACGCTTCTATCCCCGGCGGACTTCCCGCGCTTGGAGCGGCAGATCTTACACAGATCGTCGCCGACTATCCGGCCTGGGTAATGTCACAGCGCGGTAGGCAACAGCCCGGGTCTTCGCAGACTCCGTGGAAGTCGAGCGAACCCGGTGACCGAGCTGCAAAACATAAGAAGTCGGACTACCTTAAGAAGCTCGAGAAGGACACCGGCACCGAGCTGTACACAGACAGTGCGAAGGATCACCCTCTTCTTCAGGAGTTCTTTAAAAAGAAGAAGAACAACCTCTACTATCAGCCGATCACTTCAGCCGCAGAGGCGAACGAAAAAGAAGAAAAGCCGAAGTCCGAAGGCATAGGCGAAGAGATCACTCCGGAGACGAGTGACGTTGAGCCCATGTATTTCGCTCTCGTGTCGCCCGACGATCCTCGAGCGGTCATGGATCTCGTGTGCATCGTTCCCGCCGCAAGCAACTCCACTTCGCCGATGACGTTCAAGCGCGTCGACAAGAAGTGGGAGAAGGATCCGCAGATTCTTGCCGATCTAACGTCTGCTACTCCACCGCCTGTCGTGGCACTTACAGGTGAAGTATACAAGGACACTCTCGCTCAGGTAGACGGTCTCGTCGCATCCGGTATCTACGGTCGCAACGCAAAGATCATCGCAGATCTTCATTCTGCAAAGATCGACCCGCTTGTCGCCGTTGGAGAAGGCGGGCTAGACCGAAATCGCGGCAAGGCAGAAAAGCTTCGTCGCTACTGGCTGTACGGACGCGGTGCAGCGAAGATTCGTTGGAACACGCCTGGCGACTGGACACGTTGCTACCGTCAACTATCTAAGTACATGGGCCCACGCGCTAAGGGATACTGCTCTCTTCGCCACAAGGAAGCTACCGGAGTATGGCCTGGCAGCAAGTTTAACGTCGGCAAGAGAAACGTCCGCGGCAGCGGATTGAACGACTACGAAATAGCGGAATACGAAGCGGTCGTTGCGGCGCTGATTAGCCGCGCAAAGATCGCCGACGCTAAGGCTCGTGTGACACTTGCGTCAGCTTCATCGGAACACTGTGGGTCACCGTTCTCGATCCCTCTCGTCATCCCAGAAGGCGTCGAGACAGGTGACGGTAGAATCTTCAAGCGTGGCGCCATCACGGTTCGTGAGTTGCCGCTGCCGTTGCTGTGGCAGATCAAAACATCCGATGGCCACGACGGTTCGGTTGTTGTTGGAAGAATCGACAGCATGGAACGCACCGATGACGGCATTGGTAACGCTCGTGGCGTATTCGACACCGGCCCGTACGGCCGCGAAGTCGAAAGAATGGTTCGTAACGGCTTTATCAGAGGCGTGTCCGCTGACCTCGACAGATTCGAGGCAAGCGAAGAGGACCCGAACGAAACCGCCGATGCGAAGACAGACATCGAAGATCTCAAGGAAGATCTGAAGGAAGAAATCAAAAAGTCAGAAAAAATTGGCGGTACTAAGATCAAGGTTGACAAGGCCAGAGTCATGGCCGTGACGATTGTCCCTAAGCCAGCCTTTGAGGAATGCAAGATCTACATTGAAGAAGATGCAAACTCTTCTCAACAGCAGGAGGAAGAAATGAAGCCGATGGCAGACGGTATATACGTCGATCAGGTTGACGATCTTGAAGCCGCGGCGCTCGTTGCGTGCGGAATGGTCGCAAGTTCAATTCCAGTGGTTCCGCCGGCAACTTGGTTTGCCGATCCCAAGCTGTCAAAGCCGACACCGCTCACAGTCGATGATAACGGTAGAGTCTTTGGTCACATCGCTGCATGGCACGTCGATCACATCGGAATGTCGTACGGGACAAAGCCACCGCGCAGCCGCAGCAAGTACGCGTACTTCCACACCGGAGTTCTGCGTGCAGACGACGGAAACGATTACCCCGTCGGTCAGTTGACTCTTGCCGGTGGTCATGCCTCGCTCGAGGCAAGTGCTGTTGAGGCCGCCCGTCACTACGACGACACCGGTTCAGCGATCGCCGACGTTCATGCCGGCGAAGACGCTCATGGTATCTGGGTTGCTGGAGCGCTGCGCCCCAACGCGGCCCCTGAGCAGATTCGCGCGCTGCGTGCCTCGGCACCTTCAGGCGACTGGCGCCCAATCAAGGGCAGCCTCGAGCTCGTTGCTGTCTGTCAGGTAAACGTCCCCGGATTTCCGATCGCTCGCGCAAGAGTCGCAAGCGGCCAGGTCTACGCGCTCGTCGCGGCCGGTGCGATGACACTCGCTAAGCTGAAGAACGACCCGCTGAACGAACTCAACAACAGAATCGCTCAGCTCGAGATTCAGACAGGTGTTCGCCCAGACCCGACGGTGCTTGCGGCCAAGGCTGACGAGGCTCGTGCAAAGATTGAAGCCGTTAAGCAAGAGCGTCAAGCGCAGCTCGCCGCGAAGGCCGAGGAGCTTGCCGCTCGTGTGCGTGACGGCGAAGACTACGAGTCGCTCGGATATATCTCGATGAAGAAGCGCAAGAAGCTTGCCGAAGAGGGTAAGGCTCTTCCCGACGGATCGTATCCGATCAGCAACGAGTCGGATCTTCGTAACGCTATCCAAGCGTACGGCAGATCAAAGCCGTCGAAGCGAGCACTCGTGCGTCGTCACATCATGAAGCGCGCGCGTGGTCTCGGCAAGGCAGACCTCATCCCTGATCAGTGGAAGACAGCGGGCCTGATCGACGACGACGTGGTCGACAACATTCAGGCTCGAGTCGCCTCGCTCAAGGCGAAAGTTTCTGAGACTGATAGCCCAAAAGCTCAAGCTGATCGCGTTATCACCGCAGACGCCATGGGTGGAGTCGTCGTTGCAGAAGAGAAAGAACTCGCCGAGGCTCTAATCGAGATCACCGAAAAGTACGGTAAGTTCAATCAGGACGACACAGGCGTCTGGGCTGGCTACACTCCAGCATCGGAGAACGACAAGGCTGAAAAGAACATAAGCTGCGAGTACTGCATTCTGTATGAAGGCGGCACGTCATGCAAGATTCTCGCAATGCCAGTCGAGCCAATGGGCGTGTGCCGATTCGCACTGATCCCCGACGGAGTTGTGAAGAAGAATGGCTGAAGAACCAAAGTCAAAAGCAGTTTCGTATTCTAAGGAATATGACCGCGAGAACACGATCTACGAGTCTGGCAAGACACAGCCTCGAGACGCTAAGGGAAAGTTTAGGGCTGTCCTCGCGCGTATCAAGGAAAACCTACAGGTAGCTGGTCTAGAGGCCTCGCTAGCGAGAGCCGAAGAAATAGAAAAGCTAAACGAGGCTGGAAGTCTAAAGGCAGCCGCTAAGGCCGCCGACCAGTTGAGGTCCGTTCTTACACGGCTAGACACAGGGGCTTTGAACGCTGATTCTTTAGAAAACGTACGAGAAACCGCACGTTTGCTTGGTGTCGCCATCGCTAATTCTTTGGCAGGATCTGACACGTTTGGTTCTGACACTAAGAAGATGCGCTTCAGTGACCTGCCGGAGCCACTTAAAAATCTAATGGACGAGATGATTTCTCGAGTAGAAAAGAAGATCGGCAAGAAAGATGCCGACGAGGTTACCCAGAAACTCCGGACATACAAGGCCGGTGGAGACTACTTTTCTCAAGGAGAGGTGTCCTCTGAAATGAGCACGCTTCTTCGATTGTTGACATAATTGTATGTTAATATAAAACCTAGGTGAGTGCCTCCGAGCGTTCGTGCTTGTGAGTCCCTCCCTTGGACAGAAACCCTAGGTAAACTACAGTTGTTTACCGTGACTGGCCCGGAGGAGGGACAGTGGACCAAATCAAGCAACAACTCGATAACATGGGAGAGCTGACCGACGAGCAAATCGTCGAGCTGCAGACTGCCATTGTTACGGAGTTTGAGGCGGTTGAAGGTAATGATCCGACACCGGAAACGGTTGAGGCAATGACAACTCTTGCTGACATGCTCGACACCGTGCGCGGTGAGTCGAAGCGTCGCCAGGCACTAGCTCAAGAGCTAGCCGCCCGCGCCGCCGAGGCCGCCACTCGCGTGCAGGCAGCGATGCAGGAGGGTGAGATGGAAGAGGCGCCTATGGCTCCCGAGGCAGAAGAGACAGAGGAAGCGGCTCCGGCCGAGGCCCCTGAAGCCGAAGAGGAGAAGAAGGAAATGCCGGCCATGTCGTCAGCGTCGACCGAGACAGTGGAAGGCTCAGAACTTTCAGCAACCGAAGACACCACAACAATCGAGATCACAGAAGCCGTCGAAGAAGCCGCAGTAGCGGTCGAAGAGGTGGCTGAACTAACCACAATCACAGAAACCGCTCCACAGGAGCAGGAAGGCCAGGAGGCACCTATGACCGCCGCCGCAGAAGATGGAGCTCAGGACGTCAACGTCCAGGCTCCCGCTGACCGCCGCCCTCAAGCCAAGGAAGCTGCTCCGACGGTGATCACCGCCGGTGCTGACATCCCTGGTTACACAGCCGGCGCTCAGATGAGCGACTACACCGAAATTGCTGAGGCCATGGCTTCGCGTTTGCACGGTCTTCGCCGTGTCAAGGGCGGAGACGGCGAGCAGCACATCGTTGCGTCGATCACTACCCGTTACCCCGATGAGAGAGTCCTCACGTCCGACGTGGATTCCAACACCGTCAAGATCAAGAGCGTAACTGGTCCCGAGGCGCTAGTCGCGTCCGGTGGACACAGCACACCGTTCGAGGTCAAGTACGACATCTTCGGCTTCGGCACCACGGTTCGCCCGATCCGTGACTCGCTGCCTCGCTTCCAGGCTGACCGTGGCGGTATCCGCTACATTCAGCCCCCGGTGCTGAGCAGCTACGCCAACGCCGTTGGAGTGTGGACAAACGTCACCGACACCAGCCCCGGTACCGACACCAAGACCAGCCTCACCGTTTCTGCCGCTACAGAGCTCACAGTCGCCACCGACGCCGTGACCCTGCAGCTCCAGTTCGGTAACCTCATGACACGTGCGTATCCAGAGTTGATTGCTCGTCACAACGAGCTTGCTCTGATCCAGCACGCCCGTGAGGCCGAGCAGTACTTGGCTAGCAAGCTGACATCCGGCTCGACAGCCGTGACCACCACCAGCCTCATCGGTGTTGCTCGCGACTTCCTCGTGCAGGTCGGCCGCGCCGCTACTCAGTACCGTAGCCGTCACCGTCTTGACCCGTCGCAGAACCTCAAGGTCATTGCTCCTACATGGATCCGTGACGCCATGATCGCCGACCTCACGTTGGCCATGCCTGGCGACGGGACAATGAACGTTGCCGCTGGCGAGATCGAGGGCTACCTCGCTTCTCGTGGAGTGAGCATCACGTTCTCGCCCGACCTGAACGTCTACGGCGCGCAGGGCGCAGAAGCGATGAACGAGTTCACAGACACCTTCACTTGGTACATCTTCGCCGAAGGAACGTTCCTGTTCCTCGACGGCGGTACCTTGGATCTTGGTATCATCCGTGACTCGACACTCGTCGGCACCAACGACTACAAGATGTTCGTTGAAACCTTCGAGGGCATCGCTAAGGTTGGTATCGAGTCGCTCGTCGTGACATCCACCATCAGCGTGAACGGTGTGGCTGCTGCCCTCCGCGACACGACCGGTGCTGCCACCGCCGCTGCGATCGAATACTGATCCCAGTAGTACACTCGTTAGGGGGAGCCTGCATCCGTGCGGGCTCCCCCAAAACGAATAAAAAGCAACTTTCATCAGGTAAGGAACCATAGATGGCTTTCCCAAAGAATGGTGTAATACAAGCACCAAAAATAGAACCTTCGATGTTCGGTCTGCTTTCTGTAGCTAAGCCCAATAACTCGAACGAGGAAGACAAGTGGGTTCGCGGTTTCTCGCAAGAGTGGGAGACAGAAGTCTATCACGTCTCAAATTATGACGACACAGACAACACCAGCGAAGACGTTGTCGCCGCTGCTGCGGTAAACTACTTCGACGAGATCAAGCCATTTTTCATTGAAGTCGAAGAGATTAAATCTACACTAGGCTTTCTAGGTCTCGACAGAATCGCACGTATCAAGCGTCAACTTGAAGGCGTTTCTCAACACGCCCTTGAGCTCGAGCTTTGGGACGGAGCAATCCGTAAAGGCGAGAGCCACGACAACAAGGCACTTACAGCGAGCACCGCTACAATTCTAAGCAGCGGTACTGCGCTTTCTGCAAAAAGAGCTCTTGCACTTCTAGAGCACTACATCGGTCAGACATCTGACGGCGGCGAGCAAGGCGTCATTCACATGACGCGAGACATGGTCGCCATACTTTCGAGCAACAGCAACATGCTTTTCCACGACAAAGGCAAGGAGCACCTTCAGACGATGGGCGGAACTCCAGTCATCGTCGGATCTGGATACTCCGGAACAGGCCCTGACGGCGCGACTGGCGCGACAGCGTCAGACACCAACAAGTGGATCTTCGCAACTGGAAAAGTAAAAGTTTTCCTTGGAAACGTTGACGTTGTGAACGACAATCTAGCCCAGGCGTACGACGTGTCCGGAAACCAGAACGATATGCGGCTCAAGGCAATTCGCCCGGCCGCGGTATACTTTGACACGTCGATTCATCTCGCTGTCAGGGTTGATTTGTCGATATAAGATTAACTGCGTTAGCAGATTTCTATCAAGGAGAAAACCACATGGCAACTCAAGATTACGCCGCGAGTATTCAAGGTGTGTCAATTCGCGTCACACGTCTTGACGCGTCTGGCAACCTTCTTAATCAGCCTGGCGACAGTTACACGACCAGCGCGTTCATGCGTCTGTCGTTCACGCCGGAATACGAGCAGGGAGACGAAATTGTCGAGAAGTCGGCAAACGGCGTCATCTGCGTCTCGTACCGCGCGCCCGACACTCTGAAGAGAGTGACTATGGAGCTCGCGATCTGTGAGCCAGACCCCGAGTTGACACAGCTCGTGTCCGGCGGTCTGCTGCTTCGCAAGAACTATGGCACATACGCTGCTCCAAGCCGCAAGAGCATCGGTTGGTCGTCCCCCGCTGTTGGTGACGACCCCGCCGGTAACGGTGTTGCGATCGAGTGCTGGTCGTTCGCCGTTGCTGACGGTAAGCGCGCCGGAACAAACCCCTACTTCCACTGGGTGTTCCCGTACGCCAAGCTTCGTCAGTCAGGCGATCGCGTGATCGAGAACGGCATGATCGCGACAACCTTTGAAGGTTACGGCCTCGGAAACTCGTTGTTCGCTGACGGCCTCGACGATCGCTGGGAGTTCCCGACCGCCACAGAGCGCCCGTACTCGTACGCTCGTTCAACGTGGGCGCCGACCGGCCGCAAGGGCTTCTACCAGTGGCACGGTGACATCACCAAGACCATCTCGAACAGCGCCCGCTCGGGCTCAACAGTTACCCTCACAACGTCTACAGCTCACGGGCTGCGCGTTGGCGACGAGATTACAGTGTCTGGAACGAACGGCAACTCAGTAATTGAAGGAACATACACGATCACTGCAGTGCCGTTGACAACAACGCTCACGTACACAACAACAACGAGTGGTACGATCACCTCGGCTGCCGACACAGGCACCGTTCTCTGCACAGCTAACAGCTGGGCAGTGACCGACTTCACCTCGCAGGGTTCGACAACCGCATACAACATGCCTGGCAACATCAACTACAACGAGGACGAGTCGATCGACTTCATCATCGCGTCCACAGAGGACCCGACGTCCTGATCAGCGTAACTGTCAATGGCGCGTTCTATGTGTAAAATACATAGGACGCGCCATTGCAGTTTATGCAGATAGAGACGAGGTAAGATGTCTAATCTATGGGTAACACCCGAGGAGCTCGGCGATTTTGCCGAGACAGAGTTTGCTTACGAGGCCGCCAAGTCGGCCTCTAACCTGCTCTGGGCGCTGTCGGGACGTAAATACAGCGGAACCACCACTGTTACGGAGCGCTACGTATGCGCCGGTCGTACGTACCGTTACGGCCCAGCCATCGACAACAACAAGGCCATTCTTGTCGATGGTGACGTGTATAACTTCTTCTCAGATGACCTTGACTTCTACGAAGACATGACGTCGGACGGCATGACCTCCACGTCTCGTATTCGTCTTCGCGGTCGGCCAGTCACAAAAATACACACGATACGTGACAGAGTAGGCAACATAATAAGCCCCGACAAGTACTACTTGGTTGATCACTCGACAATTCAAGCCGTTGTCGGCGTTCCGTGGTCGGCGTGTAACGTCGAGGTCACGTACTCATATGGAGTTGAGCCGCCGACGATGGGCAAGATGGCTGCAAGAACTCTAGCCATCGAGTTTGCAAAGTTGTTCAATGGCGACGACACGTGCGCCCTGCCACAGCGTGTAACGTCGATATCTCGACAGGGCGTGTCGTACACGCTGCTGGATAGTCAGGACTTCATCGACGAGATGCGTACAGGTCTGTACGCTGTAGACCTGTTTCTTAAGTCTGTGAACCCAGACAAGGCAAAGGCCAAGGCCAGAGTATTTTCTACCGACGTTCCAAGAGCAAGAAGAAGCGCGCCGAAGTCGATGAAGCTCGGCGCAAGCGCTCTCGACATCGTCGTCCCCGCTGGTGGGACAGGTACGACGAACGTGTCACTCGATTCCATCAACGGTCTGTTCCTTCTGTCCGGCGGGTGGTCTCCCGAGGTAATCATCAGAAACTACGGTGAAACGGCGTCGAAGACGTTGACAGGCGCCGCGGTGACAAGTGACCCGACGACCTCGGCAAGAACCGTGACGAACAAGTCATTGTCGTCGAACGTCGCCACGATCACTACGAGCACAGATCATGGTTTTTACGTCGACACCGAGGTTGTCATCGCCGGTGTTGACGCAACGTTCAACGGCACATATACGATAACTCAGGTGCCGACACCTACGACGTTTAGATACGCCAAGACCGCGTCGAACGTATCGTCTGTCGCAGCAAGCGGCACCGCCACTTCTACAACGGACGATAGAATAACCATCTCCGTAACGTATGCCGACGCCCTTGAGGTTCTAAAGATGATCGACCCCGGGACGTACGAACTGTACGGCACACGGACAGTTGGTGGCACGACGGAGACGTCGTTGATCTGCACCGGCAACCTAAAGATCGGTCTTGCCTCGTCTGTCATCAACGCATACACGATCGGATCCTAAGTGGGAATCGTAGATATCTCAGAGGTCTCAGAAGACGCGCTAAACATCTGCAATATGCTAGATGGTATCTTGGCGCGCGTCGTCACTACGTTTAACTCGTACAACGTACCACTGCCAACGAGAAGGTATTGGACGGTCGGACAGTCATCTATCGACTGCGAACAGTTGACGGTGACACTTGTTCAAACATATCTTGGCTCACCTGGCAACGAGATCTCCGAACCAAGAAGATGCACTGCGCCTAGAACAGCGGTTGTTCTTGTCACCGTCGCTAGAGAGATACCGACCGTGTCCGTAAACGGCAGGCCGCCAACGTCGGCGACTATCGAGGAAGCCGCGCAGATATCAGCGATCGATACCTGGGTTCTTCTTCAGTCGATAAATCTTCTTGATATGTGGGAAGAAGGCGGGTACGGAATCGGTGTCATCGGAACCGTCGAGACGCCGCCACCTGAAGGTGGTTTTCAACTCGTCGTACTTCAGTTGACGATGGCGATCCCGTAGGTCTAAGATGAGCGTTAGCACACAGGTCTACATGAAGTGGGACTACGGCGCTATTGAGGTGATGCTGAACTCGCGTGGCGGTAAGGTCAATAAGCACGTCGAGGCCAAGGCTAGAAAAGCGCAGGAGATCGCTAGATCACTTGTGGGTAAGCGTACTGGGCGACTCGCGGCTTCAATATCAATGCAGCGATCTAGAACGGCGACTGGTTTTGAGTTCACAATTGGCTCGATGAGAACGTACGCTCTCCTTCATCACACCGGCACGCGGCCGCACGTTATCGTTGCCACACCACCCAAGCTTCTGAGGTTTAGAGGAAGCAATGGAGTAATTGTTCATAAAAGAGCTGTCATGCACCCTGGAACTAGGCCAAATCCGTATTTGACAACAGCTCTTAGAATAGCGATGAAGACGTGATAAGTCTGCTCTTTTTTGCATGAGAACACGTGAAAAATGTTATAGTTTACCAGTGCGTAGTTGCACAAAAGATACCTAACACACGGATGGAGACGTAGATATCTGATGGCTAAGTTTAAGGACTTCGGGACCCCTGATTTTTCGGACGCCGAACCGATCTCATTCAAGTTGTGCGACGAAGAGTTTACCTGTCGCCCGCAGATCCCAGGCAAGACTATTCTTGACCTGGCGACAAAAACAGCAGATGAAAACGCTTCAGACGCTGGTAAGGTTGTTGACCAGTTCTTTAGTACAGTGCTAGTGCCGGAGAGTCTTGAAAGATTCAACGTTCTGTGCCTAGACCCTGAGCGGATCGTCCATATGGAAACTCTGATGGACATCATTCAATGGCTCGTCGAAATGTACTCTGAACGCCCTACGAAGCGGCCAGAGCTCTCGTCGACTGGGCAGTAGAACTCTGGCCGTATGTAAACGGCAAATCAATAACTCTTGGGTTAGATCTTCGGTCGCTATCTGCGCCGGATCTTCTTGACGTTCTTCATTTCTATTTTGAAGAAGACATGCACTCGATCAGCACCGCTGAGCAGGGCGAGGCGCGAGACAAATCAAGAATTTCTCTATACGCTAATCTGTACGGCAGAGAGTACAAGTACGCGTCTTCTAAGAACAGCGGCACTACTCTTCCGCCGGATGTTGCTGATAGCATAATGGAAGAAGACTACGAAGTTCCTGTGCCTGTAGACCCGTTTGAACGGTCTGGAAAATCTCGAGAAGTCAAGCCATACATCGCCCCAACGTCCCCAGACGCGTCGTCGAGACTTCCGTTTGGTAGAGGCCTCGACGCTCCACTAGGCCACTAAAAACCGTTGTAAAATCAATACTGATGCAATACGATGTGAGGAGGTGACGGCACATGGCAATTGTCGGTACAGCGTACATAAAGATCAAAGCGATCACCACTGACTTCAGACGAGAAGCAGACCAGGCGTACGAAGCATTCAGAAGAATGACGATCCAAGGCTATGCCTTTGGTCCCGCAATTGCCGTCGCTGTCGGCGGTCTCTCATCGATGGTGTCTGGTCTTACGGCTCTTACGTCGCAGGTTGCAGCAGCTCTACCATCTCTGATCGTTCTTCCTAGCATCTTCTCGGCGATCGGTCAGGCCGCGATAACTGCAAAGATGGCGTTCAGCGGCATCGGTGCAGCGATGAAGTCGCTCACGAAGAAAGGTGGCGGCGGAGGCGGGGACAACTCAAAGCGAGTGGCGGAGGCCGAAAGACGATTAGCTGAAGTACTCGAGCAAAATCGTGAAGCGCTTGCTAGAGCGAACGATCGATTAACTGAAGCAGAAGAACGGCTAACTAAAGCGAGGCAGGAGGCGTCTGAAAGTCTGCAGCAACTCAATTTTGACGCTGAAGACGCGGCGATATCTGAAAAGAAAGCCGCCATTGAACTTGAGAAGGCGAGAGAAACGCTTGCTCGAGTTCAAGATCTGCCCCCGAACTCAAGAGCTAGACGCGAGGCTGAACTTGCCTATCAAGAAGCCGACCTCAACATGCGTCGCGCGAAGGATAGAAACGCTGACCTTGCTAAAGAAACTGAAAAAAGAAACAAACTTGGTGTTGAAGGCCAAGAAGAAGTTGTCGACGCGCAAAAAGCGGTACAGGAAGCTGTAGATGCGCGAGCAAAGGCAGAACTTGACGCGCTAAAGCGGCTCATAGAGGCGCAGGAAAGACTCGAGGAAGCGAGAAAAGGTAGCGGCGGCGGCAGCTCGGCAGATGCTGAAGCGCTGAATAAACTATCCGCAGAGGCAAGAGCGTTTGCTGAGTACCTCGTATCTATTCAGCCCAAACTCGTAGAGCTTCGTCACGCTGCAGGTAAGGAACTTTTTGGGCCTCTAACCTTTGCTCTTGACAATCTTGTCACTAATCTATTTCCGGCTCTTCAACCTATTCTTCAAAAAACAGGCAAGGCTCTTGGCAAATCTGCGCTTGACTTTTCAAAGATTGTCACTGAAGGTAAAAACCTAGAAGAGCTGACAAGAATCACTGACACTAACGCCGACACGACAGGCAAACTTGGCATCGTGTTCGGTAACCTGTACGACATCATGTTGTCGCTGCTCGACGCGGCAGACCCGCTCATACGTCGTTTTACCGACTGGATCGTCACCTTAACCACTGGTTGGAAGGAGACGAGAGAACTTAGAAATCAAACAGGAGAGCTGCGCAATACGTTCACTAGAGCAGGCGATATCGCTGCGCAGCTTGGTCGCGCGCTCGGCAAGAACGGACTATTCGGCGCGATCAAGAACATCGGCAAAGCCGCGTCGGGGCCAGGCTCCGGCGGCGAGATGCTGCTTGACACGTTTGAAAAGTCGATGAAGAAGTTCGACGAGTTCACTAAAAAACTTCTTGATGACGGGTCATTGAAACAGTTCTTTATCGACGCATCTGAGAACTTTTCAAAGATCTCGACATTGATTGTCGAGATAGTAAAGGAATTTCTAAAGCTTGGCGACGATGAAAGCATCGGTAAGACAGCCGACGCGTTGATGCCGTTGGCCGGCACGATCGGCGACGTGTTTGAGATTCTACAAAAGGCAGCCCCGGCTATGGGCGATTTTGTGACAAAGCTTGGAGAATTTTTGTCGCTGTTCGCCGAGTCGCAGTCTATCGAAATGTTCTTTGGGACTCTTGAAACTGTTCTTGACATTCTTATCAAGATCTTCTCCAACGACATAATAAGAAAGATCGCTCTTCAAGTAGCGATGATCATCGGTGTAAGCAAGGCTCTCAGCGTCGTTGGCAGAATCGGTAGATTCGTTTTTATGGCCATAGGGGGCGCGTTCGGTAAAATCGCCTTTGTTTTCAGGGTTCTTGGCGTTCTGCTAAAGGGCGTGATTGGGTATTTTAAGCTTCTAAGACTTGGAATTATGCTGCTTGGCGTCGGCGGCGGTGTAGCTACCGGAATAACTATAGCGATAGCCGCGCTGTACGCCGCGATCGCTCTTGCTATAGTCTACAGCCAAAAGCTTAGGGACGCCCTTAAGGAGCTGTGGGAAAAGGTTCTAGCAAAACTCAAGGACGCGTTCGACGATATCAAGGGCGTACTCGATGAAGTTTTCGGCGCGATGGGAGTCGGTAGCATATCTATCGATAAGTTTAAGAACGCATTTAGGGCGTTTGGCGACTTCCTAGCGGAGTATTGGGTCCCGTACCTGGAGCGGTTTGTCATGCCGTTGATTGACGGCATCAAGTTTGGAATTATGTCGTTTATCTACGCCATCGGTGCCGTAATAAACGCATTCAAGGCAGTGTATGAGATCATCCGCGGCGTGTTTTCGCTTCTCAGCGGAGACGTAGACGGCGCGAAAAAACACTTTGGTAAAGCGTTTGGGTCGATCAGTAATACCATAGAGTTTGCGTTTAAGTCTCTTGTTAACACCTTTAAGGCTGCCTTCAGCATAATGAGAGCGATTCTTGCGCCTATAATTACCATCATACTAGGGCTAGTAGAAATCCTCAAGCCGGTGTTCAACGCTATTTGGGGGATCATTAAGGGCGTAATAGATCTGATAGTTAGGTACGTTCAGTTCCTGTTCGACTTCTGGAAAGGCGTATTCAATAAGATTTGGCCTATCGTCAACAAGGCGATGCAGCCCGTGTTGTTCGTCTTTAAGACGTTCTTCAAAGTCGTCAAGACGGTGCTAGGCGTAATATTCAACGTCTTCAAGACGGTCTTCAGAGCGTTCATGGTTGTCGCTAGGCCGGTGTTCAACATACTACGCGTCCTGTTTGTCAACGTTTTTAGAATCTTTATGAAAGGCCTTGAGATCTTTAAGGTGCTGTTCATGATGGTGTTCAACATCGTCAAGGCGATCTTCATCGGAGTGTTTACGGTCCTTAAGGTCGTGTTCAAGGCGGTTTGGGGTGCCATATCCTGGGGCGTTAAGAACTTCGGATCGATCTTCTCGACGGTGTTCGGTGTAGTTAAGAGTGTCTTCTCGACGGTGTTCGGCTTCTTAAAGAGCATCTTCGACACCGTGTGGCCGTACATTACTACAGGCGTCAACATCGGCGTCGGCGCGATAACAACGGCGTTTGGTTTCATAAGCAGCGTATTCAGCACGGTGTTTAACGCTCTCAAGCCTGTGTTTGAGCCTATATGGAACGCCATAATCGGAGCGATCGACCTAGGCGTTGGGATAATCAGTGGTCTATTCGACAAGATCGGGTCTGCGTTCGCAGCCGTGTTTGGCACTCTTGCTCGCATAGTCTCGTCTACTTTTAGTGGTGTAGTTAGCGTCATCGAAGGAATCATCAACGCAGTCATTGGTGGAGTTGAGTGGGGTATCAACCTTGCGATTACAGCTATAAACGGTTTGATCTCGGCGTACAACGCTATTCCGTTGGTTGACAACATCGACAAGGTCACAAAGATCACTCTTGAAAGAGTTGACATCGATGGGTCGAACGCCAGAGCTGCAGCGGCAGGGAAAGCGGCGTCGGAATACTACAGATCTCGAATTGCCGCCAACACGACATACGGCACTAATGACAGCGGGCGCTTTGACACTAGAGCGCGCCAGATGGCACTCGGCGGCACCGTGTCGCCGACGCCTGGCGGCGTGCTTGCTGTCATTGGTGAAGCCGGACGTCCAGAACGCGTTGAGCCTCTTGACCCAGACGGTCTATCAAGGCGCGACAAGGCGATGATCGAGTTTCTTTCCGGTGGCGTCAAGGGCGGGATCACCATGAATGTCTACCCGTCCGAAGGAATGAATGAAACCGAACTCGCGTCGAAGATCTCTAGAGAGCTTGCGTTACAACTCCGCAGAGGCGCCGCGTAGGTTATGATTGTAAAGATGATTGAAATGGAGAACTCGTGACAACGTATCTAATCAACGGATCAACGCAGATACCGGAAAACGGCGACGCAAACTGGGGCACCACACTGAACGCCGCTATTCAGGAGATAGACGGTCGCTTCGTGTACTCGTCTGGTACAGACGACTATCAACTGGCTAGCACCATGTTTCGCTACCTCGCCGCAGACGGCAGCGGGATCACGACGACTGCTACCAATCCTTTTGGCGTCTCGCCGAATCTAACTCTTAACCATCTCTACTCATTTGAGTACTACCTACGGCTGAACAATTCTTCTACAGGAGCGATCACTCTCGGCTGGGCGTCAACAGCTGCAACGCAGTTTCAGGCAGAGGTGAAGGTTTCGCTCGAGACTGTTGTAGGCTCATCTACGTCGATGACAGGTTTCAACCAGTTCAACTCTACAGCGAACAAAGCGATCACCGGCGGAGACACCGCGGCTATTCAGGTGATCAGAATCCGTGGAATGGTTCTTAAGGGTACAGCAACCGCAAGATTCCCTCTTCAGGTCTCAGTTGCATCTGGCACGATTACCCCTAAGGCTGGTAGCTGGCTACGGTTCAACAGTCTCGGCCTTTCGACGAGCGGCACCACAAACATCACCTACGGAGACGTAGCCTAGTCAGGGCTGAACTTCGATGGCAGAGTACACCGGTTTGTTGACGTACGGGAGCGGAGCCTATGGCTCTGGGCCGTACATCGACAGCGTTTCTCAGAACAGAGAAACAACAAACGTAAACAAGACACTCATTCCGGAGCCGCCGCCAGTATTTACTGGAATGAAGCTCCGAGAAGATGTGCTACTCGGCGATCTCATACTAAACAGACTCGACGCAAACAACGTTCTTTGGGTGTGCACAGACATCATTGGTTGGTGGGAGCACCCAGACCCTGAGATTCCCGACATCCCGCGCGGTTGGGGAGACGGCTCGTTCGACGCTTCAGGCCGCTGGGCGGCACGCCAAATCACTCTCAACGGGTCTTTTCTAACACCTGGGCCTGATCTAATGCCGGCAGCAAGAGCCGAATTGATCAACGCTACCAGTCTTGTTAGATCGGGCGCGTGGCTGAAGACCAAGGAATCTCCAACCCGCGCTGCCTTCGTTCGCCTAAGCGGTAAGCCAAGCATTCAAACCGTAAACGCGCGCGGAAGAACCGACTTCTCGATCGGACTTCGTGCCGCTGATCCGATCAAGTACTCGTGGAATGACTCGGACCCAGACGGTTACGACGTAGTCAACCTAGCGTGCGCAAACTCGTCTACACTAGAAACCGGCGCGACCACGATCGAGAACGTCGGAAACATCGAGGTGCCTCTGTTCATCGAGGTCACCGGCCCTATCGTTGGCCCGGCGACGATAGCGAACAGCGCGAACACTCAGGTCCTGACGATCGTTGAACCGCTGCGAGCCAGCGAAACAGCGACTGTCACCTTTAAGCAGATCGTAAACTACGTCATAACACTGACACTTAGCGCGGCGCATACGATAGTTGAGGGCGACTACGTCACGGTCTCTGGCATGGGAGCTCCCTACGATGGAGTAGTTTTGATCACTGGAGCAAACTCCGGTGCCGGCGTCTACAACATCAGCTACACGAACACGACGACACAGACTGTGTCAAACACGGCGGCTACAGGCACCGTGTCACGAAACGCAGACGTTCTTGAGATAGACACGTACACTCACGAAGTTGCGTTGAACGGTGAGACTATTGGCGCCCGCGTAAAGATCGACACTCTTACAGATTGGTTGACGCTTTCTTCAGGCGACAACCCGATACAGTTCACAGACGAAGGCGACGCCACGTCCGACGCGTCCATGGTAATTTACTATAGGTCGGGTTGGATCGGTTAGCCTTGACAAAGAAACAGAGATGAGAGACAGACATGACAGGGTTCGACCCCACCGCACCGAAGTATAGATACTTTGTAACAGATCTGCTGTCTAACTCTCTTCTTGCCGAAATTCCTTTTCAAGGCGTTTCGTACGAAAGATCGCTAAAGAGCGCCGGCAAGTTCAGCGGCAACATCGCCGTCATCGATGAAACCGATGCGTTGAACCTGTATGAAAACACGATGCCAGGCAAGACGGGGTTGTACGTCGTTAGGGACAACGAATGCGTCTGGGGCGGCATCATCTGGAGCAGATCGTACAGTCTGACCGAAAAAAGTCTGTCGGTTCAGGGCGCTGAATTTACAAGCTATCTGTATCACAGAAATATCTGGCGCACGTTCAGCCACGACTTTGGCGCCACGGCGGTCAAGTCAACTGTAGGCGGTCTTACCGTAGTGACACTTAGCAGCGGATCGTACGACTTTACAGCAGGTGCGCCTGTAAAGCTTGAGTTCTACGATGTCTCAAACTTCACATACAATGGCTACTACACTATTCTTGCGTCCGGTCTTACGGACACGTCATTCGCCGTAAGCATCGCAAGCCTGCCGGTCGGTACGTACGCGTCTACGACCGTCAAGGTCAGAGTCGACACCTATGACTACACGCGTGAGCTTCTTACAGAGATGCAGGTTGACTTCTCGAACATTCAATTTCCGAACTCAGAGCTGCAGCCTGGAGTTAGAAACGAGTTCGCCGTATCAACGAGAGCGCTGACGGACAACGTAGTCACGCTAACTACGTCCTCGGCTCACGATCTTAGCGTCGGTCAGACCGTCGACGTTGAGAATATTGGCGCAAGTTTTGACGGCAGCTACACCGTCACGGCGACAACTACAAATACCGTTTCATACGCAAAAACGGCAACCAATGTCGTAAGCGCACCAACGTCTACAGCAACTGCCACGGTGACTAAGAAAGAGCTGGACGCGACAACTGGCCTTGTGACTCTTACTACGTCTTCAAGCCACAGCTTTTCTGTCGGGCAGTACGTAGATATCGAGAACGTAGACGATCCGGCGGCCGCGTACGCGACGTTTGATGGTAGGCACTTGATCAACTCGATACCGACGTCGACGACGTTTACGTACTACGTCTACGTCGCGTCGAGCGAGGTGTACGAAGCGACGATAACAAGCATAACGCACCCGATGATTGAAAGCACGGCTCACGCGTTTGGCTTGTTCTGGTACTTCTGTGACTCAATAGTGCCGTTTAAGGCTGGTGACACCGTGACCGTCACTGGAGTCGACCCTGTAGCGTATAACATCACCGGGACAGTTTACAGTGTGGACACTGAAACTAAAAAGGTATTCACCATACTAAACGCGGGTACTCCTGCCGCGTACGTGTCTGGTGGAGAAGTCTCCGGCCACATTACTATCACGGCAGATAACGCATTTTCTGTTGGCGACAAGGTAAGCATCGCCGGCGTGACTCCAAGTTCTTACAACTCCAGCGAAGAAACGGTGACGATCGCGACTCCAACGTACTTTGCTATCGCGAGCTCGAACGTAGATGAGTACGACAGCGGGGGATCTGTCAACCTAATCGTACCGTTGGCAGGGTCGGCAACCGTTACTCCTCGTCTCTTCTCAAACACCTATGGCCCGTTCCCTGGAAACTCAGACATCGGCATCGACTTTTCTACTAACGACTACAGCGGCGTTACTATCGACAACCGCACGTACAGAGGCTACGAACTGCGGTCAATTGGTGAAGAACTCGACGAATATTCTGACACCGTAGATGGGTTTGAGTACCGAATCGACTGCGCGTATGATCCGACGACTTCAACGTTTACGCGAACGTTCGTGCTGCTGCCGATCAACGTACCAAATCCGCCGGCGCCAGGCGAGGTGTCGCCGCTAAGTCGTTTTGGCGCTGATGAACTCGTTTTTGAGTATCCCGGAAACATAAATACCGTTACCATGGACGAGTCAGCAGAAAACGCTGCAACAAGATTTTTTGTTGTCGGAAACATCAGTGATCTTGGAGACGAAGCTAGCCAACCGTACGCTGTAGCGTCCGCGACAGACCTGTTGAACGCGGGGTGGCCAATTCTTGATGAGTCGCAGACACGCCAGGACGCCTACGCTGAAAGTCAACTGTACAGCTACGCGCAACGCTATCTAAGTGAGTTTAGACCGCCCGTTACCGATCTAAAGATCGGCGTAAACGGTAGCATCGCTCCTGTTGTTGGTACGTACGCGCCGGGGGACTGGTGCGCCGTCATTATCTACGACAACTTTGTACAGATGAGAATGTCAAGCGATCTCGAGATTCGAGACGACATTCTTGTAAGAAAGATCGAGAACATCAAGGTAAGAGTTCCAGACGGCGTAGCGTTCCCAGAAGAAGTTGAACTGCTGCTGTTTGCCGAGTGGGAGGTTGACAAAGTTGGCGAGTAATCTTAGAAGAAGCAGACGTACTTTTGGTCAGAGGTTTCTTGAGACAGAAACCAAAGTTTCGTCGATAGTTAGACGTGGCACCCCTACTCGCATCGGCTCTAGGGTGATTACTTCTGACAACATAGCGCCAGGCGCTATTACCGCACTGACCCTTAGCGCAGAGCTAAATGAAAACGTCGCGTCTATTCAAGCAAGCGCGAACGGCAAGAACGTCATCTACAGACAGCCAAGCGAGCCGACGGGTGGCAACTATAAGTCTGGCGACATCTGGTTTGACACAGACGACGACAATAAGTTCTATCGCTATCAGGAAGATCCCGTCAGCCCCGGCTGGGTCGGGTTTACGCTTGGCGACAACGCCCTTGACAGCATCAGCGCTAATAAGATCACCGCCGGCACAATCGACGCAAGCGTTATCACCGTCTCAAACATTGACGCTGCCAACATCACAACGGGAACTCTCACCGGCAGAATTTTGTCAGGCAACACGATCGTCGGTGGCACGATCACGATCGGCTCCGGTACGACGATCTTCAAGGCAGATACCAACGGTATCTATCTTGGAAACTCGACGTTTGCCAGCGCGCCGTTTAGGGTTACACCCGCCGGCTCGATGACGTCTACTACCGGATCTGTTGGCGGTTGGACGATCGGCGCGTCTTCGCTATCGTCTGGTGCGTTAGACGAACTAGGCAACGCGTACCTAAACACAAATGGAAGCGCTTGGTTCTCTGTTGGAGTGCTTACACCACTCGTTGGCGGCTACCTCGGACCTACAAGAACTTCAGGGTCAGCAGGCACGACGACAATCTCTATCTCCGGCGGTACCAGCGGGTTCCTAAGAAATATCTCGTACGGCGCGACTAAACCAACTGCCCCGGCTACAGGCGACATTCACTTTAGTTAGTGAGAACTAAGTATGGCACTTGAAGTTTGGAACGGTTCATCGTGGGACTCGATGACAGATCCGGAGATATGGAACGGTTCGTCGTGGGTCAACATCAACAAAGGCGAGGTCTGGGACGGATCTTCGTGGGTCCCGTTCTATTTTAGAAACTCAAACGAGACGTACAGCGATCTTGACACCGTCGATAAGACGCTTACGTCGATCAAAATTGGAGTCAACCACACCGGCACCGATAGACGTCGTGCAGTCGTGTGGATTGACGGGCAGTTTTCTACAACAAACCAAACTACAAGCGTATTTACGTCGAACATGGTGTCGTCGAACACGTCGGCGCAGTTAAACTTTACCGGTCTTACCCGGGGAACTACGTATCAGTTTGATTCGTACATCGAGTATCTAGACTCGAGCAACAACGTCATTTCGACGGGGCCGTCGATGCTCGTTCTCCACGAGGACACGACGCTTGACTATGTCAAGACCATACCGACAACTCCGGTAAACACCGGCACTATTACGTCGACAAGTCTTTCATTTTCGTCGTCATCGAACGCAAACTACTCGATCAACGGCGCGACGGCGTACATTCAGTTTAGGTTGTACGACTACCCAGGCGGGACTCTTCAAGACACGGTCAACAGCACGAATCTGCCGTCAAACGACACTACAACGTCTAGAACTGTGACGTTTACCGGGCTGAGCTACAACACCGCATATTATTGCACGGCAAGAACTTATTACGGGTCTCCGGTGTCTGGCTATAGTGACGACAGCGACCCGTCAAACGTCGTCTTAACTCACCCTCTTCACACTCCGTCTACTCCAGTGAAGGTCGACGGGTTCACGAGCGACACTGTTCTTACGATGGCGTCAGACGGTAACGCATACAACAACGGCAGCGCTTATATGCAGTGGGAGCGTAGCTCAAGAACTGCCGGCTCTAGCGGATCATGGACGGTGACCACGTTCAACGATTCTAGCAACCTTCTTACAAACGACGCGACTACTCGAACCGTCGCATACGCGTTTTCAGCGAATCAAACAGACGAGTACCGTTTTCGTGCCCGCGTCTACTACTCGACTCTTGGAGTCTACGGTCCGTATAGTTCTTACTCTGCAACCGTAAGACCAAAGCTCTGGGTTAGAACCTACATACCGTCGTCAGTTGGGTACGCTGCGGCAAGTCAGACTTCATATTTTTCTTCTGCGATCTTCGCGAACTCCAGCGAAAACGGCGCCGCAGAAGACTATCTGTCTTCAGATAACAACTCGAGTACGCAGTGGGAAGCCTATCCGTACAAGACCGTGTCTGGCACGGCAACGAGGGTGAAAAATCTAACGTACTTTGAAAGATCTGCTGCCTTTGGATTAAACGGCTACTACATCAGTGACACGTTTGACTTTGACGCTGGCTACCCAAACATAGCTACGTCTGTCACGTCGTTATCGTACGGCATCAGCACTCTTACTCTTCAAAAAGGCGGCAACGTACGCGTAGAACTAAACAGCTCAAGTAGAATCGGGCTTGAACCTGGAGACGAAGTAAGAATAGTCGGTAGCTCCAGCTCTGTGTACAACCAAGCATATCTGGTGTCATCTGCGGCTGGTGCAATTTTAACGTTGACACCGTACGACAGCGCAATATCTAGCCCATCGAGTGCGAGCGGTGGATCGCTACGCGTCGACACTTCAAGAGGCATAAGCACGAGTGTTTTTGGTGGGACAAGTGCTAGAACAAGCTCTAGCTCAAACTATGTCACCAGAATCGACGCCGACTACCCGTACGACGTCCCGTTCTCTGCGGCGTTTGGAACCGTCTCATACACTGTAACCACGTCAACAAAGGTAGCTAAAACTTCAAGTGACGATGACTTTGTGAGTATCCTATTTAGGCCAATACTACCAGCAGGATACCGCGACGCGACACTTGAGGGCGTTGCTATACAGATCGGTTCAATAGCGGCTAGCAGAATTCAAGTGTACATGAATGGTACCGGTTCTGGCGATCTAAAGTTCGACTCCGGCGGTTTTGGGACGGTCGCAAACGGTTGGATATATCTGTCTGGTTTTAGTCTCACACCTACGTATGCAGACTATTATTTCTACATTAAGGCAAACGTGTTCCCCGGGTACTACTCCGGAGACGGGCTGTACTACTCGACGATTAAAGAAATACAGCTACGCTACAGCTACGAGACATTGACTGGATGACAATGAAATACGTAACATTTTTTCAGTTTAGCGAAGATCTAAACATATATGAAACTCTTAAAGGTGACTTTCCGGCACCTGAAAAAACGTTCTTTCTTCTTGACGCCTACGAAGGTCAGACTTCAATTTCTAATGTAGAAGATACGTTTGATTTCTCAAGAATCTCGCCCGAGATGATGGATATCTTTAAGATAAGAATTCACTCTCTCGATGAGCTAAGAGATTTTGTCAACTCAAACTCTGACTACAGATCAACACTAAGCGAATTGAACAGAGACACGTTTCATATTTCTTCGCCACCGCCGTTCAACGATCTTACTGATCATAAGGATCCTGAGACGCAGCCGTTTGAGAACTGGGTGTGGAACTCAGTTGACGGGCACTGGGAGCCTCCGGTTAAGCGCCCGCGGTTGTCTAACAACTTTTCGTGCGTATGGAACCAGGGCCGTTTGAACTGGGACATCGAGATAATAAATCAGCCGGAAAGAAAGTTTACAGGCTTTCAACTATGGAAACCAGTCTTAAGAACGTCATCAAAGACGTACGCAAATGCGTGTTCGGCAAACAACTACACGATCAAAAGCTTTGAGCAGGTCACGCACGGTACCGCCAAGTTTGACACAGAAATAACGTCGTTCAAAGGCGCAAGAGACGCTCAGGAGCAAGGTCGTGGCGCGTTTCCGACGATCAAACGTCATGATATGGCTGTTGACATCGCGCCTATCGCGTTCATTACGTACAGCGAATTAGACGAGACCTACGTAGACGTGGTCGGAACACAGAAGATATGGCAGACGCACCCGCAATGTATGGCGCATACGGCGCATGAGCTCTTTAGGATGATCATTGAGTGGGCGTGGTCGCACACTGAGCTCGGCAACAACGAGCCGATGGCAGTAACGTGTCATGACGTGCTAAGAGCTCTTCAAATGCCGCTGAACGTCAGAAATGATCTGCTAGAGACTGTGCCACCTCAGCCTGTAGCAAAGTACGTGCTAGGGGACTCCACGGCTCTGGTTAAGTCAACTACGTCTCCTGAGTGTCCGGAGTCGTTTAGATATTGGCTGATGGACGTCTACAGACTGTTCTACAAAAGACTCGAGGACGAGCAGGTCCACGTGAACTACGACTCGCTGCCAGACTCGTATCCGATGTAAAAACAGTCTTGCTATGAACACGAGAAGATGGTTTACATATTATGATTCAACTAGTTCGCTACGAAAGATGGTATTCGCATGATACAGGTAAAAGACGGAGACAGAATTCTTCAGTTCAACGGTAAGGTTCTTGGTAAGTCGTCGTCGTGGCGCAGAGACTCGCTGCGCTGGATAGAGTTCGAACTGTACAAAACGGAGAGTGGCTCGTACGTTCTTTCTCGTGTTGGCGTGTCTGTCGTCTATCACGCCGCGACGTGTCACCTCGTCAAAAGATACGGACTTAGTGAGGTGCCGACGCAGTCCGTCACTGCACCCAGAGAGCTCGTCCCGTGTGAAATCTGCAATGCCTCGCTTTCAGCCGCGGTTATCTTCCCCGAAAAAGACCGCAACTGGGCGCAGGTAAGCGAAGATCCGAACGCCGTTCTTGAGGCTCTTTACAAGTATGACGAGAGCGGTGCAAGATACCTTACGCACGTTGCTCAAAGGCTTCTTGAGGAAGCGTCGAAGATCGATAAAGGGATTGAGGCAGTATACCGTATCGAGGTCATCCCGTAATCGATCATCTTTTGCGTTTGAATACGTTATATAGTAGACCGCCAAAGGACGGATTGACGAATGTTCATAGTTTTAGAAGGTGCAGACGCTTCAGGTAAGAGCACCCTTGCAGAAGAGATCAAAAGCCAACTTAAGCGAGCTAGGCCTGGCGCCGACGTAGAAGAGTTTCACAAAGGCAAGCCTGAAGAGCTTACCCGCAGGTGGGCTCTTCACGAGTACGCTGTAGCCATTGAAAACATCGACTGGACGGGTCGTGTTGCCGTGTCAGATAGGTGGCACTGGGGAGAGGTAACATACGCGCCGATCAAGCGCCCCGAGACGTGCAAGGACGAGTACGGTCTTCTTGGGGTAGCCGGTTGGCGCTGGGTAGAGCTATTCCTCGAGTCCCGAGGTGTTGCGCAGTTCTGGGTCTACCAGCCTCTCGAGGTCATCACCGAAAGAATCAATAACCGCGGTGATGACTTTGTCGATGCGCATGAACTTGCCGGCATTCTCGATAGGTACGAGTTTGGGTACAACAAGGCGTATGGTGTAGAGCTAAAGGTCACGATACCAGACGGAATAAACTACGTTAAGTACGCCGCAGACGCTATAATTGACGCCGCGACAAAAAAATCAAAGGCAGCTGAACCACTTTCTAAGTTTCCGACGTACATCGGACCGAGGTGGCCGCATTCGCTTCTTATCGGCGACAAAAGAAATGACCCAGCCGAGACGATTCTTCCGTTCATGCCTATCAACGGGAACTCAGGTGACTACCTTCTTTCGTCACTCCCTGAAGCAAGTTGGCGAGCCTGCGGTATCATCAACTCAGATGACTTTTCAGAAGACTCGCTGAACGATCTTTTAGAAGTTCTTGGTCAGCCAAAGATCGTAGCACTTGGGAGACTGGCAGAAAAGAAAATTCGCCAGTGTGGCTTGAACGACGACAGGTACGTTGTTCTCCCGCACCCGCAGTACGTCAGAAGATTTCATCATCAAGATCGCTTTGAGTATGGCCAAGCAATCACAAGTTTTGTCTACAATAGAGATGAAAGGTACACGCATTGGATACTTCCGTAAAATCCATTCACATCGAGGACGCTGTCAACGGGTACGTCGATCTTGTCAAGCACGTTCTTGACAACGGCAGACCGGCTTCTCCACGCGGCTTCAACACCTTAGAGATAGAAGATGCCGTCATTCACATTGACAACATCTTTGCCGCGCTCCCACTCGGTGTTGGCCGCGGCACAGTGCCGGGCATCGGTGCCGTTGAGGCGTGTCAGCTTCTTGGTGGAGTAAGCACTCCAGAAACTGTCATCGCCGTCGGTCCGCAGTTTAAGAACTACGCTGAAGACAACGGAATATTTCATGGAGCGTATGGACGTAGAACAAACGGTCAGTACGACTACGCCATTGAAAAGCTGAAAAACGACCGAGACACTCGGCAGGCAGTTGTCACTATTTGGAACCCGGAATACGACAACCAAGAAGGCAAGAGAGACTACCCCTGCACTGTTCTTCATCAGTTTAGGATCAGAGATAACAAACTAAACATGAGCGTATACATGCGCTCAAACGATGTGTGGTTGGGTGCAGCGTATGACTTCTTCCAATTTACAAGGGTTCAACTTGCGATGTGCAGCGTGCTTGCTGTTGAGCCTGGCACATACGCTCATCATGTTGGGTCACTTCACATTTACGAATCAAATTACGCGGCTGCGGATAACCTCAAGAAGACTGATAACGTTGAAAACGTTCCGGCGATCTACGGTGACTCGTGGGACGACGTAAAGGATTCAGCGATAGCAATTCTTAACTCGGTGAACGATCATAGCATACTAGATTCTCTTTCTCCGCAGGAACGATGGTATGCTAGTTCTATGATTACGGCGATCGAAAAGAACAAAAGAAAAGAGGCGTGATGAGCGGCGACTGGGACGACGACTATTCCTCACCGATGAAGGAAGCCGCGGTAAGCATGCACGAGATGTACCTCACTCTACGTGAAGCTGGTTTTTCTAGACGTGACGGGCTAGAGCTTATTGCAAAAATGCTAATCACAGGCATCGCAGAGGCCTCGATAGAAGACGACGAAGATGACGAAGATTGATGAACGATACAAGACCGTCCTGGGATGAAACATGGCTTGCCATAGCCGAAACTATTGGCCTTAGGTCTCGTTGTTCTCGCGCGCAACTTGGCGCCGTAATCGTTTCTAGAGAACAAAGAATATGCGCCACTGGGTACAACGGACCTGCCGCCGATTGGCCTGAATCTGGGACGTGCAACCAGTGGTGCCCAAGAGCACGAGGAGAGGCGCCGCTCGACAACATGTACGATGCGTGCCCGGCGATTCACGCTGAGGCGAACGCTCTACTGTACGTCGACCGTTCGAGTGTTGCCGGCGGGACACTATACGTGACGAGCGCTCCGTGTATGCAGTGCGCTAAACTGATAACGAACTCCGGACTTGCTCGAGTAGTTTGTAGACTGCGATCAGCAGATCTCCACCGTAGACCGTACGACGTGTTTGAGTATCTAAAGAAGTGTAAGATAGAACTAACAGTAGTCAAGGACGACGACGTTGAGTGACAACGACCTTTCAAACGTACAACTTCATCTCGTAGACAGCGTCGAGAAGGCGCAGAACTTTCTTCATTGGCTTGGTCAGAGAAGACCGTACAACGCTATCTCAGTAGACACAGAAACTGGTGAGCTACCAGGCAACCCAAGAGATCACGCGCTGTCTCCTTGGCATGGCCGTCTTCGCCTCGTGCAGGTTGGTGACGGGGAGCAAGGCTGGTCTATTCCCTGGAACGAATGGTCGGGCGTTTTCTACGAGGCGATGGACAAGTTTGACGGACCACTTATCTGCCACAACATTGCGTTCGAGGCTCGTTGGTTTGACGTTCAGTCTCGGTGGGATATTCCGTGGCACCGCGCTCACGACACGATGATCATGGCTCACGTAGTTGACCCGCTGGGCTCTGGTGCTCTTAAGCGCCTCGCGGCTCTTCATATCGACAGCAGGGCCGTTGCTCTACAGGACACGCTTGATGTTGAACTTGTCAAGAACGGGTGGACGTGGGGCACTGTCCCGACGAACTTCACACCATATTGGTCATACGGCGCGCTTGACTGTGTTCTAACCACGCGGCTGTGGGAAATGTTTTACAAGCAGTGCGGACCAGAAGGTCCGTATCAGCGCGCGTACGAACTTGAGATGGCGACGCGCAAGATCGTCACCCGCATGGAGATCAACGGTGCGCGCGTAGATCTTGACTACTCGCAGAGGAAGTACGACGAACTTACCGCGTATACCGAGTCTGTAAAGAAGTGGGCGCGCGACACGTATGGTGGTGTGTCTATTACCAGCAACGTTCAACTTGTTCACCTGTTTGAGTCGCTCGGTGCTGAGATCACCGAGTTCACGCCGACTGGGCAAAAGTCATGCACTAAGGATCAATTAAAGATTCTTCAGAGAGACGGAAACACTGAAGTATCGGCACTTGCCGACACGGTTCTCAAGCAACGTAAGGCTGACAAACTTGCCGGAACGTATTTCTCTAACTTTCTTACGGAGTCTATCGACGGGATAGTTCACCCATCTGTTAAGACGTTGGGCGCCCGTACATCACGCATGTCGATCACCAATCCGGCGCTACAGACGTTGCCTAAGGGAGACGACGTAGTTCGACGCGCGTTCATTCCCAAGGACGAGGATCACGTGATTATCACGAGCGACCTTGACCAGGTCGAGTTCCGCATGTTCGCCAGTCTGTCAAACGACAGCAACCTAATCAATCTGTTCCACCTCGCCGATGCTACAGGCTCTGACCCGTTCACCGAGATCGGCCGTGAGGTGTACAATGACCCGACGATGCAGAAGTCTGACAAGCGTCGAGGTCTCATCAAGAGCATGATCTACGGTCGTCTTTACGGAGCCGGCGTCGCAAAGCAGGCGTTAACCGCAGGAGTCGCCGAGATACAGATGAAGCAGACATCGGACGCGTTCGATAACAGATTCCCAGGAATGTCCTACTTCCAGAGACAGATAGAAGACATCGGGATGAGAAGACTGAAGGCCGAAGGTCAGGGGTACGTCTACACCTGGACAGGTCGTAGACTGCCATGCGACGAAGGCAGAGTCTACACGCTGGTGAACTACCTCATTCAAGGTGGAGCTGCCGAGGTGTTCAAGTCAAATCTTGTAAAACTTGACCAGGCAGATCTTACAGAGATGCTGATCGTTCCGGTGCACGACGAAATCGTGCTACAGGCGCCCCGTGAGGACGCTGAGGAGATCAAGCAACTTGTCAAGCAGTGCATGACCACAACCGAGGGCTGGGCCGTACCTCTTACCGCAGACGTAGACGGGCCGCTTGAGACCTGGGGCGACAAGTACTGATGAATCGCTACCTTGAAATGGCGCTTGGGGTCGCAGCGAAGAGCAAGTGCCGCCATAAGCACGGATGCGTCGTTGTAAGAAACGGAAAAATCGTCTCAACGTCGACAAACAAAAAGATCGGCGATCCGAAGACCGCGTGGCGAGTGTCTCATGTTCATGCTGAGTTTGCTGCTATCACCGCGGCAGGCAACCTGGCCGTTGGTTCTAACGTCTACGTTGCCAGAATTGCGGCAGACGGGTCACCAGCCCCGTCAAAGCCGTGCAAGAAGTGCGAAAGTATACTACTAAGGTCTGGAGTATCTAGGGTGGTCTGGACATGAGGCTCATTCTTGCCGTTGACCCGGGGAAGAAGAGCGGTATCGCCGTCATTTCCCATGAGAGTGGCCTAGAACCGCGCCTCTTGGCCTCCGGGGAGTTTCTTATGGAAGAATACCATAAGCCGATACTTGAGGCCATTCAGACGGCCAAAGAGACGGGCGCGAAGCTAGAAATTGTCTGCGAGAGGTTTACGATCAACGCTCAGACGGTGAAAAACTCACAGGCGCCGTTCAGCCTCGAGCAGATCGGTATTCTCAAGTATCTCATGCTTAGCAACGGCATAGACCCAAATACGTTGCTGTTTCAGTCTCCATCTGACGCAAAAAGAATGTTTGACAACACGGCTCTAAAGAAACTAGACTACTGGTACCGCGGTGGAGAAGGTCACGCGCTTGACGCGATTAGACACGGGCTTCTGCGCTTAGTAAAGACAGGCTGGGCGCCAACTAGGCTGCTTGAGTAGTCATACTAAGAAAAAATTGCATGCGTGAAGACATTTCCGCTTAGTATGTGATACAGTGACAGATAACGAACGACAAGAGGTATTGAGTGCCAGTTGATGTAGAACTTAGTGATTCGGGTGAGCATATCCGTATCGACACCGAATGGCGATACAAAGAGCTATGCAAAGGTATCCCGGGCGCGACATGGTCGGCTGCTGACAAAGCGTGGCGTGCGCCACTTGGCTGGTCAACATGCCTCGCTCTTCGGTCGGTGTTTAAGACCGAACTGCGTATCGGACCGAGACTTACAGAATGGGCTACAAACGAATTCAACACGCGCGTTGCTCCGTGCAACGCACTACGTGAGCTTGAGACAGCCGACGGTGACGAGGCGTTGTTCCCGCACCAGCGCGCTGGAGTGAAGTTCCTTGCAGCTGCGCGTCGCGCTCTTCTTGCTGATGAGCCGGGCCTCGGGAAGACAGCGCAGACGATCCGCGCATTGAAAGAACTGAAGGACAGAGGCGAGGAAGTGTTCCCTGCGCTCATCGTGTGTCCGAACACTTTGAAGAAAAACTGGAAGCGCGAGTTCGCGATGTGGTGGCCTGGAGTAAACGTTCAGGTTATCAGCGGATCAGCGACACAGCGCCGTAAGCAATTCGCCGAAGAAGACGTTGACGTATACGTCATCAACTGGGAGTCATTACGTACTCACTCGCGTCTTGCCAGTTACGGATCTGTTGCGTTGGCGCGATGCGTTGAATGCGGTGGTCATGATGAGAAGGTTTCGGAAAACCGCTGTGAGGTGCACATCCGTGAACTCAATAAGATCGACTTTAAGTCAGTAGTTGCTGACGAGATTCACCGTTCAAAGGAACCAAAGAGCAAGCAGACACGCGCGCTCTGGGCGGCAACAGGAAACGCAGACATCCGTTTTGCGCTCACTGGCACACCTATCGCCAACAACGTCCTCGACCTGTGGCCGATTCTGCACTGGCTGTCGCCAAACGAATGGCCTAGCAAGACTCGTTGGATTGACCGTATGGTTGACACGATGTTGAACGCGTTCGGTGGAATGATGGTGCTTGGCGTCAAGCCGCACATGAACGACGAATTCTACGCAGCTATCAACCCGCGTATGCGCAGAATGCTCAAGGCAAAGGTTCTTCCATGGTTGCCACCTGTGATCAAGGAGCGCCGCGACGTAGAAATGTCTACAAAGCAGAAAAAGGCGTACGAGCAGATGCGCGACGTCATGATCGCTCAGTTGGAAAGCGGTGAAGCGCTAACAGCACCGAGCCCACTAACTCAGGCTACACGGTTGTTGCAGTTCGCAAGTTCATACGCAGCGATCGACGTAGACGAGTTTACTGGAGAGATTGCCGTCAAACTAGCGGAACCGTCGTGCAAGGTAGATGCGCTGATGGACGACATCGAAAACGGCGACTTTGGAGATGATTCTGTCGCCGTGTGTGCGGTGTCTCGACAGCTCATCGAACTTCTTAGTGCCCGCCTTGAAAAGGCGAAGATTCCTCACGGATTGATTACCGGCGCACAGACAGAGGAAGAGCGCCAAAAGGCCATCGATGATTTTCAGAATGGCAGAATTAAGTGGATTCTTTTCACTGCACAGGCAGGTGGAGTCGGAGTGACACTGACTGCTGCTCGCAGGCTGATCATGCTTCAGCGCCCGTGGTCACTGGTTGATTACAAGCAGGCTCTTGACCGAGTTCACAGAATCGGTAGTGAGATCCATGACTCCATCGTGATCACAGACTACGTTACCGATGGGACGATCGAAGAACGTGTGATTCAGGTTCTAGACACAAAGGCTGACAACTTCGAACAGATAGTACGAGACAAAGACCAACTTCTCAAGATGTTGAGAGACGACAAGACAGGATCACTGTGACAATCAACGAAACACCGGTAGAGCTCCGCCGTGAGCCACTGAGAATCTCGAACTCTGAGATTCAAACGTTTAAGGACTGTAGAAGAAAGTGGTGGTTAAACTACTATCGTAGACTTCAGCCACAGACTCAGAACTTCACTGGAGCTCTTGCGCTGGGCTCACGCGTTCACTCGGCGTTGGATATGTACTATTCAACAGGAACTCCACTGCTCGAGGCATACGCTCACTTTGTGCAGCTCGACAAGAAGGCTCTTGTAGAGAGCTTCCGCGACACGATGGAACTCGAGACAGAAGCCGAGCTCGGTAGAATCATGCTCGAGGGATATCTCGACTGGGTCAACGAGAACGGCATCGACGCCGATCTTGAGATGATCTCGACAGAAGAAATCATCACGATGCCGATGTTCGAGGGCAGGGTAGAACTTCAAGGTAAACTTGACATGCGTGTTCGTCGCAAAGCAGACGGTGTGCGCATGTTCCGTGACTTCAAGACGGTTGGCGGTTCGTTCACAGAGTTTGCTGCTCTTGCTCACATGAACGAGCAGATCCTAACGTACATGCTTCTCGAGGCGGCGCAGAACAAAGAAGGCGAGCGCAGCGAAGGCGGTATCTTCACGATGTTGAAGAAGGTCAAGCGCACCGCAAACGCGAAGCCGCCGTTCTACGATCAGATCGAGGTCAGACACAACACCTTTGCGTTGAGAGCGTTTTGGAACAGAATTCATGGTACCGTAGGCGACATGCTCGCTGTGCGAGACGCATTGGACGAAGGACAAGATCATCACTTCGTTGCATATCCTCGGCCAAGCCGAGATTGCAAGTGGAAGTGCCAGTTCTTTGCAGTATGCCCGTTGTTTGACGACGGTAGCGCTGCAGAGCACGCGATCGCCGAGCTGTATACGCAAGGTGATCCGTATAAGTATTACGAATCAACAGAGATGAAAGGAAGTGAATGACCATGAGTGGAGTACAGCGATCGCTTACTCTTATGGTGTACGGTGAATCAAAGGTCGGTAAATCGACGTTTGCAGTCACCGCACCATACCCGCGTCTGATGCTGGACGTGGAAGGCGGGCACAGATTCCTGCCTATCAACGTAAAGTACTGGGACCCGTTGCGTGAGGAGCCGCCGGCTGCTGACGGGACGTGGGATACCTGCGTTGTCAACGTCACAGAGTACGACACCGTTCTCAAGGCGTACCAGTGGCTTCAGATCGGACGCCACCAGTTCAAGTCACTGATCATCGACTCGGTCTCCGAGTTGCAGGTTAAGTGCATGGACAACATCGCCGGAACCAATCAGATGCAGATGCAACAGTGGGGCGAGCTTCTTCGTCACATGGGTGCGCTGCTTCGTGATCTCCGCGACCTTACGATGCACGCAACAAACCCGCTCGAGGCAGTCGTACTGACAGCCATGGCACGTCAGAGCCAGGACGGTCGGTATCGTCCGTACCTCCAAGGCCAGCTTGCCATTCAGGCTCCGTACTTCTACGACATCCTCGGCGCGATCAACGTCGAAGAGTTCAACAACCCGGACCCGACACAAGGGCCGTACAAGGCGCGTCGCATGTACGTCGAGCGCACGAACCAGTACGAGGCAGGCGAGCGTGTTCAAGGCCGCCTCGGTAAGATCGTCGAGCAGGGAGACCTCAGTGTCGAACGAATGCTCGATATCGTTTTCGGACCCCGTCCGGATCAGCAAGCAAAGTAACCAACACAGAAAGACATAGGTAAAAACAATGAGCACACTCAATTGGGGTGACCTCGTCAAGGAGGCGGGTGACGTCGGTGGGTACGACCCGCTGCCCGACGGCGACTACGACCTCGTGATCGTTGAGGCACAGGCTAAGGCCACTCAGACGGGCAAGACGATGTTTGCCGTGAAGGCACAGGTCACAACCGGGGCGCACGCTAAGCGTCTCGTGTGGGACAACCTCGTCGTCTCGACAGACAACCCGAGCGCACTCGGAATCTTCTTCCGCAAGATGAACGCTCTCGGTCTTGATCGCAACTACTTCGCGACCAATCCGACGAACGCTCAGATCGAGCAGACCCTCAAGGGTCGTAGCTTCCGCGCGCAGGTTGGTAGCCGTACATGGCAGGGTCAGAAGAAGAACGAGATCAAGACATACTACTCTCTTCCGACAACTTCCGCTCCGGCTCCTATGGCTGCAGCTCCTGCCCCCGCTCCGGCTCCGGCACCTGCTCCGGCGCCCGCACCTGTTGCCGCTGCTCCGGCTCCGGCACCTGCCCCCGCTCCGGCACCTGTTGCCGAGGTTCAGGCACAGACACCGCCAGCCGCTCCGTTCTGACGAGCTGCTGTTCTTTGGTGGTCGCCCGCGGCATGAGAATGCCGTGGGCGGCCACTTGAGTATCACACAAAGGATGAATCAATGAAGATTTTAATGACAGGGTTCACAGCTCTTCAAATCAATACAGAGCATAGAACTATTAAAAAGATCGACGTGCCAGCGTCGATCGTTGAAGCTCTTGAAAGCGTCGGCCATCAGGTAGATTGGCGACGCGTCACACCTGGTGAAGATCTATCGTCGTACGACGTAATCTGGGTCAACCTCGGACCATTGAACTCTCTTAACGGCCGCCAGGGCGCTATGGGCGCGCTGTACGCGCTCAGCTCTGGCGTCCCGGCTGTCGGGTTCTTTGATGACTGGCAATTTGCCGCCGTGTTTAACGCGTGCCGCTCACTTGTTCGCCACCCAGAAATCCTATACAAGTATCTTCTGTCTGGGTCATCGGTTCGTGGAGACGAAGGCGCAACGTACTTCTCAAAGGCTGAAGCTGACGCGGCACTGGAAAGAATCATTGCCGCTAATCCCGACGCTGCAAAGAAGTGCGCCGTCGGTAGATACTTCTTTAACGACAACGACGACAACATCAAGGCGCACGAAGGCCAGTTGGTGCAGACAGCCCAGGCTCTTCTAGGAGAGCGCTGGTCGCATGGCATGGTTCCAGTGTGCCCAATGTACTCGTTTGGCGACCGTTCACTTGTCCGCAAGAGAATGCCCGCCGAGATGGCCGGCATTGAGGCGCTAGACCCAAGTTCAACGATCTTCAATATCCTGTCGTCAGCCGAGCCGCTCCCTCCGTCTGAGAAAAAGCGTGCCTGGGTTCTCGGGGCGCTTGTGCCGCACGACACTTGGCTCGAAAAGAAGAATCCAGATTGGCCTGTAGAGATCGTAGGAAGCCGAAAGCTAATTAGAAAGTTCGGCGGACAGCGTTTTGACACAGAGGAAGACGTTCTTTCGTTTTACAACGAATACTGGGGAATTCTTTCGCCCCCGTACCCGCATGCCGGCTGCGGTTGGTGGAGAAGTCGATTTATGTACGCCGCGAGGGTGAAGTCTATTCTTGTTACGGACAAGGGAGAAGGCAAACCGCTTGGTGCGCCGTACTCGTTGACAATCAAGCAGGTCGAGTCGATGTCAGACGACGATCTGGCTGGCGCGGCAAACGCACAGGCTGACACGCTTCGTTCACACATGCCGACATACGATTCATTTGTTGATCACTGCAACAGGATCGTTCATCGTGCGCTGAATGAAGACAAGGGACTGAGGATAAACCCAGACGGTAGCAGGTAATGAAGTCAATTGCCATCTCTGGTATGACCGCCTCTCAGGCGTCGTATAGATCGTTTCATCACCGCGCGAGCTTCATAGGCTGCGTTGCTTCAATGCTGAAAGACAACAACGTTGCCGTGCACTTTATAGAGCCAAGCGTTTTGCTAAAGAAAAGTGATCTCGATCAGTACGACTCTGTATTGCTCGGTGTGGCTCCTATTCTTAGTATCGCCGCGAACAAGGCGTATGGAATCCTGCACATGATCAATCTGCTAAAAAACGATAGCAGACTTAGACTATTTGTAGACGCTCCAGAACCCGCTAAGATAGCCGCAAGCCTACGCGCCATCGATAAAAATAACGATGACATCATCAAACAGTTCTACTCTGGTAGAAAGCAGTATTCAGACGTAGTTGGTAATAAAAAGATTCTTGAGTCCGCGCTGGGTGGCGTAAGAACTCTTTTTTCTCACTGGGACTACGTTACTCTGTATCCGAGTAGCCCATTCGTAGGTTCTCAGGTTGTTAAGGCGCAGCTCCCATGCACAGATGTTTCTACGGTTCTTCCTGTAGAAGTAGACAGTGCTCTTATCTCGTCTGAGATAAGCTCTACAGCAACGTCAAGAAGTAGACGCTGGGTAGTCGACAGCATGAACTCAAGGTGGTTCAAGTCTCTACAAAATACTCTTGGTAATTCTGCTGTTCAGATGAAAAGCAACAGACTATCAACTGACTCAGACGTAGAAAAGATGATGCTTGAGTCTCAGGGGTCGATTCTAAGCGTACAAGATGACGGAATGCTTTGGTGGAGCTACAGAATGTCGCAGGCGATGAACTCTAGAACTCCAATAGTAAGCGACTGGAAGATTACGTCTATTCTTGGAGATTCTTGGTCGTTGCTGCCGGCAAACGTAGAGGAAATGGATTACGTTGATATCTACGAACTATCGGTGGCACAGCGGAAGCGCTACACAGGCGCTCTTATGAACGCACAAGACACTATACACACACTAAAGAATGGATTAGGGCTGTGACAGACAAGGTGCTATTTGGCAAGTGGCTAGAGAAGACTCGCCAACTGCAAACAGATGTGTACAACGTCGACTACTCGTCGTTTCATAGCGACGAGCATGCCGATCTAAGAAACCTTATCGAGTACATCCGCTGGAACATGCTGGCGATCGACGACGAGCTCGCTGAGGTCCGTAAGGCCATCTCGTGGAAGCCTTGGCAGCACGATGACCCGTACGCCGATCGCCACGAGATCCTCAAGGAATGCGTCGACGTTCTGCACTTTGTGGCAAATATTCTTTGCGCCGCCGGCGCGACGGACGAAGAACTTGACGCTGAGTATCTGGCTAAGATGCAGAAGAACGCTGATCGTCAAAAGAACGGCTACAGAGTTCTTGACAGTGGTGTCAAGTGCACCCAGTGCTTCAGAGCTCTTGACGATTATGACGTCAACTCATGCCTTGAATCGTCGTGCCCGCAGCAGACGTCAAAAGGCGGGTCATGAACGACCTATGGGAAGATGCCTCGTCTCTTGAGATAAAAATTGACGACGTTTTGAGAGTGAAAAAAGACGCATATGGCACAGATGCTGGCAGGCTTCATAACGGAAGACTTGTTAAGGTTGTAGAAGTCAAGGGTGGCGACATCTACGTCACTACTATAGACTACAAGACTCCGCACATACCATCTGCCAGACACCCTGCGTATAAACTAGAGAAAAAGATCGCTTCGATATAGCATGGACAGTAAGATTGATCTTTCTGCAGTTCTTTCAAGATTTGAAGAAAATTGGTCAAGAAGAATTGACTGTTCTCCAGGCTGGCACTCACTCATCGTTAAACTTGACGAAGAGTTGAGTGCAATAGACCCGGACTATACGATACAGCAGATCAAGGAAAAATTTGGCGGTCTTAGATACTACTTCAATACTAAGACAGACCTGTTCGAGGAAATGAACAGCGTCGTACGCAGATACGAACAGATCGCCTGGGAAACCTGCGAAGTGACGGGCGAGCGCGGCGTGTTGATGGTAAGAAGTGGCTGGTACAGAACTATAAGCCCAGATCTTGCTCCACCCGGATTTGAAGTTGTAGACAGGGAGAAACTTCTAAATGGCGAAGCTAGTTCGTAACGCTCTTAAGTGCCTAACGTGCGGAAAGGTAATCGAGTCGGTACACAGACACGACTTCGTCCGCTGCGAATGTCCGGAAGACGCGGACACGGGGATATTTGTAGACGGCGGTCTTTTGTACCAACGAGTCGGCTACGGAATAAAGGCAGAGTTTGAAGACATCAGCGAGTACGAGGAGTAGAAGTGAGACTTCACATCGAGATGAAATGCACCGGCAGAACGTTTGAAGAAATTCAAGAGTCTCTCACGAGCAAGTGGTGCGAGTTCATTCAAGACCAGTCGGCAACTATCCCTCTTGACTCGGAGGTGTTTGTCTCGCAACCTGAAGATGACCCAGATTCCGCGTTCTACGTCGCTAAATTGATCGCGAGGGTGAAGGCATGAAGAACGAAAAGAGCCCGCGGCAGGAAATGCTTGAAACTGCCGCGAAGATAATCTCGGGCCAGCGTGACACGCAGTACGGGGGACCTGAAGATAACTTTGGAAGAATCGCCAAAATATGGGGTGTTCTTTTTGGTAGAGAGTTCACCAACGAAGACGTCGCTATGGCGATGGTTGCCGTCAAGGTGGCCCGTTACGCATCTAACTCTGGGTTTCAACCCGATACGTGGACGGACATCGCTGGGTACGCTGCATGCGGCTACGAAGTTGGTCTAAATAGTCAGGTCTCTAAGTAATACGTGTTAGTGTTAACCATCGCATTAGACAACGAGGAAGAACAATGAGCAATCCGACGTTTATCGACTGTAACGGCCTCGCCGGTTTTATGAGCCTTGGCTTCGTAAGATCCGGCATCGACATGAAGGTCAGAACTGGCACTCTCAACTTTGGAAACCCAGTCGCCGAGGTAAACAGAAAACATCTCGGTAACGAGTGGACGTCTTTCTTTTCTGAAGATCCGAATGATTGGCCTGACATGAGCGCCGACGTCGTGCTTGGTTGTCCTCCGTGCTCCGGATGGTCGCTGTGGTCGGGTCCAGCAAACAGAGGTCCTGATGCAAAGGCGCACGAGCACACACGCGCGTTCATGAAGTACGCCGCTAGAATCAAACCAAAGATGGTCGTGTTTGAATGCGTACAGCAGGCGTATACGCAGGGTCGTGCGGTGATGAACCAATACCGCGACATGCTCGAGGAGCTGTCAAACAAGAAGTACGACCTGTACCACGTCAAGCACAACAACCTTATGCTTGGCGGTTTCTCGTATCGTATGCGCTACTTCTGGGTAGCTGTTGAAAGCGGTATGCCTTTTGGCGCCCACGCGGAGATGCCAAAGGAAATGCCTAAGATGATCGACGTGATCGGTGACCTCGAAAATCTTGAGATTACCTGGAACAAGCAGAAGTACAACGCTGAGCCGTCGAAGTTTGTTGCAAACCTGAGAAACCAAGACGGTTACGTCGACGGTCACATGAACAGAACAAACCTCGAGTCACAGAGAATTCAAGAGATCTTCGACATCCTCGGAAACGAAGGATGGAAGCCTATGGACGCTTTGAACGTCGCTCTTAAGGAAGCCGTCGAAAAGAACGGAAACAGGTTCCCACAGTCTTGGGCGACAAAGGAAGAGAAGATTCGCCTGAATGACTTCTACATGGGATTCTCGCTTCCAGCCCGCTGGGACGCGAACTCGTTCTGCCACGTTATGACAGGCAGCGCTCTTGATCACATCGTTCACCCGACGCAGCCACGTCGTATCACCCACAGAGAAGCCGCAAGAATTCAAGGTCTTCCCGATGACTGGGAATTTGTAAGCGTCAACAACTACTCGGCTCTTGGGGCGACGTGGGGTAAGGCAGTTGCCGTGCAGGCGGCAACGTGGATCGGCGAGGCAACGGCCGCTGCCCTTAATGGCCAGCCAAACGGACCGCAAGGCGAGTTGATCGGCGAACGCGAGTGGCTTTTGGACACCGACAAGGGATTTAGCCGTAACTTCGTGAAGAAGAACTTCTACCAAGAATAACATAAAAGCGTGCGTCACAAGATTTTCAGCCGTCCTGATATAATCATTGTTCTAAACAGTGACGGAGTGACTCATGCAATCTTTTCTTGTATCTACAAATTCGTTTGAAGAAACGGCCGCGGTGCTTGACAACAAGCGCCTACACAAGCAGACCCTTGAGGCGTGGCAGTGCCTGCTTACGATGTGCAGGCTTGACCCAGACGGTAACGACCGCGAACCCAAAGGCTGGTCTAGCCATCCAGTAGTCAAGATGTGGCGAGGGCACGAGACGCTGCTTGTTTCGTACATTACCGCTACGTATTTTGAGTGGCGCTCACGAGGGTACAAGTCGACGTTACTCGAGAAGACGCTGCGTACGTACGACACCGCCGTGTCCTTGGGCAGAATTTCCAGTGACATCACACTGCCTTCGTGGATGCAGGACCTTCAGTACTTTGAGAATCTGTGCTCTACTCATCGCGTCGCGCTTCTGAACAAGAACTACGAGTGGTACTCGCAGTTCAAATGGCCCGAAGACGCCGGCACGCGGCCCGACGGGTACGAGTACCTGTGGCCGCACCAAGACGGGTACGTTATAGCGGCCTAAACCCTGTAGAAGGCCTCTAATTCAGCGTCTCATCCGCTAACATGAACAATCCAGCCAAGATTACCGCGCTTACGGCACGTGACAAGATACAATCTTTCTACTATGAAAGATTCTAGAATTGGTGAATCTCTCTGGGTCGAATGGTCTGGAGAAGACTACGACTTTTTTGACAGAGATCTAGCGACGTTTTGCACGGTCGGACACGTAGATCTTGAGAACGACGTAGTAAAAAGAGCTCTTGCATCCGCACTGCAAAGAGACGGGATCGCCGTCTCGTTAGGTGAAGGATACAGACTTTTAGACGGTGCCACTTCGATCCTCGGGTACGCCGGCTGCGTCGATGGAGACACCGACATGACAATCTGCGCCCAGGACGGCGAGACACGCGACGGAGATGACGTTGACGAAGTTCTCGAGGTGACCTGGGTGGAGATTCAATGCCAAAAGGTGTAGGCGACTTTGAGTGGATGGACGAAGCTGAATGCGGCAAACGCAGTAACAAGCACATGTCGTCTTACTTTTTCTCCGCTGTGCCGCGAGAAAAATATGACGCTAGAAACCTGTGCTTTCAATGCGACGTCCGCAAGGAATGCTTAAAGTACGCTCTTGAGAACAAAGAAATCTGGGGAGTCTGGGGTGGAAAGGACGAGGCAGAGATTAGAAGAACTCTGTCATTGTCGCATGAGGGTAAGGAAATACGTAGAACAAGATTTCCGAACTGCCCGTACTGTGGAGCTCGTCCAGTAAAACTTTCTGTAGTCGTCGCGCCGTCACCTGAAGGCGGGCGTTGGACAACAATGAAACTCGTTAAGTGTTCAGAATGCGAGTTTACGTGGAGAAGCCGCACGAGTGCGAACGCTGTAACCGCGTATCACGCTTCTCGCAAGAAATCAGAAAACGAGAAGAAAAAGAAAAAAGACTAGTTGTCTTCTTTTTTGTTAAGAGCTGTGTTTAGAGCATCAACAGTTGCCTCAAGAATGGCGATCTTCTGAGCCTGCTGGGCGATCTGATTAGTAAGACTTAGTACGATCTTGTCGATGTCAAGTTCTATGTTTTCTGCCATTACTTCATCTCCGTCTTATTTAGTTCTTCAAATCTTGCGTCTATTCTATCGCTGTATTCCGCTGAAATAGAAGCGACGAGATCTTGAATTAGTGCGTTTCTTTGTCTTTGGGCAGTTGACGGCCCGATGTGCTGTTTGTATAGAAGCTTCTTGATGTGAAAAAACTTTGTCTCAAGAAACGTTCTTACAACTAGTTCATAATCATCTGCAACAACGTATGCGGGATTATGCCCGTTGAGCTTTCTATACACGTCTGCACGCCACGCTCGAACATGATTAGGCGCGGACACGATGTGCTTCATGGTCGTCGGGTTGATCTCGGGTGCAGACATCACCCAGACGCCGTGCTCGTCCGACCAATAGTCAGAACCGAAGCCGAAAGCCCATCCGTCTGGGTATCTACCAGACTGTCCATCAGCAAGAAGCTCGCACCAGTCTGAGTATACGAAGCCAACTGACTCATCGTTAAAAGCTTCTACAACCTCATGTAGACAGTCTGGCGTTAGCTCGTCGTCGTGGTCGAGCTCTAGTAAGATTCGACCTTCCGCTGACATAAACGCTTTTCTTTTTACTCTTCCAATATTCCCAGAATGCACGTGAGAAGTGTGCATTTGAATGTTGAAACGTTCATCAGAAGCAAATCCATATATTTGCGCGCCTACCGAAGAGTCAGTCGAGTCATCCCATATCACCCACTCCCAGTCTGTAAATGTCTGTCTTTTAAGAGACGCCCATGTTCTTGCTAAGACGTCTGGGTCAGTGTTGTACGTTGGCGTAATTATCGATACTGTTTTCATAGAACTGTGCATTCGTGAGCTTCGTTATTTGCGCACTGTACGCACTTATGATAATGCTCTCGTTGAAGAAGCTCGTTTTGATTCGAAAGAACGATTGGATGATCGTGGTCATGCCCAGGTGATGGGTGGAAATGTTCATCGTTTGAATGAACTTCCTGATGCTGACTTTGATCAACTGCTTGACCGTTTTCATCGTAGTAGTCATTGACGATAAACGTAGAAATGATCCATTTGTCGCCGCTAATCGGTACGCATGACTCATGAGGATGAGTCCAAACTGCTGGGAATAGAACTATTCGTCCAGCGCGAGGGGTCACCTTTACTCCATGCAACGGAAAGTTTGTTTCTCCACCATGTTCAACGTCGTTTAGATACATCACCGACGCCAAGACTCTGTTAGCGACGGATGAGTTATGCGATGGAAATGAGTCAACATGCGGACGGTAGTATCCAAAGTTTCTGTGATACTTCTGCACTTGAAACCCGGTGTCGCCAATGTCGGTCCACGTGTCTAGGTGTCTATACTGTTGTTTGTACATCGAGACCGCAGATATTAGACCGTTGGCAAAATGCATTTCAAGGTCGTGCCACTTGTAATCGTACTCGATCCCAAGCTCTCTAAACGCGTACTCGGAGACGTGAATATCTTCGGTCGTCTTTGTCGCCCAGTTGACTCCACTCAGTGTCTTTCCTTGATGCGACCTATCCCACACCGTGGCAAGTCTTTCAATGAATCTTGAACAATACTCGGCGTCAAGTAGTCCGTCAACTACAGTAATTAGCCCGGCCTCACCTGCCGGTTGTGTCACTTGTATCTGCATCGTATTCTCCGATTGATCTCGTCGTTGAAATCTTACCGTATAGCCACTCGCTAAATTCGTCGCTTAGCGCTGGAATTTGAGAAATTTCTGTTCTTTCCTGCGCGTTTGACATTCCTGCTAGAAATCTGCTAACTTTTTCCATTGGGACTTCAGTAAGAATCCAGCTTTTAATGGGCTCCGGTATCTCCAGCACTTCTACGATTCCGTGGCTAACTTCTGCAATTCGCTCTGTACTTCCAAGATGCGTATACGCAAAATCCCATTCAAGAAGAAGCCGGAACACCTCTTGTAGTGTTCGCGCGCAATCACTATGAATTTCTTCTATTGCCTTCACTTCATTAGCCGGATCTTGTAGTTCGAAGTACATGATGTGGCCATACGGTAGCGCTTCGATCACTGGAAAAATCGCAGCAAGTTGGCCAAAAGCGATGTGATGATTTCCAGTAGGGCCATATGGCGGCTCAAGCTTCCCACATGAGCATCTATCGCCTAACCATTGATGAAATCCCTGCGGACCTTTTCGTGATGTGGAATCGCATCTAATGCTTCCATCCTGCTCGACTTGAATGTTGGTAATTGCAATATGCTGCGCGATGCCAAAGAACCCTACATCGTCAGTATCTCCAACAATTTTTTCCCAGAAACCGATACGTCCGTGTTCGTTACTGCAATCGCTAAGTTTCATCATGAAGCCCTAATGATAAAGAGAATATTTGTAGTTGCCACGGTGTGAGTGTGTGCCAGCGTTGAGGCATTTACAGTTGTTGCTGTTCCGGCACTAAACGACGAGTTGACCGTTGTTGTGGAGTTGCTGTTTACCGCAGCGTTAGCACCAGTTCTGCCACCATCGTTTGTTAGGTAGTGAACATGGTATGCGTTTGCGTTGCCGTCACTTGCAACTTGTGACCCGTTGCCCTGACCGTAAATTGACCATGTATGACCGTGATCTCCGCCACCACCAGTGTTGTTGTTTGCGCCAGAGTTAGGCTTAAAGTAACTATGGGTGTGGTTTCCAGAGTTGCTTGTGCTTATTCCAGCCGCTGACCAAAAGTGGTAATGAAGTGTTGACTCATTCGTTGTTGAGCCACTTAATGGGTGAGTGTGCGCTGTTGCGTTTCCAGCGGTAAATGAGGAGTTTACTGAGTGCGTGTGAGCGTCGACTGCAGACGATGCGCTACTTGTAATAGTGTCAGGGACCGTAGGCGCACCAGTGATACCTTCAGGCACTCGACCAGTGAAGTTTGGTACAGCAAACGTCGTTGTGCCGTTTCCACCGTACCGTGAAAGCAAAAGATTGCCCAGCGTGTTGTACGATGATATGTTATAAACTGTTCCATCGCAGAGAAGCCATCCGCTCGGGATGCTTGCGCTTGTCCCTGACCACATGACAACCGAGCCAATGGGCGACACGCCGGAATCTCCTTGCGGTCCTTGCGCACCCTGTGCACCTGTTGCGCCTTGAGGTCCAACATCGCCTTGCGGACCAGTTGCACCTTGCGCACCGGTCGCACCTTGTGCGCCCGTTGCGCCTTGTGGACCAGTAGCTCCTTGCGCACCTGTAGCGCCTTGCGGGCCAACGTCACCTTGCGGCCCCTGTGCACCTTGTGCCCCAGTTGCTCCAGTTGCACCCTGCGCACCGGTTGCGCCTTGCGGTCCCGT
>Ga0181352_1000015_pt1 | contig 65576 bp, 88 predicted proteins | sample Fa13VDMLBSN_FD_130103 | JGI IMG/M metagenome (GOLD analysis project Ga0181352, IMG submission 130103) | Freshwater viral communities from Lake Michigan, USA - Fa13.VD.MLB.S.N | ecosystem: Environmental > Aquatic > Freshwater > Lake | place: USA: Michigan | collected 2013-09-23 | reverse complement strand
CTCCATTTCTTTGGCTCTTACTATAGCATCCTCAAACAATACATCTTGCATATTATTTACCACCATAGGTCCAAGAATATCACTAAATTCTTTTACTAGCCATTCAACTGGGGTTAACTGTTTTTCCATTCCTTCCATGTTTCAAAATCTTTTAGTTTTTCTTCTTTCTCTTTAGCTTTCTTCAGCAACGAATGCCACCTAAACTTATCTTTCGGCTCGTCCCATAGCTTATAGAACAGCCATTCTACTGGGCTTTGTTCACCCATGTACAACCCTGACTTTTCATCGTCAGACATCATTTCCGTTAGTGCTTTCTTTCTGTCTTCCATATCACTTATATTTTTCTGCAATGCGTCGTACCTTTTCAACGTAAGTCGGATCTCCTGCATAGCTACCGTCCAACCTATCGTAGTACTCGTCCTCAGACCTAACCTTCCGCATGTACGCCGCCTGATACAGCGCATAGTCCTGGACAGACAAACGCCAGTCGTCGTAGTACGCATGGCCCGTATGCTCACGACTGCATGTCGTAGGTCTCTGCCTAGCGACCTTCATGCCGAACGCATTGTTGGTCCGCCTGAATCGATTAGATGTAAAGTGACCACTCTCCAAGATCGCCTGAGCGAACGCGATGTGCGGAAACTTAATGCCGCACTGCTTCACGTAGCTATAAAAAACTTCAGGGCTGAAAGAAGGATGATTGTGAACAACGGCTTTCTTCCCCTCAACGATCTTCGTTACTACTATTGTCTCCTTACTCTTATAGGATAAGAGCACAAATGATATTAGCCCTACAGCGACTATCAAATTATTTCGATGATAAACCATAACGTTCCGATTAGATTAATAAATAAACAAATGAATAATATCCATACAGTATACCTGTGCAATGGATTCCATAACGCTGAAACGATGATCGCGTAAAACGTTACGATTAAAAATAAAGGACTGTACCACATAGTTAATTGAATTTAAATTAAGTTAAACAAAGGAGGGGAACCACCCCCTCCCATGAAACCAAATAAAACATGTCTACCATGAACATGTTTTGTAGTCAGGACAGGATTCGAACCTGCTTTGTCCCCATCTTTAACAGATGGCTTCTCGTAACCATTACCATATTAAGACACCTGACCATGTCCCAAACGTCATTCAGCACGTCTGCTGAAGAGAGGTCTGGTAATCTACCATAACTTATGTATTCGTTTACGTAGAGAAACGACCACAGAAGTGAGCTGTTCTAATGGTAAGCCTCGTGGTACTGTTGATGCAAATCTATGCAATTCTTATAAACTTTGCAAATCTCTGTCAACAAATGTTGCAAAATGTTGACTCAGTGCTGACACAAAAATGCGTAACTGACTGACTACCAATAGACTAACCTATTTTAGTGCTGATGTGCTGACATGACGCAGATTTTTTTTATTTTTTTTATCTCCACGCCCCATATCCCTTTATATATACTCTATTATTTTTTTTTCTAATTAATTAGAGTAAAGAGTAACATCTTAACACTAAGAAAGCTGAAAGCTAGATAAACAAAGGGCTAGACATAGTTTTGCGGGCAACATCAACACAACATTTGTCAGCACGATTTAACAGATTTTAACAAATCTTGACACTAATTCAGGAAGATATCCTCAATCGCTACAGCTGTGCACCTCAATGGTGCATAGTGCATCACCTCGAATTCTTGGATACCCATCTCTAACATGTACGCTACGATCTCGCTGTACCTCTCCTCATGCGTCTCCCCATACAGCACACCTATCACCCACTCCTCTGGAATGCCAACAGGTCTGACGACTGCTTGCCACATATCACTTACGTTCTTCCTCAATTAGCACATCGATTACTCCGATCAACCAGCATTCTACTACAAAGATAACTACTTCCATGACTCCTAATTTTCGTTAATACTATACTGGCTGATTTCGTCCTCTCCGTAAAAATCTACGTCATCCCATATTGATCCGTAGAACCCTGTGAACAAGGGTAAAAATGTTTTTGCTTTCATGGTTACTTGTTTATTTGGTTTAACATCTGTCTATCTATAGACTCCCATTGCTCGATCATCTCCAAGTCATTTAAATCCTGGATCGCGTCCTTGCTCATGGTGTACGTCTTCTCGCTGCCTTGGAATCTAACGTGACGCATGTACCTATTCAACTTGTTAGGCCAATACTCTACTATCTTTCCGTAGCTTTTAAGCTTCTGATCTGTTACTCTTCCGTACATGGCTATCTGTTTTGTTCTACAAATCGTTGCAATACCTCTTGCAACTGTTCCTTTATATCATCAATGATCATATCATCAAGGGGACTGATGTCCCCCGTTGACAATCCATTATCCTGCGCAACCCCGACAAACATATCGTTGATTGCTTGATTAATTATTTCTTGCATGGTGATTTGTTTTACTGGTTAATTTTAATGTTGAATTTCAATGATAACCTATCTTCGAAATCGTTGATTTTGTCTATCTCTCTCTGATAGTATTCAGTCAAGCATTCATTGCTGTTGTTTTTTAATGCTATCTCTAACTCAGAGATGTAGTTATTCTTTTGTTGAAGAATGTAACTCATACAGATGATGAATTCTTCGTCGTTTAAATTAAAATTCTTTCTCATGGTTTCTATTTTTTATTTGGTTATTAATTAAATGCTAACAGATATGTACACATTCCGTCTGCCAATGTGATACGCAATGCTTTCATGCGTAAAATAGTCATGCGATCATTGAGATCGTGAAATTCGTTTGCTTGCATGGTGATTGGTTTTACTTGTGAATAATTGCAGTAACGTCTAACAAATGGATGTTAAATCCTATTTTGTGTAAATCATTTCTAAGATCATAACTTACAACGTCTCTTGTTACCTGGAATTGGTTATTTGGTAACTTCTTATAGCTAATACCATTAGCCATAAGTAATCCGATTAATTTATTCATGGTAATTGTTTTATTTGGTTAATAGCAAACCATTCGCATGGCTGAACATCCGTTCATTTAATTGCTTTCGTCTATCTAAGACTCGTCAGTTAACCTAGTTTTTTTAATAATTTAAATAGATCATAAGCCGCATCTAATGTTAGACCTGTTTTTGCTCTATCGCCATTAATTACGGCATAATTTCCCCCCATTATCATTTCTGTTTTAACTAACTTAATAAACTTATACTCTTGAATTATTTTTTCGATTTTCATGATTTCTAGTTTTTAAATGTTAATATTATTTCCAATTAGTTACTCTTCTTTTAGTTGTTCTAATCAATTGTCCCTCTACGAAAAAGCCTATGATCTCATATGCTCCCTCTATTTTAATGATCTTGCTCATGGTGTTTGGTTTATTTGGTTTAAATTTTAGCCAGTCAAGAATTATACAATCTTGACGTTCTTATATTTCATTATTACCTTACATGCATCTACACTTGGTATTGTAGCTTTATATACAATGTTACCTTCTCTATCTAAAGCCTGCATACTGTAATAATCGCTATTGATTTTGCTTAGAATTATTAAATTGAATTTCATGGTAATTGTTTTATATGATTACTTTACTGTTCGAATTTTAGGTTGTCTTCGTTTAAATCCTTTAATTCTCTACTTGCTTCTCTATAGCTAATGTGTTCACAACTGAAAATGCAGTTATCTAAATTATCAACTATAACGTATCTTTTTTGACCTACGTAATCTAATTCATCACTTGGTGCAAACGTCTGTTCAATTCTATATCTTTTCATGGTAATTTGGTTTATTAATCTACTATCCTAATCCCGTATGGCTCGCATATACATGCCCTGTGCAGGCCATAACTGCGACAAAAATAAATGCCGCTACAAATAAGCTAATGAAAGCTACTTCAATTAATCTTTCTACTGTTCTCATGGTGTTTGTTTTTATTTGGTTAGTGGTGCAGTGGTTATCGCTACCATTAATCAGTCATTCTGACTGCACCGTGTGTGATCGCCGCGACAACTGTCCGCGATCCGTCTATTATTTCAGCATTCTCAACACCCCGACTAGGTGCTGTGCCCATTGTCCTAATCAACTCATCCCTCTGTTACCGTTCGATCACTTGCGCTCTATTAGATAAGAAGTAAACTGTTGCTGATTTCGTTATTTCAAAGATCGTATGTGTGTTGTTAAGCTTTGTTCAGTGGTTGGCTTTGTCACCCCCTTTTAATTACTCTTAAGCTTTATCTGAGGTCGTTCCCTCATCTTGTTGAAACAAATGTACGGCAGTTGATTGGATTATGCAAACTTTCGCATAACTATTTTTCATTTTATAGCTTATTTATACTCATTCTAAATAAAAATACACGTTACAATTTGCTTTTATACATATCTATCTACTGATCTTCAGATAGTTACGCGGATATTACGTCGGATTTTGCTAGATTTTCAATAGTTTGGTTGGTTAGGGATGTTATTCAACGTCTAATGATATGCGCCTATGATCACCGAACGAACGGACTGCATGCCGATTGGTTGATCTATTGATCGTCTTGCATGGTGTTAGGTATGCTTGTCCTATAATTTACATTATGTTAAATAGAATGGTTGATCGAATGATGTGCCGCAACATATGTATGTATGTATGTTGGTAGGTCTATCTATATACCTACAGCCACAGCCATCTATATACATACACATGTGCGCGCGCGCGTAGAGTGCTACCTACCTACCCACATGCACCCCCTCAACAAAAAGCTAAAAAGTTCAATGCATTTATCCAAAATGCATACCCCCCACCTCGATTTTGATCGGTTTTCGTTTGATGGGTGGTCACGTGAAATGGGTATATTACCCACTACCCCCGAATATGCGACCCCCGAAAAAAGATGTTAGAATTTGTTGAAAAGCCCGATTTAGTGTCGGTTTGTGCTGAGTTGATGTTACATGCAAAACTCCTACAGCCCAGTCGTAGTAAGGGTTTTAGTGTTTTTAGTGTTAAGATGTTGACTTTTTTACCAATTATAAATAAAAAAAAATTAGTATATATATAGTAGTAGTAGTAGGAAAAAATAAAAAAAATATTTTTTTTGCAGTAAAGTCGACATCTCGACACTAAAAATGGATAATATGCACAGGATCAATAACTTACGTGTTTTTGAGTCGACATTTTCTCGACACTGGACCGACATTTCTCGACACAAGTCAACATTTTCGTACATTCAGAGGTCTAAGAGGCGTCAGACGAACTATGTGCTGCGTTGGCTTACCGATGGTAAGAGGTATATAATGATGAACAATGAGGAGTAAGCTGCTGTGCATAGATGACTCGATCAAGGCGGACCAGATAGAGTTCGTGTGTATGGTGTACCCACAGTGGGTGAAGAAGGGTGAGGAGTATACTGTTCGGCAGGTATTGGAGAACGATGGGATTGTCACTGGTGTTTTATTGGAGGAGGTTCGCAACGAGGAGATATATCAGCAGCTTCTTGGTCGGTATCAGGAGCCAGCGTTTCGCATGAGTAGGTTTGTAGAAATAACTGCGTGCGAGAACTCTGTTTGTAATTCATTTGAATTTACTAACTTTGTCGAGTAATTACTTTTTAAAAACATGTCATGGCAACAAAAATGAGAACAGGTCGAATGACCGTTAATACCACTACAAAGGCTCCAGGTGAACCAGAGAAAAAAAAAGATAAATACGCTGGTTATAATGAAATTGAGAAAGAATTCTTAAGAGGAACTAAAACTGATGATTATGTTCCAGGTGGGGGTAGGTACTCTAAGGGTATAGTTAAAATGAATCCATCTCAATTAGAAGAGTTTAATAAACAAAATTTAGCTAAAGGAGGTAAGCTTAAGTATAAAGAAGTTAGATACGATCCTAATAATCCAATGAATAAAGATGGGGTTAATAGTTTTCAAGGTGATTTTGCTCATCCAGAGAGAGATAAAAAATTCTATCAAACTCCAGTTAACTTTACCCCTAAAAATCAAGTTAAGACACCTGAAAAGGGAGAGGTAGGTAAGTTACCAACAAGAAAGCTTACTCAATCTACACCTAGCCCTACACTTATTCAAAAAAAGAAGCCTGAGATGGTTAACAAAGCTATTGAAGCACCTGCTGGTAAACGTCGACAAATAAAAAAGAACCCTAGAGTTAGTGGTCCTATTCAAAAGAATAAACTTACTAAGACTGATTTGAACATCAAGGGTCAGATCGAAGTAGCTAAATTCCGAAGAGAAGAGAAGTTAGCTGGAGCGTACACTCGTACTAAGGCATTAGCTGACGAAAACCAAGGACCTAGAGTTGTTGCAGGTGCATTTTCTAAAGAGAAAAAAGCTGGATATAAAACTATGCGTAGTGATCTTAGAGCTGCTAGAAAAGAGACTGGTGTAAAAGTTGGTAGTGCTATAAGAGACACTCGTAAAGCACAGAAGTTCGAAAAGAAGGAGCAGGTAGGAAAAACTAAGTACTTCACTAAAGAAAAAATGGCTGAACAAGTTGAGAAAAAACCTGGTATGAAAGGAAGAATGCAAGCTGGAAAGATGCGATATAAGTGATAAATATATTTTTTTTTGAAAAATACCTGCCAAAAAATTTGGTGGGTATTTTTTTTTGACTACATTTGAAATAGAAACTCAATTAAATAACAACTATGAAGAAAGCAATTTTATCGGCAATCATGTTAGCGTTTAGCTTCATCGCCACAGCACAAGAGACTTACAAGAACCACAGCTCAGCTCCAGACTTTGAGTGGTATTATGTAAAAGGTGACACTAACCTAGTATCATTTAAAGGAAGCAGCTTTGATATGAATGGTATTGTTTACAACTGGTTAGATGCATATGGAATGAATGCTGCAAATCCTGACGAAAAATTCACAGACAAGAAATCAGGTGCAGAGGTTAACGTATGGTTCTACAAGAATGAGTACGATCAGAATGTAAGAATGATGTTCTACAAGAACACTGATAGAAGCATGATTATGTGCAGGGTATTATAACAACCACCACTCTACATAACGAAGGCCGTCCTAACAGACGGCTTTTTTTATTATCTTATGGTATTTTTACAATTTTTACCGTATATTTGACAAAATTTAATCAAATATGGTAGTAAAACAGATATTTTTAGATGAAAATGGACGTAAGAAACTGAAAAACGGCATCGACAAGATATCAGCAGCAGTTTCATCCACTTTAGGCCCATCAGGGCAGACGGTCTTAATAGAGTCCGAGCACCACATAGGAGGTGTTACCGTTACGAAGGACGGTGTGACCGTCGCACGATCAATCAATTTGTACGATCCAGTGGAGAACTTAGCTGTTCAGCTGGTAAGGGAGGCAGCATCGAAGACAGCGTCGTCGGCAGGTGATGGCACTACGACTAGTATTGTGCTTACCAAGGCTATTATCGATGCGTTCGAGGACTACTTTGATGTAGAGAAGCACAGCAAGACTGAGGTATTGAGACAGATACAGTCTATTGCAGACGATGTAGTGAAGGAGCTTGGGCGTATGTCTAAGAAGGTGAGTGGTAAGAGGCTGCTTGATGTAGCGACGATCTCTGCAAACAACGATCCAGTTGTAGGTAAGTTGATCGCTGATGTGTACTCGCAGGTTAGTCATGTTATTGTAGAGAACTCTAAGACAACGAAGACATACTCTGAGGTTATTAAGGGTATACGTGTAGCTAGAGGGTGGACATCTAAGTACTACGTGAACGATCACAAGAAGATGGAGTGCGTGATGGAGGATGCGTATGTGTTACTTACAGATCATGAGATTAATAATCTATCGAACATCGAGAACGTACTGGCTCATGTGCTGAAGGAAGGAAAGCCATTGCTTATTGTAGGTCAGTTGTCAGCTCAGGTTGCAGCTACACTTAACATGAACGTTGTTCAGGGCAAAATCAAGGTGTGTAACATTATTCCACCAAACTTCGGGTATCGTAAGGACGAGATGATGACTGATATATCACGATCTCTTGGTGCTCACTACTACTCAGAGTCTACTGGTGACAACTTAGCGTTGTGTACAGTTTCAGGATTGGGTCGAGCGAAGAAGATCATCGTAGGTCAGGACAGCACTGTTATCGTAAGACCTGACGGCACTGATGAAGATCTAGAGGCGTATGTGAAGGAGCTTAAGCTTAGTAAGTGGGAGATTACTTCTGAGGAAGAGATCAAGTTCATGGACGAGCGTATTGCGTCAATCTCAGGAGGTGTAGGAATGATCTACGTCGGAGCGAGTTCAGATATCGAGCAGAAGGAGTTGAGGGACCGTGTTGACGATGCAGTGCTTGCGGTGAAGGCAGCGATTGAGGATGGTGTACTGCCAGGTGGAGGCGTAGGGCTAGTGAACGCAGTTGCGTTTGTAGCATCTAAGGCGATGTTGAATGGAGCTCCGTCTGTTGCGTTGGATATTATGTCACAGGCATGTGAGCAGCCGTTCCATAAGATCTGTGAGAACGCAGGTGTTGATGGCAACGAGGTTCTTGACTACGAGAAGTTCTTTGACGATGGTAGTGTAGGTGTTGGGTATAATGTGAAGGAGAAGAAGACAGGCGATATGGTGAAGATGGGTATTATAGATCCAGCGAAGGTGACGAAGAACGCACTTAAGAACGCTGTATCTGTTGCTACTACGATCCTTAGTACGAATGCGATAATCACAAATGTAAGAGAGAATGAAAGCGTTAAATAGTTTTATTGTAGTTAAGCCTAGGGAGATAGAGCAGAAGCAGACTGCGAGTGGGTTGTTGTTAACTGGCTCAGAGACTGTGAAGCAGAGATATCAGGAGGCTGATGTAGTTGAGGTCAGCTCATTAGTTGACGAGCACATTAAGAAGGGTGACGTTATAGCGTATGATGCTGTTCAGGGTCATGACTATCGGAGTGGAGATCAGACGTACCGTATAATTCAGTATCGAGACGTTGCCTTGATTCTTTAAACTCCTCGTTAAAATTTTTAACGGCTATGGCGAAGACCTTGTCTGTGAATCCTGCTTTCTTATTAAACATAGGGTTTCTACTTGGTTTTACAGGGATTGGTTCTTCGCCGTTTAGCTTCTTATAGATAGAGTTTATCATCTTCTTGGCTTTGAAGCTGAGCTCGTACAATCTAGATTGGTTCTTAGTGGGTTCACGGAATGTTCTGATGAGCCCTTTTTCTTTTAGTCTAGCCATCCTGTATGTGTCCCACCTGAAGATGTTGTCGTATGAGTTGAACGTAGTCTGGTTGAACAGCATCTCGTCGTGCAGGAAGAAAAGTATCTCAAGCTCTATCATTGTCACTTTATAGTAACGACATGCCCAGTACCTGATCACACGCCAGTACTTCATGTAGTTATGTGCTGGGTATTCTCTAACGATTACTTTCTGGAGTGGTCTAGGTCTAATTTTTATAACGTACTTATCTTTTTTCTTATCCTTGCTTGTTCTCATATGTAGGCAAATTTAGATTAAATTTGCTACCTTTGCAACTAGCATGAGTATATTTCCACGTCCATTAAAGAGGGTCCTAGGCAAGATAATACCGTTCTCTAAGGAGGACAAGGTACCTACATTTAACCTAGGTAGTGGGACTGCTGACAGTACTACATATCTAAGAGGAGACGGCACATGGTCTGTTCCTCCATCACCAACAAGTTCTGTTGGATTTGAAATGAATTTTTTATTAATGGGAGGATAATATGCCAACAGTATACAAAACACTAGGACAGGTAAGTCCTTCAGCAACAACAGAGACAGCTCTGTACACAGTCCCCGCAGCTACATCAGCTGTAGCTAGTTCTGTTATAGTATGTAACAGATCAGCAGTTCTATCTACATTTAGGATATCAATAGCTGTTGGCGGTGGTGCTACTGCTAATAAGGATTATATTTACTATGATTTACCTATTGGTGCTAATGATACTTTTATTGCTACAATTGGAGTAACTTTGGCAGCAACAGATAAAGTAAAAGTATATGCCTCAAATACCAATTTGTCATTCTCACTTTATGGATCTGAAATAAGTTAATATGGCACAGGGATACGCTTCATATAATATTATTAGCAGTGAGATTTCATTTGCAAATACTCCTAACATAGATTCATTTGGTAGGCTAAGAGTCAGTGAACCATTTACCTTGTTTGACTCTAGCCATAGGTTTGATGATAACGAACTTTGGTCTACAGCTACTGCTACAAGTGGTACTGCTACATTTAATTCTGATCAAGGGCTTGTTGATCTTGCTGTAACGGCTGCATCAGGCTCTCAGGTTATAAGAGAGACTACCAAGGTATTTTCTTATCAGCCTGGTAAAAGCTTGCTTGTACTTTCAACATTTGTAATGAGTGCCGCTAAGACTAACCTCAGACAGAGAGTTGGTTACTATGGATCAAATAACGGATACTATTTAGAACTTAACAATAGTACTGTAAGTTTTGTTGAGAGAAGTTCTGTATCAGGAGCAGTAGTAAACACTCCAGTTGCACAGGCAAGTTGGAATGTAGACAAGATGGATGGGACAGGTCCTAGTGGTGTTACACTTGACTTAACAAAGGCACAGATCCTATTTATGGACTTGGAGTGGTTAGGCGTAGGTACGGTTAGGATAGGATTTATTGTAAACGGAAACTTCTATGTATGCCATAAGTTTCATCACGCTAACATTATTACTAGTACATACATTACAACGGCATCATTACCACTAAGGTATGAGATAACAAATACAGGAGCTACAAGTGGGGCAAGTACATTAAAGCAGATATGCTCTACGGTTTTATCTGAAGGAGGATATCAACTTAACGGATTGCAACAAGCTATTGGAATACCTGTAACAACTCCAAGAAACTTAGCAGTAGCAGGAACATTTTACCCTATAGTAAGTATACGACTTAAAACATCACCTAATCGTTTAGATGCTATAATAATATGTACTGCAATTTCTGTAATAGCAACTACTTCAGGTCATTATAACTGGCAAGTTATAGCATCAGGAACCACTTCAGGAGGTACTTGGGTTGCTGCTCCTGGTGGTTCTTCTGTAGATTATAATATAACAGGAACTTCACTTACAGGAGGAAGGATATTAGCAAGTGGTTTCTTTAGTGCAACAAACCAAGGATCAACTCAAGTTGATATTCTTAAAGAAGCACTTTTTAAAACACAGCTTGAAAGAAATGCATTAACATCAACTCCATTTGAACTTACTATTGTGGTTGCTTCTGATGTTGGTGGTGGCGGTGGTAATGTTCTTGCATCAATGGACTGGGAAGAAATAAGCAGATAATATGAGCCAAGGATTTACAAAAGGAACCCCTATAGATACAGATCCTACCCTATCACTTAATAGTGATATTGTAGTTCCGTCTCAGAAAGCTGTGAAAGACTATTTAGATACAGGTCTTAATACTAAACAAAACACGCTCACTTTAACAACAACGGGGACAAGCGGAGCGGCTACTTTAGTAGGCTCTACTTTGAATATTCCGCAGTATTCAGGTGGTGGTTCAAGTACTCCAATAAACATTCAAGTATTTACATCAAATGGTGTTTGGACAAAACCTGCTAATGCAATGCAAGTAGAAGTATATTTATTTGGAGCAGGTGGTGGCGGTGGTTCAGGTCGTAGAGGCGCTGCGGCATCAGCTCGTTATGGTGGAGGTGGAGCAGGAACAGGAACTGTTTTTATTAATAAACTTGATGCATCGGTATTTGCTGCTACTGAAAACATATGGATTGGTTCAGGTGGAACAGGTGCAGCAACAGTAACAGTTGATAATACAAATGGCTCAGCAGGACAAAGCGGTGGAATTTGTTTGATAGGTGGAAATGGAACGCAAGGAACTGCTAAAATTATATGCGCAGGTGGCACAGGTGGTGCAGGTGGAACTGCTACAGCAAATGGTGGTAACACAGTACCAGGTCAAGCTATTTATGGAATTTATGCCTCGGGACAATATGGTACAGGAACTTCTAATTCAAATGGATTTACAGGTAATGCTTTATTTAATATGAGACCACTTACGGGCGGGACATTTGGAGGTGGAATTGATGCAGCAAACGTAAGAAACGCAGGTCAATCATTGCAGAATAGAGATATGACTTTCAATAACATATACTTAAACTTAGGAGGTTCAGCAGCAGGTGCGGCAGGAACTAATGGAACATTTACAACAACAAATGCTAATTTTGTTCTTATGTCAATTGGCGGAACAGGTGGAGCTTCAGGAGATACAGCAGGAACTATTGCAGGCGGAAGAGGAGGTAATGGAGCTGTTTGTTGTGGCGGCGGCGGCGGAGGCGCTTCTACCAATGGAGCTAACTCAGGTGCAGGTGGTAATGGTGGTAATGGATATTGTATAATGATAACTTACTTCTAATGGAAAAAAAATATGCTATTATAGAAAATGGTATTGTAATCAACATAACAATATCAATTGAAGACCCGTCAAATATGACTAATTTGCTCTGCATTGAGGTAGATGAGACTGTTCAAATAGGCTACTTATACGATAGCAATACTTTTATTGAAAATATAGAAACGGAGTGATGCAAAATAAAAAACGAATAACAAAATGACAACTACGAGTACCTAGTAGATGGGTGGTATTGGTTTGATGAAAAACCTGAAGTGTAATTATTTAAAAATACCTATATTTGCAATATGAAAAATAAGTATCCATACAATAAGCCGATGGTGTCGTATGACACATACATCGATAAGTTGATCCGTGCTAAGAAAAGCAAGGAGGACATGAAGGACATGCAGGAAGAAGCTAAAGAAGCTATGATTAAGATGTCTCTTATGTCTGCTGTTCAGATGAAGAAAAAGCGATGATCCAAAAGATCAAACGTCAGCAGGGTCTTGGTGATACTGTTGAGTTCATCACCGAGGTAACAGGCATTAAGTATGCTGTTAAGAAGGCTGTTGAGCTTGGTATTATTGAGGAGTGCGGATGTGATAAAAGAAAAGAATTTTTGAATGAAAAGTTCAACTACAAAAGGGAAGACAGCGAAGTACTACGCAGAGAACCCAGAGGCGAATCAGAAACGCCTCAAGCAGCAGTCTAAGTATAACAAGACTGAGAAAGGATTAGAGTTACGAGTAGAAGCCAATAAAGGCCGTCGTAAGTTAGGATTAAAAAAAGGTGACGTAAGAGATGCCAGCCATACAAAAAAAGGCGGTGTTGTAGCGGAGCACAGGAGTAAGAACAGAGCAAGAAAAGGTTTAAAATAGATAAAGATGGCAAATTCATACGCAGAGATATTAACAGCACGAGGAGGATCATTTATCCTTAACGATAATAATGGATTTACTGGTTCATTTGTGTACGCAATAGTAACACTAGAGGACACTGTATTTAGCACTATTGAGAGTAAAGACTCTAATGGTATAGTTGCAACTGTAACTGATGATCATATAGCAGATCCAACTGTAGCAGTTAAGGCAGGTGCTATTATAACACCAATGGATATTAATAAGCCGTTCTTTACAATTGAAATCGCATCTGGTTCAGTTGCCTTAATTCTTAAGTAATGTACGGATACGGATATAGTCCATTTGCAAAGAATATATCTTCGTCTGGCGGCACACCTATCGATCCAGACGCACAGGAATTTATTACAGCAGCAGCTATTACCAACCCTACACAGCAGAGTGCTATTAACACGCTTGTAACTGACTTGAAAAGTTATGGTATATGGACTAAAATGAGAGCATTATATCCGTTTGTTGGAGGAACAGCAAGTCAGCATAAATTCAATCTTAAAAACCCAAGAGATACTGATGCTGCATTTAGATTAGTGTTTAATGGTGGATGGACTCACTCAGCTAACGGAGCACAACCAAATGGAACTAATGCTTATGCTGATACAAAATTCAACCCATCTACTAATTTAGTTTTTGATAATTTATCTTTTGGTTTGTATTCAAGAACTCAAGATGCATCAGGAAATAAAATTTATGGTGCTAGAGATGTTACTAATTTTTATGATATGTATCATAATGTATCTGGTAAATTCTTTTCAACTGACGGAAATGGAGTTGTATTTTCTTACACGCTTACACCAACAACAGGATTAATTAACTTTTCAAGAATTTCTGATACAAGTGGTAAGGTTTATTCTAATGGAGTTTTAATAGCTACAAAATCAACTAAAGTTACTAATTTATTACCAAATACAGTTTTCTTTTTAGGTGCAAGGAGTGACAATGGTTCACCAATTTGGTATAATAATTATCAGCTTGGACTTCAATATATATCAGATCGTTTAACCGATACAGATGCAGCTAACTTATACACAGCAGTACAAGCATTTCAAACAACTTTAAATCGCCAAATCCCTTGATAAAATGATTGTATTGTTGTATATTTGTATCATGGGAAGATGGAATAGTTTAAAGCCACTAGATGTAGATTACATCCGTGAGCAATATGGTAAAAAGACAACGCATGAAATTGCTAAAGATTTAAACGCTACAACGGATAGAGTTAGAAGAACAATGAAAATGCATGGCATTGATGTTTTGGGTAAAACAGAGCTTTACTCTGCTATAAAACAAAATAGATTTCCTTATGAAGATGACTTGTGTAATGACTACATAAATGGTGCAACACAGTTAGATTTAACTAAAAAGTACAAAATAGGAGCTGAAAAGGTAAGATTCCTATTAGATAGGAATAAAATAGAAAGACTAACTGGTAAAGGTTCTGGAAGTAAAAAAGCATGGGAGACAGGAGTTAGAAAACTAAGAAATTGTAATAAAGGAGGAACTAAAGATATTCATAATGCTTTGTACGGAAGATGGAGAACAAATGCAAAATCAAGAAATTATCCGTTTGAAGTATCAGTTGAATATTTACAGGAATTATTAGAAGGTCAAAATTTTAAATGTGCTTACACAAATATGGATATGCTTTGTCCTAAAACATATAATGAAAAAAGAGAAATGACTTCAAGTCCTTATTTATTATCTTTAGATAGAATTGACAATGAATTAGGATATGTACAAGGTAATGTACATTTCGTATGTGTATGGACTAACAAAGCAAAAGGTGCTTACTCTCACGAAACATTTAAAGATATTTTAAATAATTTTAGACAAATATGATACAAGTAGGGCTATTAACAGAAGTACAAAAAGACGAATTATTAGGTCAGTTATATGACGATGATTCGTATTTCAATCCTATTCAGGACTTGAACGATAATTGGATTATCTCAGTTGAAGAAATAGACCAATGTATTACTCCTGATTTAATGTGGGTGAAAGAACTACCTTTGATTCCTTACGAACCTAAGCCAAATCCAGATTCATTTGAAGAATGAAAAAACTAGCTACCATATTTACACTATTCATAGGTTTTATTTCTCCTATTGAGTTGTCTATTATACTTCTAATGGGAGCTATGGGTGTAGATACGATAGTTAAGTTAATATCACTTAAGATACAATCTAAAAAAGAAGGACGTAAATTTATGGATGTGTTTGCATCTAAGATGCTTAGAAAGGGATACATTCTTAAAGGTAGTGGATACTTATTGTTTGCACTAGCTGTATTTCCTTTAGATTTCTACATGCTAACTCCATTTACAAAAGGATTTATGCAGTACCTATCTATTGAGTATATAGTAGTTACAAAGGCGATATTTACAAATATTCTACTTATTATATTCTGTATTATTGAACTTTCGTCAATAAACGAGAACTGGTTTGACATCTCAGGTAATAACATACTTAAGTCAGTAAAAGAGACTGTTGTTATACTTAGAGACGCAATAAATGGAGTTATTGAATTTATAGGTGGAGCAAAGAACAATGTATAGGTTATTTATAGTACTATTCTTACTGTACTCTTGCAGTGCAGAAAAGCACTTGATGAAGGCAGAAAAGCATATAGCTATTGCTAAATCTAAAGGTGCTGTTATTAAGTCAGACACTGTATGGAAGTACCATTACGAATACGATACTATATATAATAAAGAGACTAACAATTTTGAGGTTAGGCACTTAGTAAAAGATAGCTTTCCTTATACTGTGACAAATACTATTAAGTCAAGTATGTCAAAGCAGGAGCGTAAGTACTTTGAAGATATGTTCAAGCATATGGAGAAGATGATGAAGCTTCAGAACGACAGTCTTAAGTTAGCACTAAAGTTTCAGACTAAACAACATAAGCAAGATAAAAAGACAGAACGAACAGTAGTTCGTCAGGAGAATAAGTCGAATCCTTGGGTATGGGTTATTCTTGCTGCTCTTTTGGTTCTAGCTATTTTTTTATTTAAATTCCAGTAGTATGTTAGATATAAAAAAAATCAAGCAAGTTCCGTTAAAAGAAAGCCAGTACATTAAGGAATCTACTAAAAAGCTTCAGATAGTACTTCACCACACAGCAGGTAACTCATCAGGTCCAGCAACGATCAAGATGTGGGACAACGACGATAGAGGTCGTATTGCGACGTGTATTACTATCTCTGGTAAAGGTCTTTCTAGAGACACATACGATGGAGAGATCTGTCAGGCGTTTGCATCTAAGTTTTGGGCATATCACCTAGGAATTAAGCCTGATGTATTCAGAGCTAACGGTCTTCCGTACCGATCACTAGATCCTATCGCTATAGGTATTGAGATATGTAACTGGGGTCCACTTACAAATAAGAATGGTAAGTACTATAACTATGTAGATCGATTAGTTCCTGCTGATCAGGTATGTGAGTTAGCTGTTCCTTATAAAGGTCACAAGTACTACCACAGGTATACTGACGCACAGATAGAGGCTGTTAGAGATCTTCTTGTTTACTGGAAGAACTTATGGAACATTCCAATAGAGTATAAGGAGGAAGACATGTGGAGAGTTTCTAAGAACGCACTGTCGGCAGCGCCAGGTGTGTACAGCCACAACTCTTACCGTAAAGATAAGTCGGACATCTACCCATGTCCACGAATGATTGAAATGTTAAAATCACTGTAATGGCTAAGATTAAATCTCAGGAATCAACTAGAGTTGCTAAGGTACACGTAGAAAGACCTGGCATTCATTCTAAGACAAAGACATCTAAGCTTAAGAGTAGTAAGAACTACAAGAAGGCGTACAAGGGTCAGGGAAGATAATATTTACAAAAAACACTATCTTTGTAAATAATAATTTGCGTTATGGGAAAAATTAATAACTATCAGACAGAGACTCCTAACCCAGGAGATAAGATGCTAACATCAGATGCAAATACTGGTGAGACTAAAAACGTTACTGTTCAGTCAGTTGCTGATTTAGGTAGATCATCTAAAGTTTACCGTGCGTTCTTAACGCAGACAGGACTTACTGCTCCTGTGGCTACAGTTGTTCCTGGAAATACTATTGCTGGTACTTGGTCTTATACTAATGTTGGACAATACACGTTTACATCTAATGGATCATTTGATTCAGTTAACGCTGCATGTATTGTAGGTGTTGGTACTGCTGAGGAAGTTACTTATGAGTTCTCTGTAGTTAACGATAATTCTGTCTTATTTAAGACACATAACTCTGGAACATTAGCTAATAGTTTATTAGCAGGTCTATATATAGAAATTACTACTTACGATATATAATTCTGTCGCAATTATTGACTATATTTGCGACAAATTAAATTAAATAAAATGGCTAAGAAAAAAGTATTAACAGCTGAAGAACTAGAAAAGTTCGTTGCTGCGAGAACAAATTACTATCAGCTAAGAGAACACCTAGCTGATATCACGATCACAGAGGAACGTCTTAAGACAGACAAGCAGACTACACTTATTAACCTTGACGTAGCTCACAACGAACTAGCAGTAGTTCAGAAGGAGATTCACGACAAGTACGGTGAGGGTCGCATTAATATGCAGACTGGCGAGATATCATGATAATTCGCAAGATTTCCATAGGGACAGATCTTTTAAACGCCATGCATTTCCAAGTTGGAAAGCCTGTTATGGGTGGTGAGTATACCGTTTTTGACATCATGAGAACTGATGAAGGAATTTACGATATATGGGTTGAGAAGGATGGAGAAGCTGTCAAGTGGAAGTCTATAGGTCAAACAGTTCCAGTATCTATCGAGTATAATATAAACTTCTAATGAAGTCACCACACTACTTTATTGTGCGTCCTCATCAAGGTGTACGATATAATGCATCCAAGAACTTGAATGGAAAGGATTTCATTATGTCCTCATCTCAAGAGGACCACAGATACACAAATCGAATAGGGGTAGTTGTTGCTACCCCTATCGGTTATAAAGGAGAAATATCTAATGGAGATCTTGTTGTAGTTCACCACAATGTATTTAGGTTGTATTACGATATGAAGGGTAACGAGCGTTCAAGTTGGAACTACTTTAGAGATGATATCTTCATGATAGAGCCAGATCAGTTGTACTTGTACAAGAAAGAATTCTCTGTAGAATGGAGTGCTCCACGTCCTTATTGCTTTGTACGTCCAATGCTTCATGAGAATGAGGATGGAACTATATCTACTATAAACGTAGAGTCAGAGCTTAAGGGTGTTGTTGAGTATATACCAGAAGGAGAGGATGTTAAGGTTGGAGACGTTGTCTCATTCAAGCCTGAATCTGAGTACGAGTTCAACATCGATGATACTAAGTTATACCGAATGAAATTAAGTAGTCTATGCTTGAAAATCTAAGAGATAAGAAGGACAGAGTACTACGTGCAGCAGAGAAGTCTGTTGACGAGCTTATTAAGGTACTCGAACAGCAAATTGTAAACTACTCTATTGACGACGACTTGTCAGTGGATAAGATGAAGAATGCCGCTGCTGCTAAGAGGCTTGCATTTGAGGATGCGCTATCTATACTTGAGCGTATAGATGCAGAGCGTGCGAAAGAGACTATTGGTTCTATGCCAGTTGTGTTATCTGGTAGCGGAGGATTTGCAGAGGGAAGGGCAAGAAGCAATGCGAAGAAATAGTAAATATGATCTATATAAAATAAACAACGATCACGTAAACAAGACTGCTCGTTCGACAAAGAACGCTGCTAAGTCTTGGCAGTATGGATATGATCGTGACTATGACTTAATTATTATTTCGAAAGATGGTACTATTGGCGACATATATTACATTAATGGTCTTAATATCGCACTTCCTAGGACGCCGAAAGATTTGGAGGTTGGAGAAAACAGATGGATGCCACATGAGTACCCGAAAGAACTTCAGAAAATAAAGTCTTCGTTCGAGTGGTCAAGACGTGATAATGTATTTAAATCACAGTGGGTTGACTACATCGAGAATGAGTTTGACAGACGTGAGTTTGGGTACTGGTTTATGAATGATGGTGAGCCCACTTACATGACAGGTACTCACTACATGTATCTTCAGTGGTCTAAGATAGATATCGGTCTTCCTGACTTCCGTGAATCCAACAGAATATTCTACATCTATTGGGAGGCATGCAAGGCTGACGAACGTTCTTTTGGTATGTGTTACCTTAAGAACCGTCGTAGTGGATTCTCGTTCATGAGTTCTGGTGAGGTGTCTAACTTAGGTACAATATCTAAGGACTCTAGGCTTGGTATACTTTCTAAGACTGGTCCTGATGCCAAGAAGATGTTTACAGATAAGGTTGTTCCAATAGTTAGGAACTACCCATTCTTCTTTAAGCCTGTTCAGGATGGTATGGATAATCCAAAGACAGAGCTTTCGTTCAGGGTTCCAGCTTCAAAGATTACTAAGAAGAGTATGAACGAGGAAAAGACTGACGATATTGAAGGTCTTGACACAACTATTGACTGGAAGAATACAGCTGACAACTCATACGATGGTGAAAAGCTTTTACTATTGGTGCATGATGAATCTGGAAAATGGCTCAAGCCTGATAACATATTGAACAACTGGCGTGTAACAAAGACATGTCTTCGACTAGGATCTAAGGTAATTGGTAAGTGTATGATGGGTTCTACATCAAACGCACTAGAGAAGGGTGGTAACAACTTTAAGAAGTTATACATGGACTCTAATCCTAAAATTAGATCAGCGAACGGTCAGACTAAATCAGGGTTATATAGCTTGTTTATACCTATGGAGTGGAACTTTGAGGGGTATATCGATCAGTATGGATTTCCAGTGTTCGAAGATCCAAAGACTCCAGTTGTAGGTATAGATGGTGAGATGATAGACAATGGTGTTATCACTTACTGGAACAATGAGGTTGCAGCATTAAAGAACGACTCTGACGCACTTAATGAATACTATAGACAGTACCCACGTACTGAGTCGCATGCGTTTAGGGATGAGTCTAAGCAATCACTGTACAACTTATCTAAGATATACCAACAGATAGACTACAACGACTCACTTATTAAGGAGCGTGTACTAACTAAGGGCAACTTCCATTGGAAGGATGGAGTTCTAGACTCTGAGGTTATATGGACTCCAGATCCAGGAGGTAAGTTTACAGTATCGTGGTTACCACCACCTGAGTTAAGAAACAAAGTAATAACAGATAGGCATGGGAAGAAGCGTCCTGCAAACGAGCACTTAGGTGCATTTGGATGTGACCCTTACGATATATCAGGAACTGTAGGTGGTGGTGGATCAAACGGTGCTCTTCACGGACTTACTGGATTTCATATGGAGCCTAATGCTCCAACGAATCAGTTTGTATTAGAGTACGTTACACGTACACAGACAGCGGAGATATTCTTTGAAGACGTACTTATGGCCATTATATTCTACGGTATGCCAATACTTATTGAGAACAATAAGACTAGACTACTGTACCATATCAAGGACAGAGGGTATAGGGGTTACTCACTCAATAGACCAGACAAACATATTTCCAAGCTCTCTAAGACAGAGTTAGAGCTTGGTGGTATACCTAACTCATCTGAGGATGTTAAACAAGCTCACGCATCATCTATAGGCACGTACATTGAACAATACGTAGGCTTTGATCAGGAGGGAACTTACCGTGAACCAGACGAGATGGGTAACATGTACTTTACCAAGACTTTAGAGGATTGGGCAAGGTTTGACATAAATAATCGAACCAAACACGATGCCTCGATTAGTTCAGGACTTGCTATTATGGCTACTAGAAAGAACATGTTTCAAGTCAAAGAGGAAAAGTCAAAAATAAATATTAATTTTGTCAGATACAACAACAGTGGCAACATTAGTCAATTAAGAAAATAATGGATAGCAAACCATCGGTAATTATAAGTAACTCTCCATTCCCAAACCAGTACGCAACTGATGCAGAGAAAAAAACTAAAGACTACGGTCTTAGAGTTGGTAAGGCAATTGAGGGTGAGTGGTTTAAGCGAGTTAACGCAGGTAGCTGTAGATACTACGATCAGTACTTAGAGTTTCATAAACTGAGACTATACTCTCGTGGTATGCAGCCAACACAGATGTACAAGGACTTGCTTGCTGTTGATGGTGACCTTTCTTATATGAACTTAGACTGGAAGCCAGTTCCAATTATACCTAAGTTTGTTGACATTGTTGTAAATGGTATGGCTGACCGTGAGTATGCCTTGAAGGTAGAGTCACAAGATATTTCGTCAGCAGAAAAGAAGAACTTATTCCAAGAGATGGTTGAGGCTGATATGTTGGCCAAAGACTTCTTAAAACAAACTAAAGAACAGTTCGGTATTGATGCGTTTAACGTCCCAGAGGACGAACTTCCTGAAAATGACGAGGAGCTTTCTTTGTACATGCAGCTTAAGTATAAGCCAGCTATTGAGATAGCTGAAGAAGTTGCGATCAATACTTTGTTAGAGATGAATGACTACGGTGACGTAGTTAAGCCACAAGTAGACAGAGATCTTACTGAGATAGGGATAGGATCTGTTAAGCACTCGTTTAATGTTGGATCTGGAGTTGCAGTTGAGTATGTTGATCCTGCTTCACTTATTTACAGTTACACAGAGAAGCCTGACTTCTCAGATATATATTATGTTGGTGAGGTTAAGCAAGTTCACTACACTGAGCTTCGTAAGATTAACCCATCGATTACAGATGAAGAACTTAAGGATATTAAGAGTTCTGGATCTGCGTGGTATAACTACTACCCAATCATTAGAACTTTCCAAGACGATGTATTTGACGATGAAGTAGTTACGTTGTTGTACTTTAACTACAAGACAGAGAAACGATTCGTATATAAGAAGAAGTACCTTGAAAATGGTGGTGAACGAGTAATCCGTAGAGATGAGACGTTTAACCCAGAGTCAGAGAGCGAGATGTTTGAACGCCTTGACGTTACTAAGGAGGTATGGTACGAGGGTGTACTTGTGTTAGGTACTAACACTGTCATCAAGTGGAACATGCTTGAGAACATGGTTCGTCCTGATGCAGCTACAGAGAAGGCGTTGCCTAACTATGTAATGTTTGCACCGAGTATGTACAAGGGACAGATTCAGTCGTTAGTTAAGCGAATGATTCCTTTTGCTGATCAGATTCAGCTTACACATTTGAAGCTACAGCAGGTAATGGCACGAGTAGTTCCTGATGGGGTATTTATTGATGCAGATGGTATTGCTGAGGTAGATCTTGGTACTGGCGCAGCATACAATCCAGAGGATGCACTTAAGTTATACTTCCAGACAGGATCCGTTATTGGTAGAAGCTACACTGGTGACGGTGAGTTTAACAACGCACGAGTTCCTATCCAAGAACTTAACAGTAACAGCGGTCAGAGTAAGATGGCTGCTCTTATAAATAACTACAATTACAACCTTAATATGATACGTGATGTCACAGGTCTTAATGAGGCTCGTGATGGATCTTCTCCTGATCCTAACGCATTGTTAGGTGTTCAGAAGTTAGCTGCTCTTAACAGTAACGTAGCTACACGTCATATCCTTCAAGGAGGGTTAATGATTACTAAGCGACTTGCTGAGTGTTTGTCACTTCGTATTGGAGATATTTTACAGTACGCTGACTTTAAGGATGAGTTCGCGATGCAGATTGGTAAGTATAACCTTGCTATTCTAGATGATATTAAGAACCTATACCTTCACTCCTTTGGAATATTTATAGATGTCGCACCTGATGCTGAAGAAAAACAACAGCTTGAGGCAAATATCCAGGTGTCACTAGGTAGAGATCAGATTGATCTTGAGGACGCTATAGATATCCGAATGATTAAGAACTTGAAGCTTGCTAACGAGATGCTTAAGGTTAAGCGTAGACGCAAGGTTCAGAAACAGCAGGAGCGTGAAGATATGCAGCAGCAGATGCAGATGCAGATCAACATGCAGTCACAAGAAGCAGCAGCAGCTCAGAAACAGCAGACTGCTCAGATTGAGGCTCAATCTAAGATTGCTATTAAGCAGAACGAAGCGCAACTAGATATGCAAAGAATGCAGTTTGAGGTTGACAAGAAGAAAGAGCTTATGGCTCTTGAGTTCGAGTATAACATGCAGCTTAAAGGCATTGAGACTGAAGGATTAATGAAGCGTGAAAAAGAGCGTGAGAAGGCTAAGGATAAACGAGTAGACTTACAGGCAGAACGTCAGTCAGAACTTATTAATCAGCGTAAGAACAACCTTCCTCCAGTTAAGTTTGAGAGTACAGAAGACTCACTTGGCGACTTTGATATGGAGTCGTTTGAACCTAGATAATTATGAGAAAGAATAAAGCAAAAATAAATCCTTACTTATCTGGTACTGCTGGAAAGTCTGGATTTGATGTTAACTATGGTGTATCAGTAAGCAAAGGTCCTGTAACTTTAGATGTTAGTCAGAGTGCAGGGACTGGATATTTACCTGAGACAGATGTTAATTTATCAGTTTCTATTCCTATTACAAAAAGAGTAAAGGACAAGCGTAAAAAATTGTAATGGCTTATATAGAGCATAACTTCTTCCCTTTAAAAGTATTCGTAAGGAACGAGTACATGTATCAGTTTAAGAAAGGATTTGGGGAGTTTACTGAAGGTGTTGTAATATCTGTTAGGTGTATGCCTGGGCAGGCGGCATTGTTTCAGGTACTTTTAGATAACGGTGTTATGCGTGATAAGTTACCTAGCCATGCTTTATTAACTGCACCAGAACTTCCAACTCCAGATTTGCCTTTCCATGTGCTACAGATATGGAACTGTTTCTCTTATAGATTCACAATCACTCAGCTTTCTTATGTGTACGATACTCCTGTTGAGGTGTATATGAAAGACAGAAATTGGTATAAGGGTAGCTACTACGCTACAATTAACTGGGGGTCTAACGACATTAATACAGATATTACTTTAGCTGAAGATCCGCTAGAGCATAAGTCGCACCATATAATACTGCTTGACAACGGTCAGATAGCACTACAGCCTAATAATAGGGTTAAGTGGTCTGAGCCATCGTTTGTAACTAAGCCGTTCCCTGAGAAGCCTGACTACTTGGTGAATGATGCGTACTTTAACTGTGAAGGTTTTGAAAAGTGGAGTACAGAAGACTCTTACTTAATGTTTTACGATAATAAATAAGTTATGAAGAAAGGACTATACGCAAATATTCACGCTAAGAGAAAGCGTATTGAGCAGGGTTCAGGTGAGACCATGCGTAAGCCAGGTACTAAAGGTGCACCTACAGCAAAGGCATTTAAAGAATCTAAGAAAACAGCTAAGAAGAAATGAAAGATTCTAGACTAGAACGAGCAGGAGTCACTGGATTTAATAAACCTAAGAAGACCCCAAGTCATCCGACTAAGTCACATATCGTTGTAGCTAAGGAAGGTGATACTATAAAGACGATACGTTTTGGACAGCAGAATGTAAAGACTAATCAAACAGTTGGGCAACGTGAGGCATTCAAAAGTCGTCACGCTAAGAATATCGCTAAAGGTAAACTATCAGCAGCGTACTGGGCAGATAAAGTAAAGTGGAGTCCAAGCAAGACTGCATCACCAAGTAAGAAATGGATTAAAGGATCATGAAAAGTATAAAAGTACCAAAACCGAAGTCGCCAAAGGTTCCTAAAGTTAGGGTTCCAAAAGCACCAAAGCCTAAGATGCCAAGCATCATTAAAAGACTTAAAAGTCTATATTAAAAAATTAACTAATTTTGTAATCAATTAAAATCTAATATAATGGAAGGGGAATTTAAAGTACGAGCTGTTGACTTTGAAGAAAAGTCACTAGTAGAGTTAGAGACTCAGTTAGTAGAGCAGCATGAAAAAGAGGTAGCTGAACAGAATGGTGAGGCAGTAGTAGAGGAAACTCCACAAGTAGATCTAAGCCAAGAAGAAAATACAGCTGCGTATAACATTGACGACGAGGTGGTTGTAAACCACATCAGAACAAAATACGGAAAGGAAGTTAACTCTATCGATGATTTATTTCAAGAACGAGTTGTTCAAGAAGAGTTAGAAGATGATGTTGCTGCCTTCCGTAATTATAAAAAAGAAACTGGTCGAGGACTGGAGGACTTTCTAAAACTCAATAGAGACTTAGATTCCGAAAACCCTGACCGACTGTTAGCTGACTTCTACCGTGAGAACGGTGATGACGATGAAGACATCGAGTACAAGATGAGTATGTACGAGTACGACGAGGATCTTGATGACGACAAAGAAATTAAACAGAAGAAGCTACAGAAAAAACAAGAGCTGAAGAAGGCGAAGGAGTACTTTAACAGTCTTAAGGAACAGTACAAGGTTCCTCTTGAGTCAAGAGAAAGCTTTGTTCCGCAAGAGGATAAAGATGCTTACGAGTCTTACAAAGCATATAAGCAGTCCGAGTCTGCTTTAATGGAGGAGAATCAGAAGAAGTCTCAATTCTTCCAGCAAAAGACAGAGGAGTTGTTCTCAAAGTTCGAAGGTTTCGGATTTAATTTAGATGAGAACACAAAAGTTGTCTACAAGCCAGGAGAAGCTGAGGAGATTAAGTCCAGACAGTCAAATCTAAACAACTTCATTAGTAAGTTTTTAGATGACAGTGGATATATCAAAGACGCTGAAGGATTCCATAAAGCAATTGCAATGGCTATGGACCCTGACAAAACGGCTAAGTTTTTCTATGAAAAAGGAAAGGCTGATGCTGTAACGGAGTTTGAGAAGGAGTCTAAGAACATTAACATGGTTCGAAAGTCTGCTCCTGCAACACCGAAGGAGGGTCTACAGATCAGAGTAATTGAGGAGGGCTACGATGGTAGATTAAAGATTAAAAAACGTTAAAACTAAAACAAAATGGCTGGTTCATTATTGACAACACCAGGAGTAAGTCTAACTCCTAGTTCAGTTAAAGCTACATTAGCTTCTAACTACATTACTGATTTCAATTTCTTGAATCAGTACTTACCTGATACTTACGAAACAGAATTCGAGCGTTACGGTAACCGTTCAATCGCTTCTTTCTTGCGTAACGTAAGTGCAGAAATCCCTACTGCATCTGACTTAATCAAGTGGGCAGAGCAAGGACGTTTACACACTAAGTATACTGCTGCTACTCCAATAGCTGGAACTACTTCTGGTGATGATTATGTAACATTTGATATTGGTACAGCTACTTGTAACTTCCGAGTTGGTCAGACTGTATTTATTTCAAATAATGCATCTTCATCTTCTTACCGTGGTTTAGTTACTGCATGTCCAGTTTCTGGTGATGCTACTCGTTTCCGAGTTGCTCTTTACAATGCAGCTGGTATTGCTGCTGGTGATGTTGCTGCAACATTTACTGTATTTGTTTACGGTTCTGAGTTCAAAAAAGGTGTAGGTGGAATGGAAGGATCATTGGATCCTAAAGATGACTTCTTCGAAGTTAAGCCTGTTATCATCAAAGATAAATTTGAGGTAGCTGGTTCTGATATGGCTCAAATCGGATGGGTTGAAGTAACTACTGAAAACGGTGCTGCTGGATACCTTTGGTATGTTAAAGCAGAGCATGAGACTCGTCTACGTTTTGAAGATTACCTTGAAATGATGATGATCGAGCACGTACCTGCTGATCAAGGTTCAGGTGTTGCTACTGAATTAGGTGCTCCTTCTTACCCTTCACCTTCTACAGAAGCTGCTGCTGGTACTCAAGGTTTATTTGATGCTATCAAAACTCGTGGTAATGTTTGGTCTGGAGGTAACCCATCTACATTAGGTGAGTTCGATGATATCGTTAACCGTCTTGATAAGCAAGGTGCTATCGCTGAGAACGTATTGTTCGTTAATCGTGAGTTCTCTTTCGATATCGATGATATGTTAGCTGCACAAAACTCTTACGGAGTTGGTGGTACTTCTTACGGTCTATTCGATAACGATAAAGATATGGCTCTTAACTTAGGGTTCACTTCTTTCCGTCGTGGTTATGACTTCTATAAGTCTGACTGGAAGTACTTGAACGATGCTACTCTTCGTGGAGGTATTACTGGAGGTGCTGTAAATGGTGTTCTTATTCCTGCTGGTACTTTGTCAGTATATGACCAAGTAATGGGTAAAAATATGAAGCGTCCATTCTTACACGTTCGTTACCGTGCTAACGAAGCTGAGAATCGTAAGATGAAGACTTGGATTACAGGTTCTGCTGGTGGTGCTGCTACTAGCGACTTGGATGCAATGCAAGTTAACTTCTTGTCTGAGCGTGCACTTTGTACACTTGGAGCAAACAACTTCGTATTGTTTGAAGACTAATACACTTAAGAGAGGGATGAAATACTCCCTCTCTTTTTTTTTATTTTTAATTTAAATTAAGTACAATGAAAACAAAAGAAAATCCATTAAAGGAAAGAGTTTATCTATTAAATAGTGATAAGACACCTGTCACTTTTTTTATTCAATCAAGAAGCAATAAGAGAAAGCAATTGCTTTTCTTTGACGAAGAAAAAGGAATTAACCGAGCACTTCGTTATTCAAAAAACCAACGATCAGTATTTGAAGATGAACAAGATGGCACTGCTATTCTTGAACCTATTATTTTCGAGGATGGCAAGTTAAGTGTTGCAAAAAACAATCCAATTCTTCAACAATTCTTAGATTATCATCCTGACAATTTATCTAATGGAGGTAATTTGTTTTATGAATTTGATCCACAGAAAGTAGCTGAAGATAAAGTTAAAGATCTAAATCTTGAAGTTGACGCATTAATTGCTGCAAGAAGTTTAGATTTAGAGGTAATGAAGGCAATTGCTCGTGTACATTTAGGAGTTGATGTTGATAGAATGACATCATCTGAGATTAAACACGACATTTTATTATTTGCTAAAAACTATCCAGAAGATTTCTTATATTCTGTTGATGATCCAGATATTAGTGTAAATGACTTTTCGTCACGTGCATTTAGAGAAGGGTACATCACATTTAGAGCTGGAAAGGATATCCACTATAACTTAAGTAACAACAAGAAGAAAATTCTTACAGTTCCATTTGGTGAACGAAAAGAAGATGTATTCATGACTTGGTTAAAATCTAATGAAGGTGTTGAATTTTATAAATATTTAGAGAAAGAGTTTTCTGAAAATTAATATATTTGCATCGCATAAAGTATTCACATAGTTGTTTAGGTAATAGAAAAAGGTAGTCGAAAATCGTCTACCTTTTTTTACTTATCTTTGTACTTTATTAACCCATTAATTTTTTATAAAATGGAAAAATTCTTAAAATTCCCTATTTCTGGTAGTACTTTTCAATTAGTATCTATTACAGGAGTTATTATTGTTGAGCAAGCTTCAGCTACATCAACTACTATTCAATATGCAGCAGGTAACTCAGCTGGAGATTTGTTAACAATTACTCACGGATCTGTAGCTAATGATGATTTCCGTGATTTTGTTCAAAATCAAATTGAAGCTGCTTTAACAACTGCTTGGACTAAGCCTGTTTTTACAGTAACTCCTCCAGTAGCTGTATCTCAGATTGCTTTAACATAACATTAGTTAACCACTCTAGAAACTAGGCACTATTTATTAGTGCCTTTTTTATTATATTTGCACTATGATTGACAGCGTAAGAAGCACGGTTCTATCCATAATTAATAAGGACAACCGTGGATATATAACCCCATTTGAGTTTAACTTGTTTGCAAAGCAGGCACAGCTTGAGATCTTTGAGGGTATGTTCTACACGTATAGTAATTCTGTTAATAAGCAGAACGCTCACATGCATAATAGTGGATATACTGATATTCCTAAACAGATAGAAGAAGCTATAGATACGTTCTCTAACTATGCTATATTATTCTTCAATCCTGCTACTGCAAAGTATACTGTTCCAGATGATAGTTATGTGCTTAATACTGTAATTTTTAACGGTAACACAGAAATAGAGAAAGTTCCATCTAATAAGATATATAACTTACTTAGCTCTAACTTAACAACACCTACAACTACATATCCAGTATATACACAAGAAGGGACTACTCCACCTGCATTAAGTTCTACTATTACTGTTTATCCAGATAGTATTGCTCAAACAGGTCTTGTTACTACTCAATACATTAGATTTCCTAAAGATCCTAAATGGACTTACAATGGAGTTATTTCAGGTACACCTATATTTGATCCTACTCAACCAGACTATCAAGATTTCGAACTACCTCTAAGCTACGAAACTGATCTAGTAGTTAAAATACTTCAGTACGCAGGTCTATCTATCCGTGAGACTGAGATAACAAGTGCAGCGAAAGCAGAGGAAGGACAAAACGCACAAAAGATTTAATAGATGGCATACATAACACCATATCAGTACTACACAAATAACGGTAACATTCCAGAGGATCAGAACTGGGGTTCTTACCAGTACACTACACTTGCTGATATAGTCAACAATTTTATGTTGATGTATGTCGGTAACGATAAGCTACTTAGTAACGTGAAGCGTTATGAAGTTATTTTTCATGCAAAGCAAGCGATTAAGCAGTTAAACTTTGATGCTCTTAGGTCTATTAAGAGTATTGAGATGGAGGTAGGTGACAACCTTAAGTTTATCCTTCCTTCAGACTACGTTAACTACGTTCGTATATCTATACTTATTAATGGTGTACTTCGTCCGTTGTATGAGAATAAGCAAGTTAATACAGCTAAAGGATATCTTCAGGATAATAACTACAAGGTATTGTTCGATCAGAACGGTGAGATACTTATAGGTGACTCACAGCTTGATACAGACAGACTTGAGGCTAAGTTATACGAAGGGCCAGGAATGTACAACGGATGCTATGGGTGGTGTGTTGATGGATTTTGGTACTTTGGTTACGAGGTTGGAGCTAAGTTCTTAGTAGATCCATCTACGCTTCACGCAGGACCATCGTTCAGAGTGAATAACGGAGTTATCGACTTCTCTTCAGGTGTATCAGGACAGCGTATTGTTTTAGAGTACATATCTGACGGTATGGCTAACGGTAACGATGCAGAAGTTAACGTACATAAGTTTGCAGAAGAATTCGTTTACAGATATATAAAATGGTGCATACTTAACGCTAAGTATGGCATCCCTATGTATGAGCGTAAGATGGCTCGTGATGAGAAGCAGGCAGAGTTTAGAAACGCTAAACTTCGCCTAAGTAATCTTCACCCATCTAGACTCATTATGACAATGAGAGGTAGAGCACAACAACTTAAGTAAAAATGCCAGAATTAAAGAATACTTTTTTAGCAGGTATAATGAACAAAGACCTCGATGAGAGGCTTGTACCTGATGGTGTGTACCGTGATGCACTTAACGTTGATATAGACACTGCTGACGGTGGTAATATTGGTGCTGTTAAAAACAAGAAAGGTAACTTATTAATTTCTAACGTTTGGAACGTTGCTGGATTTCCATATCCAATACAGTCTAACGCAAAGACTATTGGTGCTGTAGCAAATGAACGTGATGGCTTTATTTACTGGTTTGTTACTTCAGATAAGTTTGATGGTATATATGAGTATGACACAACGCTTGGAACTACAGTTCGTGTGTTGCAGTCTAACAAGGCAACTCCATCAACTGTAAGTAAGCTTAACTTCAATAAGGAGTATCTTATTACAGGCGTTAACTTTATCGATGGATTCCTTTACTGGACAGATAACTTAAACCCACCTAGACGTATCAATATCGCTCGTGTAAAGAGTAACTCACTTGGTACTTCTGGGTACTCTATAGATGATCCACGTATTGATGAGGATATAAATGTTATTCTGGCTCCGCCATTAAACGCACCTAAGATATCGTTAGTTAATAATACAAGTACTCAGTCCAACAACATGGAGGAGAAGTTCTTGTACTTCTCTTACAGATACAAGTACGTTGACGATCAGTACAGTGCGTTGTCACCTTTTTCAGCAGTTGCATTCAGACCTAAAGATTTTCAGATTGATTATACTTCAGGTAATAATAAATCTATGACAAATAGATTTAATGAAGTTGGAATTACAGTATTAACTGGTAATCAATTCGTTAAGGAGATTCAAGTCATAATGCGTGACGCAAGAAGTATAAACTGTTTAATTGTTGAGACAGTAGATAAACAAGAACTTGCTTTATCTAATGATGTATTTTATAGTTTTACATTTAATAATAATAAGACCTACACACTTCTTCCTGAAGGTCAAGTGACAAGGCTTTTTGATAATGTTCCATTACTTGCAAAAGCACAAGACTATGTTGGAAACCGTATTATGTACGGTAACTACACGCAGTTCTACGATATAGATTTTCCTGTAAAATTAGATGTTAAGTACGTTTCTATTGATGGATCAGGTAATGTGCCTACACAGACATTTAGATCAGATAGAGACTATGAGCTTGGACTTATTTACTTAGATAAGTACGGTAGATCAACTACTGCACTTACATCTCAAGGAAACACTACATACATACCTCCAACTCAATCAGACAAAGGAAATAGTTTAAAGCTTAGGATTAGCAATAATCCTCCTTCGTGGGCTACAAACTATAGAGTTATAATTAAACAATCTAGAGATCAGTACTATAACATATTCCCACTATTTTTTTATGTATCTAATGTTTATAGATATTTTTTAATACATGAATCAGATAGAGATAAAATAAAAACAGGAGATTATATAATATTCAAATCTAACGCAAATGGACCAACTTACTCTAATAAAAAATACAAGATATTAGAAGTAAAAGATAAATCAGCTGGATTTGTTACTGGTGCAGGCGCTGGACTTTATTTTAAAATAAAAGTAGATAGTCAGCAAGAGTTTAATGCTGCAACAGGATTAACTTTATTATATTATACGTCTTCAGGAACTGACCTAGGAGGTACTTCAGTTGCTTCTTCTTATTCTCCAGCTCCAGTATATGGAACATATCCATATGTTGAAAACCCAATACATTATGGAAATGGAAGTTCATCTAGTCTTTCTGTGGTGAATAATAATGTTACTATAGCTGACAGAGATTATAGAATAACTGTTACAGCAATAGATCAAACAAATTTTAACTATACTATAGATATACAGGGAGGATTTCAAGTTACATTACCATATACATATTTAAATCAAGTATTATATGTACCCAATTCTTCACCTCAAATACCTATGTGTACTATAAAATGGAATAGTACACCTTCACCTGGAGATTACTGGAAAATAAATGTTAGAGGTGAAAACTTAAATAATGCATTTATTACCAATTACTTTAATGGAACAGGTATACCAAAATATAACTTTAATGTATCACCTACAACTGCTCTTTATAATAATAATGTAGGTGGATACTTAGTTCTTGGAGAAGCCAATCCTGCATTAGATCAAAAAATATATACAGGAGATATTATAACTATAACAATTACACAGGATTTATTTAATGCAAATGCATATACAACTGCTCAAGTTTTTTATAGTAATGGTGAATATAATAATATAGAAGAATGGTTTGTTGAAAGTGGTTCATGGCAAGATTTTAAAGCTATAGATATAAATGGTGTAGATCAAGATGAAAAAGCAGTTTCATTTAGAAGAGCTTACGATATATATAATATAAATGCTAATGGTTTTAATTTTACACAAATAGACACTGGAATAACAACATCTTATAATTCATCTGCCCCTTTAGGATATTCATACAATGTTTCAAATACTTTGAACAGCCCAGTAATGATGATTATACAGGGTTATGGTCATGGAGAAGACAATGCTGTAAATAGATTTACTGGTAACTTGAAAATTGAAAGAGTTGACAACCAAATAATAGCTGAGACAACACCTAAAGATGTAGATATAGATGTGTTCCATGAATTATCAAGAACATTCAAGATAGAGAATGGTAAGCATAGGGTTCGTTGGAAATATAAGGACTCAACTTTTGTATCAACTGGTCCACATGCAGGTAAAACAAACTTAGGTCAAGTAAACCCATCTACATCTCCAACATCTACAGATGAGGTGCATAACTATGTTGCAGGTGAGACTGTTTACATAAACGGTGGTTGGTTCTCAGGTATGTATGAAATACTTTTTGTTCCAAATCCGTACAACATTATTATCGACTTAGGTTTTGTAGCAGGACCATTAAGCCCTGGATCAGTTGCATATGATTTAATTGAGCAAGATCAGACATCTACAAATAGTGGTGCGGTTATTAAGATAAACAATCCTAATAGTACAGTAAACTCTGACTTTAACGCATGGAGTTACGGCAACGCACTAGAGACGTTTAGGATACGTGATGACTACGCTGCTGCTACTTTACAGTACAGCCCAAGGGTTACGACTATTATTGATGAGTATCAGCAGAAGGTAAGTAGAAACGCTATATCCTACAGTGGTGTGTACGGTGAGAATACCGACTTTAATGCACTAAATGAGTTCAACTTGTCAAGAGCAAACTTTAAGTACTTAGATAGCGAGTTTGGATCTATTCAGAAGCTTCACGCAAGAGATACTGACTTGTTAGTATTCCAAGAGAATAAAGTAAGTTCAGTTCTTTACGGAAAGAACTTGCTATCTGACTCAGTTGGTGGAGGTTCAGTAGTCTCTGTCCCAGAGGTATTAGGTACACAGATAGCATTCCCTGGTGAGTATGGCATCAGCTTAAACCCTGAATCATTTGCAGTGTGGGGTACAGATATATACTTCACAGATGTAAGGAGAGGTGTTGTGATGGGTCTTTATGGCAACCAGATGGATGAGATATCTAACACTGGTATGCAGGACTACTTCATAGAGCTTATGCGTGACTACCCTAACACACAGAAGTTAGGATGTTATGATCCTCATAACCAAGCATATGTTTTAGCTAACAATGATACAAGCATACTAAACTGTAACGTAAGGCTTAATAGGTATTCAAACAGTATAGCTTCAAATACATCTAGTTTTCCTAATGCTCTTTTCACAATCATTGGAGACGTTTCTTGGACTATATCAGTTGTTAATATGGGATCAGGAACTAACTGGGTTTCTAACTATCAGACATTTGGATTTGGAACAACACCTATTACAGGAATTATAGCTGTGAATAATACAGGTTCAAATAGAAGTATTAAATTTGTGGTTACATACTGTGGCAATAAAACTCTTGAGTTTATTCTTACGCAGGGTGCTGGTGAGAATGGAAGCGTAATAAACATTGTAATACACAATCCTATAAAACCTAAGCCAGGCAAATTTTGGTAAATTATGAGAACAGATCAAGGATTTAGTTATACAGGTAGTTTAAATTACGAGTTTGATAATGTAGTACTTAATCAAAATCAAGTAGCTCTTTTTGATGTAGCCACTGGGATTGGAGGTATAGACTATATGCCGTATGATGGAGCTACTGTTACTGTTAAGACTGGAGTTGTTGGAACTAGTACAGATGTTCAGGATTTACAGCCTACATTAAATAACAAGGTGTATTACTTAGTTACTAATGAAGACTACACAGATAAGGACAGAGATATTATTATTTCGTTGGCTACACAAGTACCTGTAAGCTTAGTTGGCGGAAGGTATGAAGGAACATTTGTATTCAATAACCCAAACAACTTCCAGAACTTATACCTTATATGGGACTACACTGATACTATGTCAAGTGGATCTGTATCTTATACTGGTGGTCCAACGACTAGATATATAGAGTCTGACTTTGGGTCTGATGTAGGAAGAGCTTCTGTTCAGTACAATACGCTTGGTGCACCTACCAGGTATATTATTGTATACAACAACGCACTTGTTGCAGACACTGGATATGTAGGACTTAACTCATCGGCAAACTACAATGCACTTATAGCAGCAGGTGTAGATCCAGATGATATTAAACTATCTTTCCCATACAATGGACTTGTGAATAATGGATCAGGAAGTATGGACTTTAGTAAGTTTTCTTCGGTTATAGATAAAGGTTACGTTTACGCTTACTCTCCTTTGGTGTCTTCTTCGTGGACACTTACTAAGATAGATCCTGCACTTACGTCTTTTTACTTAGATCCTACAGATGGGACAGTAGCTAACGTATGTACTCAAGTGCCTGCTACTCAGTACTGGCACGATGGTATTAATGCTCTTCCAGATAACAATAATACAATATATACTGATTCGATAGGATCAACTGTTTATAATGGTGGTAATGCACTTCACTTAATGAGCACAACTTCTCTTGTTGTACCACCTCCATCAGGTGGTGTTTATGTAGGTGTTAGTACTGAAGGAGTTGTCACTTCATCTGGTGGATGTGACTGCTTAGAGTACGCTGTTCCGTATATCTTCCAAGATGATATATACATAACTCAGGGCAATGCTGCTAATATATCTTTTGCAGCAACAAACAATCCTACGTCTTGGAGTTTAATATCTAGCTGTGTAACATTTGATTTAACTGGAGGTACTAGAGGATCATTATTCCAATATACTAACTGCGATGGTAACACTGTAAATGTAACTCTAAATATAAATGGTAGCAGCAGTGTCTGTGGACAGACTGGAACTATGACTCTTGTTAATGGTGACGGTACATTTACAGAGCTTGACGCATGTCAATCTTACTCACTTCCTGAAGGTCTTTCATTTGATGTAAGTTCAGGTATACTATCAGGAGTACCTAGTGAGGCATGTACATATACTATAGATGTAGAAGCTGAAAACTGTGTAGGAACTAGTTTACAAAAAACAATATCTATTAACGTAGATACAGGTATAAGACTTACACCTTTTGCAATTGATGTTGAGAACATTGGTGATACTGGAGACGCAGCTTGTGCTGTAGACCCAGTTTACACGTTGCTGTATCATAACGGTAACGGAAGAATACCTACAGTAAACGATACGATTTACATCGACTACAAGGCTCAAGAGAAGTTCATGGGTGGAGGCGTATGGTACAAGATAGATCACTCTACATACTCTATTAAGGTATGTGAGACTGGTAACGTGTGCGACAAGAACGAGTGCCCTTCTGTTACTACCACAACTACATCAACAACCACAACGACTACAACGACTACTCTTCCATCAGGTGATTGGTTCGAAGCTACGCTTTGTCCTGATGGATCAGTTACAGGTATATTAGTTGATACAACAACTAGTGGATTTACTGTTGGAGACATTGTTAAGACTCTTGACGGTAACTGTTGGGATTTAGTTAATACAACTACTCCATCTTACCCTTATATAGTAATAGATCATACAGAAGGACCATTTATAAATTGTACTTCATGTCTAGGTATTACGACTACAACGACGACTACTACTACAACAACTGCTCCTGTTTTAACGTCTTTCATGATACGAAACAATGCATATGCAAGTAGCTTTAATGCTTGTTCTAATCCTAATACAGTAAACCTAACATTATACCACAATGGAGTTGGAGCATATCCTATAGTAAACGACTTTGTTTACACTAACTCTATAGGTACTACACCATTCAATGGTGGTGGCAGTTGGTACTACTTCTTTAACGGTGTAGATTATACTATGCAAATTGCGCCAACAGGACAGGTATTGAATGTTATAGCATGTGCAGGAGTTACAACTACAACGACTACAACTACTATACCTACATATTACTACTTAGCAGACCTTTGCTCTGGAGGACCACTTGTAGTTATTGCACATCAGTCGTTCACTACACTTGCTAATAATACAGTTGTTAAATGTGATAATGAAAGATGTTATACTATTAAATTACCTACTACTCCATCTACACCAGTAGCAAATATACTATTCACGTATACGAAGTGTTCAGACTGTACAGGTATTACTACAACTACAACAACTACATCAACTACCACTACTACAAGTACGTCAACAACATCTACATCAACTACTACAACAACATCGCTTCCTCCACTTACAGCCATATTTGTAAGAAAGGGAACAGAAGAAGATGTATGTAATGGATTAATAATACAACGTTATACCGATGGAGCAATAGGTGTTATAGGTAACAAGCTATACGAATGGACTGGATCTATATACGTACTTGTTCCAGCTGCTTGGTACATGCTTGTTACTGGATCGGTAGCTTACGAGTGGGATGGTAACGACTGGACTGGAAATTCAATTATATGCTAAGACTATTATCAGCTCAACCTGCTAACGATTACTACGCTTGGCAGGTTGAGGTATACCTTCACAACTTTTTAGAGTTGGGGTACAACGGCAACTATATTGATGTGGTTGCAGGATACTACGGTGATATACCTGAGTCGTGGAGAAAAGTACAGGCTAAATTCCCATACGTTAGATTCTTCTTCTACGAAGACGATAGAGAGGAGGACTTCTATCCTCCATCCATTCAGGCGTATATACTAGCGAAGCACTTTGACGAGCATCCATACTTAAAGGATGACGCTATATTCTTTCACGACTGCGATTTCTTATTTACTAAGTACTTTGACTTTACACCTTTCTTACAAGACGACAAGTGGTACTTCAGTGATACTGTGAGCTACATAGGTGCTGACTACATAAGGAGTAAGAGTCAAGAGATACTTGAAGGTATGTGTGCTATTGTAGGTATAGATAGAGCTATAGTTGAAGCAAACCAAGCTAACAGTGGTGGTGCTCAGAAACTTATGAAGAATATAGATGGCGATTACTGGAGGCATGTATACAAGACATCTAACGAACTTTATAGGTATCTGAACTCAGTAAGTCACCTAAAAAAAGAAGGTGATCCATACGGCATTCAGGTATGGACTGCATCTATGTGGGCAGAGCTATGGGTAGGATGGAAGCTAGGACACGATGTTGTTGTTCCTAAAGAGTTTGACTTCTGTTGGGCTACATGTTCAATAGATAGGTGGTACGAGCTATCGTTCTTCCACAACGCAGGGGTTCCTGATGCAAATCAAGGCATGTTCTTTAAGGCTGACTACATAGACAGCTATCCTTTTAATGTTGACTTAGAGATAAGTGATAGCAGGTGTTCTTACAACTACTACAACTTTATGAAGTCTGTAAGTAGCTGTTTGGTGTAAAATTGCTATCTTTGTTCTATGGCAGGAGAAGTTACAGTAACGTATTCACCACGTTCTAAGGGATGGACATCATTTTGGAGTTTCTACCCTGATTGGATGCTAGGTTTAAATAGTACTTTCTATACGTGGAAGAATGGTAACTTGTATGAGCACGACAGAAACTCTAATAGAAATAATTTCTACTTTGACTTTCAGGATAACGCCTATGACCGTTACGACTCTAAGATAACAACTATATTCAATCAAGATCCTACAACAAATAAGATGTTCAAGACGTTGGCTCTTGAGTCAACTGCTGTTTGGAAAGCAGAGCTTACTTCTGACTTAAATACTGGTATAGTTGATGTTAATCAGTACTCAGATAAAGAAGGTACTTACTTTGGATATGTACATAATCTATCTTCATTAGTTATTGATCCAAACTCAATATCAACACAAGGAATAGGCAGAACAAATGCTGTTAACCCATTAGTTCCATCTATATCTTTTCCATTTGCTATACCTTCAAATGTAAGTATTGGAGATAAGGTGTACAAGGTAAATGTCAGTAACGTAACTACTTACTTAGGTAATATATCTGCAATATCATCAAACTTATTAGAGTACTTGCCAGATCCATTTGGTACTCCTCCATTAGTTGGTGATATGATATTCATAGTTAAGAATAACGTAGCCGAGTCGTATGGTGTTCGTGGATACTATATGGAGGTAGAACTAACTAACACATTTGAGTCAGAGGTTGAGTTATTTGAGGTATCTACATCAGCGTTTAAGAGTTTCCCATGATAGACATTAGATTCTTACAGCCAGAAGACTACGACAATATACTAGTTGGATGGTGGAAAAAATGGAGGTGGACGCCTCCTGCTAAGGATATGCTACCACAAGATGGAGCTGGAGGTTTAATTGTATCTATAGATAAGGTTGATGTATGCGCTGGGTTCATATACTTCACAAACTCTAAGACCGTGTGGATCGAGTACATCGTATCTAATCCAGACTTCAAGGATAGAGACAGTAGAGTAATTGCGCTAGATACCCTTATATATACGCTTACAGACATAGCAAAGGACAAAGGATATAAGTTTGCATACACATCGCTTAAGAGCAAGCCTCTTATTGAGAGGTATGAAGCATGTGGATATCAATTAGGCAGCAGCGGATGCCAAGAGATGATAAAGTTACTATGAAGCTAAGGCAGTTTAATGTAATAGATGATTTCTTGGATAACCCAGAGGAGCATCTTGAAGACATATTCAGTAAAGAGTTCTACGACGTAGATACAGAGGTAGGTGTATTCAAAGGAATACAGCCACGCCTAGATGACGAGGTGCAAAAGAGGATTCTTTGGTTCCTTCGTAACGAGTACGAGGTAGCACATAACTTTGTGCGTATATCACCTGAAGGACAGTTAGAACCTAACTTCATACATAGCGATGAGATGATGGGTGACCTGACTGCGATACTGTACTTAAGCAGTGAAAATATTCCCAATGATGGAACTACGATATACAACGATGACAAAAGCCTAAAGGTTAGGTTCTTCTCTGATTTCAATAGGATGATCATTTTTGATTCAGAGCTATTACACAGTCGAAATATTTTCAGTAACTTTGGGGTTGGTAAGTCGTCTAGACTTATTCAGGTTTTATTTTTAAACAGAAAGAAATGGCAGCAGCAACAGCAGTAATATCAGCAGGGGTAGCCTTAGCTGGTGTTGGACTAAGCGTCAATCAAGCGGTACAAGCTGATAAAGAACGAAAGAGAGCACAGCAGTCAGCAACAGCTGCTGCTAATCGAATGAAAAATATTAAGGAAGAGAACGCATTTAAAGATATTGAAATGCCTACTCTTGGGTTCGAACTAGCACAGCAGTCAGCAGATCGTGCGATGATGTCAGGCGTACAGTCTGTACAAGGAGCAGGAGCAGAGGCAGTTATTGGAGCACTTCCTGGAATGATGCAAGTAGGATCTGAGCAACAGCTTCAATTGGCGGCTCAGGCTAACGAGGCACAGATGGGATTGGATTTACAGAAAGCTCAAGCACAACAGATGGCTAACGCTCGTAATACAATGGCTGAAAGAGAAATGGAGCTTTTTAAGTTAGAAGGTGCTCAAGGAGCAGCGGCTCAGGCTCAAGCAAATATTAACGCAAATATTAACGCAGGTATTAGTGGTGCAGTTCAAGGACTTGGTACAGCGGTAGGATATGCAGGTGAAGCTGTTCCATTGTATCAACAAAAATATATACCTAAAAGAACAAGGCAAGCATTAGAATTTCAAGCTCCTACTTGGGATTATCTTTATAGCCAAGAAGGTCAAATTGATTGGGGAACGCCAAAATAAAAATTAAACCATGGCAATAGAATACGCAGGATTTGTACCTACTCAGACAATAAACTGGGCAGATCTTACTGAAGATCTAGCTGGTAAAGTATATCAGGTTGGTGCTGAACGTCAGAAGAAACGTGAAGAACTTGATAAGATAGCGACTGATAATCAGAAACTACTTAATAGCTGGCAACCAGGAAAGAATCAGACATTAAATCAGTTAGTACTTCGTGGTGCAGATCAAGGACGTACAATTATAAAACAGTGGAACGACCAACTTAAAGCTGGAGAGATATCCGCAGTTGACTACAAGAACAAGATGAATAATCTTACTGAGTACTGGGGAGTATTAGCTAATTCAGCAAAAACATACGATGATAGGTATTTAGAAATAATTAAACGTCAACAAGACGGAACTGCCTCTGAGTTTGAAGTCGAGATGTATAACATGTTTGGCAACATGTCAAACTTGTCAGACATGACCACACAGTTTGATAACGATGGGCGTGTATATATGGCTAAGACTGATAAAAATACAGGTCAGATCATAGGTGATATATACGACGTTAGATCAATGAATATACCTGACAATATCTATGCTAATAAGATTAAGGTAAACGAGCAAGTAACAGGTCTTATAAAAGACTGGGAGCCTAAAACAATATTCAAAGATCTAGGTAGAGGTGGAGAGATAAATATAGAAAGTGTTAAACAGCAAGACCAGTATAAAGTAATGGTCGAACGTGTTGTAAACACTGTTGCTCCTGACTCTAATCCTAGAGCACAGATTAGTGTACTTGTAGACAATGGTGTTATACCAGCACCAGATTACTATAGAACTCCTGAAGAATATAAAACTAAGAAAGAACAAGCTATTCAACGTGAGGTTCAAATAAAACAACAAGCAGGACTTAAAGATGTAAATCTAACTAAAGATGAATTAGCTGAAATAGAACTTTCGTTAGTTCAAGTAACTCAAGATAGAGGAGGTCTTATAATGCCAGTGTTAAACGAACAGCAACGTAACGCTGCTAAAGATCGTGCTCGTGGAGAAATTGATATTCAGTTAGCTGAGAAGATTAGTGGATCACCTCAGCAGAGATGGACTGGAGGAGGTGGAACTACAACTACAGGTCAACCTAAACAAAAGCAATATAACCAATATGCTGAAATGGCTGACGCTTGGAATTCAGGTAATGTTCAAAAACTTGAATCAATGCTAGTAAGCGATAAATATAAGATTGAAACTGTACCTGGCAAAGGAAGACAAATAGTTGAATTTGTTAAAGTGAGTGATAGTAAAACTCCTAAAAAAGTAGTTAGATTTAGTGCTACTAAAAACTTAGAAGATTTAATACCTTTCTTCTACTCAAGTCCTAATACAGGATATAATCAAAGATCAGCTTGGATTGAATCAACTGGAGGCGCACCTCAATCATCAGGTAATAGTAATGATCCATTAAATTTAGGTTTATAATAAACATATAGATATGCCATTAGATTATATAGAGTTTTCTAAAAAAATTAAGCAGAAATATCCTCAATATAAAGATGTTGATGATATGGTATTATCTCAAAAAATGGTTGAAAAATACCCTGAATATAAAGATCAGGTAGTATTTAAAGAAGTAAAAAAAAAAAGTTCTACGGGATTACCTTCTCAACCTCAAGGAAAAAGTACTACATCGGCTACAGTAAAAACAACGACTCAAAAGCTATCGGTATCTTCTGGAGGAAAATCTGAAGGGCTATATACAGCTCCAGGTAATGAACTTGCTGTTTTCAAAAAAGCAGCTGATGGATGGTATGTAGATAATAATAGGTCTGGTAATTTTATAAAATTACAGAAAGGCGATGTAGATAAAAGAGTTCAGGCACTTGAGAAAGATGCTAAGAAGCTGTATGATGCTGACTATGAAAAAGGTTTGACCTGGAAGCCAGAGGCTAAACCTGAAGTAAATATTCAAAGGAAAACTCAAACAAATGAGCAAAAACAACAACAAGAACTTTTCAAAGAAACCTTTAAGGCACTAGAGAAAGATGATCCTATTGTTGTAGAAAAAAATAACATATCTAATTTATCAAAAGAAGTTTCTTCATATGTAAACAAAAGTGAAGGACAAGCAGTAACTGATCTGGTAGATAAATTTAAAGGAACTAAGTACGACATATTTGACTTCGAAGAAACTGGCATGGGTGACATGTTGAAAGTCACTAATAAAAAGACTGGTCAAAATATAGTTATTGATTTAGATGGAAGTGAGACTGAAAAGAATATGCTTGAGGCATTTGTTGAAGGTAACCTAGAGTTTAGAGAATACAATAATTTAGTTCAAAAAAGAGAACAGCTATTACTTGAACGTCAGTCAGGTATTGAAAGACCTGTATATCAAGTAGATAAAGAATTAGAGCAGATAAACGAAAAAATAAAAGAGCAAGAGTTTTACAGAAAAGGATATGCATTAAGCAAAGGAAAGTATGCGTCTGCTGCTATGTTTGGTGATAAGACCATAAAAGATATCGATAAAGATTTCAAAGATAAAACTTCAAGACTTATAGGTAACTCTGTTATTCTTAAAGAAGAAAGCAGAAAAGTAAAAGAGTATGAAGATAATTTAAAGAAAGATTACTCTGATGGATTAATAACAAAAGAGCAATACGAAGAGGCTTTAAATAGCGAACAGCATACATTTATTAAGAACGATGTAGTTCAAAAATACAACGAAATGTCAGATGAACTGAAGTCAATAAATGACGACAGAGATTTGATGGAGAAGACTGTTGTAGAAGCAAACTTAGCAAAAGAAGAAAGAGGTGATGTAGCTAGTAATATGCTTGCTAATTTTACATATGGTTTTCTTTCAAATTTCAGAATGCCATATGAGATTAGTGAATACTATAAACCTATATATGATGCAAAAGGAAATAGAATATACAGTACTGATGTATTAAGAAAAGAATCATTACAAGATATATTACCAGGAGTTATAACTGATGAATATATAACTAGTGAAAATAGACCTTCAATAGAAAGAGCTTTAGCTGGCATAGCAGAATCTATTGGCGCTGCTGTATCTATGCCAGTTGGAGGAGTAGGAGTTGGAGCTGTTAAAGCTGTTGGAACAGAAGTTGCTAAAAGAACAGGTGCAGAAATAGTTAAGAGTATGGCTAAAAAAGCACTTTTATCTCCTTCTCAAATAGGATTATTTGCTAGTTCATACATGAACTTTAAAGATCAAATAAATTCAGACCCAAATACTGAAGGTATTGATGAAGCTGATAAAGTTTTAATGAGTGGTGCATATGCGTATGTATCATCTAAATTAGAATCATTTGGTATGTCTAAATGGTTTAGTAAAACTCCTTCAGGATACAATGTAACTTCATATATACTTGGAAAAGCATTTAAGGATCTACCAAAAGATGCGACTCAAGAAATGATTGACAATAGAATCAACTCTAGTGTCAAAGCATTAATTACAAAAGGAGCTATAAGTCTAACAGCTAAAGGTAATGTGGAGGGCACAACAGAAGCATTACAAGAGCTGGCTGACATAGGAATTAAATCAGCATACAATGAAATAAAAGGAGAGGAAGTATTTAAAAATCCTTCTTTTAAAGAAATTGTAGGCAGAATGTCAGAAAGCTATAAGCTTGGTATGATTGGAGGTACTGTAATGTCTAGTGTATCTCAGACTTTAAGTACAGCAAGAGAAGTAAGAACAGCTAATCAGGTAAATAACTTAGAACGACTTATACAGGATCCTAACTTAAAGCAGTTATTTGAGGATGATGTAAAAACAAAAGTGTTATCTGGTCAAATAACAAAAGAACAAGCAAGAGCTGAGGTTCAGGAACTAAATGAATCTATTGGACTTTTAAATGAGATACCTGATAACGTAACTGATAAAACAGAATCATTTAAACTTCTTAGTGAAAGAAAAAAACTTGAGCAAGAAATAGCTGGCAAAGATGAAAATCTAGTTGCAGCTCAAAAGGCAAGAATTGCCGAAATTAATAACCAACTTAAAACAATATCAGAAGATGCCGTTCAAAAGCAAGCAGCAGGTGAAGTACCTGTACAGTCAGAAGCCGCAGTTAGCGGAGAAATGGAGGAAAGAAAACCCGAAGCAGAACCTCAAGTCGTTACCGAAGAAGGTCAAGCAGTCGCCCAAGAAGAAGTAGTTGAACCTACTGAAGAAGAGATTGACCTTGAATCTAAATTAGCTGAAGACTTAGGCCTGATTAAATCAGAGACTAAGCCAAGACTAAGAGTAGAAGGTATTGAAATTCCTGCTGAAGAAGATATAGATATTGAAAGTATAGAGACTAATCTAGATAAATTACCTGCATACGAAGCTAATTTTGTTACACCTACATTATCTCAAGATATTCAAGTTAATCCTATTGAAGAAAGTAAGTCACAAGTAAAAGAAGGGACTGCTGAAACAAGAACAATAGAATCATTTGAAGGAATACCGATGGTTGTAGGCATGTCAGATACACTGGCAGCTGGAAAGGTTGTAGACTCTGTTGGTAACACAATGGATGTTGAAGGTGGATTACTATATAATGTTCTTGGTAAAAATAAGAATGCAGCGTGGGCTGGTGTAACTAAAGAAGGAGCACAGACACAATACAATGAAGCATTAGAACTTTATAATAACAACAAGAATCTATTTGATCAATTATGGGCAGAAGGTAAGTTACCCAATGGTCATGTACCTATGGCGATTATGAGAATGGCTGATACTGCTGTAAATTCAAATGAAGCTGTATTTAGGTATCTAGCTCCATTAGTAAAGTCTCAACCAGAACAAAATCAACGTGCTGCATTAGAGGCTTTGAAGGGGGATATAAATGTAAAGAAAAAAGTAAGTCAAAAACCTATTGTAAAATCTGCAAATAAATTAGATGAATTTATATCATCAAATAATATTGATTCGCTTGGGCAATTATTTGACATGATTGTGATAGATGCAAATAATAGAGCTAAGGGAGATGTAAAAAATACACTATCATTATCAGAGAGAAGCTTATTGTTTGATTTAATGATATCACAGCAAGGAATTAAGACTGCTTCTAAAAATACAGTAAACGCACTTTTTGGTGCAAAGAATGATCCTAAATCAAAAGCCTTCTTAGCTGATACAATATACAATGATATATCTGAACCATCAATGATGAAAACACCTAAAGGGAATGTTGTATCAGTTGTTGGTATCGATGTATTGAATGGAGGTGTTATACCTGTTGAACATGGTAACTATGGATTTGGACCCAAGGGACAAATTATTGCATTAATATCAAATCCTAAGCATGGACTAGATGTTTTTCCAGAATGGAAAGCAAAAGCAACTAGGGTATTTAAAGAAAATAAAAAAGGAGAAATTCCTTCAGAGCAAAAGATTGGAGATGAAGTTGGAGGAGCATTTTTTATTGATAAAGCATTTAGAGGAGCTAAAGTTTCAATGGATACTAATGATATTGAATTACTTTCTGCTAAACTAAGATTTGCTTTTCCTGATGTAGCAGTATCAAATAGTAAAGATGAATTTGATAGAGTGCTTCAAGAGGAAGGTGTAAGAACAAAAGAATCTGAAGGAAAGGTTATTCTTGGTATGACTAAGGATGGAAAGATATATCTTAATCCAGAGTCAGATTCTTTAGCTACACCTATACATGAATTCGGCCATATATGGATTGATTTTCTTAGATCAAATGCTTCAGGTAAAAAAGGAAATGCATTACTATCAAAGGGATTGTCGTTAGTTGAAGGAACAAAAGCTTTACAACAAGCTATAGATAAGTACGGTGATAATGATTTAGCTAGAGAGGAAGCGTTAGTTGAATTAATAGCAACTAAAGGTGAGACAATAATTAATGAGTCTAAGAAAAAACAATTTAAAAATTGGTTAAACGCATTATTTAAGTACGTAAAGAATTTCTTTGTTACTAGTGAAGAAATATTTAAAGATAAAAAATTCAATGAGTATCTAGATAAGATGTCTCTTGATGATTTTATAAATATAGGTCTAGCTGATTTATTCAAAGGAGAAGCATTAAGTCCTAAATTTAAAGCCAAGGAAGCAGGCAAAGGTGCTGCTGAACTTAGATTTAGAGTAGGAGACAATGTACAGAACTTCATAAATAAAGCTAGAGATAATGGATATTCCGATAGTGCTATAAAAAATGTACTAATTAGAAACGGAGTTACAAAAGAAGATGTTGAAACAGCATTAGGTAAATATAAAAAAGAACTAAACGAAGTTATATCTAAAGCCAAAGAGAAGTACGATCTATCTATAGAGCGTGGTAATACAGAGCAGAAAGCAAGAGAGTCTGCTATGGCCGACCTTAAGAAAAATGACTGGTATGTAAATGCAAACGATAAGCAAAGAGAAGAGGCTGTACGTGAGTTAACTAGCTCTTTAGGAGGTAAGATAAAGAAAGCACCATCTGTAGCTAAAGTACTTGGCAAACCCACACCTAAGAAGGTAGTGGTGAATGAAGCAACAGCACTTAAAAGTCAGCTTAGATTAGAAGCAAAAGCAGCTAGAGAGGCACAGGTTGATTTAAAAAGAAAGCAGAGAATGATTGTTGCAGCTGTCAACAACATGAAACGTCAAGGAACAATCACTGCTAATCAGGCCTCAACTTTAGCTAAGAAGATAGTCTACTTAAATGTAGACAATCCTGTAATTGTTGATAGATTCTTGCAGTACGCTGAGCGTTTGTTTAAAAATGCAGAGTATCAGAACATACTTTCAAATGCACAAAAGGTACGAAAGAGCATAAAGAACTTCATGAAGAATAACCAGGCTAATGTAGTTGCAATGGCTAAGGACTTCACTAGAGTAAATCCTGCAATGGTTGAAGATATAGACGCTTATATTGAAAACGCAAATGCTGTGCTTAATGCAGTTAAAAGATCAAAAGATGATACAAACTTTGCAATAAAGAACGCAGCTGATATTGATGCTATAAATACGTACACTGAAGACATGCTCCAAAAACAAGAGGAGCAGCTCAAGAATGAGAAGTTAAAAGAGTACCAAGACTTAGTGGACTTAGGTGTTATTGATGGAAGCATGACTCTTAAAGAGATCAACGAAATAATAAAGGCAATTGAGGAAGAAAGTGTTACTGATAGAGAGAAAAAAGAGACTGAACTAAGAAGATTTTTGAACACTAGATTTGACAGATACTCGACTATAATAAAGGATATGCTTAAGACTAAAGTAGATCCATTTACAGGTGAAGAAGTAGAGGTAAGTGAGAAAGATAGAGAAGTCCTTAAGAGACTTATGAATGTCAAGCTTGATGCAATGTCTGTAAAGAATGCCTACACTATCGTAGAGTCTATGGACAACTTCATAGTAAACGGCATAACAGACGGGCTTGATGGAGCTATAAGTACATACGAAGGTGATGTTGCAGCAAAAGAAGCTAGAGCTGAAGGTATTAAAGCTAAAAAGCTTAGATTATACTTTAGTCCAGTAGTTGGGCGTGCATGGTACGAGAACTTCGCTACGTTGCCAGTACTTTTTGACTCTATGTTTTTAGGTGTTAAGTCTGGAATGTCTATAATGAAGAAGATGGGATTTGATTTGTTGTCAAATGGAACTGCTAAAGCAATAAATATATACAACAAGGCTATCAATGAATACGGTGAGACATTTGCTAAGAAAAGACCTAACGATCAGGCGTTCAACACATCATACAACGCATATGAGCGTGGTATGTTGGCCTACTTAAAAAGAACTGTACTTGGTAATGAAAGAGCACAGAAAGCAGAGCTAAAAAGAAGGATAGGTTTAATTAAAGAAAGCATCAATACTCTTAATGAGTACGGTAATAACGATCAACTAAAAATGGCTGAGCTATATCAAGAGGTATTTGACAAACTAGGTTTATCTGATGGAGATGTTACGATTGAACAAATAGAGGCTAGTACTGACAGTATTAATGCTGATGCTGTGAATTGGTGGATAGACCAATGGTCTAAGCACTACCCTGAGTTATACGATGTCAGTTTGTCTGTGTACAACACTAAACTAGGAAAGGATATAAACTATACAACAGACAGGTTATCAAGAGTTGACGGAGAAAGAGAACTTGTTGACGAGGCTACTGGTAAAGTTGGGGCTTTCGCACTTGATCTTGGGCTAGTTTCTTACAAAGACAAGGCAGGTGTATTGATGGAATCAAACAAAGATTTCAGATCATTAGACACAGGTAAGAAGTCAACTACAAGATTTGTTAACCTAGACTTTGATATGAGTAACGCAGGCTCACTTAAGTCTGCATTGATAGATGTAAATACAGCGTCTGCAATTAGACGTGTTGATGCATTCTTAAACTCACGGTCATACGAGAAGTTGTTCCAAGAAGAGAAGGACGCTAAGTTACTTAAGAGAAGAGTAGAGAACTACATTCTTAGATATAAGAATAAGATGTCATTCTCTGATGCAACCCTTGGGGATCTTGATAAATTTTTAGATATATCTGCATCAGTAGGTGCAACAAGAGCATTAGGTGGACCATCACAGGCCGCCTTACAGACGGTTCCTGTATTTATAAGTACAATGATTAACGCTGGCGTAGGAAATATTGATTTTGCTGGAATGGTAAGTGATACTGATTTCCATTCATGGCTTAACAATAGTGGATATGCAATAGCAAATAGAGGTATGGATGCATCTACAGCTATTGAAAGTGCAAATAAATACCTAGATAAAGCTCCAAATACAAAAGGAAAGGTTGCATTAGAATATGCTAGAAAAATAAATGAATTTTGGTTAAAGAAGTTTTTGTCTCAACCTGATGTTTGGATCGCTCGTAATGCATGGAAATCTTACTATACGCAATCACTTAAAGAGCAAAAACTTTACAATGGAAATATAGACTGGAAAACGCATGAGTTAAATAAAGAAGCTGCTGATTATGCTGAGCATATGGTAGCAAGACAGCAAAACGTTTCTGATGCTGCAATGATGGGTGACTTTATGAACTCACCTCAGCCTATTAAAAAGATAGTTAGAAAGGTTGTTTTACCGTTTGCTAACTTTATTATGAACCAAAAAACAAGGCTTCAATCTGATCTTAGAACAGTTAGAAACACAGAATTATCAACTAAAGAAGATATAAGAAAGGCGTGGAGATCATTATCAGGTCTAGCTGCTGAAATAACAGCTTATAATGTAATAGCTTATTCGCTTAAACTTTATGTTTACGATGCTATAGCTGCATCGCTTACTGGTTACGAAGAGGATGAAGAAGAAAAAGAAAAGAACAAGAGAAACAGAAAGAAGTTTGTATTACAGAACTTAGTAAAAGATGTATTCTCACCTCTTCCTGTGACAGACGGATTGACTATTCAAGGTTTCAATGCGATTGCTGACTTTGTGCAAGAAAAAACTGCAAGTCAAGAAGATATAAACCAAGCTGTTGAGGAAAGAAATTTATATCTAGAAAACAGAGGTGAAGATCCAATGACTGAAAAAGAAAAAGAAAAATTCATTAAAGAGTTTGTGGATTCACAAAAGATGGTATTCGAAGAATACGGAACTAAACAATGGATTGATCTTGGAACGGCTACTATTGCAATTGATAAAGCAAAAGAACTTTATGACATGATAGCGATGACTACTACTGGTAAGTTTGAGAAAGAGTTTAAAGGAAATAAAGTAGAAAAAGTAATACTACCTGAAGATAAGACAGCTATGGGTATTGCTACTACATTTAGTGCGCTATATAACTTAGGTCTTCTATCAAGAGAGTTTAACTCTGTAGCTACATCTATGAAGAAGTATGTTCAGAAAAACGCAATATCTCAAGAGCAATTTGAAGACTACAAAGAAATTAAGAAAGAGTTCGGAGACGTTGACGGATACAAGAAGGACTTACTTAAAAGAAAGATGAAGATTGACAAAGTTATGAATGAAATCAGATGGGTTGAGGAGAATGGAGGCCTTACTAAAGAACAGTCGGCAGAGTATAATAAACTAAGAGAAGTTCAAGGAAACGTATACATTGAAGACTTGAAGAAACTACAGAAAGGAATGAAGGCAGAAAAGATATATAAGTAATCACCCCTTATAATCTAACGCTACATTGTAGCAGTAGTGTAGCTTGTCGATATCTGACTGAATTAAGAAAGGGTGGTAGCGTAGTTCAATATGAACACGCACACCTTTCCTTTTGTAGATGTAGTCCTCTACTACTCTCTTCATTTCTTCAACGGTTACCATCAGAACAGGTGTGTTAGCCTGGCAACCTGGCCATGATCTTTGTGATGTATAAATGCCTCTACAGCCTTCGGTGCATGCTGGTAACCATTTCTATGGTGCCAGCTATCTGTACCAGATGGCGAACGAAGCGTCTCTACACATACAGACATATAGTCCTTAGAGGTCTTATGGTGTACGTGATGACCGTAGATGTACCTATGCTTACAATCAGCCCACTGACTTGGAGCCTCGTGTGCCATAAGTAGTGGTAGGTCTTGAGGCTTAGCTCCATCCATGTGAGTCATTCCTATAAGGTTGCCTCCATAGACAGTGTACTTACGGTGCGACATATCGCTGTTGAATGTAACCTGCGGATGGTTCCTAAACCAAGACGATATAGAGTCTAGCAGCATGAAGCCACTCATGTAGTCGTGGTTAGATGGATTGTAGTGCACCTCAACGTCAGCAATCTCAACAAGCGTTTCGATTATTTCGACTAGTAGCTTCTTTGCAGTAATGAAGTTGTCGTACCACATACCGTCAGTATCTTGAGGTGTACCAGCTGTAGTTGTTCTTTTAGGTGTATCAGTATGTAGGATGTCGTTTCCTGCGATGAATATCACCTTATCGATACAGAACCCAGATGACTTACTGATAATACCATGTAGGCCCTCTCTGACCCTCTTTACAGCAGTCTGTTGATCATACGACTCACCAGTCTCAAAGGAAGAAGCAAGCTTACCAATGTGAATATCAGCAGGACTAAACACCATGCAGTGACCTTCACCACTATGACTCCTCTTAATCTTCGAATACTTCGGACTCCACTTAGATATCTCTGCAATAAGGTCTTCCTTAAAGTCCTCATACTTAAACTCATTGCTTTCACCCTTTACGTTGATTGAGAAGTGCTTGCCTTTGTACCAGTAGTGCTTAACGTTTGATGGATCTATACCAACCTTCTCACACTCATCCTTGAACTCGCTATTGTCAACTACCTCTAGCTTACGAGCTATTCTTCTTCTAAATACATTGTCGTATGGTATGCCTAACTCTTTAGCTACTTCTTTAGCTGTATTTGTCTTAGAGATTTTTTTCGATAGGTATATCTCTATAGCTTTTTCTATTTCATTCTTCATGGTAGGATCGTTGTATGTCGCTCAGTAGTTTCTTAAGCTTGATAGCTGTGTCTTTAACTACCTCTCTGTCCATATCTATCATAGACTCGTAAAGGTCTGAACCGAGTTCGTTGAACTCGTCCATAACTGAGTTGACGTAGGTTACTAGTCTGACATCCATTTCGCAAATGTATGTCTTTATTTTTTAGTTTACAAGCGATCTCCGTATAACTTACTGCTGAAGACATATCGAAGCACTTCGTAAGAGTAAGTCCACTCATCAAACTTCTTCACTCTATCCTTAACCATCATGCGTAGTTGTTGGTTTAGATCCTCTGGTGGTATGCGGCCATCATCTGTAAGTATAACAGGGTGAAGGATCTTATGTATTTTCAGTACCTCCCTCTTCCTCCTGGCTGTTATCACTATGTCCGTTATGTACAGTGCTTTGCTCATGTATGTGATTTACCCATTGTCTAAAAAATCTCTGTAGAGCGATCTGCTGCTCTCCCTCCTCAATCGTTGCGTCCTTCATAAAGTACTCATCAATGCTACGGATCTGTGCCGCAGTGTTCTGGAACTTATACTTGATGTGGTTCTTGAATAGACCTTCTTCAATAAGATCATCGATAAAGTCAGCTAGTACTGGACCAACTGCTGTTATCATTGTTAGCTTAATTCCTTCCTCTGTCATTGTGCTCTTTTAAATATAAATCAATTACTCTCTTTGTCTTCTCTAGGTCTTCAATAAACTGACCTTTCTTTCGGCATCTTACAATACGTTTGCATATATCAAACTCGTAGGCGTTTAACCCATGATCTTCAGCAAACTTGTAAAGGCTTCCGTTACTGTTGTTGTAGTGGCTGTCTGCACTCATAGAACCATCTTTCTTTATCACTTAAATCTTCGTAATTATAAACCCTATCGGCAAGCATCTCAGACTCCTCCTTGTAGTATGGCTCTGACTTATGTCCGCTAACAGTTAGTATTATTCTCGTAGTCTCAGCAGCCATGAACTTCTTGAAGTGTGGGTATATTGAGTCAACGTGGCATGCATGTTTCCTACATATATCACTTATCAACATACCATCCTTGAAATCCATGTAAGCTAAATAGCTACGCTTCTCTTGTTGTTCCATCATGGACAAACGTCTTTCCAAATCCTCCTTTCTTAATTTCATTCATCCTAAATTTTTGTATTGGCTTTGGTTGTTTACCCTTCTGCTTTACCTCGTAGAACTCAGCGTTGCACCCTGGAGGCAGGGCTAGTATGTCTGGTATGCCGTTCTTATTTGTTACCGATAGCTTTATGACATAGTAGCCTCTACTCTCTAGGTCTTTAATTAGTGCGGACTGTATCTTTGACTCAAGCATTTGAGCAAATGTACACCAATAATAAGTTAATCACAAACCTTGTAGTCTTTTTTAAATATGTTCAGTGTGTACTTCTTCTTGGACTTAACGACCTTGTATATCTTGTCCTCTATACCATTCTCCGAGAAGATCCAGAACACCTTGTTGTTAAGTCTATCGATGGTAGTCATACGATCCCTCGCCTGCCAGTAGCTCACAGCACTGTGCATGATGTTGTAGAACACTAGGTAGTCTGCATTTTTTAAGGATATACCCTCACGCCCAGAAACCGTTTGTAAGGCGATAGCCTTAAACTTACCAGTGTTGAACTCATCAATATCTGTAGTCAAGTCGTCTAGGAATATAGACTTAAGAGCAACGAGCTCCTCCTTGAACACATAGAATATACCTATCTTATCAGAACTAAACCTATCTCTGATATACTCAACCTTGCTAGTATCAAGCACCATCGATGCGCCTGACTCAAACTTAATCGTTCCTCCGCATAGCTGGTGTACTTTCTGCATAAGCTTAGCTGATGTGTCAGCGAGTATCACTTCTTCCTTTCCTTCTACAACTCTGTCTGAGAACAGCTGATTGATAATAGCATACGTCTGAGGTTTCATATTCACATGCACGATCTCTTCATCAATGGTGGATGAGAATCCTGCCTGCTGTTGTGTATACGTGATCATCAGATGTGATATGTCAGCCATTATCTTACTCTCTATTCCTTTAGAGTAGTCGTTGTACATGAACGCACCGATCCTCTTCTGTGAAGCTATGACGTAGTCATTGGCCCACTTATAGAACGTTGAGTACCTGCGCCAAGGGGAGTAGTCTGACACCCACAGCTGATGATAGGCCTGAGAGAATGACTCAGGGAACGGAGTTCCAGATAGGAAGATCATAGGCTTACTGCTGAATAACTGTCTGAATAGCTTCGCTCCTGCCGATGGCTTAGGGAACGATCCGTGCCTATGTGACTCATCCATGATCACTAGATCATACTGACTAGGGTTCTCTAACTTATGCAATGACTCATTGTTGAGTATTGTTATATCATAATAATTGTTAAAACCAAAGTCATTATAGTCAGACTGGATAGATGATATAGCCTTCTTCTTGGTTAGGAACAGTACCTTCTTTGCACCGAAAAGCCTAGCTACCTCCATAGAAGTAGCTGACTTTCCAGTTCTCACTCCCCAAGCCATGTACAGAATCTTGTACATGTTTAGTATCTCTAGACCCTTCTGTGCGCCAGATGATTGGTATTTGCGTAGTTCTTTCATATCTAAAACATTTTAGATTGTTCATCATACTTTACATCAAACCTAATCATCTTACCTGCCGCTGATCTGTACGAGTGAGGCTTACAGTTGTACTTAAAGTCTCCCCATAGATCCAACCACTTGTAGAACTTAGTCAGCGGAATAGCCAACTTACCTCGTGGACCGTAGTCAGGGTTCTGCTCTACGAAGCTGTAATACAGCGCATTGCCAGGATTCTCTGCATGACTCTTAGTCAGCATGTTGTCCTTGTCAGCACACCAGTCGTAGAAGTTGTAGTCAGTCTGAGCAATGAACTTACGTTCACGTAGGTTCTTAAACTTCGCCTTCCGCAGGCCCTTCTTAAGGTACATCTGTAGATTGGAGATCATGTAGTTGTCAAACTTAGCCCACTCCTCTTTACTCCACTCAGTGAAGAGCTGATGACCGAACTCTGTCTCAGGCGTAAAGTCCTTGCTGTAGTACTGTGCGAACTCTAGCTCCCACTTACGACGCTCAAACGAATTACCGTCACCCTTGATCGCATAGTTAGTCGTGATCACTATCTTCGGTGATCTCTCGAACGGTATGTGGATCTCGTCCTTGTTCTTCTTCTCAAGTGTTATACCCTCAGTAATCACTGAGAACAGTCTCTCGAAGTCAAAGTTCTTGTTCACGTCATCGAACACAAGTAGCTGAGTATCAGCAGATACACGCTGGTATGGGAACGACTTAGTGAACGAAAAAGCCTTACCATCAATAATAACCATGCGCTTCATGTGGCTGATCCCTTGAACATACAACCCCTTACCAGTACCTCCAGATGGATTGTCAGATATCACCTCGTCATTAATAATTACAGCAGGCGAGAACGAAGGTGGCTTGTAGCTATGCATCAGGTATCCTGCTGTGGACTCAATGCTGTTGATTCGATCAGATTCTTGACCTCCAATGTTATGTACAAACTTACGGTATATGCTGTCCTTATACTCGCACTGTACGTAGTCTCTGTTGATCATCTGGTTCTGCCATATGTACCCATCAATATCTGAGTAGTCTATAGTCTCAACCTTGTCAGCTGTTACCTTCACAACACAGTTACGGTAGTACAAGTACGATACGTCCTTGTCATCCTTCATGATGTTAGGATGGATTGTATTTAAGAACGATAGATGATCTTCCTTGAACAGCTTACTCTTGTCAGCAAAGTAGTTGTATATACTCTTATCCTCAAGGTTGTACAGGTAGTCATTGATTACGTGATCCTTGATCATCGTATCGTTCGCATCAGACACAATATTGTTGCGGACCTTCACAAATACGAACACACTTCCACCCTCAACAAAGTACTTACCGTACCCAAGGTACTCAAGGTATTCCTTGTACAGGTGATTGATATGCGTTATCGCACCCTTACTGCTCTTTGTCCAGAACACTGTGGGATCATCTGTCTCAATATCTGAGGCTATAGCCTCAACTACATCAGACGCTATGTTCTTGTTTATACTCACAAGTTCACTAACTGGTGTACCTTTCTTTGCTAGGGTCTTAATACTGTCAACCTTCTCGTTGTCCTCATAGAACTTGCTCCCATGAGCAGCTGTGTTCTTGTATGCAGACCTAACGATGTTCATTATCTCACGATCCTTGTCTCCCTCATCGTAGCTCAGTAAAACAGTCTGTGCCTCTGACTCAGGTATACCAAAGTCGTTCAGTGCTGAGGCTAGGATAAACAAGTTGTTGTTCTTCTGGCCTTGCACCATTCCGAAGTCACGATCCCACCATATGAGTAGCCTTCTGACTATCTCGTTTGTGTTGTCTAGCTTAATGGTATTACGTGAGGTCTTGGTGTCAAATACTGTATGTTCTTCGGTAGTTATTTGGTTAAATTCCTCGCTATCTGCGTTAACAAATAGCTCTGGATCGTATGACTCGTAGCATACACGGCTAATATCCTTAGTGCTGTTGTCAAACTCAGGGACGTTGTAGTATTTTTTTAGGGATAAAAAGTAATTCTGATGGCTTTCGATGTCCTTCGGTATCTTCACAATCACCTTTAGTCCGTCACCACTAGGAGAAGTAAACACAGCGTAAGAGTACTTGTCCTTCACTAAGAAGTCACGGTAGTCTATCATTGACCACTCATCTATGAATCCATCGAAGTCTATGCATATAAACCCACTGTGCTCAACTATCCCTGCCTTTGATCGCTTGGTGAACTTACCACTAAAACATATTGCAGGTAGATGCTTCTTGATCTCGTTACGCTTATGCTTACTGTCAGACCCAGGGTACATCCTGATCTGCTCACACAACTCCTTTGACTTACCAGTGCGTATACGATCAAGAGCCTTGTCAACAGATATGTAGTAAGGTCTATCAGTTTCAGATATGTTCCTGAATAGAGTTATCATGAGATTAAAATTAATTGGTTAAAAAACCCACAGACATTACATCTGTGGGCTCTACGTTTATGGTTACCTAATTAGAAAGGAAGATCCTCGTCATCTGCTGGTGCGGATGTAGCTGGTTCAATAGGTGCAGAAGTAAGTACGTAAGTACCTAAGTCTTGAGGAGAGCTTATCACATCTGCCTCTACACGCCATGCTTCCAATGTGTTGAAGTACTTGGTCTCTCCTTGTGGAGAAAGCCACTCACGTCCTCTTAGATTGAACGACACCTTAACTGACTGCCCCGTTCCGAATGAGTTAATCAAGTCGCACTTGTCCTGAGTAAGTTGGAACGCTATGTGCTGATCATACTTCGAGTCCTTGTCGCTTAGCTCTGTTACAACGAATTCACGCTTCTTGAACTTCTCAGATACCTGTGCAGTATCTCCGATAAACTTGATGACACCAGTCATCTGAAATTGATTTGTCATTTGTTTTTGTTTAATAAATAATCCTTATACTCTTGAGCATACTTAAATGCCGCATTTAATCTTCTGTTCATGTGAACGATGTCATCATCTGACAGGTACACAGGACACACAGTCACACGTAGGTTGTCGGCTAGGTTATCAGCGAAGTGTAAGCTGTCGTGCTCGTACTCTGGAACCAACTCCTCTGGAGTAGTTACAAGTGAATGGAACACCTCACCTTTACGCCAGTCCATACCAGTCATACCACGTAGCATGTACAGGTAAGTCTTGACCTGCCATGTGTACGTACTGTTGTCAGCCTTCTCAGGAGTCTTCGGGAACGTCTTCTTAGACCACGAACTCTTCGCGTCCTTAACCATTAGGTTCTCCTTGTCAACTACATCTGGATGGCCAACTACACTGTTGTGCGACAGCTCGTAGTACTCATCAAACTCTGTCATCTTCTTATGATCAGTGAAGAACACACGGTTATACAGCTCGATAGCTTGGTCCTCAACATCTCTTCCCTTCGCTACTTCCTTGCTATCAAACGTATCCTTGTAGTCGTATACCTCACTGTCAACATAAGACTCAATAAGACTCTTAGCACCTACTGGAAGATCTACATCTGCGTCACGCTTAGCGATCAGCTTATCTCTCTCCTCTGCCTGCTTCTCAGTAAGCTTAATCTTACTGAGCAGTTCATCGAGCTTATTGCTCTGTACCTCTGTTAGGCCATCCGTGCCTAAGAAAAGTGGTGCGATGTTATACGTTCTCAATCGCATCCTTCAGTAATTTAATCTGGTTAGGTGTAAGTGTACGACTCGCCATAAGCTTCTCGATAGTCGTTGATCCCTTCTGTACCGATGCAATCGCCTTCGGGAAGTCATCGTCAGAGATCCCAGGCTTAGCCTCTTTCTGCGCTACCTGTGGAGGTCTACTACTGAAACGTAGTGCGTCAACCTTTCCTTCAGGTGATGACACCTTCTCCACACCTAGTGCGATTGGCTTACCTAGGTACACGTCCTGCTCGACTGTCTCGAACAACTTCTGTAATCGCTTGAAGTTAGTTACGTTTACAACCATTGGCTTTGTGAACTCCTTGAGCTTACAGAACACCTTACGTTCCTTACCCATTGATCCTACCATCTCATCAACAAAGAACTTGTCGATGGTCACTACGAGCTGTGCGTAGCCTTTCTTCTTGTCGTCCCATAGGTCTACTGCGCCTAGGTACTTGTCACTGTCTTTAAAATTCTGTCTCCAGTGCATAATTAAATTGATTTGAGTTGAGTAGTGAATTAACCCATCACTAATTAGGGGCTACAAAGATGAGGATAATTTGCTTATCCTCTCCTCATAATCTAAATGTTTGTTGAAAACTTTTAAGTACGTATCATTTAACCTAGCTGCAAGCTCAGTCCTATCGTCACGTAGAGCAAGCTCTATGTTGTACATAACCTTGTCAGCTCTGTTCTTGTGTACATACGAACACACTGCGAATGCACCGTGATCGAACCCTACTTCCTTGAATATCTGTAGGATCTCCCAGGGCACATCCTCGTAGTGATCGCTGTTAGTCATTGTGTTCTTGACCTCAATCCTTCCATCGTTGAACCGTTCTATCTTCACACCGTGGTTTACATAGAACTCACTGTTGTCTGTCTTAACAAACGAGACGTGTGGCCTCTCCTTCAATTCACTCCATGCCTTCATCGTACCCTGCTGTTAGTTTCTGAATCTTGTGCCTGATATCACCACGCATGTAGCCATCTGAGTGAAGACTCAGCTGATATGCCGCGTACCTCTCAGCGAGCTCGTACTTGTTGAAGATATCGTTCTCAGCCTCAAACTGCTGAGGTGTAAGCTCCGCAAGTGATGTCATCACCTTACGCCACGAGTAGTAGATCGTTGACTGGTTCACTGAGAAGTTGTAGTTGTCAAGCAAGTACTGCTGTATCTTAGGAGCACTCTGGTACTTCTGAAACGCATGGTAGTAAACCTCTTGTCTCTGTCTCACTACCTCTGCTTTGCGACTTCTCGTCTTGAAAATCTCATGATTTTCGTTGATTATCTCTTTCATTATAACTAATTAAAAATCCAATAAATACAATTAAATTCATCCCTAATGATGCAATTATCTCGTGTATATCCTCATACACATTTACAGATAGATGCACATGACCTACCATCCAGAATGGAACAGATAGGTTTTGTGATATCCATACGACTAAGTATTTGATAAATTGCATATGTACTTTCTTACATCTATCCAGTACCTCTTTGTGTAGTAGATAGGTATTATACCATAACCACGACTGAAGAACGCCATCTCGATCATTCTGTCTGCGTGCATAATAGCTAGTCTCTTAGACTTTTCTCTGTGGCCGACCTCCATCCATATCTCGTTGAAGATCTTAACTGCCATATACTCCTCACTCATCATTTTTTATTTTAAGTCCGTACATCATATTTAACCACATCATTTCTCTGTGGCATATCTTCTTTGGGTACCTGAACACCTTCTTTATAAGTGCCTCTCCATACTTAACCCATTCTTCATTCTGTTCACTAGTCATAGTCCACTTGCTGTACCATGCGTCCTTCCTATCCACAATATCCTCGTACTTAACATCGTGACCTGCGATCTCAAACATCTTGTTGATCAGGTCAACTAAGAATTCTTTTTTTCTTTCCGACATTCTATCTCCTTTTTAATTAATTTTATGTGCCAATCTGCACCACCATACTCCAAAACCTTCTGTAGGTAGTCGTCGTCCATATCGCATATTGGTACGTACTTCATTGGCTCTACACCACTCACACCTCTGCTACCTCTAAAGGCATGCTTTCTGACTAACTCAAAGTCATCGTCTGCGTAGATGTTGATCGATGTGATCTTTTTCAAGGTCTTCGCGCCATACCTAGCGTAGTCCAGTCCACCATCAACAATTGCCTCGTTCGGGCAACCGCACGTCTTATAGTCGTGCCTACTGTAGCTGACTATCGTCTCTTCACACTCATGGCATCTTACTGCGTTGTAAACTAATTGTCTCATTTCTCTTCAATTGTGCAACATACTGCACTTTAGTTAAACATTTAATCGGATGAATTCCGTTTAATAGTGCATAATATTACACTTTTTAGTTATGCTTTACGCAACTATTGCGCCTAGCGTCTAGTTATAAGCAAGCTGCTACGTTCCTGCTTCGTTTGACAATTCCGTTTCAAAAGAATTAAAAAAAAGCCCACCGCACTCTTTAATACGAGTTTCAGCTATTTTACAATATTCTTCTGTTATTTCACTTCCAATATATTTTCTACCTAATTTACTTGCTACTAATCCAGTCGTTCCGCTTCCCATAAAAGGGTCGTAAATCAATGCTTCTTTTTCTGAAAAAGCGTTTATCAAATCAAATGGTAGTTGTTCAGGAAAAATTGCACCGTGAACATCAGATACTTTTTTGCCTCTGCCAATTCTCAAAATGTTATTCATTTCACCTCTTTTGAATTTAGCGTTTTGTATTGCCCTTCCTGCTCTTTTATCATCTTCTAATATCAACACCATTTCATAGCAGCTATTTAAAACCATTCCGTGCATTGCAGGCTGTCCGCTTCCTTTATCCCAAATGATAATATCCTTAATGTCCTTATTAAAATCGCCAATGATTTTAAAAAACGCTTCCTTGCTTCCTGTTACTATTTGAAAGTTATAGCAAACAATTTTTGACACTCTTAATAGTTCGGTCAATACGCTGCTATGAAATTCGTAAAAATCATTTATAGGTAAGGCATCGTCAAAATGCTTATACTTCTTGCTAAAATGTTCGCTTTTCTCTCTTGTGGTATATTGTCCGTTCCTTATTCTTGTTCGCATATTATAAGGCGGTGAAGTAACTACCAAGTCCACAAACTTATCAGGCATTTTAGCCATTGTATCAAGGCAATTTTCGTTGTATATTTTATTTATTTCCATCCCTATTTTTTTTAATTCTTTTGTTTAGTGCTTCGATTTAAGTTTTTCGGTAATCAACCGCAGCCAGCTTATAACAGCGGTTTTGTGCTATTTGCCCCATCAACATTTGTGATAAAATTGAAACTTTGTGCAAGGGGGCAAACAGACACAAAGCCGCCAAACGTTATGTGTAAGTGTTTATTTCTTTTTTAACTTCCTCCCAGTAATCCATCATCAACCTATTCTGCCAACGGTTTTCTTCTAGTGCATTAAGTACTTCATCGCAGGTAATCGATGCCGCCTTACGTGCATTATCTTCCTGCTGTTCTGATGTCTGTGCTTCGACTAAGTCAAAGTACTTGTCGTACAGTTCTTTCGCTTTTTCTTTGTGTATCATATATTTTTAGTTATAAAGTAGGCAACTCAAAAGGTATTACCTCTGCTGGGTGACACCCCAGCACTCGCTGCCTACTTGGTTGTATTACGTTCTACACAAAATTTACAGTTACCTTTATGTGTTAAAACATCAGTTTTATATCCTCTTAGTTTTCCAATGTATTCACAACTATCAATAATGTAAATTTTTATATCTGCCGTTTGTTCATTTGAATAAATAGTTGGTTGCTTGTTATAAGTTTTTTGTTGATTTTCACAACCATAAAACATAAAAGCTACTATTGCGTAAGCAACAATACTTGTCTTTATAATTAATTTAAACTTTTTCATTTTATTTATTTTTTAGTTATGTAAGGCGCAATTGCGCTTATATGCTAGTTAGTAGGCATTTGAAGTAGATTCCCTTTTGAACGAAACTGCATCGCCTTTAAAATTATAAGTCATATAAAACTTATTACCACAAGTACACTTAACACTTGTATATTTTGATTTATTTTTATTACACCTATCTACATAGTTATCTTCACAATCATCATATTGTTTATTACAATAAGGACAATTGAAAACTACATTTGCAATATTTATATTTATTAATTCCATAATTTTAAACTTAAAGTAAATAAACGCCTACTAACAGCAATTATACACAAATGGCGACACGTACATTATGCTTATGCCATCTGCGTATAGTTGCAAAACGTTATATGTAATAGCTTATATTCTCAATCCTTTTAACATTTATCTAAGGAAAAAGAAATAAAAAGCCATCGCACTTATTCTGTATCACAAAAAATACCACATTCCCAAGTTTTAATTTTACCGCCCTTTGCTGTTGGTTCAAGCTCATCTAAAAAAATTCGTTTTCCTTTATATTTTACTAATCTTGCACCAATTCTTCTGCTTTGTTCCGCTCTTTGTTCAAATACTTCTGGGAATTTCTCACGAACTAAATTCCAATAAGTAGGCGATTGACTTTTAACACAACCAATACAATTAGCATTTGGAAATCCTAAATCATAAATTTTAGGTCTTTCAATTCCTGCTCTATGTAAAATATCAAAACAATCAAATTTAGTTAGTTTTTCATCAATTAAAATTCCAATTGTGTTTTCTCTCTCAAATTTAGTGAATCGTTCAAATCTATTTTTTTCTTCTAATGTAAAACCAAGAACGTGAAAGTCAATTTTGTGCTCTATTTCAAACTCATATCTTGCTTGTTTTTTTAGATATTTTGTACAAGGAGCACCAGCAACACCGCTAATATATTTTCGCTTCTCAAAAACATCAATAATACTGGCACTTGGATACTCTTTTGATTTAGCTTCAATAATTTCAATACCAAGCCATTTTGCAATATCATTTTTAAATCTAATGTTATCTTCATGCTCTTCTTTTACTGGGTTATTCACAACTAAAATATTATGAGTTTTACCATATTTTTCAATTGTTTTTTGAACAGCAATCGCAGAAGCAACTCCGCAACTGAACCAAACAGCTATTGTTTTTTTATCAATCATATTCCAAAAGATTTTAAATATTGTACACCTTCATCAATTGTTTCAAAAACAATATCAGAAACTTGCGTGATAAATGATAAGTAATTATCTTTAATTGTTTCGTGATTTGGCTCTAAAACTGTTATAACAGTCTTTCCTAATCCCTTTGCATAACCAGCTTCACAACATAATCCAATGCAACTTGTGTTTGTTTTTTCTACATACACAAAAAGAATATCACATTGTTTTATAAAATGTAAATCCCATTTTCCATATTCGTTTACATTCATTGTTATTCTTTCTCCGTTCTTAAACTCTTTTTCTTTTGGATTTATCCATTGAAAGTTGTTAGAGCATTTTTTTACTTCGTTAGCCCAATCTGATTTAAAACCGCCAGCTAAATAAATTTTTTGTTTTTCCATCGCTTTTTATTTCTTTTTCCATTTTTACTTCTAATTAATTTTATCTTAAAAGGTCGCTACTACATATAACAAGTGCTACAAGATAGTAGCAAGTACTGTGTTTAATATGCTACCATCGTGTAGCACTAATCCGTTATACGCAATCAATCAAACGTCAATCCATTATATTGCATGAATTCGTGTAGCTTTTCTCTTGTATCATCCAGCTCTTTATACACATCGTCAGATAGGTCCTCATGTTTTAATTTATTACGCAAATATTGGTCTAATTCCCAAGCTAATAAATACCACTTCATGCCGTTAAGACACATCTCCATTTCTTCTTTGTCTTCAATGCTGTCGAATTCAATTGTTACTTTTGCCATCCTATTCTGATTTAAAGGTTAATTGTCTAGTCTCCATACTTCAAATGATGAACCAAAGGGTATCATTTCATCTAAATGCTTTGAGCATAATTCGGTATAGTCTTCGTATGTAGTACCCATTCCAAGTTCTTGAAGGTGAAATTCTGCTTTTTCGTTACAATCAGGGTAGCAACACACTTGTTTTTCGCTAGACTCGTAGCATCTTTCAATATTTTGTTCCATCTTATTCTTATTTAAAGTAGTTAATATGGTTTTTAATAGTGGACTCAATTGAGTGTGAAATGTCTGCACCTTTTGAACTTTTACCTTCTTTCCGTAAGGGTTCTTTAATTTTACATTTAATTTTTTCAATTAAAAGATTCAATTGATTTTCTGAAATGGTGTATGTTTTTTCTTCCATTTTACTTGTTTTTAAAGGTTTATTGATTTCTTGTTCTTAATTATTGTTTTCATATGGTGTTGCTTCTTTGATTAGTTGTTCAATATCCATCCTTAAAAAGACATTCTCTTCAACTTCACATATCCGATTTAATATTTCACGAATTTTAAGTGCTTTTAATTCAAGTTCTGTAATATACCTAAGAACACTTATAGGTGTTGTCATGTAATCTTCTTCAGCATTTTCTCTGTAATATGCTAAATCTTTTGTTTTTTCTTTTTCCATTCTATTCTGATTTAAAGGTTTCGTTGTACTTACCACTTTTACTTAAATTATCTTTTGCCCATAATGGTTGTAGATTAGTGTAGTGGTTTAATTTAATTACTTCATCTTCTGTTTTTGCTTTTACTAAAGGAATAATATGGTCAATATGCCATTCACCATGATTTTCAAATGACATTCCATCTAAAAACATATTAGACAGATGCATTATTAATTCATGTATAGTGCATCCTATTATTTCTTCTGTTTTTTTAGATTTGGTATATCCTTTTTTCTTTATACTATTTCTAATTAAACAAGATATATTATGTTTTAATTTAAAAATACTGTCAGTATGTCTTTTAATAGAAATTCTTTTTGATGCTAATTTGTTTATTCTGTCTTTGTGTTTTAAGTAATATTCTTTCTTAGCATCTTTATTATAGGTTATTTTTTTTCTTAAAAGAATTTTATCTTTTTTTTCTTCATAGTATTCTTTACTCCTTTTATTGTGTTCATTAATATTTTTTAAGTAATATTCTTTTTTCTTTAATGGATTATAGTTTTCTTTTTGCTTTAGTAATACTTTTTCTTTATTTAAAATATATCTCTCATTTATACATTTTTTACATTGAGATCTTACTCCAGATTTAGTATTTTTATCTGCTGAAAACTCATCAATTGCTTTCTTTATTTTGCATTTGCTGCATATCTTTCTCATCTAATTTAGATTTACATTTGCTGCAAATATAATAATTTTTCTCCATTTCTTTGGCTCTTACTATAGCATCCTCAAACAATACATCTTGCATATTATTTACCACCATAGGTCCAAGAATATCACTAAATTCTTTTACTAGCCATTCAACTGGGGTTAACTGTTT
>Ga0181352_1000014_pt1 | contig 65656 bp, 83 predicted proteins | sample Fa13VDMLBSN_FD_130103 | JGI IMG/M metagenome (GOLD analysis project Ga0181352, IMG submission 130103) | Freshwater viral communities from Lake Michigan, USA - Fa13.VD.MLB.S.N | ecosystem: Environmental > Aquatic > Freshwater > Lake | place: USA: Michigan | collected 2013-09-23 | reverse complement strand
GTTTAGGTTCAACAATGCTGACAACCCTATCGAAACGACAGACCCTAGAACGATTCAAGGGGTTGAGTCTTTTGTCGTCAAGCAGTTGATCACTCAACAGCGTGCGGATGAGATTCTTGGTACCACAGCAGCGTGGAATGGCTGGCACTTGGGACAGACGGTGCGGGTGCTTGAACCGTTCACTGCTGCCTATCCTGAGACTTACGCGCTGATCGGCATTGACCCGACAGATCCTGCATTGACGATTGAAGGCGGGGCGTCGTTCGCGCCAATGTACTTGGAGGCGGTGTAAATGGCGATTACCACTCTCGATGGCGTCATTGCAGGGTGCAAACCTCCACAGTTCTTCTATAAAGCCCCCGCCGGGATAAACTCCGCCGGGAGAACATTTTCAGCGTTCTACGCCGCAGGCGTACCCGGCGCGGCTTCTGCTCCAACTCCGGGCTTGTCTGGAGTGGCCCTGACCAGCTATCCCGGCCAAATCCCTTTTACGAATCCCACGGCGGGTCAACTGTCGTATCTGGCTAGGTTCGCGTGCTCTCTTTCTGCTTCAAGCGGTCAGGCCATGTTGCTGGACAGGTTGTGGCACAACAGCGGCATAGGCCCTTTCTCAACTAGTGTTCAAACCATCAACTCGGTGGCCTTCCCCGCAAGGGATCAAAATGGAACTAGCGATGGCGTCGGTGTTTTGCTCGCGCTTGAGGTCACTAATACCCCCGCCACTACTAACCCAACAATCACTGTGACGTACACGAATAGCGATGGTGTTGGGTCAAGAACGGGACAAAATATTATTGGAACGTCGGCTGTTTCAGTCCAAACAGAATTTCACCGGATTAGCCTAGAATCCGGGGATAAGGGCGTTCGGTCTGTTCAGTCGATTCAGTTCACCGGGAGTTGGGGTGGCGGGGTAATGAATTTGGTGGCTTATCGGGTGTTATCGACAAGCCAAATTGGGGTGGGTGGGATTCCGACCGCGAACGATGTAACGACTAATGGGATGGTTCAATTGTTCGACAACACCGTCCCGTTTATTGCTTTCATGGTATCTGGCACCACGACCATTCAAGGCGTAATGACCGTCACGCAGGGATAGAAAATGACAATCACAACCCTTGATGGTGTTATTGCCGGGTGCAAACCTCCACAGTTCTTCTATAAGGCGTTGTCAGGGACGTTGGTTGGAGGCAGACTCTACACGCCGTTTTACGCAGCAGGTATTCCCGGCGCTGCTGTTGCACCGACTCCGGGGCTGGCAGGCGAGGCGCTTACTACTTACGCAGGGCAAATACCGTTTAGTAATCCGGGGAGCGGTACTTCGTATCTCGCCCGCTTCGTGGGACTTTCGTCTGGTCAGGCTGGTCAGATAATGTTAGTTGATCGTCTGTGGCATAACAGCGGAATCACCATCACTTCAACTGCATCGCAGACCGTTAACTCAGCGACTTTCCCGGCGCGGGATGAGAACGGCACGACCAACGGCGCAGGCGTCTTGCTTGGGGTTGAAGTGTCTGCTGCCACAGGCTCTGCCAACCCAACGATTACCGTGACATACACAAATAGCGCGGGCGCGCCGTCAAAGACTGGCGCAAATATCACTGGCACTACTGCACCCTCGCCCGTAGGCGCTTTTTACTCCATTGGTCTGCAAGCGGGAGACAAGGGTGTTCGTTCGGTTCAGTCAATTACGCTTAGCGCCTCTTGGATAAGCGGCACAATCCATTTGGTCGCTTACCGTGTTTTATCTGTCATTCAAATTGGTGCAGGCGGCATTTCGACGGCGGTTGATGCGGTAACGGGTGGGATGCCTCAGATGTTCAACAACACCGTGCCGTTTCTGCTTTTTGTCCCCTCTGGAACCCAATCGACATCCTTGCAAGGCTCGATGACTGTGACGCAGGGGTGAGCGATGGCGATTACAACACTCGCTGGCGTTGAAGCAGGTTTAACTTACCCCAATATCTTGGCCAAGACCGCTAGCAATAGTGCTAACGGTACCAATCAGTGGATCACATCGTTTTACACAGCAGGTTACCCGCCTGCCGCCACTGCACCTACTCCCGGCGTTGCTGGAGCGGCGCTGACTGCTTACTCCGGACAAATTCCGTTCACCAATCCACTGAGCGGGAATACTTATCTTGCAGGGTTGCGGCGACAATTTTTTGCTGACACCGCGAATGCATCCCAACGAACGCTGATGATCGTTGATCGGCTGTGGCACAACTCGGGACTAGACCGCACACTGACCACTGCACAGACTGTCGACAGCGTGGCATGGCCTGCGCGGGATCTAAACGGATCGACTAACGGCGAGGGTGTGTACCTTGCCATTGAGATCAGCGCGAACATGGGCACGGGTGGCCCGACAATCACTGTTTCATACACCAACAGCACGGGGACTTCTGGTCGCACCGGTGTAGGTATTCTTTCCGCCCGCACCAGCGCACCAGCAGGCCATTGGTTTCCCATCGGGTTAGCCGCCGGAGATACCGGGGTTCGTTCGGTGCAGTCGGTTACTTTCTCGGTATCGTGGGGAACTGCTGGTGTGCTGCATTTAGTTGCATATCGCCCGATTGCAATGATTAACGCTGCTTCTGCTCCCGCAAACTATTGCGCCGATGACGCTCTGACACTTGCGATGCCGCAACTGTGGAACGATAGCGTTCCTCAGAATGTGTCTGTGATGGCTACCAACGGGGCAACAGACGGTGGCCCAATTCTAGTTCAGTACACGCAGGGGTAAGTCGTGAGCGGGCGCGGCAGGCCGCCGTTTAACTCGACGCTGCTATACAAGCAGCCGAGCCTTGCGCTGCGGCAGGTCATTCAGTACGCCGACCCAGACCCGACAGAAGCAACAGTACAAGGGCAGTGGTTCTGGGGCACTGCTAACGCTTTTACTTTAAATGCGGAAGTTGGCAGTTATTCCCTTACTGGTCAGGCGGCTACCCTCACCCGCACGGCGGTTGTTTCCGCTGGCGCTGGCTCTTATTCGGTTGCCGGTCAGAATGCAGAGTTAATCTATACGGTTGACCGGACGCTTAATGCGGCGGCGGGCTCTTATAGTATCTCCGGGCAAGTTGCGGAGTTTGTTCGTACTCTGCTGTTTAACGCTGAAGTAGGCGCATACAACCTGTCCGGTCAAGCGGCGTCTCTTACCGCTGCCCGAGTCCTTGGGCTTGATGCTGGCGCTTACGACATTAACGGGCAGAGCGCGGATCTCTCCGCTACCCGAGCGCTTTCACTCGCCGCAGGTTCGTACATCGTTCTGGGCCAAGACGCTAGCCTTACTAAGGCTAAAAATGTCTCGGCGGATGCGGGCGCTTATGATATAAGCGGTCAGGTAGCAGAGCTTCTTCGCGGGCTTTCGCTAAGCGCTAACTCAGGCAGCTACTTAATCGCTGGACAAGCTGCCGACCTCTTCCCGACAACGCTTTTCCCGAACCCTGCTGACGTTCGTCAGGGGGTTGTTTACGGGCCCGGTGGCATTTATACTGGGACACTAGTTGTAGGCGGCAATCCGATCTACCTATTTGATGACTAAACGTCATGGCAAAGACCCCCGCTTGGACTCGCAAGGAAGGCAAGAACCCCAAGGGCGGTTTGAACGCTAAAGGCCGCGCTTCTTATAACGCCGCGAACCCCGGTAAACCGGGGCTTAAAGCCCCGCAGCCTGAAGGTGGCCCACGACGCGATTCCTTCTGTGCCCGGATGGAAGGGGCGAAGAAGAAGCTCACGAGCGCCAAAACGGCTAACGATCCCAACTCTCGTATCAATAAATCGCTTAGGGCGTGGAACTGCTGAAATGGACCTCAGTATCTGGAACACCGTACTGACGGTGCTAATCGGGCTGTTGTCTTGGGTTCTAAAAGAGAAAGCAACGGAACTCAAGAGGGTTGAAATTCTCCTCAACAAGACCCGAGAAGAGATTGCTCGGGAATACGTTACCAAGGTAGAAGTCCATAACGACATCAATCGAGTGCTTGATAGGCTTGACCGGCTGGAAGCAAAGATTGATACCTTCATAAAAGGCGGTGCTCGTGCCTAGTACCAGTCAGCGGCAGCATAATCTGATGGCTATGGTCGCAAATGACCCGAAAGCCGCAAAAAAGACTGGCATTCCTCAGTCAGTTGGGGAAGAATTTGTAAAGGCAGACAAGGGCCGTAAGTTTGGTACCGGCTCCCGTCCCGATCTCCAGCGTCTCAACAAGCCGAAAACCCTCCATGGTAAATCGGCACTATTCAGTGAAGGTGGTTCCATGAAAGAGTCTAAAGCGATGGTCAAGAAGGAGATTGGCTTCATGAAGGCCAAGGGCGCTCCGAAGTCCATGATCGAGCATGAGAAGAAGGAAGCCGGTATGAAGAAGATGGCTTCTGGTGGTTTCGTTCGCGCAGCCGACGGTGTTGCTTCCAAGGGTAAGACTAAGGCCAAGCAGATCGCCATGAAAAAAGGCGGTAAGTGCTAATCATGGACAAGGCTAAAACCCCTCCGCCCCCTCCCCCTCCGCCCCCGGCTCCCAAAGCCGAGACCGCTGAAGAGCGCATGGTGCGCGAAGCCAAGCAGGATGCTGCTACGGAGAAAGGCTACAAAGAAGCAACCAAGCCTGATCGCCTGAAGAAAGCCCTGCCGTTCAAGGCTGGTGGCAAGGTTAGCTCCGCTTCTTCCCGTGCGGATGGTTGCGCTCAGCGTGGCAAGACCAAAGGTCGGATGGTGTAACTATGATGGCATCACGCGGAATGGGGGCCATAAGCCCCTCCAAGATGCCCAAGGCAACTCGCAAATCAAGGCGAGACAGTACTGATTTCGATCAGTATGCCGAGGGCGGCGAGGTTAAGTCCCGTGTGAATCAGGCTGGTAATTACACCAAGCCGGGTATGCGTAAGTCGCTGTTTGAGTCTATCAAGTCTCGTGCTACGCAGGGCACCGCCGCAGGGCAATGGTCAGCCCGTAAGGCACAGTTGCTTGCTAAGCAGTACAAGTCTAAGGGCGGCTCTTATAAATGACAAAAGCGTGCCTTCTCTGCGAGCAGGACAAGGACGAATCCGATTTTTATCGGTTCTTTGACCGCTGGACACAGAAGCGCTATTTGAGCGCACGATGCAAGCCGTGCCATCAGGAATACAAACGGACGAGTCCAACAACGCCCCGCAACCGCAAGGCTGAGAAGCTACAACTGCGGTACGGCTTGACCTATGAACAGTGGGAAGCCATGCGCCAAGCGGAAGATTGTCGGTGTATGATTTGCGGCATCAGTGAGGATGAGCTTGGTAAAAAACTGGACGTGGACCACTGCCACTATTCCGGGAAAGTCAGAGGGCTTTTATGCAATCCGTGCAACACCATGCTCGGGCATGCGCGGGATAAAGTTGAAATTCTTGAAGCCGCTGTTGCGTATTTGAAAGAGAATAGCGGGGGGTACAAATGAAAGCCCCCCAGCAGTCACTAAAAGACTGGACTGCTCAGAAATGGCGCACGAAGTCAGGCAAGCCCTCAAGCGAGACTGGCGAGCGATACCTTCCCGCAAACGCGATCAAGTCCCTGTCCTCCGCCGAGTACGCTGCGACCACCCGCGCTAAACGCGCTGGCAAGGCCAAAGGCAAGCAGTTCGTATCTCAGCCCAAGACCATCGCCAAAAAGACTGCAAGGTTTAGATAATGGCTACGACAGGCACTTCGACGTTTAATCTGGACATGAACGACCTTATCGAAGAGGCGTTTGAGAGGTGCGGCCAAGAACTTCGCACGGGTTATGACTTCCGCACGGCTCGACGTAGCCTTAACCTGCTGTCTATTGAGTGGGCAAATCGCGGTATCAACCTGTGGACAATTGAGCAGGGGCAGATTCCCCTGTATCAAAATCAATCTATTTACTCGCTTCCGGTGGATACGATTGATCTTCTGGATAAGGTTGTCAGGACGGGAACTGGTACAAACCAAACTGACATCAATATCAATCGGATCTCGGAGTCCACGTACTCTACGATCCCTAACAAGAATGCTACGGGTCGTCCTATTCAGGTCTGGATCAACCGGCAGTCGGGCGAGTCTAACCCTACCACCGCTACGCTGACTGCCACGATTGGTTCTACAGATACTACGATTGCCATTACCGGCGCTTCGACTTTGCCGTCCGCAGGGTTTATTAAGCTGGACAATGAAACGATTGGGTACTCGGCCATTAGCGGGAATAACCTGCTCTACTGTGGCCGTGGACAGAACAGCACTACTGCGGCTTCTCATACCGCTGGCGCTAGCGTTACACTTCAGAACTTGCCAAACATCAATATCTGGCCTATCCCAAATCAAGGCGCGGTTGGCAACCCTTACTATATGTTTGTGTATTGGCGTATGCGCCGAGTGCAGGACGCTGGTACAGGTACCAAAACTCAGGATATTCCATTCCGGTTCATCGAATGCATGGTCGCTGGGCTTGCATACAAGATGGCTATGAAGCTGCCAAACATGGACCCCAATAGGCTTGCCGTTCTTAAAGCTGAATACGACATGCAGTGGCAGTTGGCCTCGGATGAAGATCGGGATAAGGCCAGTCTGCGTTTTGTGCCACGTTCTATGTACTATGCCTGATTATGGCTGGACCTAAATACGCTTCCGCTAAGAACGCGATTGCTGAGTGTGATCGCTGCGGGCAACGATATAAACTTAAGGAACTCCGCAAACTCACGATCAAGACCAAACAGGTCAATATCAAGGTTTGCCATGAGTGCTGGGAACCAGACCACCCTCAGTTGCAATTGGGTATGTACCCCGTGTACGACCCGCAGGCCGTGCGTGAGCCACGCCCGGATACCAGCTACTACCAGTCTGGAGTTAATGCAGAAGGTAGTCGGGTCTTTCAGTGGGGGTGGAACCCCGTAGGCGGGTCTAGAGCAAATGACGCTGGATTGACCCCAAATAACTTGGTACTCTCTGTACAAGTTGGTACCGTCACTGTAGTGACTGCGTAGGAGCAGACATGGATTCCATGAAAAAAATCGCCAAGACCGAGGTTAAGGCTCACGAAAAGCGCATGCACGCCAAAGGCATGAAGAAAGGCGGCGTTACTTCTCTCGATATGAAGAAGTACGGTCGCAACATGGCCCGTGCAATGAACCAGCGGAGCAAGTAATGGCTAAGTTCAGCATGAAGGTCAAGGGCAAGGAGATCGGCCCCGCGCCGGTTTATGCGCCTCCGCACGATATGCAGGGCACTGCTGGTGTTGACATCAGCAACTCTGGCTACAATGGCGGCAAGCGTTACCGCGCCAACGATGTGAACATGAGCGTTGGTAATATCGACCGCAACGATTACGCAGCGCCTAAGACTTCGGGTATCAAGACTCGGGGTAACGGTGCCGCTACCAAGGGCGTGACTGCTCGGGGACCGATGGCGTGAACTACAGCGAGCTTTCTGCTGCGATTCAGTCGTATACCGAGAATCAGTTCCCGGTGACGACACTTGCTGATGGGTCTACGGTTTCGTCGGCCTCTCAGATCGCTCGCTTCGTTCAGCAGGCAGAACAGCGGATTTACAACACTGTTCAGTTCCCGTCCCTGCGTAAGAACGTGACCGGCACAACCTCTGTCGGCAATAAGTACCTGTCCTGCCCAACCGATTTTCTTGCCGTGTATTCCATGGCGGTTATTGATGGGGCTGGGGCGTATGAGTACCTGCTCAATAAGGATGTGAACTTCATCCGGCAGTCGTATCCATCCCCAACAGATACAGGCGCTCCTAAGTATTACTCCTTGTTTGGCCCGACGGTGACCGGAGTTACGATCACCAACGAATTGTCGTTTTTGCTTGGGCCGACCCCGGATATCGCTTACGGCATCGAGCTTCACTATTACTACTATCCTGAGTCGATTACGGTCGCAAACACCACTTGGCTGGGGGATAACTTTGATTCGGTGCTGTTGTACGGAGCGCTGGTTGAGGCGTATACCTTCATGAAGGGTGAGGCCGATATGGTTGGCTTGTATGATGGCAAGTACAAAGAAGCCCTTGCTCTTGCCAAGCGCCTTGGAGATGGAATGGAGCGTCAGGATGCGTACCGTTCTGGGCAATACCGTCAGCCGGTGACTTAAGATGGCACTTGTTCAAGGCGCGACTAATACGTTTAAAACGGGTCTTGCATCAGGCTCGTTTAATTTTTCGTCGGATACTTTTAAGATCGCGCTGTATAGCAGCACCGCTGACCTTGGCCCGACAACCACTGCATATACAACGACTGGTGAACTCACTGGCACCGGGTATACTGCCGGTGGCGTTACGCTTACAGTGTCTGTCACTCCGACGACTGGGGCGGATTCTTCTAATACGGTAGCGTATTTGTCTTTCGCAAATGCAACGTGGAACCCAGCGGCGTTTACGTGCCGTGGCGCGTTGATCTACAAGTCAGGTGGGGGGAACCCCACAGTGTGTGTTCTGGATTTTGGTAGCGACAAGACATGCACTACCTCATTTGAGGTACAGTTCCCCGCTGCCTCTAGTACAAGCGCAATCATCAGGATTGCATAGGAGCCTGAAGTGACGACGAATCGAGCAAAGACTTCGGATGTAACCGGCGGCGGTTTGATTGCTAATAGCATGCCGAGCGACTCTGCCAAAGCGATGGGCAAGTACATCGTTGAGTGTTTCGATAAAGACGGCAATCACAAGTGGACCGCTGAGACGCCCAATCTTGTTGTGAACGTCGGTCTTCAGTACATGGCTGGAACGGCGCTTGTTGCTACCACTCAGATCACCACTTGGTATGTTGGTCTGTACGGCGCTGGCGCTTCGAACACTCCAAACGCACTGGATACTGCATCTTCTCATGGTGGCTGGACTGAAAACACCAGCTACTCGGAAGCTACGCGCCCGGTGGCAAACTTTGCCGCTGCAACTAATGCCAATCCTTCCGTTGTTACCAACACCTCTAACAAGGCGGTGTTTACCATGAACGCCACCACCACGATTGGCGGTGCGTTTTTGATTAGCAACAACACTAAGGCTGGTACGACTGGTACGCTGTTCTCTGCCGCTGACTTTCAAGCCCCCGGCGACCGAGCGGTTGTTAGCGGGGATATTCTGAACGTCACTTATCAGTTTAGCCTGTCCGCCTAAGGATGGATAAGTGTCCAGTGGCTGGGGTTCCGGCACTTGGGGCCAATCTAACTGGGGTTACTCTGGGTATTCATCCTCAGTAACGGAGTCCGCCACTGGCTCTGATTCCATAACGGGATCATCTCTTGCAGGTCTAGTCACAGAAGCGGCTACAGGCACTGAAACTGTAGCCGCTATACGGCGGTTAAACCCCGTAGTTGCCGAGTCGGCATCCATAGCCGACAGTAATCTTGGCGTGCGAAACTATTTTCGCACTGAATCCGAGACTGCTACTGGCGCGGATTCTACTAGCGCGCAGGCGAGATTTTTTGCCAGTGAAGTCGAGGCTGCAACGGCCTCAGATCAGATAAGCGCACGCTCGCAGTTTTTCAGATCAGAAACAGAAGTAGGAACAATATCCGATCTGGTATCTGCCAGACCTACTTTTTACTCTGCTGAGCAAGAAACTGCCACTGTTGCAGAGTCAATAGCCGCTCGGGCGCAACTACAGTCCTCTGCCTTAGAAACATCTACCGGCGCTGACTCCGTTTCCTCAGTTCGTATCCTTACCGAAGGCGGATGGGGTACGGGAACGTGGGGTCAGGGTCCGTGGAGTGGCACGGTATTTAGCCGGTCAATCGTAGAGGCCGCTACCGCTTCAGATCAAGTATCTGTCTCGGTCCCCGCTGTTAATGGGCAAATAAACGAGACTGCAACTGGCACTGACTCTGTAACCCCGAGGCTAACAACCGTCAATGGTTTGGTTATTGAATCGGCGTCTATTGCCGACTCTATAGCGGCTAGGTTTGCGCCCCGGTCAAGTGTTTCAGAATTAGCGGCGGTTGCGGATTCTGTTTCCTCAGTTCGTATCCTTACTGAAGGCGGCTGGGGATCAGGCACTTGGGGCCAAGGGCCTTGGAACGGGGTTGTATTTGCCCGGAACATATCCGAGTCTGCTGCTGGCTCTGATTTGTTTTCAGCCGCCGTTGCCACGGTCAATGGCTCTGTTATTGAAGCGGCGTCTATTGGCGACTCGGTAACGCCCAAACTTACGACAGTTAACGGTGTTACACAGGACTCTGCATCTGTCGCGGATTCTAATTCTGCGATTGGTAGGTTCAACCACTCCGTCGCAGAAACCTCCTCCGGTGCTGACTCCATTGCCTCTTCTGTTGCCTACACCGAGGGCGGATGGGGCTCTGGGGCATGGGGTCAAGGCCCGTGGAACGGAATCGTATTTAGCAGAAGTGTTGCGGATTCCGCTCTTGGGTCAGACGCTATTTCGTCCGCCCTGTCTTTGGTTAACGGTCTGGTTATAGAGTCAGCCTCTGCTTCTGATTCGGTATCTGCGACCGTCCCAACAGTCAACGGTCGGGTTGAAGAAACCGCCTCTGGCGCTGACGTTATATTCGCAGCCCGTGCAAACGATGCTGAAACTCTTGTTGCCGATACTTCGACCGGAACTGACTCAACATCTTCCACGGTTACCTACACCGAAGGTGGCTGGGGATCAGGCACTTGGGGCCAAGGGCCGTGGAACGGGATCGTCTTTAGTAGGAGCACTGCGGATAGCGCGGTCGCATCTGATGCGGTAACTCCTAGACTTGCACAAGTAAATGGACTGCTCAATGAAGCTGCTCAGGCGGCTGATTCAGTATCTTCTAATCTCGCGCAGTCTTTCAATGTAGCCCAAGATTTCGCCACAGCAACCGATAGCGTTACTCCGGCTCTTCCGGTGGTTAATGGGCTGGTTGATGAGCCGGTTCAAGTCACGGATGAAACGTCTGCCACGATCACACTGACCGAAGGTGGCTGGGGCTCAGGAACTTGGGGTCAAGGCCCGTGGAACGGTATCGTTTTCTCGCGCAATGTCGAGGAGATTGCAACCGCGACGGATGCAGTAACGCCCCGGCTGGCGCTGGTTAACGGGATTATTGAAGAACCTGCGACGGCCACCGATGCTATCAGCGCGGATTTGCCGCTTTCTTTCAACGTAGCGCCAGATTCCGCAACGGCTACCGATGCAGTAAGCGCCGAGACCCCGACTCAAAACCCTCTAATAAGCGAGCCCTCCACGGCTACCGATGCCGTATCGCTCGCGGTCATTTACACAGAAGGCGGCTGGGGTTCTGGGACTTGGGGTCAGGGTCCATGGAACGGGGTGGTGTTCTCTCGTTCTATCGAAGAGTCTGCGTCTATAGCAGATGAAGTTATCGGCGTCCCTGCGTATCCCCGGTCTACAGATGAGTTTCTGGACGCGACGGTAGAAGTTGATACCGCTGCTACGTTCTTCGTTTCCATCATCGAAGGCGTTGCAATCTCCGATTCCACGGTTGGGGTGCAGTATTACGAATCGGATGTCCACGAAGATCTTACTGTCGCGGACTTTATTCTTGGCGGGCGTTCTTATTTCCGCTCTATAGAAGACGCATCTTCTGCGACTGATTCAGTCGCATCTGACCCCGAGTACGCAGTACTTATTGCCGACGTAGGACTTGCTGCTGACTTAATTAGTTCTATCATCACCCGTCAATGGGACACGATAGACGATTCTCAAGACGCAAACTGGCAGGCCCCTGACAACAGTCAGCCGGTTACTTGGGAGACTGTTAGTGACAATCAGGACGCGCAGTGGCAGAATGCTGGTACGTCGCAGACCGCCGACTGGGTTGCGGTTGATGTCACTCAGGCTGTAAGCTGGCAAAATGTTAACGCCGCCCAAACTACTGCTTGGTCTGAAGTCAATGATAGCCAGTCTGCGGGCTGGCAGTCTGTTGTTAATGAGCAGGCTGGAAGCTGGCCTACAATCGAGACCGCGCAAGCGGTAAACTGGCAAGGAGTCGCTACCAATCAAAACCCGGCATGGTCGGATATTGATAGCGCTCAAGACTTTGACGAGACAGAAATCGTTTAGGAGTAGTTCATGGCCGTTACGTATACTTCCCTCCTTGGCCTTGCTAAGCCAACTACTGGCACAGAGGCGGGCACATGGGGTGATGTAGTCAATGACTACTTGACTACCTATCTTGATGCAGCGGTGGCCGGGGCTCAGACAATCAGTGGGAGCCAAACTGCGGTCACCTTAACGGTGGCAAACGGTACTGCGCTAGTTCAAGCAGCCGCAACATCCGCAGGCTCCGCGCAGTACCGCATCATTAACTGTACGGGTAGTCCGGCAGCTACGTTGATAATCACCGCTCCGTCTGCGAGCCGTGTATATCTGGTTATCAACGCTACCTCTACCAATCAGATAGTGACGGTCAAAGGCGCAGCAACGACTGGGGTTAACATCCCCGCGCTTACCCGGTCGCTGATTGCCTGGAACGGATCTGACTACATCCTGATCGCCTCTAACCGGATCACTGATCTGACGGGAACTTTGACTACCGGCAACGGCGGTACGGGTCTGACGACCTTTACTGCGGCCAACAACGCCATTTACTCCACCTCGTCTTCGGCGCTGACTGCCGGTACGCTGCCTGTGGCGGCGGGGGGTACGGGCGCTACGACCCTGACGGGTGTGGTTAAAGCTAGTGGGGTTTCGGCGTTTACAGCCGGGAGTGTAAGTCTCTCCACAGAAGTTACCGGTACTCTCCCAATCGCTAACGGCGGTACGGGTTCTACTACTGCGGCGAATGCTGCAACCGCTCTGGGTGTCGGCACCGCGAGTAATACGCAGTTGGGTTCACTTGGTGTAGGAGCAACGGCTTCTGGAACGTCTGGAGAGATTCGGGCCACCAATAACGTCACCGCGTATTATTCGTCTGACCGTAGGCTCAAAGAAAACATTCGTGATATCCCCAGTGCAGTTGGTGCTGTAGAAGCTATCGGAGGGAAGCTGTTTGACTGGACGGACGAATACATTGAGTCTAAGGGCGGTGCGGACGGCTACTTTGTACAGAAGTCTGACTTTGGTGTGGTGGCGCAGGATGTCCAAGCAGCTTTCCCGTTGGCAGTCCGTGAACGCGAAGATGGCACCTTGGCCGTGGATTACGAAAAACTCTGCGCACTAGCATTTGCCGCTATCAAAGAACTCTCGGCTCGCGTGAAAGAACTGGAGGCTCGCTAAATGGCAGTTCTCCCGTCATCGGGTGCCCTGAGCATCAACGACATTGCCGGTGTAATGGGTGGTACAGCACCGCACAGTTTGAGCGAGTATTACCGTGGCGGTGGTCTAGTGCCGAGTACAAAGACGGTGACGACCAGTGAAGGCCCGTTTGGCTCTCTTGATGTCTATCATTTTAGTCAGGGGCAGTATCAAAACACGATCTATTGGAACGGATCCCTCGTCGTATCAGATTATTCAAACTCTGTTTCGTCTGTAACGGTTGGATCGACTACGTATTACAGAGGCAGTTTGTTCTACACCTACACAGACTCAGAAACGGGCTTCGTTCAGTATTACTATGAAGTTTCTCGCTCTTACCCGACGACTGTGAACATCAACGGAAGTGTTCCAACTTCCGGCCAAATCAGCATCAGCAACTTCTACGGCGCAGAGAAGCCATGACTACCATAAACCCCGTATTTTATGTCGATAAAGTCTACGTTCAGCAGTATCCTGAATGCCCCGACTCAGTGGCTAGATCGACTTGGATCTGCGAGATGACCCGTAACGGGGTTAAAATCTATGGTGCGGGTGTTACATATCTCACCCCCCCAAGTCCTCAAGGGTTTATTCCGATTGCTCAACTGACCGCGCAACAGGTCGTTGACTGGATCATTCAGGTCCAAGGAGGCCAACCTTGGGTTGACTCCTACGTAGCCTCGCACGAGGATCAGATGGTGCAGGCAGAGCGCAATGCCCAGATGCAGTATTGGTCTACCCCGCTGGTTGATCAACCTCCTGTTCCTACGCCGACTCCCCCGCCCTTCTAAACCCACTGGTGATTTTTAAGTGCCATGTTCCCCAAACTTACCCCGGTGGTGCAGTTTCTGACTGCCTCATTCGCTCTGTCAGTGGGCGGGTATACCGCTGGGGATAAGTTTGGATGGTTTGATCGCAGCATCATTGAGTGGGCACCGGAGCACTTCAGTATCAAGGACGCCAAGATCGGTGAGCCTGTGCAAGTCACTGTGGCCCGGATCAAGAAGCGCGACGATTGCTCGGTTGAAGGCTTCACCCCGACGGTGCGAGATGCTGCTGGTCTGATTCACGAAGCCACTCCCAGTATGTCGAAGTTCACGGGCCCCGCTGGCCCTGAGATTGACACCTTCACGTACATGCTGAAGATTTCGGACAAAGAGCCCGTAAATCCCGGAAAGGCCACCCTGCTGGCGACCATCAAGTACAAGTGCCCAGAGGGTGAGCGTACTGTGACTTACCCCAAGCACAAGAACCTGACGTTCAATCTGAAAGACTAAACATGGAACCCCAAGACATTCAAGTCCTGAAGACGCAGGCCAAGATCGAGCTTGACAAGCTGGAGGCTCAGGCCACAGCCAAGGAAGTCGCTGCCAAAGCAATCGGCAAAGACGCGATCATGTGGATCTTTCTTCTGGTTCTGGTCGGGGTAGGCTCGTCTTTTATGCTGAGCCCAGAGGCTCTCCCTGCCGTTATTGGCCTTGTTGCTACCGCCACGATGGCTTTAATCCAGATGGTCAACGGCATCGTCAACGAGGCTAAGAAAGAAGAAAAGCCTGAGATCACCATTATCAAAGAGTTGATCGCCCGACTGGATCAGAAAGAACCCCCGATGCGTGTGGATGTTGAGGGTGATCGGGTTACAGTCAGCAAGGGCGAAGATTCAATTTCTACAAGGGTCTAAACATGCTGCCAATCGTCGCCTCTATCGTCTCTGGCCTGATCTCCAACGGCTTACCCAAGATTGCTGATGCGGTGCTAGAAAAGGGCGTCGATTACGTCGAGAAGAAACTTGGGGTTGAACTCAAGCCCGAAGAAGAGATGACGCAGGAGCATGTCGCTTCTTTGCGCGAACGGGCGATGCAGCACGCCGAGTTCATGGTGGAGCAGGAAGTTAAGGACAAGGCCAATGCTAGAGAGATGGCAAAACACGCCATGTCCTCCTCTGATTGGTTCGTGCGGCGGTTCACCTACTTCTTTATCAGCGGGTGGTCGATCTTTGCGATGGTGTACATCCCGTACATCACCTTCGGCCCTATCCCGTCTGAGAACGTGCGGTTCGCTGACACCATCCTCGGCTTCATGCTGGGCACTGTGATGGCTTCGATGTTCTCGTTCTTGCTGGGTTCCTCCTTCGGCTCCCGTGTCAAGGATGAGAAGAAATGATCGAGATTGCTCACCTTGTTGCCGTTGGCGTAAAACCCGAGACTGCTGCTACGTGGCTTCCTGCTGTGCAGGCTGCTTGTGACCGGTTTGAGATCAACAACCCGAATCGGATCGCGGCGTTTCTCGCGCAGTGCGGCCATGAATCCGGCGGCTTTACTCGACTCATCGAGAACCTGAACTACAGTGCCGAGGCGCTCATGCGCGTGTGGCCTAGTCGGTTTCCGTCGATGGAAGTAGCGATGCGATACCACCGCCAGCCGGAGAAGATCGCCAACAACGTCTATGGCAACCGGATGGGTAACGGCCCTGAGGCTAGTGGTGAAGGCTGGAAGTATCGCGGTCGCGGACTCAAGCAACTCACTGGCAAGTCAAACTACACAGCGTGTAGCAAGGGTCTGGGTAAAGATCTTGTTGCTGAACCTGACTTGCTGCTTACACCTGAGTTTGCTGCGTTGTCTGCCGGATGGTTCTGGAAGTCCAACAACTGCTCTCCGATGGCCGACGCACGGGAATTTGAGTTGTTGACCAAACGCATCAACGGTGGTCTGATTGGGTTGGCCGACCGCAAAGCTCGGTACGCTAAAGCCCTCGCCTGTTTCCCTGAGTAATCATGCCGCTCCAAAAGATTGTCTTTAAGCCGGGGGTTAACAGGGAGAACACTCGCTATACCACCGAGGGTGGTTGGTATGAGTGCGACAAGATCCGCTTCCGTCAAGGCAATCCAGAGAGCATTGGCGGATGGGTGCCGTACTCCAGTATTGGCGCTGTATTTAGTGGTGTTTGCAGATCCCTGTGGAACTGGGTAACGCTCACTGGGCGTAACTTGATGGGGGTGGGCACCAACCTGAAGTTTTATATCGAGGAAGGTGGTGCGTACAACGACATCACGCCGATTAGACGGACGGTAACGCTGGGGTCTAATCCATTTGCTGGCAATAACACTACGACAGTCACTGTGACTGATACAGGACACGGGGCCTCTATTGGCGACTTCGTGACTTACTCCGGGGCCACGGGCACTTACGATACGATCTTCAACGCCGAGTTCCAGATTGTCTCTATCGTCAATGCCAACTCCTACACCATCACCGCGCCGTCCGTAATCTCTGGTGGCTCTTATGGCGGGACTCCCGTAGCGGCTTATCAGGTGGGAGTCAGTGGATCTACAGAACTTCCACGGATCGGCTGGGGGTTCAGTACTTGGGCGTCAGGCGGCTGGGGAGAAGGCTCTCCGGTTACCACTAGCACTAGTCTTGGGCTGTGGACGCAGCAGAACTACGGCGAGGATCTAATTTTCGGCCCCCGTACTGGCGGTGTTTACTATTGGGATGCCACGAACGGCACTAATACTCGCGGTGTGCTGCTCAACTCTCTTGGCGGGACGGTGACGTTTACTACCACTTCCCCCACGATAGTAACGCTTACAACGGTATTGTCCGAAAGCACGGCGGTGCAGTTTGCGGTATCTAGTGGTGGCACGCTGCCTACCGGCATTACAGCCAATACAACCTACTACCTATTTAACGTGCTGGGGCTGACTGCGAATCTTCTGGATGGTTCCGGCAATCTGGTCGATGTAACTAGCGCAGGCAGTGGGACGTTTAGTATCTCTAAGTTAGTGGACGTTCCAACGGTACAAAACACGATTGTTGTATCTGACGTTAACCGGTTTGTGTTTGCCTTAGGGTGCAATGACTACGGGTCGGCGGTTATTGACCCAATGCTGATTCGCTGGAGCGATCAAGACAACGTATATCAGTGGACCCCAGACGCCGCCAATCAGGCTGGAAGCGTGCGCGTCTCTCACGGCTCTTCGATTATCGCTGGCGTGCTTGCTCGTCAAGAGCTTGTGGTATTCACGGACTCCAGCGTTTATTCGCTGCAATACTTTGGGCCACCAACTGTTTGGGGGCCGCAGCTTCTTGCTGACAACATATCTATTGCAGGATTTAACGCGGCGGTTGTTGCCTCGGGCATTATCTACTGGATGGGAATAGATAAGTTCTATTTCTACGATGGCCGAGTGCAGACCCTGAATTGCGACGTTCGGCGTTATGTATTTGGCGATTTCAACATCTCGCAATCAGGCCAAGTGTATGCGGGGTCTAACGAAGGGTTTAACGAAGTCTGGTGGTTTTACCCGGCGGCAAATTCTACTCAACCTGATCGTTACGTAATTTTTAATTATCTTGAGCAGGCTTGGTATTACGGCACCATGGAGCGCACTGCGTGGATTGACTCTGGTTTGCGGACTAATCCACTCGCCACAACCTACGATTCGGTTACGCAGACTGGGCGACTGATTACCCACGAAAGCGGTATCAACGACAACACCTCTGGAACCAATAACCCGCTCAATGCGTACATTAGTTCGTCGGAGTTTGATATTGGCGACGGCCACAACTTCAGTTTCGTGTGGCGCTTCCTGCCAGACATTACGTTCGCCAACTCTTCAAACTCACCGACTGGCGCGTCTCCGCAAGTGGCAATGACTCTCTCTACGTTGCAGAACTCTGGCTCCGGGATAACCACTGCCAACTCCAACACTGTTACCTTGAACGCTCCGGCTACAACTTCTGATACAGAGAAATTCACTGGTCAGGTATATACCCGGCTGCGTGGACGACAGATGATCTTTAAGATTGGGTCCAATCAAGTGAATACCGCGTGGCAATTGGGCGCACCGCGTATTGATTTCCGCTCTGACGGTAGGCGATGAGTAATAACTATCTACGGTTTCCGCCCTCTCCTAGCATTCCACTCGCCCCGCAGGCATGGAATCCGCAGTTTCACGATCAGTATTCCAACGTACTTCGTTTGTATTTCAACCAACTTAGCCAAGTGCTCGGCCAGTTGGGTGGCAGACAAGGTGGCAGACTAACCAATTTCCCGTATGGCGCGTTTCATCAGGACGGGACAACTAGCCTGACAACAGGTATCTCCAACACCTCAACCGCAGACCTTCAGGTTGTATCAACTGCTGATTTTCCATCCCAAGGGTGGGTATTGATTGGCGCGGAGATTATTCGCTTCACCGGCAAGACGCCAACAACCTTTACTGGTATTACGCGAGGCGTATTCAGTACGACCAATACGTCGCATAGTGCTGGGGCTGTACTATCAGAAGTTCAGGGTGTTTCTAGCCCAACGACTTACGGCACGATTCTTCTTAATTACACCGACTACAGTAATGGTGTACGCACTGGTGATAGCGGCGCTAATGTCTATTTTGAGAACGCCGGTGTTTACAACATCCAGATAAGCGCGCAGTTATTGAACTACACCACAACGACCGATAACGTCACGATGTGGTTTACCTTAAACGGTGCCGATATACCGTATTCAGCCAGTATTGAAGAGGTTGGGTCAAAACATGGATCAGGTCCGGGTGCCTCGATCTTGACCTACAACATTCTTCAAGAAGTTACTGCTAATGACTTTATGTCTGTTAGGTGGTCATCAAACACTGGCAACACGGTAGTTGCTACTTACCCTGCGGGCACCAGTCCGACGCACCCCGTGAGCCCCGCGCTCATTTTTACAGCGACCTTTGTATCCTCCTCCCTGCGGTGATACGATTTAGGCAAACGAGGTTCATATGCTCATCCCTAATAAATTTAACGGATACACTGCCGGTCGCCGTACATACAACACGGGGATGGAGCCCATTCTTATCGGCGCTGCTCTAGGCGGCGTTTCTTCCGCAGCGCAAGGTGGTGACCCCCTTAAAGGCGCGTTGCTTGGTGGGGTGACTGGCGGGATTGGCAACGCGGTTGCTCCGGCGCTCGGCACTTTGTTTTCTTCGCAACTGCCAGCCTCTGCCGCCGCTCCTATTGTTGAAGGGGGGATTGGCTTAAATGCCGCAGCTAACGCAGCATCCCAGCCGGGGCTGTTCATGCAGTCACTGCTGTCAAACCCAGCGCAAGGGGCCCTACAGGCGGCGGCTTCTACTCCGATGCAGGGGGTCATTGAAGCGGCTACCGCCATGCCGATTTCCATGGGTGAAGGTATTACTTCACTGCCTCTTGATACAGCGGGTTTGGATTTTGGGGCGCTGAATGCCGCTACTCCTACGGCAACAGAACAAGCGCTAGCGCAATCCGCTACTGATGGCGTTCGTGCCGGAACAGGGAGCAACGCGCTGGCTGGTCTTGAAGGTATCGCTCCGCAAAGCACGGGCCCAGCCGCACAAACTCCTGCGGCCAATCAAGGCATCAAAGAGTGGTGGAAGTCTTTGCCGACTGAGAAAAAACTCATGTACGGCGGTGCCGGGGGCCTTGGGCTGATGGCGCTTATGGGGCGACAGGGTAGTGTACCGGGACAGGCTCCTTATACTGGGCCGCTGTCTAAGTTCAAATACGATCCTAGCCGGTATATCCCTGCTTCGATCCCCATGCGTATGGCCCGTGGCGGTATCGCTGATCTTGGCTCATACTCAGACGGTGGCCGACTGCTTAAAGGTCCGGGTGATGGCATGAGCGACAACATCCCCGCTACTATCTCTAACAAGCGCCCTGCTCGATTGGCCGATGGTGAGTTCGTAGTGCCTGCCGATGTGGTATCCCACCTTGGGAATGGCTCGACCGATGCCGGTGCCAAACAGTTGTACTCCATGATGGACAAGGTTCGCTCTGCACGGACTGGGCGCAAGGCTCAGGGCAAACAGATCAAGCCCCAGAAATACATGCCTGCGTGAGGTTGAGATGCTGATTCCAAATAAATTCAACGGGTACTTTGCTGGGCGTAGAACTTATTCTTTTGGGATTGGTGGCGAATCAGGAGTTGATGGCCCCAGCCCCGGCGACCCCGGTGACTTTGGTGGCGGCAGTGACACAGGTAGTGGTATTGCTGATTTGCTAGGAGGCTCTAGTGCTCAGCCAAATATGCTGTCGTCTGAGTACACTCCTCAGGATATGTCGCGGCAGTTCTATCAGCCCGTGTATAAGCCGTCCTATCAGGACTACAATCAGGGGAATCCACTTGCCGTAAGTCAGTACGGGCAAGACTATAGTTCTCCGTTTGGGCAGTTTGTTAACCCGTTCAGTTATTCCCAGCAGTTCTATGCCCCTCAAGCAAACTACATGGGTGGTCAGGGGATCGGCGGGCTGAACCCGTTTGGTGACTACGGCATGCAGTTTGAAGGTATGACTTCTCCGAACTACGGGATCGCAGGGCTTTACAGGTGACGGCATCAGTTCACTATGTAGAGACTGAGCATGTGGCTCAACTCTGGCCTCAGGTTGCTTCGTTTTTGGAAGAGGCTCTAACTAGTAGCCCGGAGTTCCCTGACTGGTATTCAAACTACAACATCCATCACCTGCAAATGTTCCTGACTAACGGGGCGTGGCTGTTGATTGTGGCGGTTGAAGATGGCGAAATTCGTGGTGCTTGTACCGTATCTTTCGTCAATTACCCACTACATCGTGTTGCTTTTATTACTGCTATTGGCGGAAAATTGATCGCAGGCCAAGCGACGTTTGAGCAGTTAAAGCATATTCTCAAGCAGCGAGGGGCCACCAAGATTCAGGGCTACGGAAGAGAATCCATCGTGCGGCTCTGGCAGCGTTACGGTTTTGAACCAAGGCTTACTTTGGTTGAGGCGGAGTTATGAACTATTCCCGGCAGCATCTTTACGCTCTTGGTGAGCCAATTGGAGACTCCGCAACTAAAAAAGTTGCCGGTCGGGTAATTTACGGCGGCGGTGGCGGTGGCGGTGGCCCTACTAGCAGTACGGTAACGCAAACCAATATCCCTGACTGGCTTCGCCCTCAGGTCGAGTCCGTGCTCGGCGCGGGTATGCAGGAGATGTTCCAGACCCAAAAGGGCGAGGACGGTACTCTGCAAATCACGGGGATGAAGCCGTTCACTCCGTATAGCCAAGATCCTAGTAATTATGTAGCGGGGTTCTCCCCTCTTCAGCAGCAGGCGTTTGGTAATACAGCTAATCTGCAAGTGCCCGGACAGTATCGTGGCGCTACGGATATGGCTACCCAAGCAGGTCTTGGTGGTCTGAGCACTGCGGGGCAGGCTGCTGGAATCGCCGGTATGCAGGCGGGTGTTGGTAACCAGTACATGCAGATGGCAACGAACCCGTTTGCCACTCAGGCGTTCATGTCCCCGTACATGCAGAACGTCGTTAATGTTCAGCAGCAACAAGCGCAGCGTCAGGCGGATATTGCCAATCAGGCAATGAAAGCTGGGTTTGCCAAGAGCGGGTTTGGCGGTCGGTCGGGTATTGCTCAATCGCAGGCTAACGCTGATCTGATGCGTCAGAAACAAAACATCCAAGCAACTGGGCTTCAGTCTGCATTTGACCAAGCGCAGAAAGCGCAGCAGTTTGGCGCTGACCTTGGGCTTCGTGGGCTTACTGGGGCACAGCAAGGCATGCAGAACGTGCTGGGCGCTTACGATCTTGTCGGTCGCCAAGGTGCCAATCTGGCAAATATCGGTAGCCAGCAACTTGGGGCGCAGAAAGACATCATTGGCATGCAGTCCCAGATGGGGGGCCAGCAGCAACAGCAACAGCAGCGGGTTATTGACCAAGCCGTCCAGAACTACGCGCAAGCGCAAGAAAACCCGCTTAATCGCCTCAACGCCTTTAACGCTCTGTTGCGTGGTTATGCGGTACCGGGTCAGACAACTACCTCGTATCAAGCCGCTCCGCCGATGATGTCTCAGTTGGCCGGTCTCGGCATGGGCGCATACGGCGTGTCTAAGATGATGGCTAAAGGCGGCAAGGTTGAAGAGCCGCAGCGGATGGCGACGGGTGGTATCCCGGCAATCAACCGCAAGGTGTTTTTTGACCCGGATTCAGTGACACTTGATCAAGTCAAACAAGGAATCAAGAACCAGACGCTCAGCGACCTGATTGGCCGTCCCGTTGAGATGCAAAAAGAGCGGGCAAAGGCAATGCCTGGGATTAACGCTCTGACATCAAACCTCCCAACTCGTATGGCTGGCGGCGGGATTGTTGCTTTTCAGGCAGGTGGCACCTCGGAAGACGGGGAAGCGCGGAGTGAGATGGGACTGCCTGAGCAACTTGCCCAACTTCTTGGAGATTCTCCGGGGCAACCTAAGGTGTATTCTGCTTTGGCCCAGATGTACCCCGGCTTGATTAAGAACGTTCTTGATTACTCGCCCAAGGGTATGACCGCCGAAGAGGTCGCTAAGGCCAAAATCGAATACATGAAACAAGCGCAAGAAGCGGCTGGCCCTTCTCCTTACGAGGCATACCGTAAACAAATCGCTGAGTTAACGGGTAACCGTGACACTGAGAAAGAGAAGGGCGCTGCGTTCCTTCAGGCTGGTGCTGCGATGATGCAGCCGGGTATGACGTTTGCCCAAGGTCTCGGCCAAGCGGGGTCGGTATTGGGGCAGAAGTATTCGCAGATCGCCAAGGAAGATACGGCTGCTAAGCGTGCTCGTGCTCAGATGGAGTTCAACCTGCTTGATGCTGAGCGTAAAGAGCGTATGGGCCTGCACCGTGACGCTACGGCTGCGCTTGAGCAAGCAAGGAAAGATCGTACTGAGGCCGGGAAAGCAGAACTCGATAAACGCAAGATTATCGCGGATCTTGTGGCTAAAGGGATGACGGCGACCAAACCCCTTAAGGCCGCTGGTGGGGCGGGCAAACCCCCGCCGTTTAAGCTCGATCAGGAGTTGTTCAATAGCACGCTCGCTGACCTTCAAGTGCAGTTCCCCAATGCAGACCCCGTTGAACTCCGTAGGATGGCTGCGGAGAGAACCGCGCTGATGACAAGGGATTACGGCCCCAATAGGGCCGCTGGGGCTGTGACTGGCCCCACTGCAAGGGTGGCTGAAGAAATGGCCGCAGCGATGCAGGAATGGAGATCCACTCTTGAGGGCGTGCAGGCCGCTCGTCTCAAAGCTAGTAAAGACGCAGAGGAGCGACAAAGAGGCGAAGATATGGAGAAAGCCTTTGAAGATAAACTCAAAGCGCAATTCAGAGCAGTGCCTACACCACAGCAGGCAAGAGAATCCGCTAGCCCTCAAGCAGCGCCGACTAGGCCAAAACCCGGCGCTACCCCCGCTACGCCTAAACCTGCTCCTACCGCTCTCAAGCCAAATCAACAGCAGATTGACCACCTTGTTGCTAACCCTAAGCTAGCGGCGGCGTTTGATGCTAAATTTGGTGAAGGAGCCTCCGCGCAATACTTGCCTAAGAAATAAACATGGCCGCTAATCCGTTTGACCAGTTTGATACGAAGCCTTCGGTAGCGGCTAATCCGTTCGATCAATTCGACGCTGGGCCAGCAAAAGTAGAGGCTCCTAAGCAAGAAGTCCCCGTCGCGGACGCTGGCCCCGGATCTCGTCTTGGTGCCGTAGCAGAGCCGGTTGAGCCTACTGAAGCGATCCCTACGCCTAAGGGAAAGACCACGACTTTGCAGCGTCGTGGGTATCAGCTTGTGCCTGAGCAGTTTATGTCTGGGCTTAAGAGCCTAGGCAGTTCGCAGCTTATTACGCAAGCTAAGAACAATCAGTTGCTCCTGAATGTTCTCGACCGAGTAGAGAACAAAGAGCCTGTGTCTGAAGCAGAGGACACTTTAGGTTTTCAGCATATGTCGCCCAAGCAACGGGCGGACATTAAGGCAAAACTTGAGGCGGCTATCCCGCCTAACTTGCGTCGAGCCGCTGTGCTCGAAACGGAGAAGATGGAGTACGCCCGCAGTGCGGCTGCGGAGAACATGACCAAACTGGCTAACGCTGGTAAGTACGGCGACGCATGGAAAGCGTTTTCCAGCAATCCCGGAGCGGTAATTCAGCAGTTTTCTGTTGAATCGACTCCTAATATGCTGCCGTCTTTGGTTGGCGGAGCAGCGGGCCTGCTGATGCGGGGTGGTGTCGGCGCAATGATGGCTGGCATGGCGACGGGCAGTTTTCCTATGGAGTATGCGGCTTCGATCATGGAGTCGCTGGACGATGCGGGGGTGGACCCGAAGAATCCGCGAGCCGTTGACGCCAAACTCAGAGACCCAGCGTTTCTTAAAGCCGCAGGGGATCGAGCGTTTACTAGGGCTGGCATTATTGCCACTATGGACGCTCTCGGCGGCGGCATGCTTTTGCCGTTCAAGAAAGGGCGGGTAGCAAAGAATATTGCTAGTGGCGCAGCTAATTTGGTTATTGAGCCTTCTACCGAAGCCGGTGGTGAGGCGCTAGCGCAAGCAGCTACTGGAGAGTTCAAGCCCGGAGATATTTTGGCCGAGGCTCTTGGTGCTGGCCCGTCTGCTGTTATCGGCACTGGGCTCCGAACGGCTGCTCAAGTAGGTGAAGATGTCAGCACGCGACAGGCTGAACGCCCAGAGCCACCCTCCGTATACGAGCGTATCGAACCCACGTTTGGCGCTACGCAGCAGCCCGCTTCTCCTGCGGAAACTAGGGTTGAGCCTACGTTCGGGCCACAGACTCCCATTACTCCTGAGCCTCCCGTCTCGGCTCCGTTGCCTGATGTTGAGCGCAGGGTGCAGGAGATTATGGCGACTTTGCCTGTATCTGAGGTAGAGGCGCGTGCCATTGCGGAAGCCGAAGTAAAAAGAAAACTCGCGGAAGTTGACGAAGTAATTACTAAGGCTCTCCCTGTATTCCAGCAGCCACCCGTAGGGTCGCCTGAAGAAGAGCGCCTCCTTTCCATATACAACGAGTTTATCGACGGCGGTTTCCCCCCTGCTCAGGCCGAGACCTTTGCTCGGGAGCAGTTTGCTAATGAGCAGGCTGAGATTGTTGAAGAACCAGTAGGAGAGAAGCGTGCTGGAGAAGCTGTCGATGCCACAGGTGGAGTTGGCGCTGGAGTGGCTGGCGTCCCCGGAACTGTCGCCCCCACCGGAGGAGTTGCAGGAACTGAACCAACTGGAGTGGTACCTCCTTCAACAGATGTTGAACAACCTACTGGCGGAACAGCAGCAGAACCCGTTGCAGTAACCAAGGCTACCAAAGAGAAGCAACCCACAGATCTTCAGCAGCGTGTGGCATTTGGTACTGCGCTGGGGGCTTCGCAAGCCTACCCCGGCTCACTGCGCGGGCGTAGAGATAACCGCGCTGCGGGTACCGCAGTAAGAGAAGGTAACTTCCCCAAACTTCTTGATGCGCTTGAGAGAAGCAAAAATAAGGTGGTTGCTGAAATTGCCCGCCGTGCGCGTGGGTTGAAGACCGGCGTAAAGGTGGACGATGAAGCCTTTGAGCAACCTGAAGAGGGCGGTAACGCCTCCCGCACTGCGGTAATTGACTACGCCAAATTTAGGATAGCCCTGCTCGATGCAGTGCGGGATTACGTTAAAACCGCGCAAGCCTACAAAGGTAGTGACAATAATTCAGCCGCCCCCATAGAGATTCCTATTTACGAGCGCGGGGAGGTAATTAATAATAGGCCGATAACGAACTTCTCAGTCCAAGGAGAAATTAGTTGGTTCTCCTCCCAGCGCGAGGGGGATAGGCCAGTCCGTACAAATGCGGATGTGCAAGAGTTACTCGCCAATCTGGAAAAAGATATAGGGGACGAACAAGCGGTTCGCACGACTGCATCTGCCCCATACAGCACCTTCTCTGCGGCGGGTAAATACGACCCCGATGCCGATGTTGTTCTTGTACCGGATTATCGTGCGCAAGATGAGGAAGTGCTTGCCCATGAGATCGTTCACGCCCAAACGGTAGCAGCAATCAAAAACCCCACCGCTAAACAACGGCCTGTTGTTGAGCGAATTAACAAGCTGTACGAGCATGTTCGTAAACAGTTTGAAACGGATAAATATCCGCCCTATGGGACGGCTAATATCTATGAGTTTGTTGCAGAAGGTCTCGGTAATCCTGACTTTCAGTACAAACTTTCTCGCATTAAATACGAGAACACTAGTGCGTGGGGTAAGTTTACCCAGTACATCGCGGATCTGCTTGGGCTGAAGAACGATAACGCCTTTACCGAACTTTTGACTTTATACTCAGGATTGACTGATGGCACTCAAGCCCCTCAAGCCCAGCAAGCAGAAACGCAAGGACAAAAAGAACCTGCCGCCGATGCCGGTGCAGCAGCCGATGCCGATGCGCTAGTTGTTGAGGACACTACTCCCCCCGTAACTAAGCGTGGGCGTGGTCGGCCTCGCAAGGAAGCAACGGCGCAACTTGCTGAAGGTGAGGGTGAGAAACGTGGGCGTGGTCGGCCTGCTATGGAACTCACTGAAGAGCAGCGCAAAGAAAAGAACGAGGGGCAGAAGCAGGCAAAGAATATCGGCCAGACGGTGACCTACCACCTAGGAAAACTGCTGGCCCAGCTTGATTCCGTGGCTACCGCAGCTAAAGGATTTGTCCCTTCGGATTCCTTCCCCACACTGGCGGACTATCAGTCTTACATGCGGGCTAACGTCGCCGTCGGCCTGATGCAGTTGATGCGGATACCGGGTATTAAAAATACCGCCGCATACAAGCGCGTTAAAAAAGCACTTGCAGATCCTAGAATTACGGAAGCAGAGCGCAGGCAGGCTGAGACCTACCTCGATACTGAGGACAGACTTCGTCGTGCAGCGGGTGAAGGTGAAAATTCAACCGGCGCACTCTCGCATGAGATCGGAGATGTGATCGGTGGAGTTGATGTAGTTAACCCCGGTCTCGCTGCTGCAACTACTGCCGAGGGCGCTCTTGACGCGATTATTGCTAAGGGCACGGTATTTCAGCGCTTCCTTGCGCGTAGGCTTAAGGGGGCAGTTGCAGGTATCCGCTTCGTAGTTGTAGAAGAAGGCCAACGGCCTAACCCCCGACTTGTTGCCCGCAGCCTGTGGGACCGAGCCGTCGGTGTGTACTCTGAAGCGAGCGGAGTTATCTATGTGCGCGGTGCATCTGCTGGCGTGCATCAAGGCATCAACAACACCATTGCGCTGCACGAGATTCTGCATGCGGCCACTGCTAGAAAAATTCGCTTGGCGTTGGCGTCAGTCAAGGACTCCAACCTTAGAAGGGCCGTTGATATAATCGTTCGGGCCAGTGGGCGGGCAGAACGCAGCTACGGGATGTTAAAGTCCGTCGGCAAAGTTTCCCCGAATGTCGTAGATCTGATCGAGCGACTGCGCGACGAGGATGGCGACAGCGAGGTATTCGTCAATGTCGCCGAGTTTGTTTCTTATGGTTTGACTGACCCGGACTTCCAAGTCTTTTTGATGCAGGCAGCGATGGGGGCCATAAAGAAAGCCCCCTTTACCGAGTTTGTACAAGGGCTAATGCGGATCTTTGGCATCGGTGCAAACGACACCAATGCCTTCAAGGATCTCGTATATGCCACGGATAAGATCATCCGCTCCAGCTTGACCCCTGAGATGCTTGCCATTGCGCAAGAAGAGCGCGACGTAAAGGCACTGGGTGCTTCTTCTCCGCAGCAAAAACAGCAAGCGCAGCGCTCGCAAAAAGAGATTAACGCAGACTATAAGAAGGCGCTTACAGGGCTTCAGCAGTCACGCGCTTCCGACTTGCATAAGTCGATGAGTATGTTTCAGCGGATGCGGGACGAAGGTAAGGTTCTGCCTATCCTGAAAGACAAGTACGACAATGCGTCTTATCAGGGCCGTAGACTACTTGCAGATCTCGTGTCGTTTGATTTTCTTGGCCGTTGGTTTAAGAAAGAAGTACCGGCTGTTCAGGATACGTACAACATCGTTCAGCAAATGCTCGGTCATATCAACGAGCTTAATCAGTCTGCTATCGACCAAGTACGCATGCTCGTGCGTGACGTAAAAGGAAACCCGCAGCTTGAACAGGATGTAACTGACCTTATCCAGATAGCCACTGTGATGAGGATTGACCCATCTAAACGCTTTGCGCGTGAGCGCAGTCCGGATCTTGATGCTCGGTATCAAGCCCTTGGCGATAAAGGGCGGGCCATATATAAGCGGGTCATCGACTATCACGAATCACTTCGTGGATACATGGAGTTCTTGCTTAATAAGCAGATTGAAGATCTTCCGGGGCTTGATCCAGCCGTCAAAGAAAACATGCTGGCTAAGATCTACGCCATGTTTGCAGAGCAGCGCAGAATCGAGCCGTATGTACCGCTGACTCGTGACCCCGGTAAGTTTTTCCTGCTGGTCGGCAAAGAAAACCCTCAGGTCTATTTCTACGAGAGCCGAGAAGATCGTGCATCAGATGCTCGCCGTATTGCGCGTGAGCAGTACAACACTGATGATATAGAGATGCTTCAGGATGATCGCACCTTCTATATGGGGAACGATACTAAAGACCTGCGAAGCAGAATAGACCTTCAAGGAACGCTGCTGTCCGAGTTGTTTAATGCTGTTGATTCTTCGGTTGTTCCGGGTGAATCGACTGTAACTATTAACGAGGACTTGAAGAGCGCCATGTTTGATATCTGGCTGACGATGATGCCAGAGCAGGGCTTCCGTAAGCATTTTCACGAGCGTAAAGGGCGAGCCGGATACCGAGTAAATATTGGGCAGAACATCGCTGCTCATATCACAGGCATGGCTCCGGCGCTGTCCCGGCTTCGCTATGGGCAGCAGCTTCGCGCACAAAGGGTGCGCTTTACCGCTACGGAGGAAAAGTATCACCCGGTACGTGACTCCGTTTTAGCGAGAATAGATGCGGTAATGCGCCCTAACCTCCGTGGGTTTCTGGATGCTTTCGCAGGGCTTGCCAACAAGTTCACTTATCTGACGTACCTCACGGGTGCGATGACTGCATTTGTGCAGCCTTCCGGTTTGGTTATTTCTGGCATTCCGATCCTCTCCGCTAACCACAAAGCTAATCCAGCGCAAGTAGGTGCGGAGGTTGCTAGGGTGGTTCTAGATATGAGGCAGTACGGGATCACCCGTAAGCTGCCAAACGGAGAAGTTGAATACGTCGCGCCTTCTTTGGTCAACAGTCAGTACCTGACAGGAGATGAGAAAGCCGCCGTCCAAGCAATGGCTGCTATGAATGTAGCCACGCAGACTTACTCCGGGTTCTTGTGGGACGCAGCGCAAGGTGAAGCCAACATCCCCTCGGCTACACCTACTACGACTACCGGCAAGGCTGTAGAACTTGGAAAGAAAACTGCCGACGTAGTAATCAACGGGCTGCTTCGGAATACAGAACGTCTTACCCGTGAGGCTCTGTATCTTGCTAGTTACCGTATTGGGCGCAGTAAAGGGCTCACCCACGAGCAAGCAGTCATGCAGGCCGCTGCGGACGTAAAAGAGTCACTCGGTGACTACGATCTGAGCAGTAAGCCCAAGTGGATGCAGCACCCTGTCGGCAGGGTTGCGTTCTCCATGAAGATGTACCCAGTCGTGGTTATGCAGCAGTTGTTCGGCAGTCTTGCTCGGGCGCTTCCGCTTCTTAACAAGGAAGGCAAAACACAAGCGATCACAAAGTTTGCGGGTATTGCAATGTCTGCTGCGGTGGTTGCTGGTGTTTACAACATGCCGTTTGCCGATCTGATTATCACTGCGCTTACCAAGTTCCTTGATGATCTGGACGATGAAGATTTGCCTGCGGAACTCAAGGATATCGACCCGGTAACTTGGTTCAAGACAGTCTGGATGCCCAAGACTCTTGGGCAGACAAAGATTCTCGACGTACCTTTGGATCGGATTATTGGTGAAGGTGCATTGAGTGCGTTTACCAACGTAGACATTGGCCGGAGGATCGGGCTTAACGATCTGTGGTTCCGTGACGGCAAGCCGAGTGCAACGGTTCCTGAAGCCGTCGGCGCATTTATGATGAGCGCGTTTGGTGGCCCATTGCTTAGTTACGGACAGTCTGCGGCTAAGGGTATTCAATCTGCCTTGATCGGGGACTACCAAAAAGCGTTTGAACAAACCGTGCCGCTGGCCCCTGCCCGTAACTTGGCGGTGGCGAAACGTGTAGCAGAGGAAGGGTATACCACGCCGAAAGGGGAGTTGGTTTCGCCGGATAAGGTTACAAAGGGCGAGATCTTTCGGCAGGCTCTGGGCGCTGTACCCGCTGACGTTGCGGCTGCACGGGAGGCATCCTTCAAACTCACAGGTGCAGAACAGCAGATCGTTAACAAACGCGACCTTATTGCTCGCCGGTTTAAGCACGCCTACGAGAAGCAGAAATTTGATCTGCTTGAAAAAGTGATCGGCGAAGAAATCCCCAAGTTCAATGCCCGCCATCCAGAGTACAAAGTTACCCCCGATCAGTTAGCTCGTATGGCCCAGACTATGCAGGAGCAAAAGGGTAGGGCTGTATCTGGAGTGCCCTTCAGTGAGAAAAATGTCCGAACTGTGGGCGAGGCTGCGGCCACCATGCAAGAGCGGCTGCAAGAGCGGAAATAAAAAACCCCCGGAAGGCCGGGGGCTGAAAGGAAGGAGCTAACTTCCGAGAGAGTGCGTGGACTGTAGCCTAAACGCGCCACACTCGCAAGCCTTTCACTCCTTCCTCTACTACCAGCTTGGTGACTATCTCGATACCCAACCGTTTGGTTACCCGAGCCAGCGTGTCCCGTGCTTCCCGATGATTTATGCAGGGTACGAAGAACGAGTACCCTTTGTAGAACTTCTTCCAGTTAATCAGGTAGCTGACTGTCTCGATTCGCATCTTTGGTTTCGGCTACATATCCGTCCATGTTTACGAAGTCGTCCTTACTGGCGTCCAACTCCAGCACTCGCACTGCGGGGGCTACTGCCTTCATACCTTTGGACAGCCGTTTATTCAGCACCCCCAAGAGAATGCCCTTCTCCGTGAGTTTGGCTAGCAGGAGTTTGTAACCGATCTGCCGCTCCGCGCTGTACTTTTTGAAAGCGGCCACAGAGATATACATGCGCTTGGTATCTGGCTCGTACCGAATCTGCAAGTCATACCTAGGCTCCAAGATAGGGGCAGCATCCAGACTCGTTCGTGCGTCGGCAACGCCATTGACCACCAGCATGTTGCCAATCCGCTCGTTGATAAACTCACCGAGGACGTTCGTGGTATCCGAAGCTGGGGGGCGCACTTGCTCCCTGAGGTTACCCAGCAAACTCTTGAGCCATTCGTAAATGGCCTTCATGTCGTAGTCGTGCAGGCCGAGCCGCTTGGCGATCAGTCCACCCGTGATGTTGATCGCAGCAATACCAGACCAGAACCGCTCGCGTGAAGTGAACTGCACTTCAGCGTCAATCTTTGCCTGCACTTGCCTAAGCGTAGCAACCGCTTCTTCTTTGTTGTTGACGAGCCACTGTGCGTAGATATCCCCTGCGTGTCCGTAGTTCTCAAATAGTGCTTGATCGAACATGGCCTTGGCTTCTACCGGGTCGATGATGTCGCTCGGCTCCATCGTGTACTCAAACAGCCGCATCGACTCACCGTCAGGGGAGTTCTTGGCAAGGCCGAGTTTCTCGTAGAACGATGCGTTGGATGAACAGAGTGTGATGCCCTGCCAGCTAGTCAGGTTGAGCCGCGCCTCGTTGGCTGACGCCTTCATCCGGTTCTTGCCCCGGCCTTGGCTGATGCTGTAAGCCAGATCTGAAAACTCCATGGGCGGCGTATTCGTGATCTCGTCGATTGTGTTGGCGAGGTTGTTCATCACGCCGAGCCGGTGCATCTTGTGGTTAAACGTATCCTTTTGGATTGAGCACAGATGCTTCGGGTGTCCCACCACGCTGTTGCACAGATGCAGAGTGGTCGATTTGCCTGTACCTGAGCCGTCGTAAATAAGGTTGATGATGGCCCCGCTAAGCCCGAGAAACTTCAGCAGTGGGGAGCCAAACGCTGTAAGCGCAGCAAATGCATGTGGCTCCAGTCCGGGCCGCGCATACATATTGAAGATCTCTTTCCATTTATCGAAAGAGCCAACCGGCTTAATCAAGTCCCCTACATCTTTCGTTGTGGAGGACGGAGGGCTGTAGAACGCGCCGTCTTTGGTTATCTCCCTGTCGCCAAGAATGAACTTGGAGTCGTTGTCGGCCCACCCAAACTGTGTTCTCATAATCTCTGCCTTGTTGGTTAGCTGTATGTTTTTAGTTGCGGTTATCAAGTAGTTGAGCAGGTTCTTGGTCTGTGCTTCCCCTGCGGCAACCCCCCGTGATGCAAGTTCTTCGCGCAGGCGTTCTTTTACAACCAGCGAGGAGAGTTGGAGGGCAAACTCTTTAACCCCATCTTGTGGTAAGTGCAGCCTAAGCAAGAGGGTTTCCCCAAGCACCGGATCTTCCATGCGCTTGACCACATGCAAGTCATGCTCGTAGATAAGCACTGGGTCGCCCTCTGCCATCTGCATGTAGATCGCACCGTTCTTTGCTCGGAAGTACGGTTCAGGCAGTGGCGCTAATTTAGTTACGGGGGTGGCTTCTTCATCTTCATCATCCCCATCCCCATCCCCATCGTCGTAATCCTCTGCCCGAGCAATCTCAGTTCCAAGCACGATGGGTGACTTGAATTTACCTTTGTTAGGGCAGTCCGCGCATCCTTCGGGGTTGGCAGTCTCAAACGTAGAGCAGAAGTGCGGGCCACCGATATCCAGTGCCTTCTTCTCTGTCTCACCCGGAGCGTAATTAGGATGGTCCTTTGAGATGAAGTGGATAGCCCACTCCCGATCCTCACAGAACGTGGCAATTGAGAGCGCCGACCGCCAAAGGTTGTAGTCAATGTCGGCTTGGTTCTCGTAGCAGTGCTGTATCTGCTTGCACCCCTCCCCTGCGGCGGTCTTAACGAGGATGGTCTTGAACCGCTTTACTCGGTTCTCAAACATCGACTCCATCAGAGGGCTCAGCCGACGAGGGATAAAACTCCTATCTTCCTCCGGCTCGCCAGCACCGATGAGGTCTTTCCAATACTCGTAAGACTTAGCCTCGTACGTAGAGGACAAAACCCGAACTTCGATGGGGTTCTCTGAATCTTTGAAGTTGTATGTGCCGGGAACGCGCAGCACACGAGACGCCTCAAACACTGAGGTGTCCACAATCAGGTTTGCCTCAAGGGCCATGTCGCGCAGGCGTTTTGAGAGCGTATCCCATACGTTACGGCGCAACACTTCTGTGAGGAGCCAGTAGAAGTGCAGCCCATTGCCGGAGTCAACAATGATCGGGCGGGGCAATTTCTTCTGGATGCAGAAGTCTCGGACTGCTGCCAGACCTGCGGCTTGGTCGATGTAACCCTTTACCTTGCCGTTCTCATCCGGCGTGGCTTTATCTTCACCACAGTCGATGTCCATCCACAGAGCACGGAAGAACTCTGCGTTCTCATGCTTGCGGTTATTCATGTCTCCATACTTGGCGCAGCCAAAGTATGCGTTGAATCCGTTAGCTACTAGCCAGTCAATGTGTTCATTAAATGTCTCCCTATCCTCGAAAAACTTCTGGCTTATGTATTTTCCGATGCCGAGAGCACAGTATCGCCCTTCTGTAGGGAGCACTGTATCCAGCAAATCGAAGTTGCTTATCATTGGGCACCACAGATTTAGTACAGTGCGGAGCGAGGCCCCGCACCGCCCGGATTATTTGCGTAGGGAATCTATGAGCTTCTCAATTGCCAGTACGGTACTTCTGTTTGGTTCGTGCTTCCCTTCAAACCAATTGTAGATGGTCTGTCGAGAGACGCCGACACGCTCAGCGATTAGGCTTACAGGAATATCGTTGGCAATACATAGACGCCCAAGTGCAACACCTAGCAGTTTGTTGCTGGCGCGTTTATTTGCTGCAACAGTGCTTTGGCTATATCCGTAGGTCATCACTTACTCTTGATCGCTCCACGCAGAAACTACATCTGCGAGGCTTGCCTTGGTAGTCGGCGCAGCATCAGACTTCTTACTGGGCCGCTTGGTAGGTTCATCTTCCTGCGGCGCGGGGGCGGACAGGGCCGGGGACTTGGTAACACCGTCTGCCTGCGAGGGCGTCATGAGAACCATGGCTTTAACTTGCTCGTTAGAAGCCACTTTAGTAACCACTCCGTACTCTTCGCGGTTGATGTACCGCGAGGGGGTGAACAGTACCGACTGGTTGTCGTTGTTCTCATTGAACGCGATCTTGGTGACCATGTAATCAATGCTCTTGCCATTGCTCTGGAGATGCTTTGAGTAGTTCTCAAACGTCAGCATGTCGTTTGCGCCATCGCCAAACAGCGACTTAGACGCAAGGTTCATCTGATAAACCTCCCCCTCCAGACTCGTACCAAAGTCCTGCTCCAGAAGCACAGCGATACGGCGGCTGTACCGACAGGCTTTGGACTGCCCCTGACCAGAACCCTTGATGTTGTTCGGGCAGTCGTTGCAGTTGCGGGCCTGCGGGTTTACTGCCTTGGCGTCAGGCACTCGACCATCATTGCTGAAGCAATCCGGGGCAGTTGGCTCGGCGTCGGGAGACCACGCTTTTGCGTAGAAGATACGGCCCACATGCGGAGAGGCGTTAACGACAATGGCGTTAAGTTCCCCCTTCATCTTGCCCATCTCTTCGCCGCCGACTACGAGACGGAAAATCCCGTTCTTCGGCACGATACGCTTCGCGCCAGACTTACCGGCGAGTTGCTTGGTGAGTTCGCTGACCCCGGCTTGTTGCAGGAAGTCGGGCAGTGCTTGGCTCAATACGATGTTGCTCATCTCTAACTTTCCTTTGAACGTCTGACAGTCACGGAGAAATGCCGCTCGATGTTTAGTCCAGCGGGTTGTACGTCTGGATTCTCTTCAAGAAACTGCTTCATGTGAGACTGATGAAGTCGCTTCTCCAGCAAGGGGAATGCATCGTTATCTTTGATGAACCGATACATTGAATCCCAGTCATTCGTCCAGTACCGCGACTTGAGCGAACGGATGACTGTCCCTGCGTTTGTGCGGATGCTATCTGCGCCGAGAGTCTTGCAGATCTCTAGCATCTCTTGTTCAAGAAGCTCCATATCTTTTGCGATCTCGGCATCACGCTGCTCAAACTGCTTAGCGAGCGTGTTGCGCGTGTCACGCATCTTGATGTAGAGGGCCGTAAGTTGCTCCAGCGGTGTGCCGGATATCGTTGTAGGAGTGTCCATGTCCGTCACTGTACTCTCGTGTTTTGACTTTGTCAAGACGCTCCGTCGATTTCTTGCTTGTACAAGTCAATAATCTGTTGGTGGTCGTCAATCTTTCCACGCAGGAGCGAGTACACCCGGCCTTCAATCGGGCTACCCATGATATGCACAACAGTCATGGCGTTCTTCTGACCGGGGCGGTCGATCCTAGCATTAGCTTGCAGGTAGGTCTCTACGCTCGTGACCGGGGCGTACCATATGATGGTGTCAGCGGCTGTCAGCGTGAGTCCGTGAGACGCAGCTTGTGGCTGGATGACAAGCACAGAGGGGTTGGCCTCGGTTTGAAACCGCTTGATGATCTCGGCTCTGCGCGCCACCGGCACATCACCATTTATTACGTCGCATGTGATCTTGTGCTGCGTAAGGTAGTCACATACCTTCTTGATCGTGTGCGTGAATGGCACAAATACCAGCACTTTGTTTGACGCCTCGTCGATCACCTCTTTGACTACTTGCAGTCGGTTGCTGGCGTCAAAGTCCACAACCTCTTTGCTGTCTGAGTACACAGACCCGCAGGCAATCTGCAAGAGCTTGTTGATCTTCACCGCTGCGTTTACTGCGGTAACTTCTTCCCCCGCAGCTTCCATCAGCATCTCAGTCTTGAGCCTAGCGTAATACTTACTCTGCTGCGGCGTCATCGGTGCTGCTCTATCCAAGTACGTTATCTCTGGCAAGTCAATGCACTCGCGCTTCTCAAATCGGATAGCAGGCTGTAGCGCCTTATGCACGATGGCTTTGGCTTCTGGTCTAGGGATCCAGCGGTACTGCGTGATGGGCGTCATCACCATGTCCCTGTACTGCCCAAAGAAAGAAGGTACGTTACTCGGGCTAACCAACTTGGCTAGTCCGTATGCATCTTCTGGAGACTGTGCTGCTGGCGTGCCCGTCAGCATCCACAAACCCTTCACGTGCTTCATGATGTCGCGCATGGTTTTCCAGCGCGTTGTCTGTGCGTTCTTATACGCAGACGCCTCATCAACGACTACGAGGTCGAACCCGCCACGGATGATCTCGTTCTTGCAAATCTGCACCCCATCGAAGTTGATGACGACATACTCAGCACCTGCGTTAAGGATCTCTTTACGCTTAGCCGCGCTGCCGTAAGCGACATCTACTCGGCGGTGAACCGCAAACTTGAACAGGTCTTGCTGCCAAGCGGAGTGCATGATTGAGAGCGGGCAGACAATGAGCACGCGCTTGAGTACCTTCAACTTCATCAGGTAGTCGGTAGCCCAGATCACTGAGGCGGTTTTACCCGTACCCTGCTCGTTGAAGCAGAACGCTTTCGGCTTACCTGCCAAGAACGCCGCTGTTTCTTTCTGATGTGCAAACGGCGTTAGCCCCGGAGGGCACGGCCAGTTGTAGTTCTCCATTACTTCTTACGCTCCTTCTTACTCACTTCAGACACGACCTTGTGCTGGGAGTTCCGCTTGAACGAGCGGTTGCCCGACGCACTCTCTAACTTCACGCCTTGCTTGTTGGTGCCGCCCTTACTGAGCGCCACACGATGAGCCAAATCTTTACCCTCCCTAGCATCCGCAGCACCGTTACCGTTGGTGTCTGGATGCTTCTTGTCAAAAGCCTCCCGTGCGCGTTGCCGTTCCAGTCGGCGGGCTGCTTCCCCACGAGCCAACTGTTGCTCGTATTCTTTTTTGTAGGGGCGGGGCTTATTGACGTAGGGCATGACTAACTCCTATTGTGTTCACAGGTCTTGACAGGGCAGAACCGACATAGCGGCCCACGAATGGGGTTCCACACTCCAGTTTCCCTAGCCTTTTGCAAGCGGTCAAGGTCAACTACCGCAGGTTGAATGTACTCGCGCTTCAGTGACACTTCGTGAGACTTCTTGACAATATCGTTGCTTACAACAAACAACAGTGCGGACTTGATCCGAGTCACTTCAGGGAAGTGCGCGAACACTGCTACAGCCATGTAATCAAGTTGCTTTGTGTCGGCATAGTGGGCGTTTTTGCTGGTCTTGTAATCGACCATGTGGGCAAGCTGCTTCTCTTTGTCCACGATGAGCAGGTCAATGATCCCGTGCCACCACACCCCCTCCGCATGAAACCCGCAGGGGGACAAGTCTTGTTTGAGCCCTAGTTCCAACTCGCAGTGCCGCTCGCCAGAGATGTTCTTCAGAACATCGAGAATCGGCTCCATGTACCCGTACTTTTTAGGGACAGGAGTTCCATCTCGCATGTGATCCTCCGCAGCCTTATGTACGGCACTGCCGTAGAGCGCGGCTTCGTGCGGCTTATCGACAACGTCCTTGGCTTCCTTGATATGGAAGTACTTGCGTGGGCACTGCTGAAAAGTTTTAAGACTGCTGAAAGACCATGTGGTAGTCATGCTATCGAATCCATGTAGACGCCACATCCGGGCGGGCTTCCATTCTAGCCAAGCGTTTCTTTGCCAGATAGATCATTCGTCGTTCTGGGTTCTTGTTAATACGCTTCCGGTAGGCTTCGGAGACTTGTGCGCGGGTCTTGGCTTTGGGTCTTGGCTTATCACGTGAGTTACCTGCCATCCACAAAGCGCGGGGATAATCTTCTTGCTCCCACTCGCATATGTATACCTCACGCTCCTTGCGGAACCTACGCAACATCTTGCCAAGATGGTGAGCATCCATAAACACTTCCGCTGCCAATTCCTTGACCGTCATTGGGCGGATTAGCTTACTTAGGATTCGTTCCTTACTACTGTTTTTTCTCAAGTTCGCTCACCAGCCGGTTGATGTACCAAAGAGCCTTAACAGGCTCTCCCGTAGACAGATAAAACACCGCCCGCTTTCGCCACTCTTGGGGCTCATGCGCTATATATGCGGCCAATTCATGCCTGAACGGATACGCCACACTGTCATTCGACATACTTTGTACTGCGCCGCTGTGTCTGTTATTGATTTCGTCCCGTACTTTATTTCTTTCGCCTGCTGTTCGGTCAGTTTCGCTGACCATCGTTTCTCCCCAAGAAGCTCGGTCCCGTGCGCTTTTTTCCGAGCCATGTTGGTACTCCGAGATTCCCAAGCTAGATTTGCTAGCCTGTTGTCCGCTCGGTTCCCGTTCAAGTGGGAGGCATCCAAACCGATTGGCCTCTCGCAAATAAAAGTTTCTAGGACCATTACGTGCGGGTAACGCAGAATCCGAGGCGAGGAAAACAGCAACGTCATGTACCCATTCTTGATACGCACGGGTGATCTGATCTTCTGAGTCGCTAAGTTTCGCACTCGGCCAAGATCCGAAACCTCGTACCTTCGGTCCGCCGAGTACACTTTCCAATTCTCGTTCTGCATACCAGATCGCCTTTCTTAGATCTTCTGTATCGTCAGACTGTACTTTATTTCCGCTCCTAAAGCAATACTTAACGGCGTTGCCTAAACAAAAATTAAGGTGCTCCGTGATCTGAATTGTTTCGACCCCGCTAGGATGGCTTGTGTAATGCTTCGGGTGGTTAACGGTGTCGTGGTTGGGGTTGATGTTGTCGATCATGTGCTTTTTTATGTAGTCACCAAGGGTTTCGGTCATGTCTTCACTCTCCTGTGTTGACGGCACTGCTCTTTAATGTGTTGTGGTACGTCAGGTGCAAACTCAGCCACGCCGCAGGGGTCACTCGGCGCTCGCGGAATGAGGGCGACGGTGATTGCCACGGCTACAGCGAGAATTACTAAAACAAGTTTGTCTGTGATGCTCATCTTTTACCCCTCCTCTTTGGCAGCGGCGACCACGCCACGAAGTTTGAATCGTCCATCCAATCACCAAAAACGGCGACACCACCGGATGTGAGGATGAGCAGTTTCACTCCTCTGGGTGGCGGTTCGTCTTGCGGCTCGCGCCAGTACACGACGCCGCTGGCTGCGGGCATGTTGCGGTTCTCGCTCATTTATCCGTCCACCGGCCACATACGCCGCACTTGATGCCTGCGTACAAGGGGTGATTACAGTGGTCGCAGCCCGCTTGGTACTTCTTCTCCAGTTCTGCCCAAGACTTGGTTGGTGCCTTGAGCGCCTCGCGGTCGGGATACTGCTCTTCGACGTAGTCGGCAATCGCCTTTTTGCCACGCCGCAGCCGCTCGACCTCGGCAATCGCACACTCAGGATGCACCTCCTCGCAACCTTGCCAGTGGGTTGTCTGGGGTTGGTCTGCCAGTGCGGCGCGGAGGGCGGTTCTCGCTGCGTCTACCTGTTCCCATGAGTAAGCATCCAACGCCTCCAGCGCCTGAACAAGCACATCACGATTTACTTGCACGGTGTCTTTAGTCATTTTTCTCCCCTTGCGCGGATGGCTTCAGCGCAAGCATCGCCGTCTGCATGTGTCCATCCGTCGCACAACTTCGCACACGCCTCACGCTCGGCAGAAGCGACAAGGTTGGCAAAATACTCAAGGTCTTCGGTGAAGAGGCCGTGCTCAGTCAATTTAACGTGGCAGTGCAACTCGGCCTCACGCGCCATGCGGATGATGTCGTCGCGGGTCATTTCTCCTTCTCCTTTAACTTAGCAAGCACTGCTCGCCCTTTGTCAGTCAGTCGATCAACGGCAACAAGGTTGCCAGCACGGTGAACGGTGGGGCCATTGCCAATCAGCCCTCGGGTACGCAGCGACCAGTACGTCATCCACGAACCGCGCTTGCTGTTGAACATCTTGAACCCCCAGCCTTTCTCAAACATCTTCAGCATGAAGATCTGATGGGGCGAGAGTTTCATTCCTCTTCCTCGTTAACAGTTACGTTGCTTGCCGGGATCTCGTAAGTCCACCATACATTGCCGCACTTGCAGCGCCTGCGTCGGGACAGCCATCCGTTGTCTTGCTTGCGTGTCTCTAGAACCTTCGACCCCCATTCACTACACTGAGCACAGATACTCATTCTTCGATCACCCCCCTCCCGTCCAGCCTCGCAGAGATTTCTTCTGCCATAGCGGCATCTCGGATCTTGCTGGGATTGGTCTTACGAAGAACCCGGATAGCAATCGCGCAGAACGTCTCGATGTGCGCCATATGCTCCTCTGTACGCGAGTCAATCTTTTGACTACCAATACCAATCTCATCTCGGATCCATCCAATTGATGCCATCAAATCAGCAACAACTTCCTCAAGATCTGCCTTAGCCCTTGTGCTTCTCACCACGGTGCCTCTTCAAACTCTGTGTCGGACTGCGTTCGCTTCTTACTGAACCGTCTCAGGTCACGCACTTTAAATAACTTCCGTGTAGGGAACGGCCAGCCATCAGTGCCACGAAGAATCACTACAACCCAATCCCCATCGCGGATAGTTTCGACTACGCCTTTGTAGCCTTCACACATAACTGTCTGGCCGACCGCTACTTTTTTCATACTTGGTACGGTAACCCGTTGTTCTCTTTTACCAACTCTACGTTGGCTTTGAGCAGTCGAAGCTCTACAACTGCGTCAACCAGTGCAGCCGAAGCTGTGTCCCAATCTTTCTCAAGCAGAGCTTTCTCCGCAGCAAGCACTGCTTGCTTCAGTTTCAGCATGGGTTCCGAATAATCAATTACGTTCATATCAGTCCTAGCATTCGCCGTAGTCATGGCCGACTCCGGCTTCACAGTTAAGCGGAAGATCCGCTGCCCATTTGGGGCGCAGACGCATGCACAACTCGACGTACTCTTTACCGTTACTTGCCTCCTGTTGCGGGATAAGACAGGCAACAGCGTCATGCACGGTCATCACCACCTTGTACTTCTTGGCGATCATGAGCATCTGCTCACCGATCACAATCCTAGCCAACGCTTGACAGACGTTCTCTACAACTTTCCCTCCGTATATCTTGTTTACGCCTTTGCGTGAGTCGTACACATACTCAAACTCACCCGTGCTCTCGTTCTTAACCTTCCTAAGGTTTGGGTAGCGCATGTACAGCCCGTTCGGCAGGCGGATACCGCTCTTACCCTCTACCTTGAGCAGCTTGTCCCGCCCGAAATAGCCCACCTTGTCCGAGGAGATCCAGTCCAATACTTCGCCGCATTTACGCCAGAGTTTGGGGATAGCAGGATAAGTAGTTCGGTACGTGTCAATGATGCGCTGCGCTTCCGTCTCGTCAATCTCCACGGCGAAGTTCTTAAGCTGAGCCTTGAACTTGATAGCCCCCATACCGTAGCCGCTACCAAGAATCGTGGTCTTACCAACGAACCGTTCATCCTTAGTAATGTCAGCCTCAGGTTTGTTGTAAATAGCGGACGCCATGATCTTGTATACGTCCTGCCCGTTTTCAAACGCCTCGACCAAATCATCCTGATCGGCTAGCCATGCCAGCGTACGTGCTTCAATCTGAGATGAGTCAGAGTCGCAGATCACATAGCCAAGCGGGGCGACGATGGCATGCTTGAGCGCAGACCCTCTAGGTAGATTCTGTAGATTGAGTTTGTCGTCACCACCCCATCGTCCAGTGTGGGCAGCGTAGTAACGCAAAGGCACGGGCATGGGGCCACGGTTAGCGATACCAATGAAACGCTCGGTGCGAGTTTCCTCAAGCGTGGACTTCACCCCCAAACGTGCAGAGACTATCGCTTGAACTAAAGGGGACTCATGCTCAAGCAGGGCTTTGAACTCATCGTCGTTCTTGGCAAACGCATACGTCTCTTTACCAGTAGTAAGACTCACCTTCATGGGAGGCTTTACCCCTAGGCTCGTAAGGATCTGAGCCAACTTGGGGTTGCTCATCAAATCCTCTTTCGCGTACCCCTGCATCAGCATCCCGTCCATCAACTGCTGCTTCCTGTGCTGCACAGACTTCAGATGCGAGTTGAGTACGCTGGTGCTCAGGTGGAGTTGAGGCTCGGAGAACATCCGAATGGTGAGGTCGATCAGCTTCAGTTCCACGGGCGGAAACTCAGGCATCAGTCGGAGCATCAGCGCATACGTAAGTGCCGTGTCGTTGCAGCAATACTCTGCATAGCGGCTCAGATCCGTAGCGGAGAAATCCAGTCGGCGTTTCCCCTTCGCGTTAACTACCTCCGTACCCTTGACCCCCAACTTGTACCGCTCGGCCAATGCTTTCAGACTGCCACCGACTTCCGTGCCGTGCAGCGCCCGAGCCATGCTGAGCGTGTCCATCCACCGCTTCGGCGTGATATCAAACTGCCACGAGAGAATGGCCGCATCGAACATGGCGTTGTGCGCTAACGCGATGTTGTCGGCAAAGTTGAACTTGTGAAGGAACGCCTTAGTCTCACTATGCGTACCCGAGAACCACTCAGGCTCGCCGTCGTTGACCTGCACCGATACCCCGATTACCTCAAACTCATCACCCCTTATGTATTCCTCAGTAGTCAGCTTGGTCAGGCTGTACTCAGTGCTGTAAAACGTCTCAAAATCAATCGTCAATACGTTCATCGTCTAGCTTCTAGCACTGAAGAAAAAATAGTGTTGTGGAAGGCTTCGTATCGCATGGCGTCGAGTACTTGTTTAAAAGCCTGTCGCTCGGCTTCAGTCAAAAAATCCAGCCTCCCATCTGTGTGTGCTTGGATAATCCAAAAGAATCTGCCGCCAGAATTGAACTCCTCTGGATGGCTTCGCATGCGCTCGACCAGTATGCGTACCGCATCTCGCAGCATCAGAATGGGCCTCTCTGTAGTTCGGTTATGGTCTGCTCAAGCAAGGGCAGGTTGTGCTCGTTGATAGTCAGCGCCGTACCGCCCAGTTTGTTGATCTGCTCTATGTGCTTGTCTTGCAGGGCTGTCGTTCGCCCCTTGCCTGCCTTAGCCTCTACCGCGAGGAAACGCCCCGCCACGCAGCACAGGAAGTCAGGGACGCCGCTGTTGCCATACATCGTGCCGATGGGCATGGCGTAGTAAACACCGTGCTTGGCTAGGATCGCCTTGATCTTGGCCTTGACTTTGGATTCGGGGGTGGCAGGCATGATAGGAGTGTACGCCCATCTCTTGACAAAGTCAAGGACCGGGAACTGGTACATGGCCTAACAATGTTAGGCCGAAAAAAAGCCCCGAGGCCGAAGCGTCGGGGCTACTCGATCCAACCATGCAACCAACCACTAGCTGCGAGAGGCCACTTCCTCTTGCAGTTTCCCAGCATACCACTTGGCGCAAGCGGCATCAATGGCCGTACCGCCTGCGAGATGTACGATCAGGCAACCACGGTAGAATCCAGCCAACTGCTCCGCAGAGAGCGCCGCCTTGAGGAACTGCTCGGTCACCGGCCCCGGCATAAGAGATTGCACGGGCGCAACTTCGGCAATGCTCTTGTCGCTGGTAAGTGCGGCGACCACACGCCATTGGGGCTTAAGTGCTTTAACAGGCTCTACCTTTGCCTTCTTGTACTTATATGCGTACACGTTACTGACCTTGCACTTAACCGCAGCCGCCACTTCGTTAGGTTTGGCATCGGGGTGCGCTGTGATATAGGCGCGGATACGCTCAGCAATCGCTCCGTACTTACGCTTCATGATTAGCTCCTTGGGTTTGTTTATTAACGTACTCGGTCAAGACTTCTCTCATCTTCGCTTGCTTATCCTTGCTGTGGTGCTGGGAGAAATAGTCCATCACCTCTCGGTTCAAGCGGATGCTCGTGCAGAACAGAGCGGGCTTCTTGCCGGGACCACGCCCTTTCTTCTTTGGTACAACAACTTCAGGTTCATCCATACACTTACCCCTAACAATGTTAGGCAGGGGCGAACCCCCGCCTGTGGTTATGTACGACGCTGGATGTGCGCCGACTTAGCAAGAATCCAGCGATCCCCCAACTGACGAACCGCTCGAACCCACTGCCTCTGATTGTGTCGTTGTGTGTGCTTGGGTACATAGTCCACAGCAAACAACTCACGCACATGTTTAAGCATTCCCGTTCTCATCATGCATCTCCCTGAGGAAGAAGTACGAAAGTAACGGCGTCAACTTTGCAGCCGACATCCGACACCATCTGCTTGTCCTGCACCAATTTCAGCAAGCCCAACTTGGTTCGCATGTGCTCAGGCAGCGTCTCATGTGTGTAGCGAGTTACCGCTCCCTCTGTTCGTGTTAAGTATTGGTCGCCATTTAATACCACAAGTGTTGCTTTGTTGGAAACCAGCGCCTCATTAACGGAACTCACTACATTGAACATCGCAGTGGCAACCTCTCTCCTAGCTCTAGCAGGTAGAAGTTCAGGGAACATCGAGAAATACTCCTCCTCTCTGACACGGACGAACGCTTTCGCTTTGGTGTATACCGCCACCTTAGCCTCGTTCAACTCTGCGGTTTTCATGTTGTATTCACGGGAAGCCACTACCCCAGCACGTTGAGAAGCAGCAATAATCAACTCGCTTGAGTCACGGGCATAGAAGTTCTTGCGGATGTGCAGGGTAGCCCTTGCTGCATCTTCAGTGAAGTAGCCCTTCCCCCTTACCTGCTTGCCGGTAATCCTGTGGTTCTTAACGCAGACCTTGTAACCCCGTCGGCTGTACTCGACGCTCACATCACCGAGGATCTCCGCGCCTTCAAAGATGCGAACGCCTGTAAGTACGTTGGTGTAGCCGTGGTAAAACGCTGTACCTACGAACCTCCACAAAGGGCGCAGTTCCAGCAGAGGTGAGAGAGTTTCATAGATCAGGGTGTGAGTCTCTACGCTCCGCCCTTCGGGCTTATCCGTACTGTCAATCAGCACATTGGGGTGGCCGATGATTGTTTTTTCTGTGTTGTGTGTGTTTGAGTTCATCACTGTCTCCTTACCAATTGAACTTGCCGAGGATGGCATCGACCTTGGACTTCATGCTCTCGCGGATAGCGGGAGATTCTTTGATGACTTCAATGTCAGCCCCTAACATTGTTACCTCCAGTTGCTTGCGTGCCTCCTCCAACTTGGGGTCGTTGGTTATGTTGAGTTTGGTCAGCAGTCCGCACAGTTCCTGAGCGTTGGTAACCAGCGTGTCGTGATAACGCTTCTTGGGCTTGTCGTCGTCAGTGTCCGGCTCGTCCGTAAGTTTGATGCTCATGTCCGTAAGCATCTTGTGCAGCCGCTCCCACGGCTCACGCATGGCGTCGGCCAGCCGAGTCTCGTACGCTTGTGCGTACTTGCTTTCAAGGAACTCACGATCCTCGTTAGCCACATCCAGTCGGAAGTCCCCCGCATCAGGCAGCGGCGAGAACACATAACGGAAACCGAACCGACCCTGCACCTCGTCAAGCGGGGGGTAGTCATCCGCTTTGTAGAACTTGCCGAGGTTGGTTGGCGCGTCAGCCAGCAGTTGCGGGTAGTCCGCGAAGAATCGCTGGCACAGGTCGTTGAACCGTTGTTCGCTCTCGTTGATGAACGCCTTGTACTCAAGGAACAGTTTGGTCGGCAGCAGCCGCTCGCCCTTGTCTGCCCAAGGCAGAGTAAAGCGAAGGTGACGGACACGGCAGTGGGCAGCAAACTTCTCGATGTCCTTACGCAGGCTAGAGCCAGCAGTAAGATCCTTGATGAACTTCCCTGAGTTGGCGTTCGCGTTGGCGTCGGCTGTGACCTTATCGGTCACCTCACGGTCGAGTTTGGATGCGGGCCACACACTGATGTTGAGTGAGGCGAGGACGGCGCTGGATGTAATAGACATGGTTACTCCGTTTACTTTAGTTTGTTGTGGTTACTTTACTAAGCCTAACATTGTTAGGCGGCGGGCGGCTTACCCGCCAACTTAGCCATGCGATAGAGGTTCTCGCCCAGCAAAGACAATGACCCCATCGACTCCTCCTGCGAGTAGATGTAGTGAGATGTACCCCCCTCCTTGCCCCACTTGGTTTCGTACTTCTCCGCCTTGCCCAGCATCTCAAGCACAGTGACAGCATCCTTGAGGTCGAGGACGTACTTGTTGTAGCCAATGTCGATGACTGCTTTGGTCATGGTGTTACTCCGCGATGTGAATAGTTTTGCCAGTAGTGGCAACCTGCTTACCGTTAATGACGCACCACAGTACGGGACAAGGCCAAGTTCCACCCCAGTCGGACCCAACCTCTCCGTCTGTGAAAACAACCACACAGTCGGCATCCAAGTTTTTCTCCTTGATGTACGCAGTGATACACGAAGGCGAAGTACCACCGCCTCCAATTGGGCGCGTTGAACTAACAATGTTAGAGGCATCAGCGCCGTCGTAAGTCTCGTGACCAGCGACATGGGAACCCCAGTACAGAAGATCAATGTGCTCCGGTTTAACCTGATCGCAGATACCCACAAACTCAGCCATTGCCGCGTTCAGTTCAGCGTTGCCAATGCTGCCGCTAGTATCGGTAGCCACGACCAGTCGGTTGACCCGCTCACTCACCAGCGTCGGCAGGTAGATATCCGATCCGATGAACCTACGGTTGGGCCTACGCCATGAGGACGTATCCTTACCAGCGCACACAGACTTGACGAACTCACGCATCTGCTCGCGCCAGTCCACCTTAGGCGTAGTCAACTCACCCAATGAACGAGCGAGATCACTGCGACCGTTACCCTTCACCTTCTGCTCGGCAATGAGTCCTTGCCGAATGGCTTGGTCGATCTCGCGCTCCAACTCCTTGGCATCATCCTCGGACAACTTGGCCCCGTCCCAGTCATGCTCGTCGAAGCCCTCACCTTCACCCTGCCCTTGGCCCCTGCCCCGCTTCTCTTGCTCCTGCTTGAGAATGTCGAACACCTGCTTGGCGTTCATGCCACGGAACCGCTCGTCGATCAGGCCCATGACCTTTCCGTCTTTGTTGCGGGGCATAGCCATGAACGTCTCGGTCGGATCGAGATCACGCAGCATGAGGTTAATCACGTAGTCGCAAGCCATATTGGCGAGTTCGTGGTTCTCGTCGTGCAGTTTCTTCCACGTGGTCAGATGCCGGTACATCTTGTGTGATGCCTCGTGCATGATGACGAACGCGAGTTCCCGCTCGTCGAGGGTGGCGATGAACTTCTCGCCGTACCACTCGTCCCGCCCGTTGGTTCGGGCAGTCGGCAGCGTTGCATCTACGAAAGTCCTGCCAACCATCAAGATGCCAGACATGACGGCGACCTTGGGGTTACGCAGCAGGTTGATCTTGACGCGCTGAAGTTTGCGCTCGGGTGTAAGTTTCTCGCCTAACATTGTTAGTCCTCTCTCGGTTGGTTGGGTTACACGGGGATGTTGCGGTCGCCTTCTTGCATGCACTGCTTGAAGTTCTCCAGCGTTTCTTCTACGGACATGAACTCGCACGGGAAGAGATCCCAAGACACGGTGTCGTTGGCAGCGTCCATGAATGCCTTGGCGCTCTCCCACTTACGGAAAGCATAGAACCATGTGGGCAGAACTTGCCCGTCGTTAGTGCCGATGGTAACCCATGCGGTGTGGCGTTGCTTCATGCTTACTCCTCACAGAAGGTCTTGGTTGTCGGCGACCCACTTGCCGAAGTCAGCATTGCTGAACGCCACCGCTTGCTTGCGCGAGTCTTTGGCGATGTTGATAGCGAACGTGGCCTGCCACTCGGCACTGAGCCGCTTGATGTAGGTCATGAACTTGCTGAAGGTATCGCGCTCCGCTCCGGCGATCATGGAGTACACCAGCACAGCACATGCTCCGGGCATGTGAGGAATCGGAGCGTTGTTCGGGTCGGCAATGATTGCCGCCTTGGTAGGAAGTTGGTCAGAGTAAGCAATGAACGCTTGCAGATCACGCGCACCTGCCTCACCGATAGCACCAGTCAAGGACGCAATCAGCGCGTCGGGCGTGTACTTGCCCCGCTTGTTCACAAGATTGCTTGCCAACTCCAGAGTACGGGGAGTGATGTAAGAGTCCTGTACCTTGCGCGGGTTGTAGATGTACGGGTTGTCGTCGTTGCCACCGTCCAAGTAGGACGCCATGACATGCTCGTACCGATCAACGAAAGCACACACCTCGGGTGCGATGCCAGTAGGCACAGCCCAGTTGAGCCACTCCTTAGCCGAAGGTTTGCGAACGACTAACTTTGTTAGGCGGCTTTTGGTGTGGGCCTTCATGTTGTCGCCCACGCCGTCGCTGCTCATGTTGCCGGTACTGAAGATAGGCGAGCCCTCAGGCACAGCCACATCCCCGAGGCGTGGGTTATTGACCTCAAAGAGGGGATGCAGCATGTTCTTCACGGGGTCAGCACCCTTGGTGAACTCGTCGAGCATGACGGCAACGGGTTTGCCCAGATGAAACTTGAACCTGGAGTTAGGGTAGTACCGGGTAGTGCGCGTCTCGTGATCCACCACAGGCATGGCGATGTCACCCAAGTCCATGTTAGGTACATCAATGTAGGCATAGTCGATGCCCAGTTTGCTTGCGATGCGGCGCAGCATTGCGCTCTTGCCGATACCCGGCTCGCCCATCAGGTGAAAGCGATTCTCGGGGACATTGACGATGAGGGACTCGGCCTCGTCGAGGCTGACGGTTTTGCCGAAGGAAATCTCGTTTGCTTTCATGGTTCACTCTCTCAGATGCGCCTAATATTGTTAGGCTGGTTTGGGTTACTGCTCACTGCTCACTGCTACTGGACGCTCTCCCAGTATACATATATTATACCACACAAAAGTAGCAATGTCAATACGTTCTGACTGAGCGAGTCAGATCGTTGCACGGTCTACCCACAGGTCATAGGTAGTTCTAGGTACGGAACCCTCGGGCACAGGGGCGCGTTGGAATACCTTGTTGCTGTAGTGCTTGAACAACAGTTCGTCAGCCTTCTTCGGGATGTCCTCGATCTTTACCTTGTCCGATGATCTGACACGGTTGGTCGCCGCGCACAGATAGCCAAGCACTGCGAACGCATGGGCAAAGTTCTGCCATTGGACCGCCTCGTCCGGGTTGTCCTCAATCAGGGCGATGAAGTGCGTCATCTTCTCCACCCAAGCGTGGTACTTGTCAGAGTTGAGCATGGGCTTCTGATCCAGTGAGTTACCCCAAGATGTACTGAACAGGATCGGGTGTGCCTCGGCAACGTCGGCAAACTCGGATGCATTGAACTCCACTACCAGATCGGCAGCAGCGTAGTGAGGACTCCACGGGCGGTACTCCTGCTTGCGTACACCGATCATGCCCTTCATGAACCGATAGAACTTGCCGTATTGCTTCCTAACATTGTTAGCCTCCGCTCGGTTGATCCTCCAAGCGGACAGAACCACCTCCTCCACGCGCTCGACAGTGCGCTTCTGTGCGTCCACCTCAAGCGTTACAGGGGTTGCCTCAGTAGGTACAGGTATGACAAACGGATCCCCAGCAGCACGGGAGATCTTTATGTACTTGCGCGAGACTTGAGCATGGAGCACGCCGTGGAACAGTGAGTCCAGCGTCCACCCATCAGACACGCCCCATCCCCAACGGCTGTTATGTAATTGGATACGAGTGATGTGCTCCGGCTGATCGGCAGTCGGCTTCAGGTACTTCAGCCATGGGTGGTTGTACAGGAGCACGCACACATCCCCGCTCTCCTCCAGCCGGATAGCAAACTTGTCGCAGTCCCTGCGTGCCCCAAGCGGGATGAGTTCAGGCGAGCGCCCACGGATAGGCTCGGTGGTCTTGGCTTTGTTGAGTGCCTGTGCGTAAGTCAGCAGAGTAGGCAGTCGTTGATAGGAAGCAAAGGTCATGTCAGTTCTCCAGTGGCAGGGTGTCGAGTGAGATGTAGGTTGTGTAGTCAGGGTAGGTGGACGGGATATCGTCGGTAGTCAGCACCACGCGAGTGTCCTTATCGAATTGCTTGAGATAGTCGATCACATCGGCAATGGTCATTCCGTCGTACTCCTCATAGTCATCTACACGGCGGGGGTCATTGGGGTGGCCGTCGTATGCAGGCCAAGTGGCTTCGTCTCCGAATCCGGGCAGGTCACGCATGGGGGTTCTCCTTGGGGGTAACAATGTTAGTCGGGGCGGATGATATTTCGTCTGTGTCGGTCGGATGGGCTGGTCTTGGTCAGGTCGATCTCCTTGAGGATAGCGGAGAAACTCTTACATGCAGCACAGCGGGTGCAGCGGTTGGCGCAGGGTTTGTAGATGGTTGTCCCTGCGGTCGGATTGTTCTGTGGTGCGATCCATGGCTCACTCCGTTCGTTAGGCTTTGGGTGTCTCATCGGTCGTCCTTTGGGGGCGGTTCGGCAGAAGGCGGTTCTTCGGTCATGGTTAGGAATAGGGCAGTAAGGGCAACGATCAGCGCATAGGCGAACACGCCCAGCAGAATCAGCAGCCCCCCTAATATTGTTAGTTCCATGTTCAGACTCCTTTCAATCCGTGAGTGAGTTCCCAGTCGATTTGCGCAGGCAGGGTCACCGCCCTGCCGCTTCGATTTGTCGCCAGCCTGCTTCGGCCATGGCGTCGCTCACGCGCTCGGGGTTGGCTCCGTTTACTTCAAAGGGTGCAAAGAGACAAACAGCCCAGCCTCGGTCGCGCAGGGAGCGCAGTGTAGTTAGTTCTGCCTCGGTCAGGTGGTCGAGGTCGTTGTCGGCAGCGGATGAGTTGATGGTGGTCATGCTTGGTTCCTAATATTGTTAGGGGGAAGTCCGCAACCGTCTTTGGGCGATGGCTCGGCAAGGTCGGCAGTACCTCTGCTCTCGGGTGCCTCCTTGCTTTCGCTTTACTACGGCTAAGTAAGTATTAGCGTCGTTCCATTCGTGACCAGCACGGCAGTGGGTGCGGCGCTCTAGCGCAAGGCGCATGTTCTCGGAATGCGTAACCATCTGTAGGTGCAAGGGGTTTATGCACAGTCGGTTATTGCATGTGTGGTCAATCTCCATGCCCGGTGGTATGGGTTGCCCCGTGTAGAGTTGGAACATGACCCGATGGGTAGTGGTTTGCTTGCCCATGTACATAGTCACTCCGTACCCATTGAGCACGCGAGATACCCCCTGCCAAATTAGACAGCCCCCGTGCGGTACGGTTAGCGCCAACAGAGATTCCATAGTGTGTGGAGTGTTACGAGTTCGCATACTTGTTTAGCCCTTTTAAGAGAGACAGGTCGGTTACTAGGATGTAGTTAGATTTTGACATAGGTACGACCGTCCGTCTAGTTTTTCTTGCGGCTTGCTCACCGCAGTGCTTGCAGGTGTTTGTTATGAGTGCGCGGGCAGGTGGTTCTATATCGTCGCCGCACGTTGTGCAGGTGGGTAACATTGTTAGGCTCTCTCGGTTGGTTGTGGGAACTACGGGCGCTCTTTGATTATACTATAGTATAACACAAATAAGTAGCAATGTCAAGCCTATCTGACTGGCCGAGTGGATCGGCAGGGGCTAAAAACCATTTTTAAAAGTTATAATGCAAATTGTACCTTATGTTACGATTGTTACGACCCCGAGTATCACCCGTAACGCGCTTTGGGCGCTGCAAGTCTTTGAAAATCAAAAGGAAATTTTTAAAAAGTTATAATGTTATAATGTTACGAGCAAAAAGGTATATCCTCGTGTGCTGAGCGGGGAGTAGAGAAGGGGATGCTCATGCTGAAAGGGGGCTCTCCGTTGCGTACCTATTCGTTTTTGCTCGTAACATTATAACATTCCGAACATTCCTTTTTAATCAATGACTTACAGCGTTACGCACCAAAATGGGGAATGTAACAACATAACATTGTTAGGGGTAAATTGTACCTTTTGTTATAATGTTACGCCGAATTTTAAGTGGGGTCAGCAGTAGGGTTATTATTTCGTACCTTTTGTTATAATGTTACGAGCAATTCTTAGTGGGGTCAGCAGTAGGGTTATTATTCTGTACCATTATGTTATAATGTTACGCCGAATTTTAAGTGGGGTCAGCAGTAGGGTCTTTGGCTACCGCCGCTCCGGGAACTGGTGCATCACCTATTGGGGTTGACACCGCGCCTCAAAAACGATATGCTGGGCCCAGCATATCGGTTAGCACTGCTCTACATATAGGTAACATTGTTAGGGCTTGGGCTACCACACCGCCAGCCGCCACATGCTTTGGCTACCGCTACTGCCAGCCGCCACTTGCTTTGGCTACCGCTACTCCGGGAACTGGTGCATCAGGCACGAGCCGAGCGGGTCATGCCTAACATTGTTAGGGCAACAAAAAACCCCGCCGAAGCGGGGTTGTCGTGGGGTGGGGGGTGGGTCAGATAGTGAATCTCGAATCGTATTTTTGGACAAGCGTTGCACCGTCCCACATTTCAACTTGGCAGTGCTGGCGGATAAGTGCATCGAACAGGACGATTGCGTCCCACTGGTTTTCGCACTTATAGGTGCGGTCAATGCCGTTGTCGCGCAGGATGATGGTCATTTTCTCTCTCTCTCCTTGTTTAGCGCAGCCCCTAACACTGTTAGGGGCCGCAGGGTTTACTGAACCTTGACCGTCTTAGTCAACTTAGCGTAGCGAACCCAGACTTCACGCCCGCCCATGTCACGCTCCGACAGGTACTGGCCGGTCAGGGCACACTTGAAGTCCTTGCCCGCACGCCAGTCGGTGCGAACGGCCTCAGCACTGCGATAGTCGCGCCCATATGCAGGCACTGCGGTAACGGTATCGAACATGACTCTCTCCTTGTTTAGCGCAGCCCCTAACAATTGTTAGGGGCCGCAGGGTTTACTTACAGTTGGGAAATGTCCACGCCCAGCGCCGCGAGTGAAGCCGACACGTGAGCGGACACGGTACGCTGTGCATCGGTCAGGACTTTATCGTCCCGTTTCAAGGCCTTGTACAGCGTGGTCAACTCCTCGACCAGCCGGAGTTGAAGCGAGCGGGTATGCTTCGCGCCACCTTCAGACTCACCCTCACCCTCACCCTCACCCTCACCCTCAGCCGCAGGCTTTTCGGCTGCAATCAGATCTTCAGCGTAGCCCTTGATTTGCTTCCATTTTACCGATGGGTTCGAATGCCCGCCCGCCTTGAGGTCAGCGTACAGCGAATCACGCTCCGCCCGCATCGCATTACCCGCAGCGCCCTTGGCATCGTGAGCCATCGTGAGCCACTCCTCACCGAAACCCTCGGCCCGGAAAAAGGCCAGCAACTCGGCAGCATACTTGCGACCCGACCCGTAGGCCGCGGTCAGACCCGATACATACTCGCCACGAAGGGTAGCGACGGACGAAGCGGTAGCAACCGCCGGGACAGTAACAGTAACCATGACACACTCCAACCTACATGCGGGTAGGGAGCCGACCAACAGCACTGCGCTGTCGATGGATGAAATGTACTATATCGTACCACGGTTTCGGAACGATAAATAGGTATTAAAATAGGGGCAGCATGGGGCATCCCCTAACAATTATTAGCCCTTGCCAGCCAGCGACCCCACCCCCCAAAAACGGCATCACAGGAGGCTCAAGCCAGCTTACACACTAATTTGCGCAACCAATCCCACCGCCTAGAGTTGCTTAGTTTTTAGTAGTACACAATTCCATCACCTAGAGTTGTTTAGTTTCCTGTGGTATGCAATTCCACTGCCTAGAGTTGCTTAGTTTCCTGTGGTATGCAATACTTTCAGCACGCTGAAGGTTTCGGTTGTGGTCTGCGTAGCAGTTGAAGGGTGGGGGTACCCCCCTTCTGTTTTTCCCTAGGGTTGTGTATTTGTATTTTGGCAAACACCCCCCTATTGGAGTCCCAACCTCCTGTGCTACATTCGGGATACTAATTTTTTCATTGGATACAGACCCCCAATGATTGAAGTCACTCCTACGCCTGACCGCCCCCTACCGTTTGATCTTTCTAATGAGTTGCCTAAGACTCATAAAGACGGGCTGGCAATTGCGGCGAACACAGTCGATCTGATCGAAGAACTCGGCGGGTCAATCGACTACAGCAATGAAGACCTGCACAAAGCGTCGGCTTTGATTAACGGGGTCGGCAAGACGGATAACCCTAGGCATCTCACAGTGCCTAGCGAAGCCAAAGCTGTGTCGATACTGATTAAGCAGTTTGACTTTCAGGCTTTTGTTGATGTGCAGCAGGCACGCAACTACGTCACTAATAAGTTGCTGAAACTGAGCGACTGCGGTGACCCCAAACTTGAACTGAAAGCGCTTGAGTTGCTTGGTAAGCACAGTGATATCGGGCTGTTTACTGAGCGCAGTGAAGTGACCGTCACTCACAAGTCGTCCGAAGATCTGGAAAACAGCATTAAAGACCGCATCAAGCGCCTGCTCAATACCGATGTAGTCGATGTAGAGCCACTTATTAGTGAGCTAGAAGCCCCTGCGGAGCCCCCTGCGGAGGAAACGGGTGCTTGAAGAGCCGGTAATCTCGGGGATTACCCTTAAAGACATCCCCAAAGTGCTTGATAGGCTGTCGGAGGCAGACCTCCGTGTGCTGGAAGCCCAGCTTTTGCACTTGGAAAAGCTCAAACAGAAGGAGTTGGCCCGCTCCAAGTTCATTAAGTTCGTGGAAAAGGTCTGGCCTACCTTCATTTCTGGCAGGCACCATAAGATTATGGCTACTGCTTTCGAGCGTGTAGCCCGTGGAGAGTGCAAGCGGCTGATTATCAACATGCCGCCACGGCATACCAAGTCAGAATTTGCCTCTTATCTGCTCCCGGCGTGGTTTTTGGGGCAGTTTCCGCACAAAAAAGTGATCCAAACCTCCCATACTGCTGAATTGGCGGTGGGTTTTGGTCGAAAAGTGCGAAATCTGGTCGATTCTGAGGTTTATCACGACATTTTCCCCGAACTTTCGCTCCAAGCTGACTCAAAAGCGGCTGGTAGGTGGAATACCAGCAAGTCTGGTGACTACTTTGCTATCGGTGTTGGGGGTGCAGTGACCGGTAAGGGTGCCGACCTGCTAATTATTGACGACCCGCACTCAGAGCAGGAGGCTGCTCTTGCTCAAGTAAACCCAGAGATCTACGACAAGACCTACGAGTGGTACACCTCTGGTCCTCGGCAGCGTTTGCAGCCGGGTGGGGCAATTGTTGTGGTTATGTGCATGACGGGGGATACCCCCGTACTGATGGCTGACGGGTCTACGAATGAGCTAAGGAAAATTCGTCCGGGTGATGATGTAGCCACCTACGAGGACGGCAAGATCACGACTGCAAAGGTGCTTAACCATCGGTCAAACGGTGTTGATTCAGTATATACAGTACGAACACAATCTGGCATACTTGTCCGGGCAAACGCGAGGCATCCGTTCCTCGTCGATGTCAACGGAGAACGTAAATGGACCAGATTGCAAGACCTGAAGCCGGGTATGTCGCTTGTAGTAACGAAGGATGCAAGCGCCCAGCAAGATCGCAAAACAAACCGGGACTTTGTCATCCCTGCCAAGCCCGAGCCGCTTACCACCGAAAGAACCCGGACGCGCCTTACAAACCTCTCGGCGACCACGGGAAGTGGAAAGGCAGAAGTTGCGCCGAAGAAAACTGTTCAGAGCCAGCAAAGATCAACGGGTTTTGTCAGTCGCACTACAACAAGTGGCGCTGGTCCGAAGGCTACCGGGGAAAAAACTATACTCCAGAGTCTCGGCGGGCAAAACGGATCAAAAGTAAGTACGGGATCACAGAGGAAACCTTTAACCGTATGGTTGAAGAGCGTGGTAACCGCTGCGATGTCTGCGGTGAGCCGCCGTCTGACACCAATACCCGCGCCCACTGGAACGGTAAGCTCTGTATCGACCACTGCCACGACACAGGCGTCGTCAGGGGGCTGCTCTGCAACGACTGCAACCTCGCAGTTGGGTACGGTAAGACCCCAGAAATCCTGCGGCGAGCTGCTGAATACCTACGCCGTAACAACCGACCAGATAGTTGAGATTATCCCGGACGGCGAGGAAGAAGTCTTCGATGTTCAGATCGAGCGTACCGAGAACTTTATCGCCAATGGTGTAATCAGCCACAACACGCGCTGGTCTCAAAAGGATCTGACTGGGCAAGTGCTCAAATCCAGCGCTCAGCGGGGCGGTGAAGAGTGGGAGGTGATTGAGTTTCCCGCGATTATGCCCAGCGGCCAGCCCTTGTGGCCTGAGTTCTGGAGTTTGAAAGAACTAGAGGCACTGCGCGAAGAACTACCTAATAGTAAGTGGCAAGCCCAGTATCAGCAGCAGCCAACTTCAGACGCCTCGGCCATCATCAAACGGGAATGGTGGCATATTTGGGAGGAAGACAGCCCTCCCCACTGCGAGTTCATTATCCAGTCTTGGGATACGGCGTTCCTGAAGAGCGAGCGTGCTGACTACTCTGCGTGTACTACGTGGGGGGTGTTCTATAAAGACGACGATACGGGCAAGCCGCAGTCGAACATCATTCTGCTCAATGCGTTCAAAAAGCGCATGGAGTTCCCGGAACTCAAGCAACGGGCGTATCAGGAGTTCAAGGAGTGGGAGGTCGATAGCCTGATCGTTGAGGCCAAGGCTGCTGGCTCACCTTTGATCTTTGAATTACGTGCCATGGGCATCCCCGTGCAGGAGTTCACGCCTAGTAAAGGCAACGACAAAATTGCTCGGTTGAATGCTGTTACGGACATATTTGCCAGCGGCCACGTTTGGGTGCCTAATACTCGCTGGGCGGAGGAATTGATCGAAGAGATCGCAGCATTCCCTGCTGGTGAGCATGATGACTTGGTGGACTCTACGACGCAGGCATTGCTGCGTTACAGGCGTGGTGGGTTCATTCGTCTACGGTCGGATGAGGACGATGAGCCTATGTACCATCGAAAACGTGAGTATTATTAAAGGTTACTGCAAAGGCTGACCATGGCAACTAATATTGATAAGGCGCTGTACGCCGCTCCTGAGGGTGTCGCTGCTATGGCAGATATGGCCCCTCCTATTGAGATTGAGATCGAGAACCCCGACTCGGTCGATATCATGATAGGTGATCTGGAGATTAGCCTGACTCCAGATGCCGAAGGAGACGATGAGTTCAACGCCAACCTCGCAGAGGATATGGATGAGGGTGAGTTGGAGTCCCTCGCTGCGGAACTAATCAGTGACTTCAATGACGACGTATCCAGCCGACGGGATTGGATGCAGACGTATGTTGATGGGTTGGAGTTGCTGGGCTTGAAACTGGAGGAGCGCTCCGAGCCGTGGGAGGGCGCGTGTGGGGTGTACCACCCCATGCTGACTGAGGCGCTGGTGAAGTTCCAGTCCGAGACAATGATGAGTACCTTCCCCGCTGCGGGGCCGGTCAAGACCAAGGTCATTGGGCGAGAGACTCCAGCTAAGAAAGAGTCCGCTGAGCGTGTCCAAGAGGACATGAACCATCAGTTGACCGACATCATGACTGAGTACCGGCCCGAGCATGAGCGCATGCTGTGGGGTCTGGGGCTGGCGGGTAATGCGTTCAAGAAGGTGTACTACGACCCGCACTTGCAGCGTCAGGTGGCGATGTATGTGCCTGCTGAAGATATCGTAGTGCCCTATGGCGCGAGTGACTTGGCGTCTGCTCCACGTATTACTCACGTGATGCGTAAGACCGAGAACGAGCTACGCAGGCTTCAGGTTGCTGGGTTCTACCGGGACATTGAACTGGGTGACCCTAACAACACGCTGGACGAAGTAGAGAAGAAGATTGCCGAGCGGCTGGGCTTTCGGGCTACTTCCGATGAGCGCTACAAGCTGCTGGAGATTCAGGTTGAGTTGGACCTGCCGGGGCATGAGGACGAGGATGGCATCAAGCTGCCGTATATCGTCACGTTGGAGAAAGGCTCAGCCAAGGTGCTGGCGATCCGTCGCAATTGGCAACCGGAGGATGAGACTTACGCCAAGCGTAATCACTTGGTTCACTACGGCTATATCCCCGGCTTTGGGTTCTATTGCTTTGGTCTGATCCATTTGATTGGCGCGTACGCCAAGTCTTCGACTTCACTGCTTCGTCAGTTGGTCGATGCAGGCACGTTGGCTAATCTGCCCGGTGGTTTCAAAGCCCGTGGTATGCGGGTCAAGGGTGATGACACTCCGATCAGCCCCGGAGAATGGCGAGATGTAGATGTGCCTAGTGGCACCATCCGCGATAATCTGCTGCCGCTTCCTTATAAAGAGCCGAGCCAGACGCTGGCTGGGCTGATGGACAAGATCATTGAGGAGGGACGCCGGTTTGCGAATACGGCGGATCTCCAGATTAGTGATATGTCGGCACAAGCCCCCGTCGGGACGACGCTGGCGATTCTTGAGCGCACTCTCAAGACGATGAGCGCTGTTCAGGCCCGCATCCACTATTCAATGAAGCAGGAGTTGGTGCTGCTGCGGGACATCATTAGGGATTACACCCCTGATGAGTATTCGTATGACCCGGACGAGGGGGACCGCAAGGCCAAGAAGTCCGACTACGACGACGTTGATGTCATCCCGGTGAGTGATCCGAATGCGTCCACCATGGCGCAGAAGATTGTTCAGTATCAGGCTGTGATGCAGTTGGCCCAAGGCTCGCCGCAGTTGTACAACATGCCCCTGCTCCATAGGCAGATGCTGGACGTTCTTGGGGTTAAAGAAGCTAGCAAACTAGTCCCGATGGATGAGGACCAGAAGCCGATGGATCCGGTGTCTGAGAATCAAAACGTGCTGATGATGAAGCCAGTCAAGGCGTTCGCTTATCAAGACCATCAGGCACACATCATGGTGCATATGTCTGCGATGCAGGATCCGAAGATTCAGCAGTTGCTGCAAGGCAACCCAATGGCTCAGCAGTTGGCCTCTGCGATGATGGCTCATATTAATGAGCACCTTGGGTTTGAGTACCGCAAGCAGATAGAGCAGCAGTTGGGCTTCTCCCTGCCGCCTCAGAAAGACGAAGCTGGCGAAGATATTCATCTTCAGCCTGAAGTTGAAGCCAAACTGGCTCCGCTTCTTGCACAGGCTTCGCAACGGTTGCTTCAGCAGAATCAACAGCAGGTTGCTCAACAGAAGGCTCAACAGCAAGCCCAAGATCCGCTGGTTCAGATGCAGATGCAGGAACTTCAGATCAAGGCGCAGGATCAGCAGCGCAAAGCAGCCAAAGATCAGCAGGACGCTCAGCTTAAACAGCAGCAAATTCAGGTTGAACGTGAGCGGATTGCTGCACAGCAGCAAACTGAAGCTAAGCGGATTCAGACGGATATGTTAAAGACCGCCGCGCAAATGTCGAACGATAAGAGCGCCTCGATGATGGATATGGGTCTGGATGTACTCAAACATATGTCTAGCCAACATCAGGAAGCGAAACTGCGGGAGTTGCAGGAGCGGCATGCTGCTATGCAGGCCAAGGCTCAACAAGCTGTACCTAGCCCCAAGGAACGTAAATGACTGAGCTTGAAGCCTTAATCCCGCAGATTGATGAAAAGGTTGGTCAACTGAAAGAACATCTGGCGGAAGGCAAAGCCGCCAGTTTTGAGGAATACAAAAGACTTTGTGGTGAGATTCGGGGTCTACTCACTGCAAGGGGTTATGCCTTAGACCTTAAATCCGCTATGGAGAACATGGATGACTGATATTTTGCTGGCTACAAACCCCGGCAATCCGCAAGTAGTGGGCGCTTATCGCCCAAGTGCCTCTGCTGAAGAAAAAGCCCGACAACTCCCTAAGCCGACGGGGTATCGCATTCTGTGTGCGATTCCAGAGGCAGATAAGGAGTTTGAGGACAGCGAAGTAGGACTTATTAAAGCCGACCTGACTCTCCGCAACGAAGAACTCCTTACTACGGTTCTTTTCGTGGTGGATCTTGGGCCTGATTGCTATAAGGACGAAAGCAAGTTCCCCACTGGGGCTTGGTGCAAAAAGGGCGATTTTGTCCTTGTGCGCCCGCACGCAGGCACCCGACTAGTCATCCATGGTCGGGAGTTCCGAATCATCAATGATGATTCAGTCGAGGGGGTTGTTGAAGATCCCCGTGGCATTAAACGCAAATAAGAGGAGTACAAGATGCCTCCATTTGAACAAGAAGAGTTCAAGTTCCCTGACGAAGCCAATCAGGCCGAGACCGAAGCCAAAGGCACGCCTGAGGTAGAGATCGAGATGGAGGACGATACGCCCACAGAAGATCGTGGCCGCACGCCCATGCCCAAGGAGTTGGTGCAGGAACTTGAGCAGGACGAACTTGAGTCTTACGACGATAACGTCAAATCCCGCCTTAAGCAGATGCGTAAGGTTTGGCACGATGAGCGTCGGGAGAAAGAAGCCGCTTTGCGCGAGCAGCAGGAAGCCTTGACGTTCGCTAAAAAACTCCTTGATGAGAATAAGCGGATTAAAGAGATTCTGACTACGGGCGAAAAGGAGTATGTCGCCACCGCTCAGAATGCCGCTAATCTGGAGCTTGAGGCGGCTAAACGTGCATATAGGGAAGCCTATGATGCAGGTGATACTGACAAGTTGGTTGAAGCTCAGCAGGCGCTTCAGGAAGCTAACCTGAAACTTATTCAGGTTAAAAACTTCAAGATGCCCTCTTTACAAGAGGAAGAAGTTCCGGTACAAAAGCGTCAAGAATCAGCACCCGCTGTTTCTGATGTGCCTAAACCTGATACCAAAGCATTGGCGTGGCAAGAGCGCAATGAATGGTTCGGTAAGCACAGAGGAATGACAGCCTACGCTCTCGGGTTGCACGAAGAACTACGAGAAAACGGCGTAGAAGTTGGGTCTGAGGATTATTACCGCACATTGGACAAAACAATGCGTAAACGGTTTCCCGAAGCCTTTGAGGCAGAGGAGCCCGTTAAGCCTAAGGCATCGACAGTTGTAGCCCCCGCTGTCCGCAGTACATCTTCAAACAAGATTCGACTGAAGGCCAGCCAAGTCCAGTTGGCAAAGAAACTGGGCCTTACACCTGAGCAATATGCCAAAGAGGCATTGAAATTGGAGTCCCGAAATGGCTGAACGACTTACCCGTGAACTCGAAACCCGTGAGATCCAGTCGCGTCCTAAACAGTGGATGCCGCCTGAACTTCTGCCCGAGCCTGACAAACAGCCCGGATATGATTATCACTGGGTGCGTGTTTCTACGTTGAACTCTCCTGATCCCCGCAATCTCTCGGGCAAACTCCGGGAAGGGTGGGAGCCGGTACCTGTCGAAGAGCAGCCTAAGTTTCGTTTGTTGACTGACCCGCAATCGCGGTTTAAGGACAACATCGAGATCGGTGGTCTCCTGCTGTGCAAAACGCCGACTGAGTTTGTCGCGCAACGCAATGAATACATTGCCAAGCAAACCAACGCTCAAACGGAAGCCGTTGATAACAACCTTATGCGTCAGAACGACCCGCGCATGCCGCTCTTTAAGGAGCGCAAATCGGGGACTTCTTTCGGTAAGGGCGTCTAATTAATTTTAGGAGTTTTAAATGTCCTACCCGACTGTTTCGGCACCCTATGGGTTCCGGCCTGTCAACCTGATTGGCGGGCAAGTGTTCTCGGGTTCTACCCGCGAATACGCGATTGACTACAACTATGGCACGGCCATCTATTACGGTGATTTCGTCCAGCTTTCGAGCGGATTTATCACCATTCTGGCTAACACCATTACCGGCAATGCGGCGGTTGGCGTGTTCCTTGGTTGCTCGTATACCGATCCGGTGAGCAAGCAAAAGCGCTTCTCGCAGTATTACCCCGGTAACGTCACCGCTGGCGATATCAAAGCCATCGTGTGTGATGATCCCGATACGGTGTTCAAGTGCGCCGTTGTAACCGCTGCTGGTACCGCCACCACTGCTTCTGGCACCCAGCTTCTGGTTGGTGCGAACATGGCTGGCAACACCTCGACTGGCTCTGCCACGACGGGTAACTCGGCTGGCGGTGTGGTTGCTGCTACCGCGACCACTGGCAACTTCCGTGTTCTGGGCCTTGTTCCGGATACGCAAGTGACCACTGGTTGCACCTATGTTTCGGGCACCGGCTCAACGTCTATCGCTGTGTCTGGCCTGACCGTGGGTCAAGTGATCCCCGTTGGTACTGATATGTTCCAACTGGTCGCTGCAACTGGTCAGCCTGAGTGGATTGGCGTTGTGGGCACTGCTGCTACCGTTTCGTCTGCTACTTCGCAGACCCTGACGATGGCCGCTTCGACCACTGCGTCCGGCACGCTGATTCTTGTTCAATCTCCCGAAGTGCTCGTCAAGATCACCTTCGGTGCCCATCGTTACTACGTGGCCTAAGGGGTGACTTAACATGGCTATTTCACGCGCACAACTGCTTAAGGAACTCCTGCCCGGTCTGAACGCTCTGTTCGGTCTGGAATACTCACGCTACGGCGAAGAGCATAAGGAGATTTATGAGACCGAGACCTCCGAGCGTTCGTTTGAAGAGGAAACCAAACTGTCTGGATTCTCCGCCGCTCCGGTGAAGAACGAAGGCAGCGCGATTGCCTACGATAACGCGCAAGAGGCTTGGACTGCTCGCTACAACCACGAAACCATTGCTCTGGGTTTCTCGCTGACCGAAGAGGCCATCGAGGACAACCTGTACGACAGCCTGTCTGCTCGTTACACCAAAGCTCTGGCTCGTGCCATGGCGTACACCAAGCAGGTCAAAGCTGCCTCGGTTCTGAACAACGGTTTCTCCGCTGTAGTTCCGGGCGGTGACGGCGTTGCTCTGTTCTCGACGGCTCACCCGCTGGTTAACGGTGAAACCAACAGCAATCGCCCGACGACTGCTGCCGATCTGAATGAGACCTCGCTTGAGGCTGCTGTTATTCAGATCGCTGCATGGACGGATGAGCGTGGTCTGCTGATCGCCGCTAAGCCCAAGAAGCTGATTGTTCCGCCCGCTCTCCAGTTCGTTGCTACCCGTCTGCTGGAAACCGAACTCCGTGTCGGTACCACTGACAACGATATCAACGCCCTGAAGAACAACGGTTCGATCCCCGGTGGCTACACCGTGAACCACTTCTTGACCGACAACAATGCTTGGTTCCTGACCACGGACGTTCCCAACGGTCTGAAGCACTTTGTTCGTACCCCGATGAGTACCGGAATGGACGGTGATTTCGATACTGGCAACGTGCGTTACAAGGCCCGTGAGCGTTATTCGTTCGGTTGGTCGGATCCGCTCGGTATGTTCGCTTCCCCCGGAGCCTAAGGCTTTAGGGTTGCAGGGAGGGGGCTTCGGCCCCCTTCTCTTTTATTGTCTGGTGTGTTAGTTTCTGCGTATCCAAGATCATTGTTTTTCTACCGACTGGCTTGGCAGATTTTCCTCAAACGGTAGACATAACTGAGGTATATAAAATGGGTTTTGCTACTTTCTCCGGCCCCGTTCGTTCTGGCACCGTTCGTTATGGCGCAGGCCGTAATACTGGCTTGGTTGTGCTTAATCAGTCCTACGACTCTGGCACGGTTGTCGCCAGTACGGGTAACGTCGATGTGGCGGCGCTGGTCATTCCGCAGGGTTCGCAGATTATGGACATTGTGGTGGATCAGGTTCAGATTCCTACCGCCACCTCCACCTTCACGATCTCCGTTGGCACCACTTCGGGTGGCGCTGAACTGATGGCTGGTGTTGCCACCACTGCTGGTGGGCGCTTCCGTGGCACCGCTTCGGCGGCTACGCAGTTGGCTTGGCAGACTTCCACCACTGCGGACACCACGGTGTTTATTCGCAACGTCATCGGCACGCTCGCCACCACGCAAGGACGTTTCATCGTTACGGTGACGTACGCCCAGCGCGATTCGACTGGCGCTCAGAACCCGACTACCTTCCAGAACTGAGTAAGGGGGTAGCATGCGCCCAGTCCGTACAGCACTAACGGGACTGGGGGCTTCGGCCCCCATTCCTCTCGATATCAATCAGTCACCGTTTAATGTCAGTGTCGCAGTGGCACTGTCAGCCGGGGCGAACCTGACGTATACCGTCGAGCACACCTACGACGATGTTTACGCCGCAGGGTTTGACCCGTCTACGGCTGTCTGGTTTTCCCAAGCTGGGTTGACGACCAAAACGACTTCACTGGATGGCAACTACAACTACCCAGTTCGCGCTGTTCGTTTGAGTTTGGTTGCTCCATATACTAGCGGTCAGGCGACGATGACTGTCATCCAAGCTGGCATGCCGGGGAGGTAATTATGGCTATTGACATTGGGGCCCTTCGGCAATTTGAGGCGTCTTGGAAGCCTGTCCTCGACTCGATTCCTGCTGTTATTGAGATGTCGCAGCAGCGCAACGAACTTGAGAAGGCAGTCGAAGCCAAGCGCGAAGAGTTTGCCGCTACGGAGCAAGAGATTAAGGATGCTTACGTAGAAGCAGACAAGCGTCTGTCTGAAGTGAATAGTCAGATGGAGCAGGCCATCAAAGCTCGTCAAGATGTAATTGATGAAACGGCTCGTTTGACTGCTGCGCGTGAGCAAGAGCTTGCGGAAGCCGGGGCTACACGCAAGAAAGCTCTGGCGGCTACGGAAGCAAAACTTGCCGAAGCGGAAGCAAGACTTGCCGCAGTTGAATCAGGTATTGCGGAAAAAGTCGCTACGTGTGATGCGGAGATCAAGGCTAAACAAGAAGCGGCTGAAGCTGCTCTTGCTGAAGTCGAGGCTAAGCGTCAGGCTGCTGAATCCGTACTTGAGTCTCTCCGAGCCAAGTTGGGGTAAACAGTGGCAGTCAGCGGCGTAAGTTACGTCCAAGGGCTGGATAGCGGTGAATATGACTTTACCCATGTGGTATCGACTATCACTGCTTCCGGCTCTACGACTATCTACACCCCTGCGGCGGGCAAGCGCCTGCGCCTGCGGTGGATCTACGCTTTGAATGATCCGGGGGCAAGTTCGTCCCCTTTGATCAAAATCTTTCTCGGCGCAGAAGAAAAGTTCCGGGTGTATGCGCTAAGTAAGCGGCAGTTTTGCACTGGCCCGGTAGACGGGGCGCTAATCATCAACCTCAGTGAGGCTGCTGAAGTGGCCGTAACTGCCCTAATAGAAGAGTTCTGACATGGCCACATATAATAAGTTTGATGATTTCTCTGAGCAGCTTACTCTTGGCGTCCACGATTTCGATACGGACGTATTTAAGATTTACCTGTCTAACACCACGCCTTCAGCCTCTGCCGACGCTGTAAAAGGCGACCTCGCTGAGATCACAGCCGCTAACGGCTATCCTTCGGGTGGTACGGCTACGACGATCACGGTGGCCGGGGACACACCTACGGCGGGTACCACGACTGTCTCTGGAACTCAGGTGGTATTTACTGCCTCGGGCGGTTCGTTTGGCCCGTTCCAGTATGCCGTGCTGTACAACTCTTCCAAGACGATCACCGCTGGCGCTGGCCCTCTGGTGGCTTGGTGGGTCTACCCCAGCGCTCTGACGCTTAACGACGGCGAGACTTTTACCGTCAAGTTCTCCAATGCCAGCCCCGGCGCGATCTTCACTCTGGCTTAAGATGGAACTCACTAAACAGCAATTCATCGACCGGTTCACGCACCCAGAGTTCATTAGCATTTTGAACGCTGGAAAAACTGATGTTGATATTGAGGCATGGCTGTTTAGGTTCAACAATGCTGACAACCCTATCGAAACGACAGACCCTAGAACGATTCAAGGGGTTGAGTCTTTTGTCGTCAAGCAGTTGATCACTCAACAGCGTGCGGATGAGATT
>Ga0181352_1000011_pt1 | contig 68957 bp, 87 predicted proteins | sample Fa13VDMLBSN_FD_130103 | JGI IMG/M metagenome (GOLD analysis project Ga0181352, IMG submission 130103) | Freshwater viral communities from Lake Michigan, USA - Fa13.VD.MLB.S.N | ecosystem: Environmental > Aquatic > Freshwater > Lake | place: USA: Michigan | collected 2013-09-23 | reverse complement strand
TTGTAAATTCCTGTATTAGCAAATGTAATCTTAGTTAATGCCGTTCCGTCTGTAACTACCGTGATTCCATTTGATAAATCAAGAGTTTCAAATATCATTGCCTTTCCTACATTGGCTGTAGTTGCAGACTGGGTGACGTAAGAAAAATACTGACCATAATAACCCGTTGCAGGAGGCGTTGTATTGTTGCCCCATTTAAGCCCTGTTGCTGTAGAAGGATCTGCCAATAAAACTTGCGTAGGTAATCCTACAGGAAGCCTTGTATCAGCAGTGTCAAATGTGTATAGATCGCCCTTTGTTGTTAGAGGAGAAACTCCACCGCCTGTTGCGTTTAAGGTAGTTCCTGATAATGACAACCCTGTGCCTAGCGTTATCTCCTCCATTACACCTGTCCCTGCTGTTCCTCTACCTATTAGCTTATTTGTAGCCATAGATGTAGATATGACAGGCGCCGTTCCTCCTGATGATGTAATAGGGCCTGTTGCCGTTACTCCCGTAACCGTTCCGACACTCCATGATCTGTTTGCGCTTAGATCCTGCGGAAGGCCGTTGATGGTTATCGTTCTAGTACTGGGAACATAACTACCTAGCGGCTGGTAATTTGCTAGTAGATAAGCAACCAAGTCAGCCTGACTTCCTACGCCCGTGCCCGTACCTATGGTCCCCCATGCAGCGGCGCCTACGGTTGCAGAGATCCAGTTAGTACCGTTCCATTGCAAGATCTGCCCGGCAGTGGGCGAGGGGGTATTGACGTCAGATATGTCGTCTAGTGCTAGCACCACGACACCTGTCTGGCCGTTTACGCTAGTGACACCACCGCCACCGAACTGAGCCGTTATAAATGAATACAGCTGAGACAGGGTTACGTCTAGTAGCTGGCTACTATTTTGACTAGGGCGGATGACCTGAAATATATCAGAGCCAACTAGCGGTAAAGCTACTCTCTTCCTTACTTCAGACATTATGTTATGGTATTCTTACGCCTTCAATAGCGAAGTTTGTGCTGTTGTAATATAGGTAGGTGTCTCCAGAGGAACCAGCGCTAAAGGCAGTTACAGCAGCAGCATGGCTAGCATACTCCGGAAGACTGTTGTTCGATATAATTGTAGCGTTAGATATCGTATTGCCAGCTCCGCCAAGGCTACCTAATATAACACAATTGCTTCCAGTGTTCCCGGATGCGGTGCCAGTGCCCAATGCCGAAGTGTTAGTCCCAGTATTATTTGCGCCAGAATTAAGCCCTAAAAATACACAATTACCTCCAGTATTCTGGATTCCAGCATTATATCCTAAAAACACATTGCTAGAGCCAACGCTTGATTTACCAGCCCCTCTTCCTATGTGTACAGTATTGTCTCCTGTTGACGTTTGACCAGCCTGATATCCTATTGAAACTGAATAGTCAGAACCTGCTTGCGCAGATTGACCTGCCTCCGCTCCAATAAATATAGAATAATCAATAGTATTAGAGGGCACATATCCAGCATTTTCGCCAATCATAATATTACCTGTTCCTCCAGACTGATTACCAGAAGAATTGCCGATGAATATTGAGTTAAGGGCTGTATTAGTAAGTCCAGCATTAGTGCCAATAGCTATTGTATTTCCACCTACAGTAGAAGATGCGTTTGCAGCGCCTCCTATAGATATTGATCCCGAATGACTAGAAAGTTTACCAGCTAGATTACCAATTGATATAGAGCCGTTACCACTGCTACCACCGCCAGCTTCAACGCCAATGCCAATCCCATTAGATTGACTGTAACTGTTAAGTGCATATTTTCCTATGGCAATATTAAGACTACCAGAAAGAGTTCCATCATTTTTTCCAATATATAGATTATCAGTACTTGAATCGTCTATCCTTAGTTGATATGTGTTTATATCATTTCCTGTATCATATACAGATTGTAGGTCTTGCCCGCTTGCACTTGAAAAGTATCCAGCCCATGTACTTCCATCAAATATAAAATCGATTACGTTATTATTTTGATAGACATTAGCAAACAAGACTGTGTATGGAGATAGCTCTGGAACAACAAACTCTACACCAGGCCCGCTTGTTGAAACAGCGTCAAAGTAAACCTTAACAATCTTGCCAGAATATGAATTCGCTGCAACGGGAAGATTTACCGTAACTCCATCTTGTGATCCACTATATGTAACAAATGCATCAGAGTCATTTAGGGTCAATGTACCGCCAATAGATGCTACTATACTTGACACGGCTCTATCCTGGGTTATTTGATCCCATGTAGCAGTTGAGTCAGTAGAAGATGAACACGCATAAATCCTATCATTGTTGGTATCCACCCCTAGGCTACCAGCCTTAAAACCCTGTGTCTGATTACTCAACGTGTCGGGCTTTCCCGCCGCTGAATAGAAAGGACTAAATATAGTCCCTAGCAGGTTATTCATCAACGTGTTTAGCGCATTGGCAGTATAACTAGCTCCGGTCTGAATCTGGTTTATTAACGCTTGGATTTGTGATTGTGTTGCCATGGTAACTAGTAGTATTTTTCGTCTGTGTACTTGATTATATCTGGAAGAGAATCATTTATCAAAGCCTCTGGATCGCATCCACACAAAAGCCCTACAATGTTTTCTATTTTAAGAATTATCCCTTGAAGGTTTTCTTGAGTCAAACAATTCAAACCAATCACATTAAAGTCATTGTTATCGAAGTCATTTATGTCAAAATCACCGATAATTCTATAGCACTTCAACGCTTCGCTAAGCCAGTGCAGGTTTGCTACACTACTAAAGATGCAATTAAATTGATCTACATTGCCACTATACGATGCAGCGATAGCGTCGATCATTAGATCCGCCTGCTTGGAATCTGCTATCCAAGCCCTCTTTAAAACATCATCGCTAGTGTAGAGCTGCATCTATCAGATGTTTAGTGTTGTCGTAATAGCATACACCACAATCGACCCGTCCCCCGCTAGAGGATTGCTCGTCTGTACCCTCATATTGATAGGGAAGTTTGGCGTAAGGATGATCGCTGGTGATCCTAGTAGGTTGTAATTGTCTGGCATAATAACATCTATACCAGACGTTGTAAAGCCTAGCATATTAGTTTTCGTACAGATCTTTTGCGTAGCAGATGGGCCAGTGTATTCGAAAAGGACATCTGTATTGGTAGTGTATGCGGCTGTTCCTGCGATATATCTTACGATAAACATTAGCGGAACTTCAACCACTGAGGTTGACCCAGATGCTGGAACGATTGTAACGGGAACAGTATTCCCTGTCAAAAGCCTAGCAGATGGAACCGTTACCGTTGTTATGTTGATCCCTTTGAATGTCGACGGAAGATTTGTGCCAGACAAGAAAGCCGCCACAAAAGAATCTGTAGCAAAGTCGTATGATACTAGCTTGCCATTGTCACCGGAAACAAAACCTGTAGTAGACAGTTTCCCTAGCGGAACATTCTTGTTTACGTAGGTAGCAACGTAAGCTAATGTCGTAGCGTTGTACTCAGCATAAACCTCAACACCGCCATTAAAGCAGTCGTATTTAGAGATCTGGAGCCCGAACACGGTTACCGTATTAAGACCCGTGGTAATGCCTCCTGCAATCACAACCCTAACAGATGATCCGTTAGTAACGCCAGCAGTAGAACCATCTACCACATAGTTTCCTAATAGAACGGTCGGCCCTGTAAGTACGTATGTCCTAGTACTAGTTCCCGGGGTAATCGTTAGCGGAGTTGCTGCAGCAGGGACTAATAGGGTTGTAACACCGAATGTCTCCTGCGGCCTTTCGGCGAAGTCTGGGAAATACTGCAAGGTATATGCAGCCCCGTCATAAAGCAACTCGAACGTACCTGGCTGGTTTACCTGGTCTTGATTTACCGAAATACCTCCAATGGTAATTATGAATGTATTTAGGCTAACAGACGCATTCCATCTGATTGTTATTGGAGTATTCGTCAGTGGCAATGTCGGTACAATAGAAAAGCTAGCAGCAAGCGTAACGGGCGCAGGAGACGAGATAATAAAACCTCTATCTAGGTATGTGTTGATTGTACCTCCTGCTGATGTTATGATGTATTCTGTAAGTGCCATTTTATTGGATTATTTTTTCAACTGTTAAACTAGCTAGAGATACATCTATACCACCTGCCGTGTATGTCGCGGAAGATCTAACCGCAAAATCAATCGAAGATCCAGTGTTGAAATCTACAGAACCAGTTGTTAAAGAAGATCCAACATAAAAACCCTGCAACCCAGGCGTTTGCACGTTGTTTAACCACCACTGAACAAGTATCAGACTAGATGTTGATGATATCCTCTTGATTGTTATCTCGAACGAAACAAAAGTGTAGTTGGAAATATCTTTTAGATCTATTTCTCTAATCTGAAGCTGGCTGTCATAGCTTGTTTCGGCACTCGGGACCGGAACGATTGCACTAAAAGCAACGCCTGTTTTACCGATAAAGAAATCTATGTTATCAATCAGCCTGCCTAGGCTAAATGACCCAGAGCCCCTTAGCACAAAATGCCCTTTAATCCTTCCAGCATCACCGTTTTGAGGACAAAGAATAGGCGCGGAAAATGTTTGGGTAGGTATCAAACCAAACCCAGATGTGTTAGGAACGGCCCTTATCGAGGTGTCTACATAAGTCCTAACTAGTGTAGATGCTGTTCCTGCAGGACCTACAGGACCTGCTCCTCCAGCAGCTCCAGGCGGACCCGCCGCGCCTTGAACCCCAGACGGAACTACCTTTGCTCCGGCCAAAATAGGTGTCAAAGCGGGAGCAGATCCTGCATATCCTAGGTTCTTTATTGTTATTTGATTTGTCCCTGTAGTAGAAACAACCTCATAAAAACCTCCGTTTCCTGTAGGATCAAAAACTGATACCAGATTTTTTCTCGCCGCCCATTGGTTTGTAAACGAGCCCGTATCATTAACTACAATGGTTTCATCAGACCCGACAGGTGGTTGAACAAACGGACCTGTCGTTACATTAAAGACGCTTCTACCGTCATTGCCGCTAGGGCCAAATGGCAGCTCTATTGAATCACATCCGCAGCCTAAGTCAACCATGATTAACAGTTTTTACAGTTTTTTTCTTTGCACAAACCTTGTGCGTATCTGAATATTTGATCAGCCTTCTCAAATTTTAATGACTTAAAGGCTTTCTTTAGAGTGAAAATAGAGTATTGCAAGATCGTAGCATTTGTAAATCCATTACCACTACACCCACAACTACAACGTCCAGTATTGGTATCGGAGTCTAGCATTGTATCGGCACAGCATTTTAGGATGCTAATAAAGAATACTCTTTTTGTCGCTTGGTAATTGGTACCAGAAACAACCACCTGCCTAGTAATGATATACTGACCGTCAGGAATCTGAGCGTCAAGACCTAGCCCTAGCATCGAGGAGTCTATAGAAAACGGAATGCTGTTTGTGTTCGGAAGTGTGGGGTACATCGGTACCGTATAAACCTCACTTGACCCAATCATCTGAATTGAAACTTGGTCAGAGGTCGCAGACCCTATCGCCGGGTTCGGACCTCCCCACCCTGTATCGTTCATAACCGCATCATAAACGCCTGTCGTGTCGTAGATATACAGCGTCTTGGCGTCTGCACTCTGGCTGTAGGAGAAGTTGATCTTAAGTGCCAATGCTATACGTTTTTATGGTTTCAAATATACAAAAAAAATGATTTGTACCGCTACCTTTCTAGCGGCACAAATCCTTCTTCGGTCTTTTTGATCTTGTCAAGAGTCAACTCATCTTTGCCCATATTGTAAAAGCCATCCGCTTCATCGAGAAGTATATCTTTCGCCTCGGCACCCATTACCTTGTTGATGATGTATCGCTTATAACCTACAGTAGTAACTGTATTTTTGCCCATTTCTGCTCCGTATAAACTTAAGAATAGCTTTAGATTAGTATTAAATTCTTTAGGAGATTGAACTACGTTAATATTCTGTTCAGCGAATTCTCTCATTAAGAGCTTGTACTCTTCTTTGATTTTCTTCCTCTGTTCCAAAGAAAAGGTCTTCCTTTCGAAGTCACCGTATTTATCCGCCTTGTAATACCCAGATATCTCAGGGTTGAGAAATTTATCGTTATTGTTTCTTACGAACAAGGCGGTGTACTTAGCATCCTCTGTCGAAAGCAGCTGATCTACAGTAGGCAAGTCTATACTTCCGTCTAGCATCAAAGGCAACTTAAATGGCTCAGCTATGATTGGGAACACTCGCTTAGGTTGAGTCTTGACTGGATATCCAAACGGACCTGTCTTTTCGCCTTCTATAACAACACTTCCGATGATCGGCCATCTATATACAACAAACTCCTTAAAGGTCTTTGGGTCATCCATATGCTGACCTAGCATCGCCATTACGTCTTGGTTAATGTTCTTCATCGCGGCTGGCATAGTTAGGTTTGATACAAGATTTCCAATTGATTTACCTCCGTACATCTCAAGCCTTTGAAGCGGACTATCTAGACCTTCGTAAGCCCTTTGCCCTGCAAATGCCTCTGTGATTTCAGAGATACTTTTTAAACTAGCTTGATCTCTAAATAAGTTCATTTGAGCCCAAGTTGACATCAGAACCAAACCTAACTGATTGTCCTCAAGATTTGCGGACTCGTTGAATAGTATCGCATCCGTTGACGCAGCCATCTCCATAAAGAAGGCCCCCAGTAAAGGATTGTCCTTGTATGTAAATAATTTTACTCCATAAGAATAGGCGGTATGTGGCTCAATTCCGTATCTAGCCTTAAGACTTTGCATCTTTCCGTAACCTCCGGCCTGGTATCCATACATTGAACCAGTAGTATAGAACGGAAGCTGCTTCCATATACCTTCTCTTTTCTTTTTATCAGGGGATAATATGTCCCCAAAGAACATTAACTCCCTTTCATTTTGTGGAATCTTTTTCAAGTATTCAAGTCCATCCTTAAGCAGTAGATCTCTCTTTTTTCTGCCCTCGTCGTCATCATCAAACATAGACGCAAGACCTACGATGACTGCATTAGTCGACATAAAAGTCAATGATATAGCTGCAGTTTGTATCAAGGCAAACTTAACTAGCAAATCCTCCTTTTCTAGGTTCCATATTAACGATGCATTTTTACCCAATTGTCTAGAATATCTGGTCTTTCCGTACATGCTAGTCCTGATACCTTCCTTCTTAAAGAACTCATTAGATCCTAAACCAAAGCCCCGTTGACTCTTCAGTAGCCTTACGCCTGTCATAATAGCTGCAAGCGGCGTGTTTCCTTGCACAAGGAACATAGCGCCGTTAATAGGCGCTTTTACGAATGCGCCCACTTGCATATTAGAGAACCTAAAGGCTCTTCCAGGGATTGCTAAATAGTGAGACAATACCCCGCCTGTCCCAGGAGGAGTGCCCATTAATCCGATCTTGGTTGTAATGTCTTTTGCTCCGTCGAGCAGGTCGGCGATCTCTTGCTGACTAAGTCCCGCTAACCAAGGACTTGCATTAACAGCTTGCTGGTATCTGTCTGACATTTTCTGTCTGACAATATCCTCAACCCTTAGTAGAAGTAATGTCTTTTTCTTTTTATCAGATAGATCAAGACGGCCGTTTTCAAGGCCCTGCATCTCGGCTATTGCTTGATTGTAAGCATCTAACTGGACCATTGGAGAGTATCCCTGCAAAAGGTTTATGATCTTAACAATCTCAGAGCCCTTTATTTTCTCTCCTTTTGACTTAGCATAGAACCTGATTGCGTCATACAATAAGTCACTGTATCTAGCTCCGGTAGCACCTGCTGTCAATAGTACGTCTATTGCCCCAAGACCCTTCTGAGCGGCTGTCACATACCTACCCCATGCCCTACCTGCTTTTGTTCTTCCGTATTTTGCATAAACAGCACCTGTGATATTGTCGGTATAGTTTTCATGCTCGATAAGACCTCCTAGCACCGCTCTAGCTTGGTTAATTGAGGTGCTGTATTGAAGAAGCCCTTGGTAGTGACCGCTAAGCGCAGCTGCCCTTGGATTCGCTTGGCTCATTATATTTTTGTCACTGAATAGGTAGTATGTCTCGCCTTGGTTGATTACATACCCATCAATATCCCTCAGCGGTCGATCAGCTTTTAACTCTTTTATTGAGCCTACGCCTTTCTTCTGATAGTAACCTTTTGTAAGGAGAGGTATTAAAGCAAAGTCACGCTTTATTGCAGCCCTTGTGGCTATGGTCAGAAACTCAAACGGATTCATTACAATGTTCGAGTTAAAGGCCTTCAAGAGCGTATCACCGCTGGTAAGTATGTTGGCGTAGAACTGAGTCATAATACGAGTTCCTAGCGACCCTAACTGTATGAACTGATGCATCTTCATAAACATCATCATTTCATTGATAACCTGCTGACGGATAACGCCCTCAGGAGCAGCTGCGATCTCCTCTGCAAACTTGTCTAGCTCATTTCTCGTCTCCTCATCAATATATGGAACGCCGAATAACTCAGCTAAAAGCATTGCCGAGTCTATAATATCTCCATTTTTATCATGGATCTTAATGGATGGATCTATTACGCCGTACTTAATCATCTCAAAAGCACGTTGGCCCTGAGACTTTTTCTTAATGTTCCTTACCCTGATAGAGTTAGAAAACCTCTTAAGGATAGACTCCTGCTTCTTGCTTACAATTTGATCGTATTTGTTAGCGAAGTCCTCGGCGATTCTGATTGCATCGCTATAGGATATGCCAGTTGAGTTAACAATATCATCTACAATATTCTGAATGAACTCCTCCTTGGTTTTAGCCTGCTTCGAAGTAGCCATCAGCAAAATCTCCTCAATCTTGAGCTTCTTCTCTTTCATCTCCTGCTTGATAACATTTCTGACTGTCGCATTAGGAGATGCTGTAGGTGTTTTCTTGATCTCGAAGTAGCTTAGATCATTCTCAAAGAAAGAATTCAGCTTGTCTTTCATAGCCTGCTTCTCTGCAGGAGTGAACTTAGCAGGGTCTAGTAGGTCAATCTTCGCTTTGACATTTGCTTTTGAAGCCTCCCAGATCTTTTTGGCTGTATCGTATTCTACTACCAGTCTCTTGATTATTTCTAGTGGAGACTCCTTGGCTTTCTTTGGCGTTTTAACATCTTCTGTCGCCTTATTAACAAGATTTGTTATTAACTCATCGATTGGATCAAACGTCTTGGTAGACTCCCTAATTGTACTCTTTACCTTGCCGACGATTCTGTTCGCTAGAGAATTTGCAGCTATAGTGTTCCTTTGCTGAACAGCCTCAACCTGAACCTCGTTCCACATCTCTGTGAAGTAGTCCATTGTCACAGACCCACCTGCAGCGGTTATGTCACCATTGATCTTTGAAATCAACGCCGTCCTATCCGTGAATCCTTTTACGATGTAATTCCTAGCAAGCTCTGTGATGATATCCAGAATTTCTGGATTCATACCTGCAGGGATTGCTCTCGCTGACTTCGAAGTTTTACCAGAGAAGAGGTTCTTTAGCTTCCCTTTCAGGTCTTTGATCCTAGCATCAGCCGCTTTACTTGCAGCCTCACTAACAGGAGGGCCTGTTGGCTTTGGCGCAGGAGGTTTTGGTCCGCCTGGTTTTGGTCCGGCTGGTTTTGGTTTTGGCGCAGGAGGAGGTGTACTAGGTCCCGGAGGGACGCCAGTAGCGGTATTGATAGCCGCTTGTACAGACGGTGAGTTAACAGCCTGTTCAGCTGCCTGCTCCTGAGCCGTGTTGAGTTCTGTTGTGACAGAATCCACATCTGACTTCTTCTGGCCCGCCCCTCTCATTTGCGATTCAGTCTCTCGCCTAACCCTTGACTTCTCGAAAGAGGCAAGGAATTCTGGGTTGAGCTTCTGGATCCTGTAGATCATAGCATTAAACCTTCCTGACTCAGTAGCTTCTTGAGCTAATTGATTCAAGGCCATATTCCCAAGATCTCTATACGCCAGCTTCTCCTGTTGATCCTTAGACTCTCTTGCTTTGTTCCATGAATTATTAGCGATTCTGGCAAACATCGTAGTTCTCAAACCACCCTTAGCCAGTTCTGCGATTTTGTAAAGCTCCTGTAAGGTCGCAATATTAGCAGAGTCACCGAATATGTCAAAAAGAGTATCGGCTATAGCATCTACATCTATCTGATTTTCCACGGTATATTGAGGTCCACCTTTAAGGGAGTTTATAAGACTAGCGATAATACCCTTATCCACTCTTCTGTTTGTAACAAGGCCGCTCAATGCCACAAGAGCGCTGTCCATTACAGAGCTGACATTTAGCTTCGTTTTGTTGCGCTTGTACTTGCCTTCTGGTGTTTTAGTATATTCCGGTCTGTTGCCAATGCGAAGGTCTTTTATCAACTCGGCTATGTGCACAGCATTAAGAGGCGTGTCTAACTCGTCGCTAACTGCTACGTAGATATCAGCAGTCATATCCATGAGATCCTTTGTCGAGTCCCATATACTAAGAGCCAAGTCGTAGATATTCTGCTGTAGGTCACGATCTTGTTTAGTGCCTCTGTCGGCCGCTTGGTTCGGATCGTAGCCTAGCGGGCCTTTGGACTTTGATGACTTTGATGTTAGTCCAGAACTTGCCTTCGAAGATTTTGAGGTTAATTCAGGTTTTACTTCCTGATCCCCAAGCAACGCCTCTACCGCTTCAACTAACTCAGGGTTACTTCCGTCCGCCTTGGCTTCGTGATAGGCTTCAGAAACATTTAATGGAGTTGATTTTAATTCCCCTTGTTTTTTTATTCTACCAACAATATCCTCAACTTCTTTTAAGCTAGAAGATATAGATGATTTATCTCCTTGTAGTAAGGTTAATATAAAATCTTTTACAACTTGCTCTTCTTCTGTTTTTACAACAATACCTTTATAAGCGTCAATAGTTTCTTGTAAGACATCATTATGAAACTTATCTAAATATTTCTTCCCATCAACAGCGGAAGAAAATCTAACATTTGATTCATCAACATCCTTTAAGGTTTTAATGCTTTTTGGTAGTTCGCTAAATCCGCTTCCATCTAAAATCCAATTCTTTATCTTATTTATTTTTTCTTGTAAATATTTAACATCAGGATTGTTGCCTCTACCTGACAATTCCCTAAGTATATCTCCTGCGTTTTCTATTCTTTCTCTCCAAACTTGAGAACGACCCCATCTGTCTTTTTCTTTACCAACTATAACTTCTGCTTTTTCATCTTGCTGGTCGAATGTATTTTTCCCCTCCAGGGCCTTAGCCGTATTCTTAACATTTGCCAATGCAGAACTTACCTTCGATGACTTTGAGGTTAGTACACCCCTTACTGTTTGTTCTTCTCTTGGTACGCTTTCGGTTTCCTGCAGAGTAGTTGCCCTACGTTGCTCGGGAGTCATCTCCATACGAGCCTGTACATTCCGAGCTTCTACCTCTCCAGCTAATTTCTCATATTGCCTAAATGGGTTTTTACTAGATATTACGTCATTAAAAAAGGCAATCTTGTTAACATAATTATCCATCGTAGGATCATCTCCTATCAATTCATATAGGTAATTAGCGGCATCTCTTACTGACTTTACTGAAATGTCGTATTTATCACTTAATTCATTATACATTTTAGTAATACCATCTTTCTGATTTATGTAGTTATCAAACTCTAGTATAATATCTCTTGATAAAGGCTGTTTTTTATATTGCCTCTCTAGCTGTTCTTTTTCAAACGAAACTTGATTAATAATTTGCTCGTTTCTAAAGTCAGAAAATTCCTCAACATTACCTCCCTTAGCGAAGCCCTCTATATCTTGTATTACATGCTGTATCTCGTGCAGCAATGCAGATACTGTATTCTTAGGATATACGCCTACGTTTACTTCAATAGTTTTGGTGCGTGGATTGTATGAAGCTTCATCGTCATTGAATTTATCGTTGAAGACTATGGTCACATCATTCAATTCAGGATAAAGCTTTAACAGCTCTTTTGGAAGAAAATAATTTGCCTTCTGGCTTGTATTTTGAGCATCATTTTCAGATAAAAACTCTTTCATCTGCTTAACAGTATCCTTTAAGAAAGGAATATTGTCTTGAACCTCGTATCTCCATTTATCATCAGCACCTCTTTCCCATCCCGTTGCAAGGCGAATGGTTTTAGCGTCTTGATTGCTTGCCTCCATTTCGTTAGCAACACGCAAATTGCCTAATACATTCTGCTCTAGATTAGCATTCTCCCCGGCAATCAGGAACTTCGCTGAAGTTTTTCCCACAGAAGCCAATTCACTACTAGTTACCTTGGTTATTTCCTGGCCACCTAGAATCTCTTTAAGAGCCGAGTCAACGAATTGATCTAATGTTAAATTCTGGAACTGGTCCTCGGTCATGTCTCCAAATCCGATAACCTTCTTTATTGCCTTGTATAGCGTATTAAGCCAGTCTTTAAAATCGCGCTTTTGTGCTTCGTTAACAAACAACTCTCCTTTATCGCCTATCGCCTTAGCCAAGGCTTCGTCAGCAACTGAATCAGCAACTTCATTAGCCCTGTCAAATTGCTTATTTATAACATACTTACCTGTTTTCTTGTCTTTAATGAGAGCCTTTCTTCCAAATTCTGCTTCTATCAATTTTCTATACTTAACATCTTGAAGTACAGAATCTTGATATTCACTTCCCTCTACTAGACTAACACCTTTTGAATATATTTCTGGTCTGAAATTCTTAGCCACGAAATTCCATACGTGACCAAATTCATGTATTGGCGTATTGTTATTTAAGTAAGTAGGGTTAAGATACACCCGTCCTTCTTTTACAAATCCATATACCTTACCGTCTTTATTTATTAGCTTTTGATCTACGAAGCCTTGCTGTATTTTATCGTACTCTACTGAGTCCATTTCTACAACAATACCAGGGAATGCTAACTGTAAATATTTTACTAGTTTCTGCTGAGCTGTTAATTGTGGACTTTCTAGTATTGATGTAAATCCAATCTTAAGCTTTTGCATTACATCCCCAAATGTACTTCCATTAATAACCTGAGTATATCTTGTCTGGGCTATGCTTTTACTAATGACGTACCCTAGCTTCTTGAGTTTGCTTAATAATAGATCCTTTGTTTTAGCTTTTACAGGATCTCCATTGCTGTCTTTTATTCTTTCTTTATCTCCACCCTTTCCTTTATCGGCACGGAAATCACCTTCAGAATCTTGATATATACTGACACGTGCTTCTTCAGCTTTAGCTCCTGGTTTAGCAGGGTCTGTAAACTTAGCGTTTTCATCAACTATAACTGTAGATGACTTGACAAACGCATCCATTAAAACAGTTGATAACTGATGCATTTGAGTTGTTTCTTCAAATACTCCAATAGGAAATCCTTCTACACCAAAAGGGTAGTTCTTATGTCTTTCCCGAAGCTTGTCCTCTATTGTTTTGGAACTACCATCTATAGCGACAAGTATCACTGGCTGACCCTTACTAAGGTCAGACATAACAGGTTCTTCTATAGCTCTAGCTACGCTTTCTATAGAAATTCCTTTACTCTTTAATAGCTCACCTAATTTATTGCCCGATTTACCTTTTGATTCCGTTTCTTCTGATGACAGAAAAACTTTCTTCATTATACTAGCCTTAGCCTTTAATGGCATTTTAGACTCGCTTCCATGAAGAATATTCTCAAGTTCTATAAACGAATTGGCTGCATTAATTGAACCAATAAAGCTTGATTTATTTTCCCACTTTAAATCATTAAGACGCTGCTTTGCTAGGACAAAAAATTGATTCTTTTCATCCTGATCTAGCAGAGTTTCAATCTGTCTAAAGGCCTCTCTCGAATATGCTTCATTGCTATATATACCATCTGCACCCATTTTATATATGGCAACTATTCCATATTGTTTATTGTCTGGAATAGCATCTTCTAGTCTACTTATTTGCTCTTTATTAAGACCTAGATTACTTATGTATATGTCCTTTAATTCCCTGCCTGATATTTTTGATGCTTTTTTTGCAGCCGTGATCATTCCTGTTCCAGCGCCTTTACTCACCGAAGCCCAGCCGAAAATCTTTTCTCCTTTTTTGATCTTGCCATTAAGCAAGTCCATAAGAGATTTAAATGGATATCCGATTCCACCTTCGTCCCTAACTTTTTGCTTGCTCTTCTTATTTGTTTTAAGATCAAGCACCTCTACATTTCTTTCGCCAGTAGTTAGAGTGTCAGACATGCCTAATCCTACAGACTTCCCAAGTATAAAATCAAGCGGAATCCTAAGCCTTCTCATAAAATCAGCTTCAGGTCTGTTGTCAGATTCGCTTATTTCTATTTTCTGCTTAGGAACGTCTTTGCCAATAGATCCATCTATATTTACAGTCTCACTAAATGTCGCATCATCATTACTAAGTACCTGATCGAATATTTGCCCTACGGAGTTCTGTTGGTCCTCGCTAAGGTTTTTATTCAAATTAAGACTAAACTGAGGACTTGATGCATCAGAGAATTCTGTTCCTACTTCTTTTTTCTTCTTACGTTTTTTACTTGACTTGCTGGTCCGCTCTTGGGTTTCGCCTTCTTCGGCAATGTTTTCAGGTTCTGCTTCGGGTTCTCCTTCCGCCACCTCTTGGCCACCTCTGGCTCTTGGCTGTACAGGTACTTTACCTGCTGTTTGCTTTTGAACGGCATACTTTTTCTGTAGTCTTTCTTTGTTTTTAATATCCGACTCAAGACCACTAGTTGTAGCGGTAGCTAATGAGTTTAAGAAGTCAATAAAGTCGGTGCGATCATTCTTGATAAGGAACCTTTCTGGGTCCTGTATATTTAAGGCTCGTGCAGCACGGCGTATAACGTCGTTTATTGCACCGATTATCTTCGATATGGTCGGTTTATCAAGCTGACTCTCTGTTCTGGCGAGAATATCAACCAACTCGGATATGTACTCCTCGGCGTTTATTTCGTCAGTTTCATTCACGTACTCTTCAAGAAACTCATCCAATTGCTCAGATACTCCCTTAGGTACAAACGACTTGATAGAGTCGATCATATCAGCGATCATCTTTGGATTAGCCCTAAAGAATACATCAAGTATTACGTGAGTAGCCTCGTGGTATATGCCTCTAACGCCTTCTTCAGCATTAGCTGAGTCGTTTATAAGCTGAAGGTTTATATGAAGCGACTGTATACGTTTATTTTCGTCCTGAACGACCTTACCGTAGGTCCTAGAAGCCCCAGCGACATCAGCAGGTCTTAGACCTTCTTCTGCGAGCGTCTTAACGTAATCATCAACAGAGGTGTGTACGTATATCTTTACGTTAGGAGCTATCTTAGAAAGTAGCTTGTTTACTGAGTTGATTGCTCGTATGATAAGCGGATCTAGTCGACCGTTTTCAGCTTCGAACTCCTCTTGTATCGCGTCCATGTTTTCAGGACTGTACTCTTGCGATACCTTGCCCGGGAGCTCTTTCTCGCTTTCTTTCTCGCTCTTTCGCTCTGCTTGGGGTTCTCCTAGTGGCACCTGCTTTCTTGTACCTGCAGCTTCATCACGGAGGGCTTTCTCTTGTTGGTACTTAACAGTGACACTTATGTCCTGGTCAAGCTTGGACTGAGCCTCGTTGATAGCAGATAAAGATTTTTCTAGCCTAGTCTTTTTGGTAGCATCCTTTTCTGTTTCTATTTTCTTACTGATCTTTGCCTTTAGGTCCGTAAGCTGCTTATATCTGCCGTATAGAAAATCTGCGGCAGCTCCTGCATCCTCCTCTGACACATCCGCACCAGACATTATTCCTGAAAGAGTGGTAGCGACTTGATCTAATGTTTCTTCTGGAACATTTTCCATGAAGTCCATGTCTCCGGCTTCAGCGCCAGCGGCAATTCTTCCAATGATTTCATCCATATTCAGGCTTACACCTGCTTCACTTGGCACGGAATCTCGCTTGTTGCCATAATCATTTAACTTCTGGATGATGTCTGTAGCTGACTTTATCGCCTCCTGCATTGCAGGGGTCTTGTTGTCCATGCTAGACAACTTTTCAACAAACATCTCAAGATCTGCAGCTACGTTTTTAGATAATTGAGTAGCTATCTCAGTCCCAGCTTCCATCGCCTTCGTTATCTTTGTCAGAAGTCCGTTGTTTACGCCAAGAGTCTTGTTGAAAACCCTTGCAGCCTTGTCGGTATCTGGCTCTTGTGACAATGCGCTCATCGCGGCAGAGAAGCCCGGCGATGTCGACGCAGTGAATGCATTAGTTGGCGCTACCCAGTTCTTGTCGGCGATAGATTTAAGCTCCTGCTTTATTTCATTTAGCCTTTTCTTATACCCATCCTGAAGGTCTGGATCTGCACTATTCATTTCTTGTGTGAGCTTGTTTCGCTCCATAACAAGTGATATGGCACGGATGCGCTGTTGCTTATCTTTCACATAAGTTGGTAGCGTAGCTTTTGCTGCTTCTGCTATCTTAAGATTTTCAATAAATGCACGTCCATCAACTGCGCTTACCTTCCCAGACAATATAAGACCCTTTGTTGTCTCTACGATATCAGACACCTTTTTCTTGCCAGCCACTACGGCATTAGCTACATCTTCATACTTGGTGTTTCCTTTTGAAAATGCTGATATAAGAGACGGGACGGATCCTCCACTAAAAAATCCGACAACAAACGCCTCGCCTAACATCTTGGAAGCTTCGTCTAGTGATGGTTCTTCAAACCCCTTCTCTCCTTCATCTAAAACCATTCTATTGAATGCCTTTTTCAATAGAAGCTCTTGGCCTGTCTGAGCGAACTCTGTAAAGCCTTCTGGAGTTCCACCTTTAACTAGAGATCCAATAGAATTAGCTATTTTATTTGTGACTATAGAGACTACTTTATCTACGCTTGTTCCCTTCTTTAACTCCGATCTTATAGCGGATAATACTAATCTTCTCTCAGCGTCTGTGGTAATCGTTTTTGTTATGCCTTTAAGACCTATTTTTTCAAGGTATCCAGATATTCCTGCGTTAAGTAGTCCGTAAGCCTTAGCTTCGTTTCGGCTATAACCTCCTTTTAAGGCTTCATCTACAGCGTCACCATATACTAAAGCAGCGCCTCCCATAAATCCTCCAGCGTAAGTCACAGCTATAGAGCCAGTGACCTGCGTTGCCGTTGTTGTGAAATTAAGTATATTGAGACCATCTATAACAGATTGAGAGGATACGCTTTGATAGGGAAGTTCTGCGGTTTTTTCTGCAGCTTTTCTTTTTTCCGACAATGGTTGATACATCAAAAGGTCTCTAACCATGCCTTGATGTTCATCTGCTAGGAATGGCTCGTACACGACTTCCATAACTCCAACAGTAAATTCTGTAAGAGATAGCTCTAGCGAATTTGCAAGTGACCTAAGTGTGCTGCCTCCATACGCCAAGGCTATTGGCGCCTTTTCACCAATTGATAATCTATTATATTGAGCTTGATCTATAATCTCACCCATGCCCTGTATCTTGAGCTCTTTATTAATCATTTGCTTTAAGCCATCAAGATCCTCTTGGGGTGTGTTTGGGTTTTGCAGGGCCTCTTCGTACAGTTGATTATATATGCTTAGCTTTTGCTTACTATCGTCAACTACGTATTTAAGACCTTCGTTTGACTTAAAATACTTAAGCAAGGTTTCTTCAAACTTCTTATCATTTTCATAGCCAAGGTCAGACTTTAGTTTATCATAAATTTGTTTTGTACTAAATCCATATTCGGCCTTTAGAGTCCCTAGTTGCGGGATGCTTATAAGCTGATCTAAGTTTCTTTGAACCTCTTCTGGCGTTTCGCCCATCTTAACGGTTCCAAAAGGGCCGAAGTCTAGCTCGTCGCTATCGTTTTCCATAGCCTCTTCGGCATAGATTGCGAGCATTTTTTTCTTTCCTTCCGAGTCCCAATTAGAAACCAGATCAGCAGCATTTGCTTCTCCTTCTTTTCTAAATTGCGTTGCGAAATCAGCCCTTAGCTGCCCTTGCGTAGGCAGCGTGGATGATGGTATTCTAGCATCTTCCATTTCGGCGCGTCGGAGTTGCTCTGGTGAAAGATAGCCACTTGTTGACGGCTCTTCTTGCTGTACTTGTTCAGCAAGGCCTGTCCTTTGCTCTGCTGCGGATGCAAGCATTTGCCTTCCAGCATCAAGAGATGACATCCGTACAGGTTGTGGTGTCGGAGTAGTGATCTCTCTAGCGATTTGCATCGCCTCTTCCATCGACTTACCTTTCACCCTACTAGCTATCTGGTCGTATTGATCATCTGTAAAAGATGCGCCATACCTACCCAGAAAGCTTTTTACCTGCTGCTTATTTAGATTCGATGGTAATCTTAATCCCCCAGAAGGCCCAGCTCCGCTTCCAGGGGCTGCTTTTCCCGAGCCTTGTTTCTTTCCTATTAGAATCGAAAAATCATCCTCGTTCTTATTAAATCCCTTAGACTTAGCGTAAGAGAACATGTCATTAAACGCCCTCTGATCTGTATAAATCAGATTAAGGAAGTTGCCTCTAGAGTCTTTATATCCTAAAGACCTAGCATGATTAAATAAATCGTCAATTGCTCTTTCGTCCATGTTGATTTGTTATTTACCTCCAGTCCAATTATATGAAGAGGCCGATCCTGATCCTGATGGCGCTGCTGCTGCTGCTCTAGCTGTGCCTTTAGATAAAATATAATTAGAGACAGTAGGAACTTTGTTCGCTGCTGCGTTAAGATCCCATTGCTCCAATTGCGCTTTTACATTAGTGTTACCAGAGCTATCTAACTGCTTTAATTCTTCCCATGTAAGAACCTTATCTTCTGCTGCTAGATTATAAGAAGTCCCTTCTCCAGAGACCTGCTTATCGTAAGAGAGGTGAAACTTTTTATTCTTCGTGTCATACCAGAGTTTTCTTGGATTTACATTTATAGATCCTATGGTAACTACCTCTGTGCCTCCTGTATTGAAAGATACCGTTGGCCCTTCTCCAAGTATATTGTTTTTAGTTATTTTATTGGCTATCTTTCTCTGTTCAGGTGTTGCCTCTACCCTATTCAAAGAAATATTTATAGCCGTCTGTTCATCCATGCCTAGATTTTTTGCTAGCTTTTTTCCAGCTGTCGAAAGATGTCCTTCAGCAGTAGCAGCTGCGGGATTTCCTTGTGCTCCCTTATTTTTAGGATCAGTAACTTTGGGGGGCTCGGTTAAGTTTATCGTTTTTGTAGACGCCTGTATCCATTCGGGAGCATGGGTTTTGACCATATAATCAATAGCGATAGCTCTCTGTGCATCGAAAGGCGTCGGAAGAGGATCTCCTTCCTTTGTATTTTTCATCATTTCATCCAGCTTGGATCTTGTTGCTACGAGATATCTGTCATAGTTTCCTCCATAATCCTTTCTTAAAACCTCTTCAGATATAGACCCAATAGCTCCTGGCTCGTTGTACATTACATTAGCCAAGCTTAATGCATATCTCTGCTCGGGTGGCTTTAGTCTTGCAAATGCTATCGGATCGTATCCTGCTTTAGTTTTGATGATGGATATATTTTTTTGTATATCATCTTGACTTGTGGTCGCAAGTAGCTCATCCTCTGTTGGTTTAGCTTGATTAAGTGCCGCCCTTACGTCAACAGGCTCATATCCAAAGGATGTTAAAATATTTGTTTCTCTATCGTAACCAACACCAAATCCTTGCAAAAGAACTATTTCATCTTCAGAGAGTCTGCTTCTGTTGTTTGCAGAATAGTTTGTTAATACAGTCGGAGCTTTTCCTGGGTTTGCTAAAACATATTTATCTAGCAAGTCCCTGTTATTACTCTGATCTTTATATGAAGCAAGATTCTTCCCAGCTTGATAAACGATATCTAGAAGCTCTCTCTCGCTCTTGCCCGCCTCTATTGCGTTCTCAAGTTCTTTTTTAGACTTCTCGAAACCAGCGGTAGCCTCGCTTCTAATCTTTCTATTAAAAGTAGATGGATCAAACTTCATCATTTCGTCCATGGCCTTAGAGGCCTTGGCTTCTTTTTCTTTTTTAGCTTGGGCCTTGTCTGCTTTCCAGGCTGCTAGATTTTGAGAAAGCTGCTTCGCTGCTGGAGCGAATATATCCTGTCTCTTTACGTTAAGGCCTATTGCGTATCCTAGTGATGGTTCTGCCATTTTTTGCTCTTTATTTCGTTTCTATATCTAGGTTTTCTACGCATTCCATAACGTAGGCTCGGTAGCCAATACTGATCCGAGATTGCCAATTCCCGATATTAAAGAGCTTCGATATGCCTTCTCGTTAGCAACAGCACCGCCAAGCGTCTGCATCGTATTGTCATAGTTACCTAGTACACTTAACTCCTGTTGATTTCTGAATCCACCTATAGACCCTGCTAATGCATCAGCCGCAGCCAGGTCGTAATTCTGACCTTGCCTGTTCATCTGAGCGCTTCGCATCGCTACTTCTGCAGAGTTATTTAGTGCATTGCTTCCGACCATTGCTTGTAATGCTTGAGCTGATGACCCTAGCGACCTAGCGCCTGCAGTAATTGTAGCTCTCTGCCTTGCTTGGGCTCTGTTCATTTGCTCTAGTTCAGCTGGAGAAAAGCCTTGATACATCTTCGACCTCTTGAGTCGATTGGTGTACGCACTCATGATTTCCTTTGGCACTGTTATGCCTGGCCTTTTACCCATTCTACTCATTGCCCTTTCAGCTTTTCGCTGTGTCGCAAATGATGAAATTGCTCCGATGCCTGCCGATGCCAAGCCGATGCCAAGCCCTATTGGGCCTAGAGCTCCTGATAGAGGAGGTGTAGGTAATGGTGCCATGATTAAATTCTTTTGTTGTTACAAAGATAGAAATTATGAGTTCCAAAGTCTAGCCATTGGATTAAACTTCAGGACAATATTTGTTAGTCGCTGAAACTGCTCAGGGCTATAAAAGAACCTGATCTTAACCCACTGACCGTACATAAAATCATTGTCAAGCGTAGTCTGCCCGGACAAAAGCTGGTTAGGAATCGGCGCCACAAATTGCTCTAGCTGATCCTCGAACTCTACAGTTGTGATAACCGTCTGTTGACTCTTGGTGAATAACTCGACTCTAGTAGGTTGGATCTCGCTATTACAGATCACTGATATGAATCTCTTAACGGTGTTTGGATCGATATTGAAAACAACATCGATATAACCCTCGCCTGTCTGAGAATCTCCATTAAGCTCATACCATTTCAGATAAGAGCCAGAGTTGTGTTCATACACTTTACTCAGAGATCCAACTGGCCTTGGGCTTAGGTATGTGTCGTTCCATTGAAGATAAATCCTAGGATGCGGCTCTTCGTCTCTAGCTATGAATCTATTCTTTAGCTCAGAGAATGAGATTGTTCGAATGCTATAGTAATCTTGATTACTAGTATCAGGCCTTGAGAAGTATGACTGCCAATCAACCCCTTGACCTGGCTTGGTTTCATTAGTCGCTACGTGAGTCTGTAGGGCTACATAAAGAACGGTAGTCTGCTCAAAGTTTATGAAGTTAATCTCGTCACTCAAGTAAACTATCTCACCTTGCTGTATATCAGCACCTAACGACCACTCTAGGTCTGGCTTTTTATGTGCACGACAGGTCCATGTAACCTCCGAAAGTAGCTGGTTCCACACCCCATGAATTCCGTAGTCTAGAGCTGGAGTATTATTGTTAAGTAGCCACTTAAAGCCGTTAGAGGCTAGTGTTCTGATTTGTGCCCGATCTGAGAGCGGAACGGCCCCATCAGATCCGAACCTGATAAATTTCTTTCTGAGTTTATCATACCAGTACAGCACATCGTCCCCGCCTTGGCTTCGCCCTTTCCTTACTGACCACTTGTCGGAACATCCGAAGCTAGTGATAGTGACTCCTGGCCTAGATAGTACACTAGCATCGCCTAGAACGATTTGACTTGAGTCGCTGAGCTGCAGCGTACCGCGAGTGTTGAAGAACTGCCTTTGGTATTTATTTGGCTGTAGCGTGAAGAGCTCACCGTTGACGTTCTTCATGTCAATGATTGCTCCAAACGACGGATCTAGATCTGTGTATGACAACAGCCCAAATCTCCTGTAGTTATTTACCCTAGACCCCTGAATCTTTAGGTCGGAGTAAATGATCCTTGTTTCAAAGGTTGCAGAAGATCCCTCAGGATCTGCACCGATTCTGTATCCAGCAATGAGCTGAGGGCTGTATCCATTATTGTAAAAATACTGATCTAGCTCTAGGTTCTTAAACCAGTCATCGAGAAGATTTGCTTCTCCTTGAGATTCAAAGTCGCTAGGCCATAGAGGGACGTCCTCTTGTTTATAGACCATGTATGGATTAACTCTAGTTTGAGTTACAAATGAAACACCTTGCTGAAGTCCGCCTGTATAGACCGCAGAAGTTGATGCTTTTGTTTTTACAAGATGCCTGTATCGAACCTCGCTAGTGAATGTATCTCCTCCAAACAAAGGTACGATAGATCCTGTTTCTAGGCTTTGGTATGCTCCTAGATAAATATATCTATCTTGCCCTGTGGTAGAATACTGAGATGTTGTAGGTCTTTTTATTTGGCAGAGTCTTGCGCCAAAATCAATATTCCCTGTTAAGGAATTTAGCTTTTGGCTTGTCTTTAGAACGTAGCCAGGTCTATTTGCAAACGCTGGAGTTGCAGCCGAGGGGAACAGTCCGTATGCTTTAGTGACATAAGCGCCCTCAAAAAGAACGGTTTCATCTAGGTTAACTAGCCTTGAAAATGACACCGGAACTTGCTCTGGGTCAGAGGTTAGCATAAACATATATGGCCTGTAAAAATTTTTTGGCACAACGGTAGCGTCTAGCTGTTGCGCTTCAAAGTCTTGTTGTCCAAAGTTTATTACAGTGTCGTTTGCTTTGATTTCAGAATTGGCTCCAGATATTAGATCATCCATGAAATAAGCACCATAATACAAATCGTTCCACTTGTATCCATTTGCCTCGTCTAGCATTTCTGGGCTTCCAAGTGTATATCTGTCGTCGTAATAACGTAGATTAAGAGGTATTCCTAGTTCTGTTGGAAATGATATCGGACTCCCTGGTTCAGCAGATATTGCACCAACAGTTGCCTCTACTCCAGAAATAAACGGGAAATCGTAACTCAAGACCGCAACCCCGTCTACAGATGAAGATTCTGGGACTGGTTGCAAGGCGTTTGCAAGAACATTTGTCATGCGAATTCCTACATTGTTTACTCCAGCATTTGCACACCAAAATGGTGGCGTGGAGTTAAAGTCGTTTCCATCATTCGTAAACTTACACTGTACCTGCGGGACACACAAAGCCCAGCCTAGAATTGTTTTAGTATCAACCTCTGCGCGAAAGAACTCAACCCTCTCTATAATCGTAGAGGCGGGAACTCCTAGGATAAGCGTGTTCTGTATGTCAATTCCAGAGATTTCAATATATGGAACCAGTAGGTTTTTGTCTGGAAATGGAGCAAACGTATTTAGGTCATAAGAATCTAGTCCTGCGATTCTGCCTGGGTGGCTAGAGCTAGGCCCGTCGGTGTTTATGGTTACATCAAACAGCTTGTAAATGTCTGATGTAAATCCATTCACAAATCTTACCCTAGCAGCGATCCGATATGTTTCATTGATCATGTATCCTTTATTGTAGAACACATTCGCAGGATCTTGGTAAGAACCAAACGTGAACGCAGGGTACTGACCGGCTCGGGATATCTCCTTTTTCTTGATAGAGTATTTTGCCTGGGATAGCAGTTTTTCTATATCCTCTTGAGGTGGAGTAGATAGGTTTGAAAGCAGATATCTATTATCTACGATCTCATTGTTTTTGGCCGTTGTGTAAATAATCGTTTCAACACTCAGCTCGTCTGGTATCAGATCTTGGCCTTCTTCTCTACCTGTGTGGGTTAGTTGAATCGAAGTAACTCCGCTTTGAGTTAAAACCTTAGCGAATATTCCATAAATTGTGGTATCTATACCATCTTGTAGGTAGTTGATACAAGCAACTTCTATGAATTTATATAGGTCAGGGTTAATGTTTGAGATAGAGATGATGTTAACCTTTCCGGTTTGCGTTCCTTCTATATCTCCTTTTATCCTGACTGCTGCCTGGGTTGTATTAGAAGCAAATACAGGAATCTCGTTAGAAGGAAGCGACCAGTCTGTTCTAGCACCATCCGCAAGTACACCTCTAGCAAAATATCTGTGATTTCCAGAGTAAAGATTTCCTCCAGACTGAGGCTGCTCAATAAAGTTTATATCGAACGAAGGCCTGCCCTGGATTTGCCTTGTCTGCTCGGCTATGTTACCATAAGAATATGTCCCAAACTCAGGATTCAAAACCTTTATGGCGCCATCTAAAACGTATGGAGCTTTTTGATTGTATGTGAAAAATTTCGGCGTCGATCCATCTACAAAATAAATTGATTTGCCTCCAGATGAAATATCACCTTGAACGTCACATTGATTGTAAATAGTTAGTCCTAGCTCCTTAGACCTTAAGAGTCTAGTGTATGTCCACTGATCTTTTGACAAATCCTTTACAGCAACGCCGATCTCTCCTAGTCCGTATGGATTAAGAGTAAAAGTTCCTGTATTTAATACTGAAACGCCTATTGCTGGTGGAGCTACTGGGTTTATAACTTCTATTAATGCTATTCCTGTGGAAGGGTCTACAAAAACAGAAGAAACAATAAATATACCATTTGCCCATGGTGCTCCTTCTACGCCAGAGACAAAAACCTCTTGATATACTGATATTGAAACATCTCCAATGACACCAAGGTTATAAACAACGCCAGAAAGATATGTTTGAGCCGCTACGATACTTATCTCTATCGGCTTCTCTCTTTTGGGTGATGATATCACGAAAAGATCACCTAGCAAATCGTAGCTTCCAATAACCTCTAGCTCTCCGGCTCTAGAAGGAGAGATAGCCTCAGCCATTGTAACAACATCAATAGGATCTGTTCCAATGTTTCTTAGTATGAAATCGTAGTATTGCAGATACTGGCTATTTGGGTCTGCGTAGATCGCAAATGCATTAGGATTTGTATTGCTAGGGTAAAGCAGCGAAGCCGGTTCTACTATAACAGATAGCGGTGGATTCGTATTGGCGTTAAATGCATTCTGTATCTGAGCCACTACACTAGATGGCCCATTAACGATAACTCCATTGGGTGATCCGTCTAGCAAAGGCGCTGTTCCTGATGAATCGTAGAACTGTAGTATCCTAGTGCCGGAAAGTGTCGTTGGAAACGTGATTACATAAACTTTGTTCTGTGGCAATACTTCTCCTAAATCAAACGCATACTCGTTACCTAGTCTAGGAGTGACGGCCATTGACTGCCCGTCAGAAATAGAAACGTGGTCTATGTTCTTGGCGTCTGGATAGTCCCCGTTTCGAATGTCCTGGATGTGACTATCTGTGTTTAACCCTCCGAAGCTACGTAGTTGTACTGATGGCATTAGATGGCGAAGTTTTGATTATTAACAAGAGCGCTGTAAATAGATCCAATCTGGGTTCTATTGTTTAGATAATCCCTCTGATACGCTTCTCCTATTAAGAATCTCCTCTGTGCCATCCACTCTTGACGATATGACTCAGATATGTTTGGAGGATACAATTCATAGTACGTCCTAGAGAAGTTCCAGCTTATGTATGACCTAACAGCTCTTTCCTGATGCTCGTACATGATCATCATGCAGTCCTCGTCAAGGTTTCTTGAAAGGTATGTCATCACGGCTTTTGTTGCCTTGATATCTGTGTTGAACATCCAATGACCGTTAACGATCTGCCCGGTAGCCTGGAGGTCAGAATAGTTCCTGAACTCAGGGTCGTCACACTGGCATTGACGCAAGAATTCTTGGTTAAAGTACGTTACGGTAGCGCCTGTGTTCATTGTGTTTTCACCTTCTAATCGGATCGCGATAGGTCTCACAAATCCATTAGGAAGTTCAAACATATAGTTTTCAATTTCAAAGCACTCTGTCTGTTTTACAAACGTATCAAGCGACCCGACTTGGCCTAAGGCTTCGTCTGCTAGCCTGTAGAGCATAAGATCATGCTCACTAGTGTTAGCAATTCTCAACTGCTGCTTTGCAGAGGCGATTACGGATCTAATACTTACTGGCGTAGCTATGCTTCTTTTCATTTCCTATTTGCGTTAGCAGCGACTGATGCATCGTCCGAAGCGTTGCTTATTTCATCTGGCAATGTGGATAGCGCTTGTTTGATGTCTACCTGTAGCAGATAGTCCTTAGCCATGGTAAAGATCTCCATGGTCAAAGGATAGTCATCAATCTGCTCATTGTATTCCGTTATCAACATGGGTAATGTGAAAACACCTGTAACCATAATTCTTTTAGGAAGGGCTCCAGGAGTCTTGTTTATCTTCAATGTATTGAACTCTGGTATGTAAATACAAACCGGATTCTTTGTCGCTACAGCGCTCATTAAGAAGTGCTGCATCTGATTAGCGTAGTCCACCTGACTAGATGATCTGATGTATGGAGACCTTCCGTCCTCCCCTCCGATATAAGCAATACCTGAGAACGCAGAGTCCGTTTGGATTGTTTTACTAGGGAATGGGAATAGCGTATCGCAACTGCTTTCTTGATAATCTGAATTGTATCTCAAGTATGTTGTTTGATACAACATTGCTGGGATTACTTTTTTCTGAGAAACGTAAGCCACAATCGCTTTTTCTCTAGCAATGTCTAGCAATGCTCCCATTAGTCTGTAGTCCATACGAACCTCGTCGGTGATGTTACCACCTGCGGTCTCTGCTTGGAGTATGTCTATGTATTGCTTACGGGTCATGGGTTAATTAGCATTTGCTGATCAGTACCTTGTGATGCTGGGTAGTCTCTGAATGTGAGATTAAAGTCTTTTGCCGCTATGTCGATCACATGATAAATGAATTTATCTGTGTATGTGGTAGAGTAGTCTATTACATTGTTGTCTAGATCGAAAGTAACTAGAGTTCTTGATATGTAATCAATCGTTGCCTTGGTTGGCTCAATAGCGCCTTGCACGTATGGATAGAGCTTTATCTTTTCATTGGCGATCTCGTACTGCGGATAATCTGGAGTACCAACCTTGAATGAGGAGATCTTCTCGTCGCTCTTTAGGAATTGACAGTAGTTATAGAAAACTCTGTTGATGGTGATGTTTGTCGATTGGGCAAATTGTCCATTCCCGGCAGAGCCCTCTAGTGTAAACTTTGTAAGACTCTTTTGTGTTATTCTGTATTCGCCGTTTGCCGCTATATTACCTACTACGTTCGAGATGTCAAGTACATCTCCTGTACGGATGTTTGTAGGACCAAATGTTTCAACAACAATCGGTGTTGTGTTGGTGATGTTCTTGATTATGATTGCAGGTATTGGCTTTTTGTACTTAGCCTTGATTGCTAGTACGTGAAGGATGTCATTACCCGAGATATCGATTGTGTTTTGGACAGGTGTAAATTCTTGCTCTGTTTTTATGACGCTCTTTATTTCGTCAAACTCCCTTTGCTCGTTGAGGTTTCTGTACTTCTCTTCGATAGCGTTGATAAGCGCCTTTTTGAATCTTCGATTCTTTTTGGGTATATCTTCAATCCCGGAATAAGTCTGGCCTATTTGCTGGGAAAAAACCTGATTTATCTCTACGCCTGTCATAGTACAAATGTAATAAAAACAGTATCAAATACAAAGAGCCACTTGAGTGGCCCTATGTAAAACGAATGCATGCATACTAGGCAGTTACATGCCCATTCTCCTTTTAGGACTTCCGTATTCCATCATGCGCTCTCTTGGGCCTTCTTTCATTTCGTGCTTCTTTTTAGCTTTTGGTGAAGCGTACATTTCGCCCGTCTTTTTTTCCTTAACCATTTTCTTTGCTGGTTTCTTTGCGGCTGGCTTTTTCATAAGTCTTATGTGTTATTGGTTTAGTGATTACTTACCGAACTTTTTGCGTAGCGCTAGAATGCCAGGCATTGTCTTTTGACCTAGGTCAGGAAGAGGCTGCACTACTTCAGGAGCTTGCTCTGGAGCTGCTTCTACCGTTGGTACATTTACTTCTTCATTACTTTGCTTATCAGCGCTTTGGTTCACGATCTTATCAATCGCTTTTTTGATTTTTGATGATCCTTTTGACATGATTATTTATTTTTGCCCATTTTTGATTTACGAACTTCTTTGTACTCAATCTTGCGAGTTCCTCTTAAGGCATCCATTGGTTTGCTTGTTAAAAAAACTGAATCTCTTTTTTCAGATGCAGTTTTATTTTTTTTGTAAATCTCTGGATTATCGCGCTCTGTCATTCTATTTTCTCTTGCCTCCTGTTTCATTATGTCTTTACCTGACATTCCAGCTGCCTTATACATTTTTCTTTGTCCACTTGCAATAGGCTGACCTTTTGCAAGCGGCATAGGAGTGTTTTCATCGCGCAGTTTGCTTGATTTAAACTTGGATTTTGCTGCTTTAGCTTTTGCTTCAAGAGCTTTCACCTTTAGGTCTTGCGCTCTTTTTTCTGCGGGAGTTAATGCCGCTGGTTTTTTCTTTTCGTTTGACATGATTTCTTATTGATTAATTAGTTGACAATTCTTCTTCCGGCTCCGGTAGATGTGCTAGCAGAAAGCTTTGTTGCTGGCAGTTTGCCTACTAGTGGCTTCATTACTTTCTTGCTTTCGGCTGCCGCTTTAGGCATTGCGGTTTTGATTGGCTTTTTCATCATGATTTCTTCTTGTTTTGCTTTGCGTTATAAATCTTTTCTGCTGCTTTCTTATTAGCTTCTCCCTTACTTCTCAGCTCGCTAGCTTTCTTCTTTAGATTAACTGATCTATTTTCTAATCTACTAGCTTTCATCGGTCTAGTTTCAACCATTTCCTCTGCACGGTTTGAGAGCCTATTGGAGCGACTTTCTTTTCTGTTAGCGCGATTTAATTGACGACTTCCTTTTGCATCTAGCTTTGCCTCTTCTGACTTCGCAGTAACAGCAGGAAAGCCTAACCCTACGGTAGTTCCAAAAAATTTAAGCCCAATATCAAAGCCTTTTTTTCTGCCTTGTCTTTGAAGCTCCTTCTCTGTGTATGGATCGTTTGGCTTAGGGTTTTTAGGCCCAGACATTTTTGTTTTTGCTGTAGGGTCTTTTACCTTTTTAGGGGCAACGGATTTAGGTTTCATGCTTTTCATGGTTGATTTTTTATCGTGATTAATTTTTAACTCCAGCAGCGCAGCCTTTAAGGCAGTTTTTTGGTGTAAATCGCTCTCCCTCGCCTCTTACATCACTTTTTAATTTTCCTCTCTCTCTTTTACTTCCAAGTTTATAGAGAAGATTTCTCTTAACCTTCTTTGTTTCCATAAGATTATCCGTGGTAACTGTTGTTACTCTTGGCAAAATCCCTTTCTTTCTAGTTCTCTTTTCAGTAACTACATCTTCTTTGACTCCCGGACCGCGATATGTCCTAGTGGTTACTTTTTTTGCAAAAAGACCTGGCTTCTTTTCAACCACTCTTGACTTTTCAGAGCCATCGCTGTATTTTACAGACCTGCTTTTTATGACCTCTTTGGTTTTGGGATCCTTGTATTTGGATTTAGTGATTTCTTTATTCCCAAATAAAGATTTGCGGGTTTTGGGTATATTGTCCTTTTGCATGGTTTCTATGTTCTTGTTTGTGGTTATACTAAGATCTTGATTTTTTTGGTCCCTTTTCAACCTTTTTTATCGACTTTACTTCCTTAGACTTCCTGATATAAGTACGATCTATTTTAGCAGGTGTTTTTGCCCTGATTGGTGGATTAATTGAGCCATCTTCTTTATCTGGAGCCCCTTGGAATTTAGTTCTGCCCTTTGAAAAGCCTGTCCCACCCCGTACTCCGTAGCCTCTTCCTCCTGTAAGAATAGCTTTCCCAAGCACTTCGCCAAAAGGTTCTGCCCTGCCGCTTGCTGGTGGTTCCTTTTGCTGCTTCTTACGGTTAACTTCCATTACCCGTTTCATCTCTTCCTTCTTCTGCTGTGCGTCTCGCTTTAATCTACCTGGATCTTTAGGAGTTGATCCAGCCCTAGTTGCGGCGCCTTTACTTCCATCTTTTACGCTTGCTGCGCCGAGATACGAGCCACCTCCATTATCTGATTGCTTAGCTTTCTTTGCCATGTTATGATCTGTATTTCTTTGTTTTCTCAGCGACTTTTTTCGGCTGCTTCACAAACTGCTTTCCTTGCTTAGTTCCTTTTCTCTTAGCGGCTGTTGTTGCTGCGTATTCTGATGGCGACAATGACTTAATAGCCTTCTCTGGAAGGTACCTCTCTCCGGTCTCTCCAGATGGCTTACCAGACTTTGTTCTCCACTTCTGCTTGGTCCACTTCGTAAGTTTATTCGATGGTGATTTTGCGCCTTCGTATGAGCCGCCTTTCTCTTTGTAAATCTTGGTAGCTAGTTGCATCGCTCTCGCGGAATGGCCACCCATCTTAGCTTTAGCTTGCGCTTTAGCTTTCTCCCAAAGGGCAGGATTGGATTTCTCGGCTACAGAGCTCATTTCTTAAGTGTGACTTTTTTAGCTTTATTCTTCTCCTCTGTTTTTTTAGACATCGAGATTCCTTTGTCGTAATTCTTTTCTGTCCTTTTATTTACTCTTTCAGCAACCTTAGGATTGTTCTTTTCTCTTTTACTCTTTTCCTTGAATTTCCAATACCTTCCTCTTGATACTAGTTTTGTATTTTCTTTATACTCCTTTGATTCTGGACTATTCCTAACACCCTCTAGTTCTTTATAGGAACTTTCATGCTTCTTAGGCTTGTACATTTTACCAGTTTTAGGACTTGTTGAGCCTGCATGATAAATAGTCTTATTTTTTTCTGGGTGATAAACAGGACTAATCATATCCCTTGACACAGCTTCCTTGAAATCTTTAGGCTTTCCAGATTCCCTCCAATTCCTTCTCATAGAATAATCCCTCTCCTTACCCTTCGCTAAGTTTTCTGGAAGAGATTTTTTGAAGGCCTTGTATCTACCTTGAAGCAACTTTTTATCACCGTCTAATTTTGCCATTATTTCCTGGCGGTTATTTATTGCCGTAATTCATTCTGTCATAAGATGTGCTAGCCCTACTTCTAACAGTCTTACCTCTTGATTTATACCTATTTTTTTGCTCTAATTCTACTTTATTTTTCATTGTATTTTTAGAATCCATAAATGGTTTAGATATAGTTTCTTTTTGCACAGCCCTCATTCCCTTTGTCTTAGTAACTAACTTTGTAGTACCTTCTCCGGTTCCAGATGTCTTTGACTTGAATCTTTGACTTCTGCTATACTTTTCTCCGCTTGGCATTTCTGACACTCTTTTTTCGCGTATAGTTTTTTTAACATCCCCCGTTCTAGGGTTAGTTACAGTCCTCGTTTTTTTCTTAAAATCCATTCCCATAGTCGTGTCTCCTTTTGGGATTTCCGATCTAGTTTTTTCTTTTTCAACAGTGATTTTTCTACCTCCTAGTCCAGTTCTAGTTCGAACTACTTTTTTCTCGTCAATTGGCATGATTATAAGATTTAAAGGGTTATTATTATTTCCTGGTTGATTTTCCATTATGGCCATTTCTAGCCCGGTTCTTAGATTGCTTTTCGCTAGTGAGCTTACCGTCCTTCTTATGAGAAACGTCCTTACCGTCCTTGTTGCCGTATGTTTTCTTCTTACGGTTTTCTTTGTTTAGAGCAGTCCTATACTTCGTTCTTTCCTCGGTGGACTGATACTCTTTATCGTATTCATAGTCCCTTCCGGTCTTTTCGTTATACTTGCCTTTGCCTTTTCCGGCTAGAGTGTTCCGTGCCATACTACCACTTGACTTTGTGGGACCAATACCTAGCGGAAAGTTTACTAGGGCTAGCATCTTGTGCATTGTGCCTAGCATAATAGCTCTTCTTTCGAGCTTTGTCTTTTGCAGACTTAGGGTTCTTGCCAGCTCCCTTTACGCCCTGCTGGCCAAAACGGACGAGTTTCACCTTATCACCTTCCTTAGCCACGACAACATGTGACTTCTTAGGATGGTCAGGTGTTCGCTTCGGCTTATTTACAGCCGAGACGCCAGCCTTTTTAAGAGCTGATTTAACTCTTGCGTCTGTTGCCATTAGCAGGACTTCTTGCCGCCCTTAGGCTTGTTTGCACCTTTCTTAGCAAATGCTAGTACAGACTTCGGACTGATAGACTTGATGGTTGCTGATTTAGATGGCTTGTTCATTGTAAGGCTGTTATGAAGCAAATATAATAAAAAAGGCCATTCGTTTTGAATGGCCTTTTTTTTATGCTGTTACTTTCTTGCTCCCTTGCGCAGCCTTCGCTGCTGCGATCTTATTGACCTCAGGTTTATCGGCTGAGGAGAGCTCCATCGGCCCTTCCTTTCCTTTATTTTCCCAGTCCGGGAAGTATAAGTTCAGCTTGTCGATGTAGTCCGCTAGGTCTGAGTCGCTAGACTCGATATCTTTAACGATCTGACGAAGGGTTGTTCTATCAACAGTCAACGCTGCAGCTACTTCGTCAATGGTTCTTCCCATTGGGATTCCATCAAACTTGTAAACCTCGTTGTCTTTTCGAATGATCCCTAGTGCAGTTGCCTTCTCGGAAACAAATTTAGGATCATCGCTATGGTGAGAGGCTTTCCACTTCATGAAGTCATCTGCGTCTGCTGTAGACCTTAAGATTAACCCAGTCTTTTGGCCTACTAGTTCCGCTGCTACTTCATGAGGACCTTTCCCTGTTGGGTTAATTCCAAAGTGGAAAGCACACTCTCTCCATTCGATTGGCGACATTGCTAGGAATTCATTCTGAACGCCTAGGAATAAAACCATGTCGCTATATGTGTTCTCTAGCTTCTGCTGAACTAATTCAGCTAGCCACATCACCTTGCCCGTGTAGTTGTGATTCTGCTCTCCGTACACCTTCTGGACGTTAGGGTGCCCAAGGATAAACTTTGCCTCCTGGTACTCCTGAGAACTCTTGTCGTCAGTATCGTAATCAAGGACGTACCTAAGCATCTTGGCATCGAAGTAAATCTTCTTCTCTTCCCTGTGTGCTGCAGGGTCTTTTCCGTTCGCTAGAGAACCTTCGTAGATGGTCCCGTTTACTAGGAAGTTTAACTGTTTTCTTTTCTGAGTATCGTAGTACGAATACTGGAATAGTCGGATTCCTGATCCGTTTATACCGTATGGTGTTAGTATTAGTGTTTCTCTTGCCATTTGTATTGTCTTTTATGCAAAGATAAAAATATTTTTGTTTTTTATTGTATAAAAACAAAAGAGGCCAGACGAATCTGACCTCCTGTAAGTGATGATTAATTGGATTACAAACGCTCTACAGAAACAGCTGGGCCTGCATTTGCTTCCAGCGTGATTGCAGATAGTTTAGTTCCGATAGCTGTAATGAACGCAGCCTGGTTTGCGCCATTTGCTACATATACATACAATTGCTGTTCAATATCGCGCTTTTGAGCGTTCAAAGAATTTGCTTCTGTATAATAGTTAACAACGACTAGACCGTATAAGGTTCCTGATGTTGGTTGATCTGAAATACCAATGATTCCATCTGCGACTAAATCAGAACCAACTCCGAATGCTTCGCTACCAGCCGTAGAAGTAGCTACAACTAAACCAGATCCAGCATCCAAAACTTCTGTTACAAACAGAGGGTTTGATGAAGATCCAGTAAGTGTAATTACGGCTGATGTACCACCAACATTAGTGGCAGACGCCAACTGAATTGATCCAGACGAGATAAGCGCATTTACAACAGAAACTAGTGCTGTAGCAACAGTAATTCCAGTATCTCCAGCTATTGATTCATAAGAAACAAAAGATGTTTGATATACGCCACCGATAAGCTGCGTAATCTGGAAAGAATAGTCTGTTCCAACAGTTGCTGGATTTGTGGCTGTAACCGTCTGAACTCTAGCTACAGCTGCTGCTCCTGGAGATTTTGTGAAAATATTTGAAATATTTTTCAACTTAACAGATGGAGAAACATTGGTTGTAGTTGTATTTCCAAACACCACAGCGCCTTCGGATACCGTGATATCTGCGGCCCCTACGACAGTATTCAAAAATAAATAATTTGGCTGAACTGTACTCATTTTTCTTAGTTTTTAAAAGTTAAACAATGAATTAAATCAGCTCCATTTTACCTGAGAACTTACCGATCATGTCATATCCACAATCGCTCATTACGTGGTATGTAGAGTTATCTACATCAGTAACAACGCGTGTTGCGGAAGCGGCACGAATAGCATCTTCAGTTACACCTCCAGAAGGAGCAGAGTCCATACCAGCGATGAATGCTTCGTAGTATTCAGAGTCACCGAAGTGAATCTTTTCGATAGCAGGAGCTGTTCCACCACCTTTTACTGGAATTGCATCCATGTCTAGGCAGTAGCAATCGTACTGACGCTTACGGAATGCAGCACCCGGTACGCCAGCAGCCTCTGGGAAGAAGTCTGGGTCGTTAAGGATTGGCATCTCCATGAAGTTGTACTTCATACCAGCAACAGTGTACTGCATTACGTTCAAACCAGATACATCAGCACCACCAAATGTGTTAAGCTGACCAGCATACTGGATGAAGTCACGAGTCATGTTCTTTTGGATGTGATGAAGCATACCGCGGCCCATCATCAAGAATTTCTCTCCTTGTTGTGCCTTACGGTCATAAACATCAGAAAGGAATTTCTCAAATGTAGCCTCAGAAGGCAAACCTGCTAGTGGGTAGTACACACCACGTCCGATTGGACGTTCTTTGATAGCCCAGTCGATACCACCGTTAGTGTTGGTTTCTTGTCCATTAACAAGACCTTTACCACGACGACCCCAAAGAGCCATAAACTCCTTGCGCTTAAGCATCATCTCGATAGCCAAAGGCTGCTGTGCTTCCCACCACATTCCGTCTTGCCACATAACGCGTGAACGGATTTTGTCGCGGCGAGATACAGAAGTACTTTCGCGGATTACCTGTGTGTAGTTGTAGTCAACATCAGGAAACTGATAGAGTGACTCACGACCAACAGAATTACGCAAAGGCTGAGCATCGCCGTAAGCCTTCAAGAATTTGTTGTTTGTGAACTCAGCAACTAGTTCAGCTACTGTTGTTCCTCCTGGAGCAGGGGCGATTGTTAAAAAGCCTGGCGCCTTAGCAATAACGATACCTTGGATCGTAAGAGACTCACACATAACAAGGTCGTTGATACGGAAGTTGTCATACGTTGGGTCTGCAAGAACTACGGTAATGTTAGTTACATTGTTAGTTGGAGTTCCAGATAACTGCTGGATAACGTATCCATTAGTCATGAACGATTTCTCGTACTTGTCCACGTCGATGGACTTAGAATTACCAGCGTTAATAATGTTGATAACGGTCAACAGTTTAGAGTACCCACCTGAAAGGTCGTACACACGACTGAAATCGTTGCGGTCATTTAACGCACGGCTGTATAAATTGTCCTCAATGTTGAGGGTTGAGACTTGATTAGCCATTTTGAATATTAATTAGGGGTTGGACTTCCTGTCCGGGGGAGTTTCCCACCGGAGTTTTTTAGCGCATTTTGATACTTGTCCTGAGTCGCGGACGGTGATACACCGTTTGTCTTAATCGGGCTTGCGTTTCCATTCGACCTACCGATTACGCCGGCTTCTAGTCCACGGTTCTGACCGTATCTTATATGCTGCTTGAGAATCTTTTCACCATGTCGGAGCCACATCCACATAGAGATGGTTGCATCCACATCAGCTTCTAGAGTCTGCGGGTTTCTGATTGCGAATTGGGTGGAAAGATCACGGATTTCCTTGGCTATCTCTGGAGTTACTTGGACCCGGTGAATTGTCTTTCCTGTTAATTCGTTCAGTTTACTATCTAGATAATTCAAGGATTTCTTTTCTCTATCCTCAAATTCTTTTGTTATACTTTCGTCGTCTTTGGCTTTCTGGGAAAACTTATCGCTCAAAGATTTAATTGAATTCTTGCTGTCCTGCTCTAGCTTTTCGCGAATAGGATCAATGACTTGAGCCTTTTGCGCGGGGCTTTTTGAGTTAAATTCATCTAGCGCCTCTTCGATGTCATCATCACTTAGATTATATCGCTTAGCAATGGTGCTTCTGTAATGCTGCTCATACATTTCATCCATCGACATCTTGGATACGTCCTTGTATCCTCCTGTCAATTCAGAAACGAAGTCCATGATGTTGCTGTTGCCAGCTTTTCTAAAGTTGAATGCAGCTTCAACTAGAGGGTCTGATGATAATGAAAGGTATTCTTGTTCTATACCTCTAAGCCTTTCTAGCTCTGCTTTGTCTACAGATTCTTGGTTTTCACTAGCAGCGGCTGAGCTAGGCGCCTGACCGGCGAAGAATGACGGGATGTGTACAACCCCATCTAGTTCATCATCAGATATATCATCTGTCGGATTACTTGGATCACTTGGATCACCCGTTGCTTGAATTGTATCATTGACTACTACCGCTGGGTCAGCGTCGTTGGTTTGTTCTACTGTTGGGTCTACTTGCTCTGTCATGCTCGCAAATTTATAAGTTATTGGGTTTAAAACAAAATTTTTTCATCTAGCTACATTGGAGCTTGCTGACTAGGAACTTGCTTGGCTTCTGCTTTCACAACTTCTTTGTCTATCGCCCCCTCTTGCTTGATGATTTCTTTCTCTAGTCCTGCGTCTTGGATCATAGCCTGCTGCTCCATTGAATTTTGAGCTGCTGCGTCTTGCATTGCCGCTTGCTGCAGCATAGCAGTTTCTTGCTCCTTCTGCTTTTCGCGCTTCTGCTTGTTCACGATGTACGAGATCGCATTCTTCAGAGATGTCTTGGTAGGCTGAGACTGTAGGTCTACCATCATCTCTAGCGCTGCTAGATTTCCGGTAGGGATAATCGTCTGAGCTAGCATCATCAACTCTTTTCTTTCTACCTGATCGATGTTGTCAAGGATGTCAACAATCGTTGAAAGCTCCTCGAATCTCAAGTCCTCTGTTTGCTCTAGCAGGTACATAGTTCGTTCGCTGAAAATTTCTTTCGCGAAAGGCTTGCCTTCTTTTGAGGTATAGAATTTCTTAGCACAGTTGATCGCGTATTGAAGTACGTTAGCTAGAAACTGAACGTGAGTCTGGGTGTCGTTTACGATACTCATTGTTGCCTGGGAAATAGCAGACTGTTGCGTACCGTATCCGGTGTACGTCTGCTGAGTTCCCATTACAATTGGACTAGTGTTGTACATATCGTTCATTAGTCTCTCCTCTTCTTGCTTGAGAGACAATAATGATCTTACGTCCGGGTCCATCGTAAAGTCAGCATACTGAACTAGCGGCCTAACAGTCGGGTCTCCGGCCTCGGTAGACGCTAGGTTCAAAACTGTAAATCCTAGCTTCTTAAAGTCATCCTCTAAGTCAAGTGAACTAACTCCCTGTATTTGAGATCCATCAATGATCGGTATCTTGCCATGGGCCTTAGCCATTTTATCTCTAATTCTAAGAGATATGGCATCATGCATGTCTTGGTGAGCCCTTAGTCTATCTACTACGCTTTTGCACATACCATTTACCATGTTAGGGCAGATGATATGAAGCGGAAGTAGCGGTTGTTTTTTATCGTTTGGATGGTAGACTATTTCATCGCAATACTTATTATCCTTGATGTACTTGTTTCCTATCAAAGTAGCCTGCCTAGGAACTGATACAAAAAATTCACCAGTCCTAGTGTCTGAATCAGATAGAATCTTGTATTCATAAGGATACTTGATCTTACCGTTGCTGTCTTTTTTGTAAACATATCTAGTGTCAACTAGCTGCATCCAGTACATTGTCACAACAGCGATCTGACGATTTGTTGTTGACCACCATCTGAAATTGATTGGATCAGAGAAGCTATTAAACGGAGCCATGAATTCGTTAAGGCCTCCGGCGTTAGCTAGTATCTCATTTCTTTCCGCCTCATTACAAGGGAATCTTTCGAAGATCTCTTCAGGGGTTAGGTATTCAATTAGTCCTCTGAACCTTGCTTGGCTATTAAGGTCATCGTCAACCCTGTTATCGATAATGAGTTGGTATGGTGGTATTGCCTGGATGTCGACTCTGCCGTTGAGTATCCTACAAACCATTCCTGAATATCTTCCAACCCTAGTGTCGAAGTAACTTCGAATTGCCTTGTTTGTGAAGTCATTATCTCTAACTATAAATTCAGCGAAAACATTTCCGATCCTTTCAGAGGCCTCGAACGGATTCTCTTCTATGAACCTATGGATAGCCTCTTCGCTTTCCATTTTATCCTCTGGCATTGGATCGACCTCCATACCGGATTCATCTTCCATTGCATCGAACAGATCCTTGTAGTTGTACTTCAGCATAGCCAAAGCCAATCTTTTGTATCTATTACCCTCGGCTTCTTTCGAAAGTGATCTACATCTAATCTTTGCGTTTCTTATTACAGACGCATAGGACCCCTTTAGGAACTCTACTATCTGGTAGATCTTTTGACCTGGGATGAATGGTGCAGGGATTTCATCACCGCTTACTGTTTTTCCTAGGAATGCGTAGTTGAAATTGAACTGCTCCCCGTTGTAGTATCGATAGTTTTCAAGGATCTGTAAAACTGGAGAGTATGGCTTCTTTTTAAGATTAGCCTGCACTGATGGCATCTGCTGATAGAAGATGTCATAGAATTCATTAGGTCGGTTATAGAACGTGCAGCAGTACCTGACCATCTGCCTATCGTAGGCGTCTATCGATCCATACTGAGCGATTAACTGCCTATCTGTAAGATCTTGTCTAGGCGGCTGGTAATTTATGATGTCAGTTGTATCTCTTTCCTTTGAAGCCTTTTGTGCCATTTTTGACGCTATTGCAATGAGCAAATATACATTTTATTCTTGATTATGAGGAGCTAGTGCCCTGCATAATCCTACGGCAATATTCGGCTATCAAAAATGCATCTGCATTCCAGAGTGTTATTTTCTGGTCAGGGAACAGCTCCTGAGCTCTCTGCTTTAGCCTTCCCTTCCAATGGGGACCTGTTTCTTCTTTTTCCTTTTTAAGCATATACCACTTCATCCATGTCTGGGGAGTGATGTCTTGATATGGAATTCCAACAAAAGACAAGGACGCCTCTAGTACGCCAATGTTGTACCCAAAGGTAAAGTTAGATTTACCTCCGTTCTTAGGCTGCGAATGAACCCTTTCCTTCATTAAGAAGATATTCCCCGGAAGATCCTTAATATCCTTTAGCTTCTGTATGAAGTCGTTTTTTGTCTCAGGTGTTTTAAAGACATTTACGACAGACATAAATTGATCTAAAACAACAAAGCCTCCTGACTGGCCTGGATCGCAACCTATAAAGTACATCATGCTTTCTGTAGTTTTATGTTGTATAAATGCCTTAGTGAATACTCTAGAAGAATATCGTACTTCTCTCTGAAGCTAAGGGAATTCCTTCCTCCTAGCATTTCTGCCACCTGATCCCTTTGGTCTCTGCTCACGTAGAAGATGGTCCTACAGCAGCGCCCGGAAAGATCTGACACGCTTAGCTCCTCTCCTGCCTTTATGGTAGATATGGCAAAAACAACTAGATCCTGATATAGCTCTGGTATCTTTTTCTTCTCGCCTGTTTCTACATACACCTTGTCGCAGATAGATCTTATCGCTAGGTGTATTTCTATGGGAGCATCATAGTTTACGTTTACAAACCGTCTATCCATGATGCAAAGAAATAATTATTTTTTTGTTTTTACTAGTAAAAAAATAACCAGCCAATTAGATTGACTGGTTAACCCAAAAACCATGGTACGAGCAAGATAACACGGCTCGGCGAAGTTACGAAGGAATAAACTTATATCCTATCTTTTCTAGTCTTAAAATTATGTCGTGTACGCCTGGGTTTTCCTTGAATGAAAACACTAGCATCGTTCCGCGTTTCAAAAAGACTGCCTTAAATTTTTTTTTAGATCCCTCTAGTGGGGTCTCTATTTTAGATACTCTTATCGTGTATTGATCGCCTGATTTATCTGCACCAGCGTAAGGCCCGTTCTTTGCTCTCTTTGGGTTTGTTAAAACCATAGAAGGCACTGTGGCGAACGACGAATCGTCGCTAGTGAAATATGAATCTAACGGATCTTGGCTCACGATAATGTATTTTGCCTGTTTTATCTAAGATGACAGCAACCAACCCGACGGCTCCTTTTGCTTCAGGAGAGAATTCAGCGAATTTCATGAAGTACCCTACCTCAGTAGCATTCTGAGCGTTGGTAAACGAAACCTGCTGAGCCTGTTCTCTAATATCTAGTCTCTCACCTACCATGGTTGAATGTGTCTGGTCGATTACTTTGGTTGCTATTTTCGCCTTGAATATACACAGTTTTTCTTTCCACTAGTCGTTGTCCGTTTCTTATTGTGACAACACTTGTTTCAACAGCCCGGACGTTAGTCTCTACGCTCTTTGATATCCTTTCATGGTATTCCCTAGCATACACTAAGAAAGAAACCCATGCATCGGCTAAGTCGGTGTTCTCAACAATAAACTTCTTAAGCTCGTCGACTAACCTTTTTACATATATGCTATCCGAGTGCTTTGTGATAAAGGTGATAAGCTCGGCGTATGCGGCCTGCGATGATACGCCGTCCTTATACCATCCGTACCTAGCCCGCTTGTCGAACGCATAAGCCCCTAGCCATCTTGGTTGGTTCGCTAGGAGGTGTGTGTAGCCCTGGGTTTTGATCTTATCTATCAGCATGCCTCCCCGGTTCCTCTCTACCATGATCTTGGCGTTGTTGTAATACCTGCTAAGGAGGATCATGTTCTGGGCCGCTAGGTCCGCATCGTGTGTCCTTTCGGTGTGGTACGCTACCAGCTTCATATCGGTAAAGGATCCAATAGCGATTGAGTTCTCAGATCTTCTATAGGTAATGTCCTCATTGTGCCCAAATGGGATAGGGTCATTTCCGGCGCCGTATGGAACGTCCTTTAACGGATGCTCTAGGATGTGAAACATCCCGGAGAAAGAATTTACCTTGGCGGTCACCAAACCGGATGGCGTCTCATACAGGTCGTATCTCCCGATTGGGTAATTCTCTTTTGTGATCCTGATAGAGGCTACAGTGAGCCTCTCCATTACATCTTCGGTAAATACACCTTGAGTGTTCACGTCAAACACCTCCTCGATGCTGAGAGGATATGCTTTTATAAACTGAAGTAGCTTGGCTTTGTTTTTAGCCTTCTCTAGCCTAGAGCGCATTCTTAGGATCCACTCTGTAGCTTCTTTTTGCTTGCTTCTTCCGTTTGGACAGAAGTTCAGCATCTTGCCCGTCTGGATACCTTCGTCGTCTAGTTCTGGCGCCTCGGTTATACACATCCAACCCGGAATGAATACCGTCCTGACCATGTTGTTATGAGAGTCTAACCAGTATTGCTGCATCTTGTTAGCCCCTTCAGATGACGCAACACCGCAACTTCCGCCTAGTACGATAGGGTTGATCTTTCTAAAGCCGCTTTTGATTGAGTCCTGACTAGATGCCACCACTGTGTCTGGTCGGTTATGGAGAAACACCTCGTCGACAAATATCGACGTAGCACGGTACGCCTCAAACGCTGTTGCGTCTTTTGCAGTTTCGCTAGTCTGGATCATCATGATCTTAGAATTCAAACCAGTGATCGTTCCGTCTGATTCTTTTTTACCAAAGTGCAGGTACCCGCTCTGTCGACTAGATATAAGCGATGGTTTTATAGACGGGTCTAACTCCGAGTAAAACACCAAAGGCTTTTCTTTATACAACTCCTCTAGCCTAGTCTTGTCGGCAGATGTTATCAGGTTAGTCGCGCCTGGGTTTGTGATGGAGTGGTACATCGGCATCGCGCCTCCGAAGATTGAGGATAACGCGAAACCCCTTCGCTTGGCAATAAACAAATCCTCCTGAGATGTCTTACAGGCGTCGTACTCTTCAAAGACTAGCATATCGCCATCCCTGACATCTGGACGGATGTATTGATTCAATGAGTTTTTGTAGGTACCTTGGGTTACGGTAAAGTAATGCGCCCCGGTAAGGCCTCCATGGCCTTTTAGCCATCTGCCTCTTTCTCTGTCCCACCATGCATCGCCATCGCGTCTGGTCCTGAAATGCTCAGGCTTACCCTCCCATTTATAGATAGGCTTTTCTGCGGCTTTCGAGTCTATGATATTGACCAGCTTCTTACCGGATCCTTTTATTGGTGACATAGTATTGCTGCTTAAACCCTAGCGGAGCTAGGATATGATTTACGTATTGTTCCCCTAGCCTTTCGTAACACTCCACTAGAAGCATAACGAAGTCCCAGTAGTCATTGTCGTTTACCTCTGTGTTTATATCCCCGAGCTGCAGGATCTCCCACTTCTCCCATTCCAGATACAGCCTCCTTAGTTTGTTCATGCGCAATGCATCGTCAACCTCTTTTGGAGTCAACGGCCTTTCTATTGGCCATAACTGTTCCGGTTTTTCATCCGGTATGGTTCCTACGTTGTCCATAAACAAATCTCTATTAACCTCAGACTCTCTTAACCTTTTGTAGAAGTCAGAGTGTCTGAACCATTCAGGTCTTTCATATCCGGTGTTTTCGAAACTCATAGAAACTCAATCTTCCTTGGCTTGTACTTCATGAACTTTTCCATCTCAGATTTCTTGGTAACCATAAGGTGAGGGTTCTTGACAAACTTCTCCTTAAGGTAGGGTACAATATCCGAAAAAATCTCTTGCCTTATTTTAAAAGGAAGAAACTCGATGGTGGACATAAACTGTCTAGCTGTGTACTGAACGCTTCCCATATGGTCCAGATAAGACACGAAGCAGTACAGGTATTTTTCATCCACAACAAAGAAGCCGTAGATCTCAAATACCCCGTACACCCTCTCGCGTACCTCGGAGGCGCTTAGTATCCTTCTGGGTACGTGACCCTCCTCGACTACCTTATAGGTTGTCGATATTACTTTCTTCCTTCGTTCGCCCATTTATCTATCCTTGAGATCGATTTACCTGACTGTTCATCTACCTCTGAAATCAAACTATCTTTCATGCTCTGGAGCTCGATGTTTAGTTTGGGAATAGATGCAGCCACCTTAAGAATTGAGTCAAACTCTTTTTCTTTGTTGTTGTCTAGTAGGTTAGGTCTGCTGTCTGCATCCCTGGTAACCGCTAGTAAAGAGTCGTTAAGGAAAGTGATTGTTTCGGTAATCGCCTCGAAGCTCTGTACGTGAACCCTTGGGTAGATCGTCTTTACTAGTTCGAAAAGACTGAACACCACCTTGTCGGTTTCTGCTAGTCTTTCTAGATGCTCCCAATCCTCGGCCGAAAATCCAGATCCGTTTACGCCGACTGCTTTTGATTTCTTTGTTGTTGCCATATTTCGTTTTCTCTTTTTTGAACTGCGCTTGTGTATACTACCTTTTGATCATCCTTGATGCATAGTATATAAGCAGAGTTAGATGTTGTTTTTCTGATTGATTTGATGAAGTCCTCAACCGCTTGAGGAATAGAGTTTTTTTCTTGTATCGTTATGTAACACACAAAGGTCATTGAAAATACTCGATAGTGAACCTCGATGCTAGTTTTGCTTTGAGTGCTTTGACTTGATTTCATTGTAGATCGATTTAAGTTCTTTCTGCTTTTCGGATAGCTTACTTATTATCTCAAGCAATCTTTCCATTACCTCGTCATCCGCTGTAAACATAAAACAATGTGGGTCAACGGATAGCTTTGGCCTTTTTAGCATTCCGTCATCTAGCATAGAAGTCAATATAGACTTCGCGTGTTCGTATCCATAGAAGCCATCGAAAGAGTCTACCACCTGTGCTACAGTAAATGGGTTTGTTTCAAACTCAAAGAATAATCGCTCCATAATACCAGCGTACTTCTCCGGTACCGTTATTGTCTCCGACGGCCTATTACTAACCTTGGTTACAAACTCTACTGAGGTTGGTTTATCAAGAGGTATCTTTCTTTTTATTCTTCCATTCATAAGTCTTTTGCTATGTAGATTACTTTGATCATCGACTCCTTTGCCAGGGTGTCGATAAGATCCTCGTATCTTTTGGTTTGCTTGATGGAATGAAAGTTCCCATTCCTGACATGACTGTCATACTTCTCTCCTGTCATAAGATACTTCTCCCCGGTTTCTGCGTTCATCAGCTCGTAGATGTAATCACTACAGTCGAACACAGGCCTCTTTGGATTCTCAGGGATGTACATAAAGGTAAAAAGCATATTGTTCCCCTTCTTGGTTTCGAAAATTAACCTGCACTGATCCTCTATGCCGAGCCTATTTTTGGTTACCGCCATAGTATAGGTTTTATTCTTTTAGTTCAGGTCGATAAGTGATCTTTGCCTTGATGACATACACCGTCGGAGGGGTATCGGAAAAGTTACCTCTAGCTGGACGTTCTTCTAGTATCTCACTAACCGACAACTTACAGCCTAGGTGGTCTGTAATGCTAGTGTTTTCAACCACCTGATCGTAGGTTCCAATGTTAAAGGTGCCTTTTCTTGTGTTGCTCGTAAGGCGGATAAATCCGCTGTAAACTTCTTTGATCGTTTTCATTTTGATTCGGGTTTGGTGAATGTTTCGTTGTAAAATTTTTCGTGTTCGTCAATAGGATGCCCACGTTCGTAGTTATATCCTGCAAAGAAAGAAATCTCACTGTTTTCCTTCTCCATTGCCTCTGCTTGTTTGATTAGGTCAGGTCTTATGAAGGAAGAGTTTAGGCAGTCTGAGTTTACTTGCTCAACCAGCCATTGTACCGCTGTTTTTTTCATACTCTTTTGTCTAGTCTGCGTTTGATCATGTTGATTACCTCTTCCATGTGGTGGAGATAGAATGCGTCGAATGTCTGGAAACCCTTGCTGTCGTCCTTGAACAGGACGTATAAGGTGTTCCTTAACCTCTCTGAAGGGGTCTTAGCTCCTAAGTCTTGTGCGGATAACTTAATCGAGCTTATTATCTCCTGCTCATCGTGTGAGAACTGCTCACCTTTGAAGCACATAACACCGTAGCCACTGGCCCATAGGGTCATCAGGCTAGCGGTCTTGTCAGGGGTAAGCTCCTGGGTGCCGATTGTTATCTTTAGGGTCTTGTCTTTTCTTGTCGATACGTTCTCGATAGAGCACGGTATGAACAGTAACTGGTTTGCTGCCATTGGTTTTGGGTTTTGCTCGTGCAAATATATAAATTAAAATGGTGCATCATCCTCTTCGTCAGACAAAAAATAATTTTTTACTTCTTCTCTAGCCGTGGACATCGCGGGTGAGTTAGGTGTGGCGTAGTTCTCCTGCGTAAGGGCCCTGTCTCGCTCGGCTTTAAGGCCCTGTCCTGTCTTATGGTAGTCAATGATATCAAACCTGTGGAAGCCTTCGTGTAGCGCCAGAATCCTGCCACGCTCGGGCACGAATCTCATTACGATAGGACTAGCCTCTGGTGTCGGCCGACCGCCTGTTTCCTGGGTCTTTACCTTGTCGACGTGTACCTCGGTAAACATCCATGAGTCCTCGTCCTTGGTGTTACGGTGCACGGTGATAAAGTCATCGGCCCTAGCGGCGAACTTATTACCACCCTCAACCTCGTACATCCTAGGTGGGTTTTTCGGCTCGCGGTTGACACGCCTAGCGCCCTCTGTTCCGGTGTGGACGTTCAGGAACACACTAGCACCAGTCTTTCGGCAGAACACCCTGATCTCGGTAGTTGCAGCATAATCGTAATCGTGTTTACTACCCGATAGCTTGCTGATGCTTTTGGCGATAGTATCATCGACAACTAATGAGTTGTACGGGTCGATCATAAGTGCGTCGAAGTAGAACGAATCATTCCTGAGTTTCTCGGCAATGTCTAGGATATCCCGGAACGAGTAAGTAAACTCATTGGTGATGAAAACAAAGTGGGTGCGGATAAACAGTTCTGACTCGTCCCACTCTTTGCTAGTGAACAGGTGCAGCTGCTTTCCGATGTAGGTCTCCATCATACGACGGATCACAAACTCGTAGTCATTCTCTCCGGTATAGATAACCCATTTCCAGCCATGGGCTATCGCGCTGAGCACGGCCAGATACCACATGAACGTCGACTTACCTACGTTGGCTAGACCGTGGACGATGTTGAGCTGCCCTTTCTTTAAGCGCCAATGCTTGTCAAGAAGCTCATAGCCAAACTTAAGCCCCTCAGGAAGCGAATTACTCCTAGCCATGTTGAGATACCCGACAGCGTTATTGAAGTCCCCGATGTACTTGGAGATCTCCTCGTTGGTATTGTTAGGATCGCCTAGCGAATGGTCGTCATTGCTACCATGGGCTAGGTCTTTCGGTCTGAGCACACTCCTGGATTCAGGGATCTTGTCATAGCCTTTAGATCCGTACCCCTCGTCCCTTAGTGCTAGTATGGCCTTATGATAATCACCGTTGTGCTCGTAGATGGCATATATAGCAAAGGCGGTGTACGAGGGAACCTTTCCATTGGCCTCGGTCTCGAACGGTGTAGAGGTGCTAAACACAACCAGCCGATTTGTGTCGGTGTGGTAGTACGCCGAATGCTCACCGGAGTTAGATTTACCGGGACGGAGTAGTTTTATGGTGGTATTATTTATGTAACCCGTTGACTTCCAGCCGTATAGCTCAAGGATATCGATGCCTGTGTTCTTTTGGTTGTAATCATCCCAAGGCGAAATCTCATTAGAAGCCTTCTGACGCACGATCTCAGGGCGGGGTATAGCTAAGGTCGATTCGTCATAGAAGATCTCGGAAAACGAACGGCAGGTGGCAAATACGGCATCTAATTCGTCATGAGAGAGTGCGCCGATGGTGTCAAATGAATTTTTAACGAGGTGGTAGTTCGGACTTGGGTCCACCAAAAAATATCCCCCCTCCCCTCTGGTCTCGATCAGGACCCGTTCTGAGCGGGTGAGTTTTGAGTTATTGCGCTTATCCTCAGAGAGTTCCTCGTCTGTTGACTGGCGCATAGCCAGTTTTTTGTTTCCGGGAATCGTGACCGAACTATCGCAGGTAAAAATCAGGTGGTAACCTCCTGACTGTGTTTGCTGTACGACTGCTTTTTGGAAGAAATCAGGGATGGTTTCTCGGATACGCTCCTTGAGCCGTGGCATGAGGGTTTTGGTGAGGTCGTATTTCAGGTCAACGTCAATGCAGATAAGGTTTCTAGAGACTTTCCCGGCAATGATTGCGATGCCATGGCTCTTGTCGAACATCAGGTCAAGCTCAGACCCTGGCAGGTTTTGGGTGTAGCCGTTGCGTTTGAAGGCGACCATTGGGCGCTTTAGGCTGTCCACAGGGATCACTGAGAATCCCAGTGAAATCAATTGTTTTGCTCTGTCTTTCATGGGCCTAGAGCTGGTATGAGGTCATGTGAATTTCGACCTCTTTGCGGATGTCCTCGATGGGTCTCGGCTGTCCGTCCTCGGTGGTCAGGGAAATCCCCATGCCAAGGGCTGAAAGCTCACGTCTGCCGTGGTAATGGGTGTCGATGACCCACTGCTCTGCCTCGGGCTGTGATTTGAATCTTGGGATGGGTATCTGGGCTGCTGCTGCGCTTGACTGAGTAGGCTTTGAGAAGTTATTCCTCCGCCAAGTCCCCAGCCTTCTGGCGGTGTCCCAAGCCGTTTCGAGGTTGACGCGAATCTTGCCGTTGGCTGTCGGCTCAGCCCAGTAGGCGAAGAAGTCGTTGCACAGGTCTCGGCCATGCTTGGCGACATGTGGCTGGATAGCCGATGCGAGGTCGGCCTTAGCCCACTGCCGGAAGGTTTTTGTCGGTGCGCCCTCAGCTACCTCGGCGGGTTGGCTTTTGGGAATCTGTTCAGCACTGGTTTCCAAAACCTCAAAATTGCTTTTTTTTTCAATTAATTTTTTTTTGTCTTTTGCATTCGCTTTCACATTCACATTCACATTTGCATTTACATTCTCCTTTACATTTACATTAAGGGGTTTTGCTAGGGGTTTGGTTTGGGGTTTCTCTAGGGGTTCTTGTTGGGGTTTATTAGGGGTTATGTTAGGGGTTTCGCTAGGGGTTATGGTAGGGGTTTCTTGACTCTTCGGTCTTCCTCCCTTTTCCCCGTGTGGCCCACCTTTCACGCCATTTGCTCGGCTGGCATCTCTTCGCTTATTTGAGGCATCGATATTCGGCCTCGCCATAGAGAAAACTAGGTTAGGAATTCCGCTTAATTCAGGAATAATTCCGTAAAGTGAGTACTCGATGATCGATTTTAGGGTAATGAGTTGCTCTTTTTCAGGCAGCGTTTTGATGGCCTCGTAGTGCGAAACGTACAGGACCATTGTTTCTTTTTTGTCCATATATTGTCGAAAAAATAAGCCCCGATCTAACTGTTGGAATCGTTGCTTTTGAGGGCACCGGGTCAATTAAAAAGGGGCGTTAAGGTCTTTATTCCAGCTCTTCGATTCCACCCAATGAGCGAGAACCACAAATGTATCTATGAAATTATTAAATTTGCAATACCTCAAAAACGATGTAGCAATGATTACAATGAGCCAGAACTCCTTTGATATAAAGGGCGTCGCTATGCCTGGAGCTATTTATTCACAATCACTTAATGCTCTGATTAGTAGATTAATAATTTTTACGAGAGGGGGTGGGTTACGCCGGGCGGGGGCGGCAGTGGAAGCATCGGAACATGCCCCCCATCCCCTTTTCTGCTGTAGCCCTACGTAATCGCTGGATGCAGGTAGTTAGTAGTCGCTGCATCCATTTAAATCAAGACCAATGCACCCATTACTCTGCTCTAGTCGATTGGCATCCAGCCCTACAGCCATGCAGGGTTCAGCCCGTTACACTACCAACATAATGTAACACAGCGATCCATTTATAGTAGTAACACATACCAATACACCTACAATGCCCGAAATCACTAGCATATGGCAGGATATCCCAACACCAATCGGTGATCTTTTGTACTGCCTTGAAGAAGAAACAGCCATAATCGCTGAAATCCAACGGGGACGAGGCTTTCAGGAAGATAGACCCCTCCTGAGAACCATCGCAAAACCACCTTCTAGTAGTCGCTATTACTTTAGAAAATTGCAGCGAACTCGCTCACAATCAGCGACTTATGCACGTATTATTCAGGAAATTGATCATGTATGTCAATTGGCATTTAGTAACAATGACTACTTGCTAGCTCTGCGCAACATCACCGAGAAAGAACAACAGATCACTCTGCGCTCCTATGGTATCATCTATACTGAGAAGACCATGAAAAGCATGAAGCATGGAAAGTATAGGACTGCATCGTTCATGCTCCCTGCGAGTCTTGCAGCGTACCATTGTGAACCCCTGAGCAGATTCATCACCCAAGACTATGCTGCGCTCAAGTTGAAACCGATCCATGCCAAAATTCCTGACAACATGGACATCATAGCCCGAAGGATACCTTCCGAGTTGATCCGTACTTATAACCTAGCTGAACCACCAGTAAAATAGGGCAAATCGACGATCTCGGCATGGGTGATACTACACCCTCATTTTGACCCTAAAGTCGCTTAAATCGCTTTAAAACGACTAAATTGACGATGACAATAAACTCGTCATATGACTAGAAATACGTCATCTCCTTTAGCATATATATGTATAAGCAAATAAAATAGGCTAAAATAAGCTAGATGAAAATAATGGTATTGATAATCAGGTAGTTACATTTTCGACTAATTTATTTTTCATTATTTTACACCTTCGTAAAGTACTGATAAACAATAGCTTACAAGGGTCAGTCCTCTGTAACCCTTGGTATCACTACGTTTTATTTTATTTGCTAATCCAATAAATGGTTGTACTTTCGTGCTGTCCAAACGATGAGTCACTCATCAGGGCACTCGTTCTTTACTTGTTTGTTTCGTCTCTTCCTTGTAGCTCATGTCGTGATGACAGCATGCTACAGAGTTGATTCAGACAGCAGAGGGATGCGACTCTAACGCATGCTGTTAAATCAGCCGATGCATCCTCAGTAGTGATGCCATTCGCAGTGCAATCATAAGCAAGCAATGTAAACGATGGACTCCAAGTGAATTAAAGATTTATGGGGTTAGCTCTTAACCGATGGCAGAAATGCTTGGCAATTGGGCTCTAAAAGGGAAGGGGTCATATCCAATAAATAGACATGCTGTGTTGTTAATGATGCATGTAAAAATCACACGATGAGAGTAAGCAAGGCGCAATGTATATACATCGAGGGTTCGAGTCCCTCTGCTCTCACTAAATCTTAGAAACCATGAAAGCCAATCGCATTCTATTCTTCCTTTTCTTCTTCAATGTAGTGCTAATGATGTTGTCACTAGTAACTCAGAACATCGATCTGTGCATGTATTCATCAGCATTTGCTGATGTTTTCGGCATCTCTTTGATCATCAGAACATGGAACAAACCAAATCAACTATTCTAGTCATGAAGGCAATCAACCCCAAGAATCAAACGACTGTCAATAGATGCCTGAAAGCATTGGACAGATACAATCACCTGAACGATCTACGAAATGTTGCCGACAACAATGGCGATGAGAGATCGGTCAGAAAGCTAGACAGACAATGTGAGGAGGTCTTCGACCGATACCTCAATCACCTCTACGAACTACCAAAGAACCAACAGAAACAAATCGAGAAAATCTTGTAATCATGAACGAAGAAATCACAAAAAAATCGATCAGTGAGACCCTCACTAGCTTGATCAACTTCAATGTTGAGCGCAATCCTGAACATTTCGAAATCCTAGATGAATTCTACTCGCTGTTGTTCTATGCCGAGCAGATGCCTAAGATGAGCGGAAAAAAATATGTCGACTCATCCAATACCTTCAACCAAATCAAGATCAGACTCATTTCTAAAATCTCTCAACTCTAATTCTCTAATATCATGAAGACCAAATTCTTATCAGACGGATCAACAAACGCTAAGACAGCGAAGAACAATCGCAAATCTTTCATCCTATACCTTGCGCCGTTCACACAGAATAGCAAAGGGATCAACTTGTGCCCGAAGGCATCCGCAGGATGTGTGGCTGCATGTCTATTCACCGCAGGTCGTGGTGCATTTGCGAATGTTGCGAATGCCCGTATCAAACGTACTGAGGCGATGCTATCTGACCGAAGCATGTTCACTAATCAGATCATCGATGAGATGAATGCCTATGCAAAGAAGAATGCCGGACAAGAGATTGCGATCCGCTTGAATGGGACATCCGACATCAAGATCGTAGAATGGGCTGTTGGTACGATGCGCCACATCGAAAGCAACATTGTCTTCTATGACTACACAAAGATCCCATCGAAGGCAGGAGAGCGCATCCTAGCATCAGGTCACCGATATGTGGTGACCTTGTCTAGATCGGAAGTAAACGAGAGCGATGTGCTATCTCACCTGAACAATGGCGGGATCGCTGCTGTGGTATTCAACGAACTTCCTGAGACATGGAATGGTTTCAAGGTATACGATGGGGACAGCAGAGATGACCTGATGCTAGACATTCAGGGAGGCATCCTAGGGCTGAAGGCAAAAGGCAAAGCAAGAAAAGATACCACGGGCTTCGTGGTATCTTAATTTATAAACTCAAATTCAAGAAAACAAAAAAGATGAACATTCAAGACGCAACAATCGGATTACAAGTAGTAAGAGTAAAAGGTCGCAATGTAGTAGGTAGAGTAGGTTTCATTATAGCAATTGACGCTAAAAAAAATAGAGCGCAAATTAGTTATTGCTCTCAAATTTGGAGAGGAGGCTGGGTATCTTTTAGTGTTATTGAGCCAATATAAATACCTAACCTACAGACAGATGGAAAAATTAGAAATCGGGCAGAAAGTACTTGCCACAATCACCAAGAATGGCTACTTCGTAGATGTCTACAGAGGAGTCATCGTAGGCTTTACATCCAACAACAGAGTCAAGGTCGAAAGTTGGAGAGGCATCAGAATTCACGCACAACACAACATCCAAATAATTAACCCATGATCCAAGCACAGATCCTGATCAGTAAGCTAAATGGCAAGTACGATGTACTTGTCAAAGCATTCAATGACGAGAGACATCTCGACAATTACGTGAACTTCCTATATCGCAAGAATGTGAAGGTAGTAGGATACGATATCATCACCCCTAAAGAAACCCCTAACTCATAGAGACATGAACCTAGCTCAAGCCATCCGACTGATCGAATCACGAACCAACAGAGAGATCTGCGCCATCCAATACGAGGATGGTAGCAGGTTCAAATTCAATGTATCGTTCTCAGGAGATACCACAATGTACTTCTTCAATCTTAAATAATTCACCCCAAATTCATAGATCATGCAAGATTTATTCAATTCAACAATCCTCCTGCCCGATAATGTTCGGGCATTAGTTGAATCATTCCTAGATGCAGAGAATGATTATGATTCATGCCTTCACTTAGAGGCTGCATTAGAACCCCATGGTTACATTTTCGATTGGGCATTGGGTGGCACACCTATGAACCTAAGAAAAGTAACGGCAGAAGAGCTAAAATTCAAGCAGGCTTTATCCATCCTCATGTTCTTTGATTCTAACGGGTCATGGCATGAGATACAAGACGAGTGCTTCGGTGATTACATCGATGCTCACCGAATGCTAGTTCGTGACCTCGGTCAAGCCATTGAGAGCGATAAAGAATCTCGACCTTTTTACAAATCAATTCTTGAGGATTTAATCATTCAATAATTCACCCCAAATTCATAGAGTCATGAACATCACCAAAGGAACATGGAAGGTCGAAGGAGACCTCGATAGCTTATCAGTAATCGCTGAAGACAATAATACAGCTACAGTAAGACGGATCTGTCATGTAGCAGGATGGGGTCATCATATCCCTAACTACGAGGAATTCGATGCCAATGCAAAGTTGATCGCATCAGCACCTGACCTATTCGAGACCTTGTTGAAGGTCTCCAAGGAAGGCAATCTTCCGTACGAATTACACATGCAAGTATTATCTGTCTTAGTTAAGGCAGCAGTTTAACATAACCCAATCCCAAAACACATCGAGCGATGAAAAATAACTCATTCATGATCCTGAAGGCATTAGTTGCCTTGGTTCTCTTAATCTCTATGCTTTCCTCTTGCGTATCTTCTCACGGATGCGGAGGTATCTGTACCAATCACGGCAAGAAGCAGGGCAAGTACACATCCATCACCAAGGGCTCAAAGATCAGATTCTAACCCATGGGAGCATATAACGAGAGATCGATTGTAGGTGTGACCTACGAGAGGATCAGACCTACGATCGCTGTGCCATACGAACAGACCAAGGTGATCTTGGCTGTTCGTTATCTCCGGCAAGTGAGCACAGTTGAGTCTGTGCTCCCGATCGAGCGCAGCATGATACCATCCGATTGGACAGCAGCACAGCTAGTGTTAGCTGACCTTGAGACATCCCTCGACTACAAGATCGAGATGCCGATCCCATCCATTTGGAACATTCCGAAGAGGGAATATGTGACCCGATGATAGTGCAAAGAAACCCATACTAACCCATACAAGACCGAGGGGTGCGACTCTACACGCACATCCACATGAACTCTAACTCAGAATATCAATTCTACATTTTCGTAGACCTACGCAACAAGATGATCCCTGCCGAACGTGAGGCAAACGCCCAGTACGGCATCGACAAATCGCTCTATCAGGCATGGCTCAAGTCACCCCACAGCATGGAGGAATTCCTGACCCATGTGAAGAATGGGATCACCTACTTCCTATTCGGTGAGCTCGCTGTTCAGGCTTATGAGCACAGAGAAGGGCTTTCTTGCTATCTGCAAGAGATAAGCAAGAAATCTCACGCTGTCTTCGCATACAATCCGATTGTAGACCCTCCCGAAACATTGCTAGAGAAATTCAGCGGATGGGCAGACTACTGCAAGATCTTCAAAGAAGAGTATTACGAACTTAAAAAGAAATAGGATGAGCACATACTTTCAAATCGTAGCTAAGACTGAGACGGGAGCGGATATGCTTTGGGACAAACTCAAGTCTAACTTTGTCGACTTCAGGAAGGAAGTCCCAAAGATAACCGCTGATGACTTTTCCGATGAATGGGACATGGCTCTCGAGAAGGCTCAACAAGAGCTAGGCATCGAGGGGATGGTCATGGAAGAGATCGACATCGACACAGAAGCCATGAAGGGCATCGTAGCATTCACATCAAAATAACTAACCCATACAAGACCGAGGGGTGCGACTCCATACGCACACTTACCATGGATACAACAAGATTAATATCATCGTGGGGTGTCGTAGAGATAGATACAGCCACCGGAGCGATCTTGCAATTCGATAAGGACTCTGAAGAAGAGCCATGTTACATCGACTTCATCGATAGGTTCGATGTCGCTGAATTTAACGATTGGTTCTTCAGGAGATATGGACTCCAACCAAACCTATCCGAATTGGACATACTAGACCTGAACTACTACTTTGAAGATGGCAGGTACAGCGAACTTTCAACGTGGAGATACACGATCAGAAAAGAGCTAGAAGAAAGCGGAGAACTAAAAGTATACAACAATATCTAACCCACACAAGACCGAGGGGTGCGACTCTACACGCACATTCACAATGTCAAACACATATTCATTTTACCTATTCGTTCAGCTCAGAGTAGAGATCCTGCCTAGTAAGCTAGAGTACGACCGACAGTTTGATGTCGACCAAAGCCTTTACGATGCATATGACAAGTCAGCGTTCTCTAAGCAAGACAAGGGTGAGTACGCATGCATGATCGACTTCTTTGACCATTACAAAAGGGATACGAAATATTTTCTCTTTGGCTATGAGCCGTCCGATCTTTACAATGGCACGATTAGCATAGACCAAGCAATCGATAAGATAAAAAGAGATGCCAACTTCAAAGTGTTTGCTTACAATCCGATGACATCAACTCCAAACCAATTGCTATCTGCATTTGGTGCATGGTTTTTACACACAGAGATCACCGAAGAACAATACTACAAATTCAAGTCTTAAGAGCATGAGCGCATCAGGCATATCAGAACAGACAAAAGAGGTTCTCATAAACAAGAGAATAATCGATATAGGCTTTGACTATATCGTCCTAAGTAATGGCTTCAGGATCTACCTAGAAGAGGCTGAGATCGATGCCCTAAATGACCTTTCATCACACTAATTTTAACCCACACAAGACCGAGGGGTGCGACTCTATACGCACGTTTCATCATGCAAAAAGACTTTGTGCCATACGAGCAATCATTAATACTCAAAAGGCTAGGATTTAAAGAGCCATGCGTGGCATTATATTCAGCAGCAGAGAAGGACGACAATAAGTTCCTATGGGCTGCATATACAGCATCCTCACGGATCAATTCAGATGAGCACCTCATTGATAATTCTTACGCTCCTAAGACAGTAACAGCACCTACATTCTCACAAGCATTTAGATTCTTTCGAGAGAAGTACGAACTGCACACTGTGATTGCCAATCATGAGGACGAACTAGCTTGTCTTATCAAGCTAATTCAAATTGTTGATGACCGCAAAAAACAGATGCAATACTTTCTATTCGGGTATGATGCGTGTGAGGTTTATCATGACAGTTCTAACATTGACAAGGCTATCAATAAGATAAAAAAGAGTGGTGACTTCTCTGTGTGTGCCTACGATCCAATCACAGATTCGCCAACCACATTGCTTAGTGAGTTCGATGGTTGGTCGGGATACACAGAGATCACAGAGGAACAATACAACAAATTCATTTCTTAACCCACACAAGACCGAGGGGTGCGACTCTACACGCACATTCAATCATGAACACAGCATCAACAAACAACAACATGACAAGAGAAGAAATCATTTTCGAAATCCTTCAGGCAACGGGTCTCAATTGGACTGTGACCAAAGAAAAGATGTACGTGAACACGGCAGCGGATGACCTGCTCGTAGTGCCCGATTCATACGCATCCATCCGCAGCGATTCGAATGCGTACCTCGGCATCGTAGGGTCACGTTACGAGCACCTACAGAACAGCGAGATGGTGAGCATCGCATACGATGCCGGAAAGGAGGTCTTCAGCACAGACCTAGAACTAATTCACCCATGGAACAATTCCGAGACCCTCGGGTCGTTCGGGAACATGGGCGGAGGGTCACTACGAGGCGGATCTCGGGTGTTCGTTCAGATGGAGCTACCTCAACTGCACATCGGCAAGAGCGGTATCAATCGCTTCATCACCCTGACCAACAGCCATGATGGGAGCATGTCCCTCGGCTTCGGCACGACCAATCAGGTGATCTGCTGCGCTAACACATTCGCCATCGCCAATCGTGACGTGAGCAAGATCAGACACACATCCTCAATGCAGCAGCGCATCGATGAGGCAGTAGCATCCCTGCGCAAGGTGCTCACGTTCGAGGACAATCAGATGCAGGTATTCGAGATCGCCAGTACACGCAGGTTCGAACGTCAGCACATCGCTGATATCGTATCGAGTGTGTTCGGGAAGAGCATCACCACATCCGCTGCGGACGTGAGCAGCAAGACCAAGAACAACATGGCTGCATTCGCTGCGGACATCGACAAGTCGATCGATGAGCAAGGTGAGACCCTATGGGCACTGTTCAATGCGGTGACCCGTTACACTAACCACACATCGAACACCCGTGACAAGGACTACAGCCTGATGTTCGGCAGCGATGCTGAGACCAACGAGAGGGCATACAAGCAGTTACTGTCTTGGATCAACGAACCATCCTTTGTGATGGCATAACACGCATCGGGTAAGCAAGGCGCAAACGGGCACATGCTCGTTCGAGGGTTCGAGCCCCTCTGCCTGAGCCAAACTTAATCAACCATCTCCAAATGAGAAACAAGCCAAAACCAATCGCCATCACAGCTAGGGTTGATATCCTAGCTGCTGTCCCCAAAGAACTAAATCAAGTCCCAAGTGAAGACGTAGATCAGCTATTCCTAGAGACCATCTTCGACAAGTGGTTTCCTGACCTGAAGTACACTGACCTATCTGTACTACATCAGAGAGGTTACTTGCGCATATCTATGCTCGTAAACGGCAGCGTGATCGAGCACAAGATCCAAGGCGATAGAGACACACCTGACCACTACGAGCACTCGGATCTAGACTGTGAGTTCGAACACAGCATCCCAAGAGAACTGATCCTATCAATCGATAGATCCATTGAAACCCTAAACCCATAACCCAAATCATCATGAAAAAGAAAATCGCAATACAGTGCTACGCCACATACAGATGTGTGATAGAGGTCGAAGCAGAGAGCGAAAATGAAGCAATCAGGATAGCCGAAGAGACTAGCCTTGAAAAGTTTGACCTAGAGTTCATAAGAGCAGATTCTTATGAGCCGATTGGAGACAAGGAAAAGATTTTCGACTTGCTCAGGGCTGAATACTTTCATTCCGACGTCGTGAGCGGAGAGTTCATACACTCAGTAATTCTTCCGTTCGCCTTTTCTGAGGAAGATATTAGGGGAGGCGTTCAGCTGTTCCTTGATTGGGACGAAAGCGACGAGACCTTCGAAGTGCAGGAAGGTAGATTACATTGGATCATAAAATAAAACTAACCCATATTCTAAGACCAATGAATGAAATTGAAAAAGCTAAAGCCACCTTGCGAGACGCAGGGTTCTTTGTAGACAACCTATGGCACATCGATGATGTGTACAGCAGGTTCACTTGTGACCCTGAGACAGCGCAAGACATCCTCAATGGCGCACTAACAAACCCTGCAACAATGGAGCAGATATGGTTCGCAATAGATACCGAAATAGAATCAGAAAAAGAAAACCTACAGACATCATGAAGGCACACGTAATCATCCTCAACAATCCAAACACTGGCGCAATGATATCCATGCGCTTATTCCTGAGCCAATCAGACGCATCCGCATACTTCGCCAAGCTAGAAGACGAAGGCAAGCACAAGGACGCCATATGGGGCAAGGCTGACATCGAAGGCTTCGAGTGCTACCTCGAGTCCCACTACGAGATCGCCGCTGCCATCGAACGGGCGGAAGACAAAGCCTTGATGGAGGAGGATATCAACCTCTTCGATGGGATGGGAAGCAAATGGCAGGCAGCGCAAGAGTTTACCACAGAGTTCGAACGAACCAACCAAGCCCGTCAATGGGATGGCGAATGGCATGACGAACTAGAGCAGTACATGGCGAATAAGATCAAGAAACAGTACGAAATAGCTCAGGCAAGACCATAAATATTTTGTTTTGTAAATAAATTAATATATTTGCCCACCCAAAACCAGCAAAATGGAATACGCAGTAACCCGTGTAAGCCCAGGATCTAGGCTATCACTAGGCATCACGTCTAGTCATGAATTGACCTCCAAACAAATGAGCCTCGAAGCCGAGGCTATGATCAGGGATTATTACATTAAAAAAGGTATTAGAATAATCCCTGATTTCTGTCACTCATTCTGCAACATACATCCTAGCTATGCAATAGTGATAACCGCTATAGAGATTGGTTACGGCATCGGCATAGTGGACTACGAAGCATTTATTGTAAAACAAAAATAAACCCCAAAAATCAAATCAGAAATGACAAAAAGCGATTTAGTAAATCAGGCAGTGAAGTCGTACAAGGAACAGTACGCAGTGGACAATGAGCTGACAGAGCAAGAGAAGGAAACGCTCATGCACCTCCTTCGGAAAGCCTTAGCCCCTAGCTTGGCTATGATGACATCGGACACAGATGACTCGACCAATGACGCTCAGGCTTTAGCGAACTGCACGGACAAGAACATGTTCGATGGCGGATTTGCAGAGGAGCTGTCCGAGGTGTTCTCTGAGGTATCGATGCACCTAGGCTTTATGTTCGGGAAGTATTTGGTGGAGCATAAGATAGAGACCCCAACAGCGGAGATCTTTGCTGAATTCACAGCAGACTGCGGACTACCTCCGCTATTCTTCTCAAAGGGGATACTAGTATCCCACTTCCATTCCTTGTTCCTGAAAGACCCGTTGACCCTTGTGTTTAACTACAAGCAGATACTTCAGTCAGTCCCTGAGGCTGCATTGAATTCTATTATGGCATCGGCTGCCACTTACGCAGCAACTGAAGGCAAGTTAGGAGACTATGGAAAGTGAGTATGAGTTTATTGGTTCTCGTCATCATCGTGGTGACGAGAACATCATATCCGAGGCTGAGGTGGTATTTATTTGGTACGACGCACAAGCCAATGGTTACATCGAGATACTAGCATCTTCCGTAGGGTCGCAATGGGGTCAGCCCGTGCACATACTCAAGATGAACTTACCATACCTAGTGAGCTGGCTCAACAGCTTGATAGATGATGATGACGAAGAAGATCCTTTCCCATAAGAACAAAACCCAAAACCGAGCTATGAAAAACAATGCAATGAAAAGAATTGACATCGATGCTGACTTCAGGTTAGACCTAGAAAGTCAGAAGAAAGGCACGGGTGTGCATGCAAACTACCTGAGCATAGTCACCTCAACCCTTGAGAGGCATCCCCATGTAGAGATAAACCCACGAACCCTGATCAATTGGTTCAGGAAGTGGTGCGAGCTAGACGAGCCAATCCCCGATGGGTACAGCCCTAAGTGTGAACACGAGAGGGGTGCTAGAAGGATTCCCGTAGCAAAGTCACCAAACTCAAAGCCAGTGTTCGGCATAGCCGATCCTACGTCTGCGATTGCTAACAAGACAGAGCCCGAGGTTGTTAGCGTGACCACCACCGAGACCAAGATAGATGCCATCAGGATAGGCATAGATGACCGTTACACCGTCATCGTCAGCAATGGCGTCCAAGAACTAAAGATCAGCTCTGAAAACGGAGTCCTTTCAATCTCTAGACCATGATCATCCTCCCATACATCAGGGTCTCTACTGACGATCAGGAGAACTCTATGGAGATGCAACTCGCTACGATAAAAAGATACTGCACCCAAAACGATTACACGATGGGTGCAGTGTTCGCTGACGAGGATGTGTCCGCATACAAGGAGATCGGAAGGAGACCTCAGGGCGCTAAGCTACTCAAGGAGCTGGCTGTCATGAAGAGCCAAGGCAAGGAGGTCGGTGTCGTTTCCATCAAGGTTGATAGGATGTTCCGTAACTCTATTGATGCGTTAGTGACGGTAAAGAATTGGAACACCCAAGAGATACCTCTGTTCATTGTTGTCATGGGCGGAAACTCACTCAACACTATTACTTCTGTCGGTTGGCTATTTTTTCAAACGCTAGTAATGTTTGCTGAGTTTGAGCGCAATCAAATCTCAGAACGCACTAGGGATGTCAAGCGACACCTGAAGGATACTTACCGGAAGAACGGGATTATCCCATACGGATGGATCTGTAACGACGGTGACAACTTATTGCAGTGCAGCAAAGAGTTCGCTGTTGTTAGGGACGTGTTCTCACAAAGGGCACAAGGCAGAACCCTAGCAGACATCGCAGACTCACTCAACGGATCAGGTGTTCGCACCAAATCAAATTCAGAATTCAAATCCACAACAATCTCAAGAATACTCAGCTATGAACCAAACATCAGAAAAATCAGAGAAGAAGAGTACTCTAGGGAGACCGAGCAAGTATAACTTCTCCTCCTTAGAAAAGGTAGGTGACTCGATAGAGTTCTTTCCCGAGGGCAAGGCGTTCAACAAGCGCACCTCTAGGAACATCTCAGCAGCCCTTGTCCAATGGCGCAGGAAGTACAACCCTTCCTACGTATGCATCACCAGAAGTATTCTGGACGAGACGGGCAGAATTTACAAAGTAGTAGTAATCTTAGTTTCGAAACAATGAAAAATATGATATTGCATGGATGGCTACCACTGATATTGTCAGTCGCATCCCAAGGTTTATGTGTATGGGCTTTCATTGAAGCCACCTTTCTTTCATTCCACTGGAGCTCACTTCAGATCGTAGGCTTCGCTATCCTATGGTGTATAGCCTACGCTTTTTCGATTATTGGATGGTTTTCAATTTTCGACAAAATATTTAAGTAAATTGCCTTTGAGATTTAGTTAAATCTCTCTATAATTGCATAACAAAAAAAACTTTTTTCACTAAAAATCAATTCAAAAATGGGACTTTCAAACTCCGAACAAACAAAAACAAGCTACGTCAAAATGTTTTCAAAAGAGCCCGGAACGGACGATGTTAATGCCTTCTTTGGCATGAGCGAAAAGGTAGACGGCAAATGGCAGACCACACAACGGTTTGACACAGTAGAGGGACTCTTGGTCTCTGCTACGGTAGGCGAGTTCGTTTATCAGAACGACACCAAAAAGACACTCAAGCTAGTGTTTACAGATGAATCAGGCGAGAGAATCCAAGTAGAGAGCTCTTTCACGCTACTAACGTACAACGTGATCAATACCCTTTACGGATGTGACTTCGATAAGCCTATCAAGATCAAGTTATACGTCAAGAAGGGCAATGACAAGAACATGGCAGCAGCCTACATCGAGAACGGTGGAGAGCGAGCCTCTTGGGCGTATGAGCCCAGCCAACTGCCGAAGCCTCACAAGGTGACCGTCGGCAAGAAAGAAGTGATCGATGACTCCGAGGTGATCGAATTCTATGAGCGTTTAGCTCAGGAGATCTCTAACAGAGTCGGAGCTGTATCAAAGAAACAACCTGCTGCACCAAGCCTTCCCGAGCAAGAGATGAAGGGCGACAGTGCGTTAAAAAAACTAGCGGAGCAAAAAGCGCTAGAAGAGTCAACCAAAACCCAAAACCCAAAACAACATGAACAAACTCCTGAACCTATTGGGGATCAAGATGATCTTCCGTTTTAATGAGAACAGTTACGCTATGTACAAGCAGCATTGCTCTACCGTTAAGGCGGTGCTTAGTGCAGATCCTGGGTTTGTGACCGCGATGGATCGTCATGATCACATCGTAGAGCAGAGGAGCATACTTAACCAATTGATTAAGTAGACTGGGCTAGGTATGAGCGAGGAGAGTCTTTCTAGAGAGCAGTGGAAAGAGTTCCACTACGGAAAGAAGCCAAAGAAGAAAGAGTCTAAGTTCTCTTGGACTCTTTCTTACAATGGCGTAAAAATAATCACAGGCAGCTACGCCCTATGCGTATGGAAGATGAAGAAGGTCATCCAAGACGAGGGCGCATTAAAAAAACTTTTCAAGATATCATGATGAAACCACAGATAGAGGACGTAGGGTCTAACTATTCCCTGCTTGAACCTCCTCCGTACACGCTAAGACGTGTGAACACAGCACAAGGTAGGTTCTACCTCTGCGAAGACAAGATGTACATTTCCGTTACGTCGCTTATCGACATGACCACCAAGCAGGACGAGGGCTTGATCAGGAAGATGTCCGACATGGGATACGACAAGTGGATGCAGTTCCTCAACGAACGTGCTACCTACGGCACGATAATGCACATCCTGATAGCCGAGTTCCTTGAGTACAAGACCATCGACTTCGATCTGCTTGGCAACCGTGTAGCTACACTATACACCGAGCACAATGTCCCTAAGAACAAGTGGTTCATTTGGTACGAGGACTTGTGCCAAGATTTGCTTTCCTTCTGCACCTTCTGCGCTGAGTATAACGTGCAGCCTATCGCCATCGAACTTCCTCTGGTATCAAAGACCCATGGCTTCGGTGGTACGCTGGATCTAATCTGCAAGATGGTGGTAAAAGAGAAAGGCTTCTTCGGAGAGGTCTACAAGACTGGCGATAAAAAAGGTCAGCCGAAAGAAACCTCTCGAGAGCTAGAGATCTATGGCTTAGTCGACTTCAAGAGCGGACGCAATGGGTTCACCGACAAGCATGCAGACCAGCTGGTCTTGTGCGAGCTCTTGCTTAAGGAGAACTACGACGAGTTCAGGAACTCTACCATCCCGATAAGGCTGTTCAATTGGGCACCAAAGGCATGGAGAACCGAGCCTACATTTAGCCTCAAGGATCAGTCCCAAACAACCCCACTTACGGTTATCTTTGCCAAGCTACAGATCGCCAAGCATAAGGTCAGGAACAACATCCCTACGTACCTGCACCCGTTCGGTATAGTTCAGCTAGGGCAAGATCCTATTGAAAATTACAGATTCCGTAAAATATTTGAAAAGACAGAAAATGCTTGATAAGATTCTTGAGTGGTATCCTGACGAAGATATTCTGAAGGCTGATGGGTTAGATGACGCCATCATAGGGATTGAAGAAAGCTCCCTGAGGTTAATATACTCCAAGAGTAAGGTCATCAACATCCTTGTCAGCGAGGGGCTCACATTCGAAGAGGCACTTGAGCACTATGGCTTCAACATCGAAGGCGCATACGTCGGAGAGAAGACTCCCATCTGGTGCACTGACGATTTCTAAAACAACCCTGCCGGAGGGTATCCGGTTCGTTCTTTATACCCCACAGCTGTTTCGTACAAAGGCGACACTTTTTTGCAAGGCTGTGGGGATCTTGGCTAGGTAGCTCAGTTGGTAGAGCGGTGAGGGTCTAACTCATGCGTCGGTGGTTCGAGCCCACCTCTAGTCACAAACCTAATTAGTATGCAAGACAAGTTTCCGTGTACAGCCTGCGGCTGCTGCTGCAAGCGAATAAACATAGCCGTAAAGTCTATTGGAGAAAACACCATAGACAACCCTTTATACTTTCCGTATTCCTGGGATGATAGTGGAAGATGCGAGATGCTGACCAAAGATAATTTTTGCAAAGTCTACGACAAACGTCCTACCCTATGCAATGTAGACAAGGTCATGGAATTGTTTGATATACCTAAAAAAGAATTCTATCAAATAAACATCGATGCATGCAACGAGATGATGGATGAGGATGGGATAGACGAATCATTTAGAATCAAAACACAAAAGAAATGAGGACATACATTTACTTGACCGCGGCTATTGCTTGCCTTTTATTTGGATCATTTTACTCTAACGAGCACGGGCTGATAACCATTGGCTTTCTATTCGTCATACTTGCCGACATAAATGATATCAAGGAGAAGCTAAATCAACACTTAACAAAAAAACCATGAAGAAACTGCTTGCAATACTCGCCCTGTGCCTAATTTTTATTGGAATGGGATATGGATACGGCGTTTTGACAGGAGATCACTCATTTACAATACTTACTATTTCTATTGTTGCTTTAATCCCTTCCATATTTGTTATTGGCGGGATATATTTTTTAATAGAGTATATCAGAAAAAACTAAGCAACGCTACTTCCCTAGCGACACTACCGTAGCACCCAGCAGTATGCCAGCACCAACCTTAAAGGCGGTTGTCTGATACCATTTCTTCTCCTGAGACACAACAATGGTCTTCATTCCTGTGATCTCCATGTATGGGTTATCCATGTGCAGAGATACAACCTTGTCTTTATTCCTAAAAACCTTGTTAATTAGCCCCGCTCTGAGCGTATCTCCTATCGCATGGGTCAATGTACCATGCGTAACGATTGAATCGATCTGAAGCGTTCCTAGCCTGTTTATAGTGCCACCAAGGGTAAACCACTTCTCTCTCTTGAAGATGTCTTTTGGCAATCGCAGTACAGGACCCGTAGGGGTCGAGTCTGCTACCAGCTCTATCTTCGTTTGGATAACTGTTTTCACTTGGGTTTTTATAACCACCTCAGGATCCTTGATCTTCATCGCCTCTAGCTCTTTCTCAAGGGCTTTGATCTGAGCCTTACTAGAAACAATCTCGAGACCTTGGCTGTAGATCTTAGAGCTATCGCGTAGGGACTTTGTTTTAAGGACAGAGTATTTGCTATTCAGACTTTCTATGAAGGACTCTGTTTCCAATATCGACTCACAAGACTTTACGAGGAATAGCAACAGGACGCATAATACTATTACATAAATGCTTCTTCGGTTTTCAAATAGAGCCTTCATTTATTATTGCCAATTTTAGCTTATTAATAGAAAGTATTTTACCCTTAACTGGCCTCCACATATCCTTGGCTATCCTTTTAGCCGTCTCTTCATCCATCTCTCCGTTGGTTAACTTCTCTTTCAGAACTTCTATGAGTCTTTCATTGTGTTCTGATTCAGAAAGAAAAAAATGATTGATCATAACTACAAGGGGTTATGCGAATATATCAAATTAACCCTTTAAGCCGTGACACAATTCTGTTATTTCTCTCACGACACCATCTAACTCTTCCGAGGACTCTTTCAGCATATTGATCACCTGAGCCTCCTCGGTATATGCCGATGGATCTTTCCCGATCATAGCGACCAGTCCGATGATGTTTGCTAGTGGCTTCCTTACCTTGTGAGACTGTATCCATACGATCTTCTCTAGCAACCTTTGCTGCTCCTCATATTCGTGGGCAGTAATAGAGATCACATCGAATAGCTGGATACCGAAAAGATGATACTGATTGTTCCCGTATGCAACCTCCCACGAACACCATCTCTTGGCTCCGTTCTTCTGGGTTATCTTGCACTGAAAGCTAGTAGGGAATGGACTCGACTTTACCGCCTTAGCCATCGCGCTTTTAGTCAACTTCATGTCATCAACATCGTAAATGAAATGACTTATGTTTGTTGGCTGTATATGGGACGCATAGGATTTAAAAAGTTCGTTTGCATAGTCTATAGCCCCATCTTCTGCGACCTTCAAATAGAATATACTTATCGAGTTTTCTAGCAGAATGCTTGTAGGTATCATCTCTTGTTTAAGTGATGCTAATTTACGGATTTTCGTCTAGTAAATTAGCACCAATTTAAGAGGATATTACAGATCTTATTTTGCTAGTCATCGCAGCCCAATCTGGAGCTGATCTATAAAGGTACATGGTCGTTACGTAGACCATGAAAACAAACAATACAGCCCTAGCCCCTAGGTCGTATTCTAGTTCGGACTTTAATCCTGCCGTCCCGCTTGACTTTAGATCCACTGAGATTATCTCTGATGCGGATCTGTTGTCCCCAGGCTTTAGGAAATCGCTATCGCTAGGTGTGATCATGATTTTGCTTTGATCGGTTTTGTTTTCTGGAGCTAAGATAGGGCTCTTTAGTGAATAGAAATTATCCACGATCATAGTATCGCCAAGCTCATTGATGTGGTACTTGAATACCTCCCCGTTAATGACCTTGGTGTACGACTTTGGCTCCCTAGGTTCTATCTTGATAATAGTGCCCTCGGAGATCATTGTGTCTATTTTTATTACATGATCTTTCATCGACGTATCTTTTTGCTCTGGAGCTACAAACCTTTTTGTTATAGTCCAAGTGGTGTCTTTATCTAGGTTAGTCATCGCTTTCTTTTTTCTTGGGGATTAACCCAGCAGAGATTAGAGCTAGGACTATCCCTCCTAGTGTTTCTATCGAGATCTTCTTAAAGATGACAAGGAACACGCAAATCACAACTATGGAGGTGCCGATTGTTGGCTTACCATATTTTAGCAGGATGTCAAATATCTGCTTCGCTTTGCTTGGTTTTGGCCTTGTCATACCTTTAGAATTTCCCGTCTCTGCGGTTGTTAATTCTACGAAAAAAGAACCCACTTGTTTTTTGTTTTTCTAGTTTAAACTTACGCCCTTAGTGTAGGGTATAGATTCTTACCACGAAGAGCCCTTAGTTGAGCTGCGGTCTTGCCATGGGTTTTCTGGAAGTGAGGAGCGTCCTTGAACTTAGCCCAGTCACCGCCCCATTCCCATCCATGCTCCTTGGCGATGGCTACGACCTCCATCCAATCGGCTACCTTATCCCCGTCAAAATCTTTCAGGGTGTTCCATGACGCCTCTTTCCCATCGATGATCAATACGATATCAAAAGCTAGTCCGAAGTTATGGAAACTCTGTCCTCCCTTCGCGTTAGTAACCTTCTTGCCCGCCTTGGTACGACCCTGAGCATAGAGCTCGTCCTGCTCCTTGTCCGTCCTTAGGGTATGAGAGAACCTGCATACAGCCTTACCTGTTAACGCCTCGCAGATTTCATCGTACATGGTATGTACGCTAGCTCTTTCGTCTGGATGGAGAAGGTCTATACGCTTGATGGTGATTGGATCCTTTGTCATGGTGAAGTAATTTCACTAGATGATTACATATTGAAGGATGGCGTAGATGTATTCGTATGCAAACTCGTCAGTTACAGATTCCAACTCAATGCTAATATCATCAGTTGAAGTATTTGCTTTAACATTCCAATTAACAAGTTCGCCATCACTTGCAGTATTATAGCCAATAATACCAAAGGCATTTTTTTCCTGTGCGAAATCTGATACAATAGGAAGATCCAATCTAAATTCACAAACATTTTCAGCAACACCCATTGTAACTCCTAAAAACAATGAGCAAGTTACAACACTGCCAACACGAGAATAATTGCCAGCAATAACATTAACTGTAGGGCTACCTGTTACATTTGTTGTAGTCGGATTCCAAGAACCGCTTTCGCCGCCTCCCCCTATCGCAGAAACAGGAACCATAGCCTCCTGTCCTAGGAATGGACTAGACGGGATAATAACATTTACTAGTGTATCGCTTGACACCTGGCTCACTCTGTTTCTTATCTGCTTCATGTCTTTTGTTTTTGCGAATTTACAAATTATACAGTTATTTAGAATCAAGAATCACTTTCAAGATCAGGGTTATCTTTATTTATTTGCTCCACACAAGCATCGCAAATCAAAGCACATTTCTCATCACCTGGGTAATCTTCTTTAGTTTTTATTTCTATACTACCGACTACTGTAATTCGGCAAACCGCGCATTTTATAGGGTAGTTTATCATGTCTGAGATAATGTTCCAAGCGTTGTGTTAATTTGAATTAGAGTTCCTGCACTTCCATTGGCTCCATTTGCTCCTGCTCCACCCGTTCCATTTCCAGCTGTACCCGTCCCAGCTGTACCACCAGCAACACTAATTGTTCCTGTATTATTTATTGATCCATAAATTAAATACATATAACCGCCACCACCACCACCACCGCCACCGCCACCACCAGCGTTTGTACCCGTAGCAGCTGAACCGTTACCACCATTACCACCAATTGCTCTAATTGTACCTGAATTAATTAAAGAAAGTGCGTGAATATTTACTCCACGAACTCCGCTTCCACCGCCTCCACCTGATCCACCACCCGTACCAGCACCACCACCAGCACCAGCACCACCGCCCGTACCTGAAATTGAACTAAAAGGGAAATACATACCAAGCCAAAACGATTCTGTTATAGCATTTATGTAACGCTTCCCATCAATACCATTATAAACTGAAGTAACTGTTCCACTTGCACCTGGCGTTCCACTTGGTCCCGTTCCACCCGTTCCACCACGACCTCCAAGACCGCCCAAATAAATAGATGCAGAAGCAACATTAGTTGAAGCAGCACCGTTGGTTGTACTTCCAGCACCACCAGCTGTACCCGCTGGACCACCGTTTATAAATATTTCACCGTTGGTTGTATTAATTGCAGCTGCTATAGCAGTTGTTACACCACCAGCACCAACAACGCTAAATGAAGTTCCATTAGTACCATTATTTCCAATTGTACCAATAGTTCCGCTGTTGGTCAGTGTTGCTTTTACATAAACTTTGAATCCGTTAGTATTTAGAGTAACACCAACATTAACTGTTAGGTTATTGTAATACATATCCCTTGCTAAAGTAGTGTTAACAGAAATTGTAACATCACCATCAAAACCACTCCCGTAAAGAGTAACCAATGCAGCATTTACAGGATCGCTTTTAAATCCTTTGACACCCGATCCATCAGTACCGTAAACCTTATTATTGCCAGGACTTGCAGAATCGCCATCAAGTTCAACATTGTCAGATACAATTTTAACTGACTTTGTAGTTGTTAAAGCATTTTGTTTTCCATTAAAGACAGTCCAATGAGCACTACTCAACGCGCCTCTATTAGTTGCCGATGCAGTTGGAAGGTTGAAAGTCTGAGTATTAGCGCTTGATACTATGTTAAAATCAGTTCCGCTTGTACCTTCAATAAGTGTTTGAACTGATCCTGTCTGAATAAATCCTGCTTTTCCTAGTCCAGTAATCCCCGTTCCTGCTAATATACCAGCTTGTTGTGTAACAGTGAATAGTGTTGAAGCGGTGGAC